>Ga0268299_1002186_pt1 | contig 25432 bp, 24 predicted proteins | sample NOBtaG_FD_193484 | JGI IMG/M metagenome (GOLD analysis project Ga0268299, IMG submission 193484) | Activated sludge microbial communities from bioreactor in Nijmegen, Gelderland, Netherland - NOB reactor | ecosystem: Engineered > Bioreactor > Aerobic > Activated sludge | place: Netherlands...
TCCGAGTATCCGTTTTGCGGCAGGAGATGCCTTGAAGGCGCCGTGGGCGAAGAGGCGGTGAAAACCCACCGTAATCCCGATGCAGGAGATCCACCACATCAGGACGCCGAGCCAGATATCCAGGATAGTTGGCCGCAGTACTGGCCAGATAAGCACCACGGCCAAAGCTGTCAGGACAGGGAATACGTCCGTGACAAGAATGTGGATCGCCTGTCGGCGCTTGTAGTACGCAAGAGAAAGAGCCGGTGTGCCCTCTGCCAATTCCTCCGATGACCCGGATTGGCCCGTCATTGAGCTACCGTTGCTTCAAAGCGGCCATCAACAGTGAGCAAGCCGCCGCACTGGAACCGTTTTACCTTGCCCGAGGTCGTGCGTGGCAGCGCTCCCCTCCGCGCAAATGTCACGCTTGAGGGGCGGCAGCCGAAGGAATCTGTCAATGTGCGACTGACTTCGTCAACGATCGATTGGCGAGCGATCTCGTCCACCCGCGCCTCGATGAGAATCGCCATGCCGCCCGCCAGGACCGGGTCAGCCGGAATCGCGACCACCGTGGCGTCACGCAGGGCGGTCACGTTGTCGGTCACGCACCGCTCGACCTCTTCGGCAATCAGGTTGCGGCCGTGGACCACCAGCGTGTTCTTGAGACGGCCGCAGATGTAGAGCTGACCGCGTTCTATGAATCCCAGGTCGCCGGTGGCCAGGGTACGCGGCATATCGGGGATCTGCGCGGCCCCATCGAAAACGTCCGAACCCCAGTAGCCGGGGCTGACCGATCGCGAGGTGACGACAATCTCACCTGGCCGTGAGTCGGCCTCCCCGCGCTCAGCAGCCCTGATCGCAATCTGAACACTGGGATCGGCCCAGCTTCCACATCCGACGATGAAGGGCGCACTCGCATGACCAGTTAAATGGGCGGGCAGGCTGGTAGTAAACATCGCCTGCGGCGCCTTTATTCCGGTCACAAACAAGGTCGACTCAGCCAAGCCATAACACGGATGGAGTGCCTGCGGCCTTAATCCCATCGGCGCAAGCCGAACGTTGATCGACTCGAGAACTGAAGTCGCGATTGGCTCCGATCCGCAATACCAGACTTCAACGCCGCTTAGATCGAGCGGCTCGCCGTCCTGAATATCGCTTCTGAGGACTGAGCGAAAAGCGAAATTGGGCCCACCCATGATGGTGCCCCGGTACCTGGCCGCCGCTCTGAACCAGATAGACGGCTTCCGCAGGAAGTCGATGGGCCTGATGCGGACACAACGGCATCCAACCCAGATCGGATTGAACGTATCGCCAATCAGACCCATGTCATGGAACATCGGCAGCCAGCTTACGACGACAGAATCGGCGTGCGATCGCACGAAGCGCATAAGGTCCTGCTGGTTGTGTGCGATATTCGCGTGCGTGACCACCACGCCCTTGGGTTTTGCCGTAGAGCCCGACGTGTATTGCAGCAGGGCGATGTCGGCGCCCGTGGGCAGCTCGGGTTGGTAGTCGGCCGGGGCTTCGAGAGACTCGCAGCCGTCGTAAATCAGCACTCGCGGAAGTGCGGCCGTGCCGTCGAGTCCCGCTGACAGCTGGGAGGACATCTCCGTCGAGCACAAGAGGAGTGCGGGAGCGCAATCGTCGAGTACCCGGCCGATAAACCCGGGAACCCCCGCGACCGGGCCACTCGGCGACGGGAGTGGCACAGGAATCGTCCGGGCGATCATGCAGCCGAGAATGGCCGGGATGGCACGAATGCCCGGCTCCAGCAGGATCAATACACGATCGCCGCGCGTGGTCTTCGCGCTGATGCGCGCGGCGAGCGCGAGCGACTGGCGCCAGAGATCTCCAAAGCTGAGACGCTCAACAACCTCCAGTCGCCGGTCGAGGAGCTCGAATGCAGTTCGGTCAGGGGTACGGTTTGCGTGCCTGAATAGCCTGTCAATTAAGGTGTCCATGACGAAACTAACTCAGGGCAGACTCCTGCATGCGAAGATCCTGTAGAAGCCTGCGCCTTCCGGGCGATCAATGCCGACGTCGACGGAACCGGGAACAGGCCGATGACCTTCAAGATCATCCCCGGTACCGGGCCGATTGAACGCGGACCGATTCCGGCGTTACCGCGGTAGTCCGTGCACGTCGTGGCTTGTCGCCAATAGTTGTTCTTGTTACCGATGGATGATGCGCCAATCCTTGCGGTGCCACATCATCCAAACGGATGAAAGACCTTCACCCGCCCCCGAACGACGCTTGCCACTGCTCCGCCCCGATGACGATGGGCGCCGCTGGCCAGTAATGGCTCTGCAGCCGGTGGATCAAGCCGGCCCGGCTGCTGACGTCCAGCTTCCGGTAGGAGCTCATGAGCTGCGTCTTGGCGGTCGTGATCGCGACGCCGAGCTCGAGGGCGGCCGCTTCCAGGCCGTGCCCCTGGGAAAGGCATTGGCAGAGCCGGGCCTCGGCCGGCGTCAGGCCGTACACGTCCCGCAGGTAGTCGACGTTCGGCCCGGTGGCCGTCAGCGGGTCGCGGATCACGATCAGCATCGTCCGCCGGCTGAGAAGAAACGAATCGGTTTCGACGAGTATCGGAATGAACGTCAGCACGTAGCCCGGCTTGCCGGACGCGCGCCTGAGGTACACGTTCCGGCCGTGCAACGTCGCTGAATCGGCGGATACCAGCGAGGCGAGTGTCTGCTCCAGCTCGGCCACCACGTTTTCGTCGCAGATCTTCAGCCGCTCGCCGTCGCAGCCCAGGCCGTCCGCCTCGGCGAAGATCCGGGCGGCTTCCCGGTTCCTGAAACCCAGCCTCCCCTTGCAGTCCAGGCCCGCCAGTCCGTAGGGCATGTGATCGAAGACGTGGCGGGAGGCGATCACCTGCCAGACGGCCTGGTCCTTCTCTTCCCGCAGGGCGATGCTCTGGCGGAACTGCCCGATCATCATCCGGAGCAGGTCTTGTTCTTCGCCATCGAAGTCGCGCGACGCCCGCACTATGCACAGCACGTAGTGACAACCCGGCCGGCAGACCAGGACTTCCGCCAGGCGAATTTCATTGCCTGCGGGGAACGGCTGACTCCCCTGGCCCGCGTGGCTGGCAACTACCAGGCGGGCCGAATCGAGAAGGTCGGATGGCGCAGTTTCCGCCGGATCGGCGGAGACGCCGCCGGTCGCGATGATGTCGTCCCGCGCCGGCTCGGTCGTGATGCGCACCACCGAAACGAGGTCGGCGCCGATCAGGTGCGCGATTTCACTGCAACAGTCGTCGAGCGAACGCTGCCGGTGTGCAAATGCGTAGATGGACTGGAAGAAACCCGAGAGCCTGGCGATTGTCCGGGAGGAGTCGGTCCGGTCCATTCGTCAGGACCTATGTTTCAGGAATGATCCCGTGCGCCGGGATCAGCTGTGGGTATCGCCGTATTGGGATAACTTGCAGGCACCGGATTCCCTGTGCATTAAATGCTTGTGCTTCAGAAGCATGGGTGTGATGCAGCAGACAATACCATGGATGTATATATACGGTGGACCGATAGTCCCGTTAAGACGAACCGGGGGGTTCGCCTGTCGCGCCGGCAGAAGTACGCCCAGGGCGAGCAGGCGGGGCCTGTTGACCGGGTCACTGTATATGTATACAGTCCTTTGGCGTCCGCTGACCAGATCCGTCAGCCCTCGCAAAGGTGGGCAACTTGGACTGCAGGCTGTAGCCAATGAGCGAAAGAGACCCGCTACGGGACCGCGCCCTCAGCGACGGACTCAGGCTGCTGGGCCGGCATCTCCAGCTGGTTCATGGCGGAATCGTCGTCGCTGCTGCCGCTTTGCATCAACAGAACGCCGACCGGGACAAGGAAATAGCGCAGGTCCTCGAGCACCTGGTGGGCGACCGGCTGGTGGATCAGATCGAGCGGATCTCGCGCCTCCTGGCCCTGGCGGAAGCATCGGGATCGTATCCCGTGCACACCGGCGGGCGACCCGATGACGACGAGGCACCACCCGGCGTGCGGGAACCGAAGGTGGCGGTATCGCACTGGAGCCCCAGGATACTTCAATGAAGGTCGACCCACTCCGCAGTTGATGCATATGTACTGTGGACCCCTGGTCTCCGTGAAATGCAGGCTTTGCCGCTGTGGCAAAGCTGACGCCTCAACAGGCTTTTGGAAGGGTCCTCAGGGAGCTGCGTGAGCAACGGGGATTCACGCAGGAAGCGTTCGCGCTGGAATGCGAGGTGGACCGGACGTTCGTGGGCCTCATCGAACGAGGCCAGCGCCAACCCACGCTGACGACGCTGTTCCGGCTCGCAGGCCCGTTGCGCCTGCGTCCCTCTGCTTTGCTGAGGCGGGTAGAGGCGCTTATTTCGGAATTCTGAGCCTGTCGCCGGCCGACAACTGGCGTCGCGGCAACCATCCTCGGGGGCCCGTTCCGGAGAACCCCTGCAGAAGTTCCAGCAGCACGAGATGCAACTGAATTCCGGTCTTTTTCTTAGAAGACCCATTGCTTTCAATTTGCCAGACGCTATAAGCATTTCCCGATGCAAGACAACCCCCTCCTCGCCGCCGCCGGCCTCCCTGCCTTCGACCGCATCCGCGCGGAACACGTGGAACACGCCGTGCTGGCCACCCTGGACGCCAATCGCGCCGAGCTCGAGACCCTGCTGGCTGCCGCCGGCGACCTCGGCTTCGACGCCGTGGTCCTGCCCATCGAGCGCCTGGGCGACAAGCTGCACCGGGTCTGGTCGCCGGTGCGCCACCTGCAGTCCGTGGCCAACTCGCCGGAATTGCGGGCCGCCTACAACGCCTGCCTCCCCGCGATCTCCCGCTACGAGACGGAGCTTGGCCACAACCAGCGCCTTTACGAGCTGTACAAGCGGCTCGATGAGCAGGCGTCGGCCGGCCCGGGCGAAGGTGCCGGCCGCCTGCTCGAACTCGCGATCCGTGACTTCCGGCTGTCCGGCGTGCACCTGCCGCCGGACCAGAAGGCCCGCTTCAAGACGATCATGGAGGAGCTGTCGACGGCCGAGGCCGGCTTCGAGCAGAACGTGCTCGACTCGGCCGCCGCCTGGTCGCTGCACATCACGGACGCGGCCCGGGTCAGCGGCGTGCCGGCGATGGTGCTGGAGCCCGCCGCGGAGCAGGCCCGCGCCGACGGCAAGTCCGGCTGGCAGTTCCACCTCGACCAGCCCACCTACGTGGCCATCGTCACCCACGCGGACGACCGGGAGCTGCGCAAGGCCGTCTACCACGGGTGGGCCACCCGCGCGTCGGACCAGGCGGACTACTCGCCCGGCCACGACAACAGCCAGTTGATGGAACAGATCCTGGCCCTCCGGCACGAGGCGGCTGCGATCATCGGCTACCCGAACTTCGCGGCCTATTCGCTGGCCACCAAGATGGCGAAGTCCGTCGACGAGGTCCGCGACTTCCTCATCGAACTCCTCCGCCACTCCCGTGACGCCGCCCGGCGGGAGCTTGCCGAACTCGAGGCCTTCGCCGGCATGGCCCTGGAGCCCTGGGACATTGCCTACTACTCGGAGAAGTTGCGCGACCGGAAGTACTCGATCTCCGACGAGGCGCTGCGCCCGTACTTTCCGCTGCCGAAGGTCTTGTCCGGCCTGTTCGCGGTGGTGGAGCGGCTCTACGGCATCCGCATCGAGCCCGTCGCCGGCGTGGATGCCTGGGAGCCCCACGTGGAGTACTTCCGGCTGGTCGACGGCAGCAACCGGGAGGTCGGCGGCTTCTTCACCGATTTTTACGCGCGCTCGACCAAGCGCTCCGGCGCCTGGATGGACCAGTGCCTCAACCGGCTCCGGGACGACACCAGCCTGCAGGTGCCCGTGGCCCACCTGGTCTGCAACTTCTCGTTGCCGACCGCTGATACCCCGTCCCTGATCACCCACGATGAGATGGTCACGGTCTTCCACGAGATGGGCCACGTGCTGCATCACCTCCTCACCCGCATCGACTACCCGAGCGTGGGCGGCATCAACGGTGTCCCTTGGGACGCAGTGGAACTGCCGAGCCAGTTCATGGAGACCTTCGCCTGGGAGCCGGAGGTCGTGGCACTGTGCTCGGGGCACTACCGGACCGGCGAGGCCCTGCCTGCTTCGATCCTCGCCTCGCTCCGGGAATCGAAGAACTTCCAGTCGGCACTGCAGATGGTGCGCCAGCTCGAGTTCGCGCTGTTCGACCTGCGCATCCACGCGGAGTACGCCCCCGACGGGGGCGCGCGCGTGATGGACATCCTGGCCGAGGTCCGGGACGCGGTGGCGGTGATCAGGGCACCGGAGTGGAACCGCTTCGCCCACGCCTTCACCCACATCTTCGGCGGCGGCTACGCGGCGGGGTACTACAGCTACAAGTGGGCCGAGGTGCTGGCCGCCGACGCCTTCGCGGCGTTCGAGGAGGCCGGCCTGTTCAACCCGGAGCTCGCTCGCCGCTTCCGGGAGCAGGTCCTCGAGATCGGCGGGTCCCGGGACATCGGCGAGGCCTTCGTTGCCTTCCGCGGCCGGCCCGCCCACGTGGATGCGCTGCTCAAGCAGTCGGGCATCAGCCGCGCGCCCGCATGAAGCTGGCGTCCTGGAACGTCAACTCGATCCGGCAGCGCCTTCCCCACGTGCTCGACTGGCTGAACGCCCACGAACCGGATGTGCTGGCGCTGCAGGAGATCAAGACCGAGGCCGGCAAGTTCCCGCTGGCGGAGATCGAGGCCACGGACTACCGCTGCGTCCTCGACGGGCAGAAGGCCTACAACGGCGTGGCCCTGCTCTCCCGGCAAGAACCGGCGGAGGTGGCCACCGGCATGCCCGGCTTCGCCGACGATCAGCGTCGCGTGATCGCCGCCACCTACGGCGGCACGCGGGTGATCAACGTCTACGTGCCCAACGGCCAAAGCGTGGGCTCCGACAAGTACCGTTACAAGCTGGACTGGCTCGATGCCCTGGCGGGCTACCTGGCCACCGAGCTGAAGAACCACGAACACCTCGCCATCGTCGGGGACTTCAACATCGCGCCGGAGGACCGGGACGTGCACGACCCGGATGCCTGGCGGGACCAGGTCCTGTGCAGCGTTCCCGAGCGGGAGCGGCTGAAGGCCCTGCTCGACCTGGGCCTGGTGGACACCTTCCGGCTCTTCGACCAGCCGGAGAAGTCCTTCTCCTGGTGGGACTACCGGATGATGGGCTTCCGCCGCAACCACGGCCTGCGCATCGACCTCATCCTCGCGTCGAAGGCTCTGGCCGCCCGGTGTTCCGGCGCGTCCATCGACCTGGCGCCCCGGAAGCTCGAGAAGCCGTCCGATCACGCGCCGGTGGTCGCGGTGTTGTAGGCGCCTTGGAAATCGGGGTCAGACTGGTATTTTCGTCATTCCGCCTGGTCTGGAACAACGGAAATACCAGTCTGACCCCGATTTCCGGGACTCCGGCGGAGCACGCCGGTGACGAGCACCAGCGCCACGAAGGTCAGCACGGCCGCGGCCAGGAAGGACGCCCCTGGAAACCGCACCGGCGCCGCGGCCGACGTGAAGTAGCTGAACAGTCCGGTCATCAGCAGGGGCGCGATGCAGGCGGTAACGCTGCGCAGGCTGGACACGGCGCCCTGCAGCTCGCCCTGCTGGTTGGGCGGCACCTGGTGGGACAGCAGCGCGTTCGCAGCAATGCTCGCGATGGTGCCGAAGGAGAAAGGCACGATCCAGAAGTACATCATCCAGCCCGACGTGGCGAAGGCGTAGCCCAGGAAGCTGAGCGTGAACAGCCCGAAGCCCGCCAGCATGGCCCGCCGCTCGCCCAGCCGCCTGACCACGGGACCCACGGCGAGGCCCTGGACCAGCGCCGCGCAGAGGCCGACGAAGCTCATTGACAGCCCGATGTCCCGCGGCGTCCAGTCGAACTTGGCCATGGTCACGTAGGTCCACGTGGACGGGTTCGCGTCGTGGGCGATGTGATAGAGGAACAGCGCGCCCAGCAGGCCGATCACCAGGGGGTACCGGCGCATCTGCCGGAAGGCGCCGACAGGATTCGCGCGCTTCAGGGAGAAGGGCCGCCGGTTCGCCGGGGCCAGGCTTTCCGGCAGCACGAAGTAGCCGTACACCACGTTGGCCGCCGCCAGCCCGGCCGCCACGAAGAACGGCAGCCGGGGATTGGCATCGCCCAGCAGGCCGCCGATGGCGGGACCGACCACGAAACCCAGGCCCCAGGCCGCGCCCATCAGGCCGAAGCTCTTCGCGCGCTGCTCCGGCGCGGTGAGATCCGCCACGTAGGCGGCCACCACCGGGTAGGTGGCGCTGAACACGCCGGACAGGGCCCGGCCGAGGAACAGCCAGCCGACGGTCGTGGCGAGGCCCATCACCACGAAGTCCAGGGAGAACGCCGCCAGGGACCCCAGCAGCACGGGCCGGCGGCCGAAGTGGTCGCTGAGGTTGCCGAGCACCGGGGCGCTCAGGAACTGCAGCGCCGAGAACACGAAGATCAGCCAGCCGCCGTACAGGGCGGCCGTGCTGAGCGAGCCATCGAGCAGCTCCATCAACAGGCGCGGCAGCACCGGGATGATGATCCCGAAGCCGACCGTGTCGATGAAGATGGTGACGAGGACGAAGATCAGCGCGCGCGGCGGCGCTACCGTCATGCGACGTCCACCTGGACCTGGTTGCCGGCGACGCGCACGGGATAGGTGGCAAGGTCCTTCTCGCCCCGGACCGCGTTGAGCACGTTCACGATCCCGGGCGGCCAGTTGGCCCAGTCGATGACCTTGCCCGTGCGGATGTCGAAGCGGGCCCGGTGGAACGGGCACTGGATCTTGCAACCGTCGACGATCTTCCCCTTGGCGAGCGGCGCGAAGACGTGGGTGCAGCTGGCCTGGGTGGCGTAGAAACCGTCATCCAGGTGATAGACCACCAGCTTCGTGTCGCCCGCCGTGAACAGGCGATGCTGGCCAACCGGCAGTTCTTCGATGCGGCAAACCGTGTGGGTGGTCATGGCCTGGTTCCTCGCTCGGGGTCGCCCGGGATTCGGGGACCGGCATGGTAGCGGATTCGCCGCGAATCCCTCTGCTAGACTCGAATGCCCCCGGAGGAGCGTCCATGTACTGGTCCCGGCTGCCCCGATTCCTGGTCTCGCTGTGCCTCGCCGTGGTCCTCGCCGTGGTCTTGGCCGCGGCGCTGACGGCCTGCAGCACCGGCTCCCGTGAGGGCGCCAGCAGCGGGGCCAAGACCGGTGCCGTGGGCGGCATGGTGGCGGGGGCCGTCGGCAGCATCTTCTGGGGCGGCGACGCCGTGAACAACGCGCTCCGCGCCGGGGCGGTCGGCGCCGCGTCCGGGGCGGCCGTCGGTGCCATGAACGGGGCCGAGCGGGACCAGCGCCAGACTTCCCCGCCGGCACCACCAGCATCAACGCCGGCACCCGCGGCTGGTCAACCCGGCGGCCAGGCCGGCGGCCTCTCCGCTGCCAACCAGGAACTGAAGGCCCGCATGGGTGAACTCAACTTCGCGGCGGGCGAGGAGCTGGCGCGTTGCCGGCACGTGGGTGCGATCAGCCGCGCCGAGAAGGCCTTTGCCAGCGAGACTGACCCGAAGCGGAAGGCCTACGCGCTGCTCATCCAGGCCATGGCCGCCGAGGAATCCGGCAACACGGCCAGGGCCAGTTCGGTCTACGCCCAGTGGGGCCAGTTCGACCCCGCGCGGGCCGACGTCGCGCAGGCACGCAACGAAGCGCTCGAGGGGCTCCTCAAGGTGCAACGGATCCGGCAGGACAACGGCCTGCCGCCACTCTGCACGTGAGCGCCATCGACACGCTGATCCGGCCCCGGGAGCGCGACCTGGGCGGCTTCACCGTCCACCGCGTGCTGCCGGCCGGGCCGCGCCAGATGGTCGGCCCCTTCATCTTCCTCGACGCCATGGGCCCGGCCACGTTTGCGCCCGGCGCCGGCGTGGACGTCCGGCCCCACCCGCACATCGGTCTCGCCACGGTGACCTGGCTGTTCGAAGGCGAACTGCTGCACCGGGACAGCTTGGGCTTCACCCAGTTGATCAGGCCCGGCGAGGTGAACTGGATGACGGCGGGCCGCGGCATCGCGCATTCCGAACGCACGCCGGCGGCGAACAGGGGCCGGCCGTCGCGCCTCCACGGCATGCAGTCCTGGGTCGCCCTGCCGAAGCACGCGGAGGAGACAGCGCCGTCGTTCCATCATTACCGGGCCGACCAGATCCCCGCCCTCGACGAGGCGGGCGTGCGCCTCAAGGTGATCGCAGGCACGCTGCTCGGCCTCACGTCGCCGGTGCGGACCCATTCGTCGATGGGCTACGGGGCGCTGGAACTGGCGGCGAGCGCCCGGTGCGTGCTGCCCGCGGAGCATGACGAGCGCGCCGTGTACGTGGTGGACGGGGAGCTGGCCATCGACGGAGAGGCCGTGCCGGTCGGCGCCTGCGCCACCCTCCTGCCCGGTCGGGCCGTGGAACTGCGGGCCGCAGGACCGTGCCGCTGCATGGTGCTGGGCGGCGAACCGGCGGACGGACCGCGCCACATCTGGTGGAACTTCGTCTCGAGCTCCGAGGCGCGCATCGAGCAGGCCCGCCAGGACTGGAAGCTCGGGCGCTTCGCAAGCGTGCCGGGCGAGTCGGAATTCATCCCGCTGCCGGAATACTGAACGCTCCGTCCGCGGCGCAAATCTGCTGGAAAAGCCCGTTTTCTCCGTTGGATGGCCTCCGGGGCGCGTGCCAGAATCGCCCCGTGACCGCTCCTGCCGCATTCGAGTTCAACCCCCGCGCCCGCCGGAACGAGTACGACGTGACCAACACCGTGCGCGTGAGTTCGGTGGACGAGGTGCGCAATGCCTGCCAGGACCTCTTCCACGCCGCCTGGCCCGGCGCCGCCTTCGACCAGCTCTGGCTCGCCTTCCACGACTTCCGCCGGCTGTTCCGGGGCCAGGCCGAGGACTACGTGGGCTGCGACACCCTGTACCACGACCAGCAGCACTCCCTGGACGTCACGCTGGCCATGGCCCGCCTGCTCGCCGGCTACGAGCAGACGGCGCGGGAGCCGGACCGGCTCGGCCAGGAACGGGCGCTCGTCGGCCTGATCTGCGCCCTGTTCCACGACTCCGGCTACATCCGGCGGGTCGGCGAGCGCCCCCGCAACGGCGCCGAGTTCACGCCCTACCACATTGCCCGCAGCGCGGAGTTCCTTGCCAGCTACCTGCCGCGGGTCGGCCTCGGCCCGTGGGTTCCGGTGGCGAGGCAGGTCGTGCATTTCACCGGCTACGAGATCAGCCTGGACGACATCGAGCTCGACGACCCCCGGGACAGCACCGTCGGGCACCTCCTCGGCACGGCGGACATGCTGGCCCAGATGGCGGACCGCTGTTACCTGGAGAAGTGCCGGGACCGGCTGTACGGCGAGTTCGTGCTCGCCGGCATCGCCGTCGAGCAGAAGAGTCCGCGGGAGCGGATCGTGCGCTACGCCTCGGGCACCGACCTCCTCCGCCAGACGCCCGCCTTCTGGGAGCACTCGGCCCGGGCGCGACTGGAGAACAGCTTCAACCGGGCCTACCGCAACGTGGAGCCGCTGTTCGGCGGGCAGAATCCCTACCTGCTGGCCATCGACCAGAACCTGAAGTACCTGTCGCGGCTGCTGGAAACGGGCAACACCGCCAGCCTGCGACGCAAACCACCGGTATTCACCGTCCTGCCGAACCCGGCCGAGTCCGTCGGCGCCCTGGTCAGCCGGCAGCTCGCCAGCCTGAACGCCCCGGCGTCCTCGCTGGGCCTGTAGGCGCGCAAGGAAATGGGGGTCAGACTGCTATTTCCCGGCTTCCGACGATCAAGCGGCCGGGAAATAGCAGTCTGACCCCGATTTCCCTACCGCAGCGCCGGGACGACCCGCTCCCCGATGATCTTCAGGGACTCCATCGGGTTGTCGTGAAGCCGCAGCGCGATCTCGGTCTGGCCCGCCTTGCCGAACTTCCGGAAGCGCTCGATCTCCCGGTCCAGGTCCTCGAGGCCGCCGGTGGAGGTCAGGCCCTCGCAGAGGCGGTTGCAGAGCTCCTCGGGCACGCCCTTGACGTTACCGGAGCGGTCGAACCAGGCGGCGACGAACTTGTCGAAGTTGCTCACCACCATCTGCACTTCATCGGGGGACAGCCACAGCTTGATGAGGTCGCCGTCCAGCTTGCGGGCCCGCCAGTTCGCGGCGGGATTCCCGGTAGCCTTCCTTGCGGTCCATCTTCAGGTGCCAGGCCCAGAAGCTGTTCACGCGGATCGGCTGCATCCCGGGCTCGCGCTTGGCTTCACCGACCCTTACCTGTTCCATGGCAGGCTCGATAATCTCGGTGGGCGTGCAACCGATGAAGACGCCGTCGGCCACCCGCGCCTCCATGCGCATCATCATGTGGCGGTAGGCCGTGCCGTAGACGAAGGGCGGGGGCGCCTTGAGCCAGTCGTAGGCGCAGGGGTAGGTGACGTTGAACTCCTCGCCCTTGTAGCCGTCCTTCGCCAGCTTCTTCGTCCCAGCGCCGATGACGATCTCCAGGGCCTCGCGCACCGCGACCACGATCTTCCGGGGCTTGTGCAGGGCCATGGCATCCAGGTTGCCCTCGCCGGCGCCGATGGCCGCCATGGCCCGGCCACCGGACAGCTCGTTCAGGCTGAGCAGGGCGTTGGCGATCTTCAGGGGGTGCATCTCGAAGGGGCTGACCGCAAGCGCGCCCATCTTCAGACGCTTCGTCGCCTGGGCCACCGGCACCAGGCTGATGAAGGGGTCCCAGTGGGCGAAATAGTTGGAGGTCCAGAGCGCGCGGATGCCGTACTTCTCGGCGGTCGTTGCCAGCTCCACGAGCTGGGAGGGGCCAAGGTCCGGCTCCAGGATGATGTCGACTTCCACTTGGGCTGCTCCTGTCGGGCAAAGGCGGCTGAAAGATTGGGCATATTATTGACAGATAATTGACAGTATATCGACAAGTCAATTAAACCCGTCAATTATCAAGGTCTTCGGCGAGGTGCGCATTCTAGCCTATTCCCTGGGGGCGACCTTCGCGTAGTAGCCCCAGGAGGAGCCAACGGGGTGCTGGGACCAGTCCTTCGGGGCCGTGAGCATGTCGGGCCGGTCCCGCTCCAGTCGCGCCCGGACCGGTCGGGGAATATTGTCCAGGCCGCCGGTGATCTTGTAGCTGTGGGAACTCGCGAACATCCGCCCCTCGACGCCGCTCCTGCCCATCCGCATCCAGGGCAGCCAGGGGCACTGGCGGAAGAAGCCGGCGGTCATGGTGGCCCAGGGACGTCCCCGGTCTTCCAGCTCGTCCGCCGGCACGAAGAAGGTGAAATGCTCGGACGGGTTGATCACCGGGCCGGTGGAGGCCTCGGGCCAGCCCTCCGGGGTCACCGGGTTGGACACCTCCAGCATCCAGTCCCAGCTCAGCAGGTAGTGGCTGCCGATCCGGCGCCAGGGCAGGACGAAGGGGACCGTGCTGCCGGACTCGCCCCGGTCACCCCGATAGCCGTGGGCATCCTCCTTCCGGGAAGCCGCGTTGCCGATGGCAATCTCCCAGCGGTAGGCGTCGGTCACCATCCGCTCGGCCGGGTAGCGGGACGGGATGGTCGTGGTGACCTGCTCGTTGATGTAGGGATACACCTTCACGGTCTTGCCGGTGAAGGGGTTCTGCCAGCTGTCGAGCAGCTCGCCAGTCTTCAGGTCCGTGTAGAAGGTGGCGTCCTTGCCCCTGTACTCTGCGTCGCCATTCGACAGGATGCGGAACTGCAGGCTGCCAAAGCCCACGTAGCCGAAGAGGGGCATGGCGCGCCGGTTCCCGACGACGGCGAAGAACACGCCCTCGTGGCCCCCAAACACGGGCTCGTCGCCGAGCGTGCCCCAGGTCTTGGCGTAGGCGTAGATGTTGTCGGCGGCAGTGGCCAGATCGAGGGCGCGGGACTTGCCGGCGGCATGGGAGGCGGCGCCGGCCGGCCCGGCCGCCAGGCCGGCGAGGCCCGCTACGCCCAGGCCCAGCACGCCGCGTCGGGAAAAGCTGGCGACCGTCGACCGCATCGCGTCCAGGTACATCCGTCCATCCCTGAATGAGAAGATGCCCCGAGCCTACCGGAGGTCCCCCGATGAGTGCGCCGGAAAACCTGATCCTGTCCAATCGCTACCGCTGCTTCGACGGCTGGCAGCAGTTCTACCGGCACGCGGCGCGGTCGACCGCCTGCGAGATGCGCTTCGGGCTGTACCTGCCACCCCAGGCCGAGCACGAGCGGGTACCCCTGGTGATCTACTTGGCGGGACTCACCTGCAACGAGGAGACCTTTCCCATCAAGGCGGGGGCCCAGCGGGTGGCGGCGGAGCTGGGCCTCGCGCTGCTCTCGCCGGACACGAGCCCCCGGGGCGTGCGCCTGCCGGGCGACGACGAGGCCTGGGATTTTGGCCTGTCCGCCGGCTTCTACCTGGACGCCACGGAACCGCCCTGGTCGGCCCACTACCGGATGTACAGCTACGTGGCGCGGGAATTGCCGGACCTGGTGATCAGCCGGTTCCCCGTGGATGGCGAGCGGATCGGCCTGATGGGGCACTCCATGGGCGGCCACGGCGCATTGACCATCGGCCTGAAGCACCCGGAGCGTTTTCGCAGCCTGTCCGCGCTGGCACCGATCGTGGCGCCGAGCCAGGTACCGTGGGGCCAGAAGGCCCTGCCCCGGTATTTGGGGTCAGACCCCGATAAATGGCGGGCGTACGACGCAACGGAACTGATGAGCGACCTGGCGTCAGCGTCGGGCCGGCCGCCATTGCTGATCGACCAGGGCCTGGAGGACGAGTTCCTGGCGACCCAGCTCAAGCCGGAACTCTTCGAAGCGGCTGCCCGGGGGGCGGGCTACCCGCTCATCCTGCGACATCACGAAGGCTACGGCCACGGCTACTGGTTCGTGAGCAGCGTGATCGAGGATCACCTGCGCCACCACGCCGACCACCTCGGTCTGTGAAAATGTGAAAAGGTACCGGACACTTAGTTTCGTTAGTTGTTGCGGTTGCAACAACTAACGAAACTAAGTGTCCGGTACCTTTTCACATCCCCAGCCGTCGGGTTCGCCGCCGTACTGGCGGCCCAGCCTCGCCACCTGTTTCTCGAGGGCCACGATTTCCGCGTACCAGGGCACCATGTGGACCGTGAGCGTGGCCTGCCACTTGCTGGTCTTTTCGTAGCGGGCCACGCCGGCACTGATCTCCGGACCCAGGTCGGCCTGGTTGACGAAGTCCTGGGCCAGCTCCTTCGTCTCGAAGACGAGGAAGAAATCCACCTCCCGGGCCACCGACAGGTCATCGCCTTGCTCCTGCATCAGCCGCAGCAGCTCGCCGGTCTCGTCATCGGGGAAGAGGCGACTCATGACTTCGGTCTCTCCGTGAAGCCCCGGCAGACAGCCGCCAGCTTGTGCCCGTCCGGATCCCGCACATAGGCGGCATAGAAGTCCGGTTGGTACTGGGGGCGCAGCCCCGGAACGCCTTCCGAGCTGCCGCCGAAGCGGACGGCAGCCGCGTGGAACTCGTCCACCTGTGCCCAGCTTGCAGCCTTCAGCGCGATCATGGACCCGTTGGCCACCGTTGCAGCGCGCTTGTCGAAAGGCGGGCAGACCCACAGGGCCAGTTCCCGGGCGCCCTTGTCCTCGTAGATGCCCCAACCGGCCCAGCCCTCCCAGCCGTCCTCGTCCCGGACGACGCAGCGGCGGTGGCCCAGGGCGGCCATCACCGGGTCGTAGAAGCGGATGGACCGGGCCAGGTCGCTGGTGCCGAGGCAGAGGTAGGCAAACATGACCGGAGATTAGACCACCGGCCGGCGGGCTGGTGAATACCGCGTCGAGGCGGGACCTGGAAATCGCGCCTTAAGGCGCTCCTACTCGACGGTAACCGACTTGGCGAGGTTCCGCGGCTGGTCCACGTCGGTGCCGCGCAGGATGGCCACGTGGTAGGCCAGCAGCTGCAACGGGATCGTGTAGACGATGGGCGCCTGCAGGTAGGTGACGTGCTTCGGCATCCTGATGACGGTCACGCCGTCGCTGGACTCGAACCCCGAGTCAGGATCCGCAAAGACGAAGAGCTCGCCGCCCCGGGCCCGGACCTCCATGAGGTTGCTCTTCAGCTTCTCGAGCAGGTCGTTGTTCGGCGCCACCGTGATGATGGGCATGTCGGCGTCCACCAGCGCGAGCGGGCCGTGCTTCAGCTCGCCCGCCGGGTAGGCTTCGGCGTGGATGTAGGAGATCTCCTTCAGCTTCAGCGCCCCCTCCATGGCGATGGGGTGGAGGACGCCGCGGCCGAGGAACAGGGCGTGGTGCTTGTCGGCGAAGCGCTCGGCCAGCTTCTTCATGACCGGGTCGAGGACCAGCGTCTTCTCGATCAGGCCGGGAATCTCGATGAGGCGCGTGACCAGGCCCCGCTCCCGCTCAGCGTCGGCGGTGCGGTGCTTCGCCAGCGCGACGACCAGCATGGTCAGCGCCGCGATCTGGGTGGTGAAGGCCTTGGTGGAGGCCACGCCGATCTCGGGGCCGGCCCGGGTGAGCATCACCAGGGCGGACTCGCGGACCAGCGAGCTCTCCGGCACGTTGCAGATGGCGAGCGACGACAGGTAGCCGGCCTCCTTGGCCAGGCGCAGTGCCGCCAGGGTATCGGCCGTCTCGCCCGACTGGGAGATGGTGACGAAGAGCGTGTTCTTCGGCACCACCGGGTTCCGGTAGCGGTACTCGCTGGCGATGTCCACGTGGCAGGGCACGCGGCACACCTGCTCGATCAGGTAGCGGGCCACGGAGCCCGCGTGGAAGCTGGTGCCGCAGGCCACGATGTGCACGGCCTCGGTGCGGCGGAAGATCTCGGTGGCGGAGGGCCCGAAGGCGGCCTCCAGCAACTTGCCGTTGGCGACCCGTTCCTCCAGCGTCTGGGCTACGGCCCGGGGCTGCTCGTGGATCTCCTTCAGCATGTAGTGGGGATACTGGCCCTTCTCGGCGGCGTCGGCAGAAAGCTCGCTCTCCTTGACGGGCCGGTGGGTGACCTTGCCGTCCTTCGCGACCACGCGCACGTGGCTGCGATGGATCTCGGCCACGTCGCCTTCCTCCAGGAAGATGAAGCGGCGGGTGACTGGCAGCAGCGCGGACACGTCCGAGGCGACGAAATTCTCGCCCTCACCGAGGCCGACCACCACGGGGCAGCCGCAGCGGGCCAGGATCAGCTGGCCGGGATTCGCCTCGCTCATGACGACCAGGGCGTACGCGCCCTCCAGCTCGGCGACCGTGGACTGCACCGCCTCGAAGAGATTCGGAGTCCTCTTGAGGTGGTGGTGGATCCGGTGGGCGATGACTTCGGTATCGGTATCCGACGTGAAGACGTAGCCGGCGGACTTCAGCTCGTCACGAAGCTGCTCGTGATTCTCGATGATCCCGTTGTGGACGATCGCGAGGCCGTCGTGGGAAATGTGCGGGTGCGCGTTCTTCTCGCTGGGCACCCCGTGGGTCGCCCAGCGGGTGTGGGCGATGCCGATGTTCGACTTCAGCGGCTCGGCGTCCAGCGCCGACTGCAGCTCGGCGACCTTGCCCATCCGCCGCTGGCGCCTGAGGTGGCCGTCGGTCAGCACGGCCAGGCCGGCCGAGTCGTAGCCCCGGTATTCCAGCCGCCGCAATCCCTCCATCAGGATCGGGACGACGTTCCGTTCAGCGATAGCTCCGACGATGCCGCACATGTTGGAAATTATGGCTTAGGGACGCGGTCAGGGACGTGAATTTAACCGGGTACGGGGTTACCAAGCTGTAACCCAGGTCGCGTTTTGGGGACATGCCCCGACTACCCGCCCTTCACCGGGCGCTTCCAGCCGGGCAGAGAGAGCTGCTTGCTCCGGGCGATGGTCAGCTGGCCGGCCGGGGCCGGCTTCGTGATGGTGGAACCGGCGCCGATGGTGGCCCCCGGGCCGATCTCGACGGGCGCCACCAGTTCCACGCCGGAACCGATGAAGGCGCCGTCGCCGATGACGGTCCGGTGCTTGTTGGCCCCGTCGTAGTTGCAGGTGATGGTGCCAGCGCCCACGTTGACCTTCTCGCCGATCGTCGCGTCGCCGATGTAGGTGAGGTGGTTCACCTTGCTGCCGCGGCCGATCACGCTCTTCTTCACCTCGACGAAGTTGCCGAGCTTGGCGCCCTCGGCCATCTCGACGCCGGGCCGCATGCGGGCATAGGGGCCGATCTCGCACTTCGGGCCGATCACGCCGTCCTCGAGCAGGCAATGCGGGTGCACCACGGTGCCGGCGCCGATGAGCGTGTTGCGGATCTGGGTGAAGGCGCCGATGCGGGCGCCGTCGCCGATGTGCACGACGCCCTCGAAGATCACGTCGGGCTCGATCACCACGTCCCGGCCGCAGGCGAGCTCGCCGCGGATGTCGATGCGCTCGGGGTCCACGAGCGTCACGCCAGCCGCCATCAGCTGGCCGGCGAGCCGGCGGCGCAGGATCTTCTCCGCGGCCGCCAGCTGCGCCTTGTCGTTGATGCCGAGCACCTCGTCCTCGCCCTCCGCCGGCACGGCCGCCACCGGCACGCCGTCCTTCACCGCGAGGCCGATCACGTCGGTGAGGTAATACTCCTTCTGGGCGTTGTCCGGCTTGAGGCGGCCGATCCACTTCGCCAGCCTGCCGGCGGGGCACGCGATGAGGCCGGTGTTGACCTCGCGGATCTGCCGCTGCCGGGGCGACGCGTCCTTCTCCTCGACGATGGCCGTCACGGCGCCGCGCTCCCCGCGCAGGATGCGCCCATAGCCCGTGGGATTGGCCATCCCGGCGGTGAGCACGGCCACCTGGCCCTTCGCGGCACGGGCCACCAGCTTCTTCAGGGTGGCCAGCTGCACCAGGGGCACGTCCCCGTAGAGGATCAGCGCCACGTCGCCCGGCGGGATCTTCGGCAGGGCCTGTTGCACCGCGTGGCCCGTGCCCTTCTGCACGGCCTGGTGGAACCAGCCGATGCGCTCGCCCAGGAAAGCGGCCTGGACCTGCCCGCCGCCGTGGCCGTGGACGACCCGGATCTCCCGGGGCTTCAGGGCCGCGGCCGTGGCCAGGACGTGCCGGAGCAGGGGCCGGCCGGCCAGCGGGTGCAGGACCTTGGGCAGGTCCGAGCGCATGCGCTTGCCCTGGCCGGCGGCGAGGATGATGACGGTGGTCGGCATCCGGGCATTCTAGCGGCTCCCGTGTTGCACGACGAAGGCAGCTTCGCAATCGGGACCGGGGGCTGCCCTGGCTGACGTTCCGGAACAGGTCCAGGCCCGGACGCCGTTCATCGGAACTCCCCGGGGAGCTGCGGCACTCCTACGTGCGCTTGCCCTTGAGCTTCTGCGCGGCCCGGTAGCGGGCGGCGGCTTCCACGAGCTGCATCTGCGCGTGGGCCAGGTCTTCCTGGGTGGAGGCGCCCTTCAGCGCCTCCTCGGCCCGCTTCCGCGCCTCGTCGGCAGCGGACTCGTCCAGCTGCTCGGCGCGGAGCGCGGTGTCGGCCAGCACGGTGACCTGCTTCGGCTGCACCTCCAGGATGCCGCCGGTCACGTAGAAGAACAGCTCCTCCTGGCCCTCCCGCTGCACGCGCAGGTCGCCGGGCTTCAGCGTCGTCATCATCGGCGCGTGCCGCGGGGCGATGCCCACCTCGCCCATCCGGGCGGGGGCGATCACCAGGTTGGCTTCGCCGGCCCAGATGGCGCCCTCGGCGCTGACGATGTCGACGCGGATAGTTGTCATATGTTTTCGCGCCTGAAGGCGCTCCTACTGCAGCGTCTTCGCCTTGGCGACGGCTTCTTCGATGGTGCCGACCATGTAGAAGGCCTGCTCCGGCAGGCTGTCGTACTCGCCGGCCACGATGCCCTTGAAGGCGCGGATGGTGTCCTTCAGGGACACGTACTTGCCGTCCTGGCCCGTGAACTGGGAGGCCACGAAGAAGGGCTGGGACAGGAAGCGCTGGATCTTGCGGGCCCGGGTGACGGTCTGCTTGTCCTCTTCGGACAGCTCGTCCATGCCGAGGATCGCGATGATGTCCTGCAGCTCCTTGTAGCGCTGGAGCACGGCCTGCACCGAGCGGGCCACGTCGTAGTGGTCCTGGCCGATGACGTTCGGGTCGAGGAGGCGGCTGGTGGAATCGAGCGGATCCACGGCCGGGTAGATGCCGAGCTCGGCGATGTTGCGCGAGAGCACGAGCGTGGCGTCCAGGTGGGCGAAGGTCGTGGCCGGCGACGGATCGGTAAGGTCGTCCGCCGGCACGTAGATGGCCTGGAAGGACGTGATGGAACCCGTGTTCGTCGAGGTGATGCGCTCCTGGAGCACGCCCATCTCCTCGGCCAGCGTCGGCTGGTAACCCACCGCCGAGGGCATGCGGCCGAGCAGTGCGGACACCTCGGTGCCGGCCAGCGTGTAGCGGTAGATGTTGTCGATGAACATCAGCACGTCGCGGCCTTCGTCACGGAAGAACTCGGCCATGGTGAGGCCGGTAAGCGCGACGCGCAGGCGGTTGCCGGGCGGCTCGTTCATCTGGCCGTACACGAGCGCCACCTTGTCGATGACGCCGCCATCCTTCATCTCGTGGAAGAAGTCGTTGCCTTCGCGGGTGCGCTCGCCGACGCCGGCGAACACGGAGTAGCCGGAGTGCTCGACGGCGATGTTGCGGATGAGTTCCATCAGCGTCACGGTCTTGCCCACGCCGGCGCCGCCGAACAGGCCGATCTTGCCGCCCTTGGAGATCGGCATGATCAGGTCGATGACCTTGATGCCCGTCTCGAGCAGCTCGGTGGTCTTCGCCTGGTCCTCGTAGCTCGGGGCAGCCCGGTGGATCGGCCAGCTCTCGGCATTGCCGATCGGGCCCGCCTCGTCGATGGGGTTGCCCAGCACGTCCATGATCCGGCCGAGGGTCTTCGTACCGACGGGCACCGAAATGGGCTTGCCGGTGTTGGTGGCGGTCAGGCCGCGCTTCAGGCCTTCGCTCGCGCCCATCGCGATGGTGCGGACCACGCCGTCGCCCAGCTGCTGCTGGACCTCGAGGGTCAGGTTGGCGTCGACGATCTTCAGCGCGTCGTAGATCCGGGGAATGGCATCCCGCGGGAACTCCACGTCCACCACGGCGCCGATGATCTGTACTACCTTGCCTGTGCTCATGTTCTTTCCTCTTGCGTCGTAGGAGCGGCTTTAGCCGCGACCCTTCTCGTTGCAATCAATTGAATCGCGCCTTAAGGCGCTCCTACCCACTCACCGCGGCGGCTCCGCCGACGATTTCCGAGATCTCGCGTGTAATGCTGGCCTGGCGCGCCTTGTTGTATTCCAGCTGGAGCTTTTCGATCAGCTTGCCCGCGTTGTCGGTGGCCGCCTTCATGGCCACCATCTTCGAGGCCATCTCGCAGGCCACGTTCTCCACGGCGCCGCGGTACACCTGGGTCTCGATGTAGCGGGTCAGCACGTCGTCCAGCAGCTCGAGCGCGCCGGGCTCGTAGATGTAGTCCCAGGTCTGCTGCAGCTCGCTGGCGTCCACGGCCTCGACCGGCAGCAGCTGCTGGATGTCGACCTTCTGGCTCATGGTGTTGATGAAATCGTTGTAGACCAGGTACAGCCGGTCGATGCGGCCTTCCCGGTAGGCGTCCAGCATGACGGTCACGGCGCCGATGAGGTCCCGGATGTGCGGGTTCTCGCCCAGGTGTGTCGTGGCGGCAACGACGTTGACCTTGAAGCGGCGGAAGAACTGCACGGCCTTGGCGCCGATCAGGCAGAGATCGACCTCGACACCGGAGTCCTGATGCCGGCGGATCTCGGGGATCAGCCGGCGGAACTCGTTGACGTTGAGGCCGCCGCACAGACCCTTGTCCGTCGACATGACGATGTAGCCGATCCGCTTCGCCGGCCGCTCCACCAGGAAGGGATGCCGGTATTCCGGGTTGGCCTGGAACAGGTTGCCGATGACCTGGCGGATCTTGTCGGCGTAGGGCCGGGCAGCCAGCATGCGCTGCTGGGTCCGGCGCAGCTTGGAAGCCGCCACCTTTTCCATGGCCTTGGTGATCTTCTGCGTGCTCTTCACGCTCTTGATCTTGGTCCGGATTTCCTTGGCGCCAGCCATGGGTATTTCCTAGTACGCCCCGTTCTTCTTGAAGTCTTCGCAGATCTGCTTCAGCTGGCCGGCGATCTCGTCGTTGAAGTCGCCCTTCTCGCTGATCTTGTCGACGACCGCGCCGAACTTGGACCGGGCGTGGGCGTGCAGCGCTGTCTCGTAGGCCACCACGGACTTCGCCGGAACCGCGTCGATGTAGCCCTCGTTGACGGCATACAGCGACAGCGCCATCAGGCCGACCGACAGCGGGGAGTACTGCTTCTGCTTCATCAGTTCGGTGACGCGCTGGCCGCGCTCGAGCTGCTTGCGGGTGGCTTCGTCCAGGTCGGAGGCGAACTGGGCGAAGGCCGCGAGCTCGCGGTACTGGGCAAGCGCCAGGCGGACGCCGCCGCCCAGCTTCTTCACGACCTTGGTCTGGGCGGAACCGCCCACGCGGGACACCGAGAGGCCGGCGTTGATGGCGGGCCGGATGCCGGCGTTGAACAGGTCGGTTTCCAGGTAGATCTGGCCGTCGGTGATCGAGATCACGTTGGTCGGCACGAAGGCGGACACGTCGCCGGCCTGGGTCTCGATGATCGGCAGCGCCGTGAGCGAGCCGGTCTTGCCCTTGACCTTGCCGCCGGTGACCTTCTCGACGTACTCGGCATTGACGCGGGCCGCACGCTCGAGCAGGCGTGAGTGCAGGTAGAAGACGTCACCCGGATAGGCCTCACGACCCGGCGGACGGCGGAGCAGCAGGGAGATCTGGCGGTAGGCCCAGGCCTGCTTGGTGAGATCGTCGTACACGATCAGGGCGTCCTCGCCCTTGTCGCGGAAGTACTCGCCCATGGCGCAGCCGGCGTAGGGGGCCAGGTACCACATGGCGGGCGAGTCGGCGGCGGACGCGGCGACCACGATGGTGTGGTCCATGGCGCCGAATTCCTCGAGCTTGCGCACCACGTTGGCGATGGACGAGGCCTTCTGGCCGATCGCCACGTAGATGCACTTAACGCCCGTGCCCTTCTGGTTGATGATCGCGTCGATGGCCACCGCGGTCTTGCCGGTCTGGCGGTCGCCGATGATCAGCTCGCGCTGGCCGCGGCCGACGGGGACCATCGCGTCGATGGCCTTGAGGCCGGTCTGCACGGGCTGATTGACGGACTGGCGGGTGATGACGCCCGGCGCCACCTTCTCGATGGGCGAGCGGCCGGCGGCCTTGATCGGGCCCTTGCCGTCGATCGGTTCGCCGAGCGCGTTGACGACGCGGCCGAGCAGGCCCTCGCCGACGGGGACCTCGAGGATGCGGCCGGTGGTCTTCACCTGGTCGCCCTCGGAGATGTGCTTGTAGTCACCCAGGACCACGGCGCCGACGGAGTCGCTCTCGAGGTTCAGCGCGAGGCCGAAGGTGTTCTTCGGGAACTCGAGCATTTCGCCGTACTGGGCGTCCGCGAGGCCGTGGATGCGGCAGATGCCGTCGGTCACGGCGATGACCGTGCCCACGTCCCGCGCCTCGGCGGCGCTTTCGAAGTTCTTGATGCGCTGCTTGAGCAGCTCGCTGATCTCGGAGGCCTTGAGTGCCATAGGTAGTTCCTTAGGGCTAGGCGCGGAGCGCTGTTGCCAGTTTGTCGAGTCCGGTGCGGACGGAGCCGTCGATGACGCGGTCGCCCACCTGCAGCCGCGCGCCGCCGATGAGCGTGGGATCGAGCTGGACGGCGAGGCGCACCTGCCGGCCAAAACGCTTGTTGAGCGAGTCGATGATGCGTTTCTGCTGGTCGTCGCTGACGGCGGACGCGGAGGTGAGCGTGACGTCGAGGGTGCGTTCCGCCTCGGCCTTCAGCACCTCGTAGCGCGCGAGGATGTCGGGCAGCGCGCCGAGCCGCTGGTTCTCGGCGAGCACCTTGAGGAAGCCGGCGGCGACCGACCGGGGGCCGTCCTTGAGCGGGGCCAGGCCGGGCAGCTTCTCGCGGCAGATGTCCGCGATGGCAGCCGCGACGGCGTGGCCGTCGGCGCCCGGCTTGAACAGCAGGCTGACCACGTCGGGCGACGAGGCGATCTCGGCCGCGAGCGTCAGGAACCGGGACCAGTCGCCCAGCTGGTTGTCCGTGCGGGCAATCTCGAAGACTGCTTGGGCGTAGGGTCGTGCGGTGGTGCCGTGTTCGGCCATGGATGCGGTGCTCTAGATCTGCGCGGCGAGTTTGGTGAGGAGGTCCTGGTGGGCGCGGGGATCGATTTCCCGCGCCAGGATCTTCTCGGCGCCGGCCACCGTGATGGCAGCCACCTGGGCGCGCAGCTCGTCCCGCGCGCGGTTGATCTGCTGCTCGACCTCCGCCTGGGCCGACTGCAGGATGCGCTCGCGCTCCTGGGTCGCGCCCGTGCGGGCCTCGTCGACGATGCCGTTGGCGCGGGTCTGCGCCTGGTCCAGGATCGAACGGGCCTGACCGCGCGCCTCCTCCAGGATGGCCGCGATCTTCACCTGGGCGTCTTCCAGGGAGCGGGCACCCTTGTCGGCGGCGGCGAGGCCGTCGGCGATCTTCGTGCGGCGCTCCTCGATGGCCCGCAGGATCGGCGGCCACACGAACTTCACCGTGAACAGGATGAAGGCGAGGAAGGTCACCGCCTGGGCTATCAGGGTGGCAGTCATGTTCATGGGCCGGACTCCGGGTAGCGCTGGTGGTTAGCCGCCGGTCGCGACCGTCGGCACAACGGACAGGAGCGGGTTGCCGAACGCGAACAGCATGGCCAGACCGACGCCGATGATGAAGGACGCGTCGATGAGGCCGAGCAGCAGGAAGACCTTGGTCTGGAGCATCGGGGCGAGCTCCGGCTGGCGGGCGGCGCCCTCGAGGAAGCGGCTGGCCATGATGCCCACGCCGATGCAGGCGCCGGCGGCGCCGAGGCCGATCATCAGGCCGATGCCGATGCCCGTGTAGGCCTGGATCAGGGCGAGGTACTGAACTGTATCCATTGTCGTGTCCTTTTCTCTTCAGCGGTAAGTAGCGGTGGTGAATTGATGGGGTAAATCAGTGGGATTCGTGGGCCATCGCGAGGTAGACGACCGTCAGCATCATGAAGATGTAGGCCTGCAGAGGCACGATCAGGATGTGGAAGATCGACCAGCCGAGGCCGAGCAGGAAGCCGCCGATGACGCCAACCAGGCCGGTTCCGGCCCAGACCCACAGGAGCAGGAAGATGATCTCGCCGGCGTACAGGTTGCCGAACAGCCGGAGGGCGTGGGACAGCGGCTTGGAGACCAGCTCGACCAGGTTGAAGAGCAGGTTGAGGATCCAGAGCAGCGGGTTGCTGCCGAAGGGCGTGCAGAAGATCTCGTGCATCCAGCCGCCGAAGCCCTTCACGGCGATGGAGAAGTAGATCATCAGGGCCCAGACGGTGAGGGCCAGCGCGAAGGTGGTGTTCACGTCGGCCGTCG
>Ga0268299_1002187_pt1 | contig 25417 bp, 21 predicted proteins | sample NOBtaG_FD_193484 | JGI IMG/M metagenome (GOLD analysis project Ga0268299, IMG submission 193484) | Activated sludge microbial communities from bioreactor in Nijmegen, Gelderland, Netherland - NOB reactor | ecosystem: Engineered > Bioreactor > Aerobic > Activated sludge | place: Netherlands...
TTTCAGGCGAAAAAGTTTGCTTACAAACTTTACGGGCGGCTTAGAAATTGTTGGGATCGATGGTTGGACCTTTCTGCTGAGGCGTAGACGGTCCACTGCCTTGCGATCCGCCCTTGTTCTTGACGGAATTTTCCCCGGGCGGTCCGGTCAGTGTCAGGATTCCAGCCATCAATTTGCCGTATCCGCCTTTGTCCGCCTGGCTTTGCGCCCAGTCGACCGCCGCTTGGGCGCCGTCCTTGCAATACTGTTCGACATTGGGACCGGCAAGAGTCGTGCGCAGAGCCTTGATGTTTTCGCCGCGTTCAGACTTGGCATAATCATTGACTACTTGATCGGCGGTCTTTAATTTATTGTCATTGATCTTGTTGACTTCTTTGGTCTGTTGAACGACGTCTTTCTTTGACTGCTTCTCTTTCTTCTCTTTGCTTTCGTAGGCTTCACGATGCATTTGAGCGGAGCCGTCGTTGTTCTTATCGCCGCCGCCTTTTGGAACTTCTCTACCTACATCTCTGCTCATAAAAGCACCTGCCCTCAATCTGCCATCGGGTGTCTGCTGCGCAATAAAACGGGATAGTTTCTGTCGCTTTGAAATTCGGGGTCAAAGCAGACCTGATACCTCATTCTCATAATTACCCTGCCAATTGGTGGCGGTCAATGCGGTAATTACGTAGTTGGAGCAACTTCTCAAAAGAAATAATACATCAGTGCAAAACAATCGTGTTTGGCGGTTTATTTGCTGCTGGGCTTTACTTTCCAGTCGAACTTATATCGAATCTGTATGAACTGGGGCGATCCTTTAGGCAGAGGCGGCAATGGAGAGGAGGCCTTAAGAGCGGCCAGCGCCGATTGATCGACGGACTCGGTGCCGGAACTTTCCACGACTGTTGGTTCTTCGATATTGCCGTTGCGTCTGATGGTAAACACAGTAACGACGCGTTTTTCCTCCATGCCCTTGGGCGGAGTCCACTTTGTCTGAATCAGTCGTTTCATCTCAGCCACATAAGGAGTCATATCGACGTTTTGCGGATCGCCCTCATCTTCGTCGTCATCTGCTTCTTTTGCAGCTTTTGCCGGTGGTTTGGCGGCAGAACCTGCTGCCGGCGCCGGTTTCGCGTCAACGGCTGTCTTCGCCTGCTTGGCAGCCGGTGCTGAGCCCTGCCCGACACTCAAGTCTGCGCCGGGAATATTTGCTGATGCAATCAATGTTCTCGCTCTTGAAGATCGCCCCGGAGTGCCGGCGATGATGTCTGGACGGTGCATTCCGAGCTGATCTACGGGATGCCCGATGGAAACGGTTTTTTCTGGAATGGAACTTTTCAGGCGCACACCCAGAGGAACTTCAGTAATATCAGGGCTGTCGGCTGCGGCTATGAAGAGCGGGGTCTGTTCTTTGTTGTGGATGTTTCGCGCATCTTTGCTGACGCTATCCACCACATACTCTGCAATAGCGGCAAGAGGCAGAGTGCCCATGCTGCTGTTCAATCCTTCGGCAAAATATTGAGTGAATGAAGAAATCGGTCCTGCTGCGGAATTCTGCGATTGTTGCACGCCTTTGGTTGCCGACAGGATGCTGATACCGCTCTTTTGCGCAATTTTCTCGACGTTCAACCCGGCATTGCCGGCTTCTTCGGCAGGCACGGGTGACAGGTCGAGCAGCGCCAGCACGCGCTTTGACTGCAGGCGCCGCTTCACATTGGCGAGCAATTCACTGAGGGCAATCCCGTCTACGGCAGCATTTTCCAGTCTCGTGTCATGAGCGAAAAGAGCGGCATCTTCTCCACCGTCGATTGGAATGAAGCGAGTGCAAATGTAGATTACGACGAGGTCTTCAGGCAATGCTTTCTTGCACAACCATTCGTCGGTAAGAGTCTTTTCTATGGCGTCTTTTGATGCTGCCGCATTGGCGATTGTGAGTACGTGATCCGGCGCGAATCTGCCGACGCCTACGTTTTTAAAAACGTCCATCAACGCGGATGTGTTTTTAAAAGCAAACTTGAGTGGCGTGACTGCATGATCTTGAAACTGGCCGACGCCGATGAAGACAGCCCATTTGTCTCTTATTTCCCTGGCGGCGCCGGTATTTTTTCGTGTGACATTGGTGACGGGGGCAGTGATTCTGTGTTGGGCGGCACTGACTTTCTGCATGGCAGCATTCTTCATGCGGGTGAGACGATTTTCCGCATGTGCCGACGGCATCCAACCAGCCTGGACAAGGCAGATGACGGCTGAAAGAAATATTGCGCCTCTCACCATGAATTTCCCTCGATAAACTCCTGGACTTCCTCGGATGTGGGCAGGCGGTTGCCTTGTCTGGCGCTCACAAGTTCGACTCGGTCGATTATGCTGGGATCGAGTTCGTAAGCATCGTAGACGAGCCTGTCAATCGACCTGTCGATGAAGAGTATCAGATCATCGGCTTTTTGTGCGTTCTCATTTGAGGAATTCATTGATGAATCAAATGCTGATTTCAGCAGTAGATTCGCAAGAACCCTGGACAGGTGCGAGATGCGGTCCGCCAAAGGGGTGTCCACCGGTTTCAAGGGCAGAGCCTCAACGGCATCTATGTCGACTTGCGCCAGAGCTCGACCTGTTTCGCGCGTTCTCAGCCGGTAAATGTGTTTCCACAGAGTCGAGTTCATCAAAGCGCATAGCGTCAGCATATCGAGATTGGCGCCAGCCGTCGGCGAAAAGCTGTGGACATTATTCAAGTGATAGAGTCCGCCTTCGTCGAAGGCGCACACCAAGGAGTCGCCGGTTTGTCTCACGAGTATTTTGGGCTTCTCGACAATTTGCTCGTTAAATCCGCCTTTGAAGAGCAGGTCAGGATTCACATTGATCCAATCTCCGTCCCATAAGACCTGGAAGCGTTTGACTTGCGCACCGGATGTAATGCCGCGGCGCCAATCTTTGTTGACCTGACTGCGACCGGTAATCGAGTTTCTTCCAGTGAGCGAGCGTATGCCCGTATAGCCGTTCAATACTGAATTCAATCTGGGCAATCGATCGGTCAGCCTCAGCAATTCATGATCTTCTTTGTCAAACACGAGTCTGAAAGCGTCGTTGGATTTGTCGTGCAGTTCTTCAATCGGCAAGCTGTATTTTTTTGCAGAGTCCGAATCGATCGAAGATTCAAGAGCGGAGCCTTTTTCATCGATGAAAGTGGAGAGCTCGACCTGGTAACTGGAATCGCTATCCTTTCGTTTCACATAATGCGCAACGCACCATCTTCCTACTACGGCGTCGGGAATAATGCTCGCGGGCAATTCACTGAGAGAAACTATTCGGCAGCGGGAAAGCAACAATAACCGCAATTTGCGGTAATAACTGCCGGTCAGAAATCCGTCCGGAACAAGCAAGACGATACTGCCGCCGGTGCCGGCATATCGAAGAGCTACATCCTGGAATATCGAATGATATCGAACTTTATATTCTGCTGCCTGGGGATAATTCGCTTTCAAAAAACGCGCTGACGTGGGCAGCAAAGTCTTTTGATTGCGCGCGCCGAAGCTTACGTAAGGCGGGTTTGTAATGACCAGGTCGAAATCGCTGCCGCCCTCTTCTTTAAGCAGCGCCGCCGCCAGCAAGGAGTCGGACACGACAATATGCTGCTTTAGCTGCTCTAAGAGGAATGCCAGAAGTTGCGCGCAATCGGCAATTCCATGCGAGCAAAGTACTCCTATTTCCTGAGCGCAGGCAAACTTCACGCAAAGCCGTGCCAGGGCTGCTGCGCGCGGGTCCAGTTCGCGTCCGTATATGGAACTGCAGGCCAGCGAATATATGAGTTTTGCCGATGCGGCACTTTTGTCTTGCGCCGTATTCCTTACATATTGAATAAATCCGCAAAGAAAATTTCCGGTGCCGCAAGAAGGGTCGAGAAGTTTGAAAGCGGTCTTTGTTTGCCAGATATGGAAAACACTTTGCACTGCTGTATCAGTAGATATAGCCGCTGATTTAGCCGGTTTAAGGCTTTTGATTAACTCGGCTAACTTTTCACCGCAAGCTATATCAAAACAGTATTTCACTACATGCGGTGGCGTATAAAACTGGCCGACAATGCGCCTTCTTTCTTTAGCCTGAATATCGAATCCGACTTTCCCGCCGTTTTCCAAAGATATATCCAGGCTTTGATTGGCTATCTGTTCGAAAAGGGTTCCCAGAAGCTCCACGCTGGGCGCCAGTCCGGAGAACAGTTGATCTCGAGTGATGGCTGTCAACTCCCTTTCCAACTCTTCGTTAACCGGGGAGGCGAAGGGATATTCATTCGTCCTAACCACGTCAGATAGCAGACTGCAAATTTCCGGACGATTTGTTTTTGACATAGACGATCTGCATATATGCGAACCACAAGTGGTGGCAATCCAGATTGCCAGAACGCGCAATGCGTATTCATCGCAAAGTTCGGAAAGTTCCGCCACGTCTGGTATATCGAGGTGGGCACCTCTTGTATTTAATGCGTAACGGACTGTTGCGTTAGCTACTGCAAGACGCAGTTGCATCAAGGCCTTTTTGCCGGAAATTGGTGCTTTCAGCCGTTTCATGAAATGTGACGCAAGAAAATCGTGTAAAACTTCAGCTATTCAATGTTCTCGTACACAATGAAAAAATACCACCGCCTGGTCGCATTCTGAAAACAACGACTGTGTGGTGAAGAGAAGAAATCGAATGAAGTGCAAGTTGGTGCTCTTAAGGTCCGGAATTAAATTATCTACAGTTGTAGAAAACCCTGTAAAAAGTCTCGGATGCCGGATACAGTGGATGTTTTAGAACTGACAGGCAATGGGGACGAAACCTCTTGGCAGGGACGCTTTATATAGTTGCTACCCCAATCGGCAATTTGAGCGATTTAAGCGAGCGAGTGAAAGACGTACTTATAAGTGCGGACCTTTTATTAGTGGAAGACACTCGCGTCAGCGCCAAACTGCTCAACCACCTTCAAATAAAAAAGCAGATGATTAGCTGTCATGCCCACAATGAGCGCGAGCGCTTAGCCGTGTTGACTGATGCCGCCCAGAAGAATTTGACCGTGGCATTGCTGTCGGATGCCGGCACGCCGCTCATCTCAGATCCAGGAGACCAGCTCGTCGCCAAAGCCGTGGAATTGGGTTTTACGATCGTGCCGATTTCCGGTCCCAGCGCATTTCTTCTGGCGCTGGTAGGCAGCGGCTTGCCGTGTGACCGTTTTTCTTTCGAAGGTTTTCTGCCTGACAAGCCAAAAGACGTGCGAGATTTCTTGATCAGCCTGGTGAAAGAGCCGCGGACGCTTGTTTTTTACGTTTCGCCGCACAAGCTGGAGCGCACCCTGGCTGAAGCTTGCTTGTTGATGGGAAGCAGAAAGGCTTGCCTGGCAAGAGAGTTGACCAAGATACACGAAGAGTTTTTGCGCGGCACTCTTGCGGACATAAGAGAACAGGTCGGTCGGTCTCAGCCTCGCGGTGAATATGTCCTCGTAATCGAAGGCGACCGACCGGGAAGTTCAGGCGAGGAAGATGCTTCACTTTCAGCTAAAGAATATGAGGAATATGTCCGGCTGCGTCTCGAGCAAGGCGATCGCCCTTCAGATGTCGCGCAGGATGCGGCGAAATTATTCAAGAGAAAGCGCTCCGATGTGTACAGACTGGTTGTTGACTTCCAGAAAGAACGACAAAACCGGCTGGGCGAGTGCAATAATTGATGGGTGCCGTTCTTGTTCCAAACTCGTGTTTCAAAAAGGTAAAGCTTACAAAGTAAAAGTGGAGGCAGCCCCGGGAGAAGTCGGCTTCGGGCGCGCGACTATCGTCGACAAGATTGGCGAAAAAATTCTGATTCAATTGAAGACCAGTCGCGAAGCTAATAAAGTCCTGCCTAAGGGCACTCGCATGTGGTTTGTAAATGAATCGTCGGAAAATTCCTTCAATGGAATGTGGGCGACGAGCGTTCTGGGCGCGCAATTATTTTCCGGACGCACTGCACTCGTCTGTTCCGCTCCGCGATTGGAAGCGCTCCTGCAGAGACGCCGGACGCCGAGAGCTGCTCTTGATGTGAATGCAACTATACGTCTGGAAAATGAAGAAGGGGTTTTTCACCTTCGCACTCAAGACATCTCCAGCTCCGGAATTGCTTTCATTTCTCAAATGGATCTGCCTGAGAAATTTTCCGTCGGTGAATCGATAGTAGTGAATGTTGAAACGAAGACCGGGCGTATCGATGCCGTGTGCCGGGTGATTCGCACGGAAAGAAATTGGCTGGCCAATAAAACCGTGATGGGAGTCGAGATGACCGATATGGACGATGATTCATCCGAGCGGCTCATGAATCTGCTCAGCTTGCTCGGTCTGGACAATAAACCTGAAGAAGAAGCGGCGAAGCCTGCCAGCAAGCTTTTCGGTTGGAAAGGCGAGCATCGCGGGCAGAGAGAAGACCGCAGCTTTATAAGGAAAACAGGAGAGGTCGCGCCTCCGGATGTGGAACCAAGCTAATTAAATGGAAACTCTTCAAGCGATAGTTCTGGGAATAGTTCAGGGACTTACCGAATTTTTACCGATAAGCAGCACGGCGCATTTGAGAGCAGTGCCTGCGCTTCTGGGTTGGGCGGATCCCGGCGTCGACTTTACGGCGGTAATTCAGCTCGGTTCGGTCCTGGCTCTTTTTACCTACTTCCGAAAAGACATAGTTGAACTTTCAGCGGCATCTTTCAACGCGATAAAAAAAGGCGATCTGGCCAGCAAGGATGCCAGAATCGCCGGCGCGATTTTTATTGGAACAATTCCCGTGTGCGTAATCGGGCTTGCCTTTAAGGGAATTTTGGAAGAGAACAATGGACCATTACGCAGTCTGTACGTAATTGGTTCCGCCTCGATCGTAATGGGCTTGCTGCTTTTGGTGGCGGAAAAAGTGGCAAAACACACGCGCTCGATCGATTCGATTGGCGTGAAAGACGGTTTGATAATCGGCCTTGGTCAAGCGCTTGCTTTGATTCCAGGCTGCTCGCGCAGCGGCTCGACATTGACGGTGGCTATGCTTTCGAATTTGAAACGCGAGGATGCGGCGCGATTCAGTTTCCTTCTTGGAATTCCCGCCACTACATTGAGCGGACTTTTCGAGCTTAAGCACTTCATTGAACGCGGCACCACCGAATCCAGCATCGCTGCACTGGTGATCGGCACCATTGTCTCGGCTGCCGTCAGCTATGCCGCCATTGCCTGGCTGCTCAAATATCTCAGCAATCACTCGACCTGGGTATTTATCGCTTACCGCATCATATTTGGTGCAGGGCTTATTGGTTTGACCGCTGCCAACATCATGCACTGAAAAGCAACTCAGTGTCCTATTGAATTGGCTTCGGCACCGGCTTTCTGTTTTCCGCCGGAGAAATTTTTCTTCCAGACGGGAATCAAGAGCAATGCGATCGTGCCGGTGATTGGCATTATGGGAATCCACTGGCTGACCGGCGCAAAAGGATCGAGCACGCCTGTCGTGTAACTCAACGCTTTGAAGGTGGTGGACATGGTTTTACCCAGAGGTGTGTAAGCGATGAGCAATCCAGCCACTCCGCCGGCTGTATAAACCAGAATGTGCGGCCAGAAATCGCGCCCGAGCTTTCTTGTCAATCGCAAGACATTCAAGATGGTCGCGCCCCACATGGCTCCCATGGGAACGCCTACGAAAAGCGCCCAGAAGATGCCGATCATTCCATTGACCAGAAAACTCAGCTTTCCGTGCGTGATACTGAGAACGATACCATTCACAAGCGCCGCCGCCGCCAAGCTGACGCATCCGGCCGCGGCACCAAAAAGAGCACTTTCCAAAAGATGTTCCCTTATCTTTTGAAAGAACGCCATTGTGAGAATCTCGGACCTTACTGTAATCGTGTATTTAGCGGGTTTCTGTCGATTTGAAAATGGGGAATCCGAAGGGCGACTTGTGAGAGTCTTCTTCGAGCGGTGCCAGCCCTTCCGGATCGGTAAGCTGCGCTTCACTGTCTTCCTGGAAGATTATTTCCGGCTCTTTCATTTTGCCTGTTTCAGTCCCGGGGACGGGACTGACCTGCGGGAGCGGCATTACAGACAGATTGGGCGTGGTCGGGTCGGGAGTTGTCGCGACTTTCGTCGTCTCTTCCTCACCTTTCTTCTTGCCCTCGTTTTCAATGTGATTGCGCAGCACTTCGAGTTGTTGCTTCACCATAAGTTCGCGACTTTCAACATCTTTCAATTGCTTTTCAATCTTAGCGACGTCTTTGCCGTCTTTGCTCGCCACCGCCTGTCCATCTTGTTTCAGACCAAGAGCGCTATGCCAGCCGACATACAAAATGGCAAAAGCAAGCGCCACCACCGACACACCGATGATACCGCCCCAGATCCAGTTGCCTTGCGGCATACCTTTTTTGGTTTCCGGTTGATACTCGAGTTCTTCCAGCATCTCCAGCGCGTTCTGAAAGCGCAGCCAGGGATCTTGCGCTGTGGCTCTTTGAACGATGTAGTCGATGTGCTCCGACAAGGAATCGACATGCTTTCTCGGCGATGATGTTTGCAGCGCCAAAGGCTCTTGTCCTGTAAGAAGGAAAGACATGGTGGCACCGAGCGCATAAACGTCAGAGCGCGGCTCGGCCGCACCCCAATACTGTTCGGGTGGAGAGTAGCCGGCAGAAACGACGTGAGTATTATCCGAGTCGTCCCTATACTGGCGGGCAATTCCGAAGTCGACCAGTTTTACACGTCCGAGCGTGTCGATCATGACGTTGCTCGGCTTCAAATCGCGGTAGATAACGGGCGGATCGTGTGTGTGCAGGTAATGCAGCACCTTGCAAATCTGCACCGACCATTCCAGCACTTGCTCTTCTACAAAAGGCTCACCGCGCTCGTGCAGCATCTCGTGAAGGTTTTTGCCCTCCACATATTCCATGAGGATAAAATAGTCGTTGCCCTCAGGGAAGTGGTCTTTGATATCGACGATGTTGGGATGCTTCAAATCGCAAAGCACTTCGATTTCGCGCATGAAAAAAGCCATGGCTTTTTCGCGGTCTTCGTCGCGGAAAAAATCGTCTCGAAGTTTTTTGATTACGTAAGTTCTGCCGTGCAGCCTGTGGTCACGCGCCAGATAAACGGTACCCATGCCGCCTTGACCTAGCTGATCAACAATTTCATAGCGCCCCTGTAAGACAAGCGCTTGTGAATTATTTTGACCGCCCTGAGGCATTTTTTGGTAAGGCGATTCCGTCATGCTGTTTGCAAAAGGCTGCGCTTTGAAGTTCAACTAATGCTGCATTTGCAGCGACCGATTTCGGTGGTCGACCTCAGTTCTGCCGACCGATCAGCCTAGTTAAGTATAACAATAGTTAAGCCATCTGAATCGCTCATTATTTGCGAATCTACGAAGTTGGCAAGCGGTAGGGCGAAAGGACCGGAGCAAGGGGCGTTGCAGATGCCAAGTCAGTCCAGAAAAGCCTTTTCTTTCAACTGCTCTTTGAAAAGCTCGAGTCCCTTGAGATGCTCATCGCTCAAGGAATAGTCGAGTTCTTCCAGAAAATACCTTCTCAACCTGTCTCTGCTCAATTCCGTTCGCGTTTGAGCCTGATCCAGAACAGCTTCAAAAAGCGTACTCAAACCCAGATCGCGAGCGGTTCTTAATTCATCCGCCAGTTTCTGAAAAGCCTCTTTGTTTGTTTCATACCAGGCCTTTCGAGCTGCCCAGACGCCGAACACCATCGGTGTTTTAAAATTCGCCGACCACCACTGACCGAGATCGACGCGCTCAGCATGTTTTGTCCAATCGGCATCAACAGTGAGTGCCCGATCGCCAATCACCAGCGCGGCTTCGAATCCTCCGGCGTTCAAGTCCGGTCTTTGCGATGCCGTGATGTTTGCCTCGACGCCATGGACGCAAGCCAGGTAAAGGCGCAAGAGTGCGACTGATGTAGCCGAGGATGCCGGAACCACTATCTGACTGCCGTTTTTGATCCGGCTTTTGTTGAAAAACAGAACGGAGCCGACTTCTTTGTAGGTCGAGATGGAGAGACCAGGCAAGAGAACCAGGTCATCCTGATTGGACAGGTAATAGAAAGAACTCATTGCTCCCAGGTCAAGTGCGCCTGTGGAATAGCCCGAGTTGAGATTGGCCGGCGTTTCTTCCGTAATGTCGGCTTCTACTTGCACTTTGCCGGTTGTCAAAGGAAGGTGCACCGGCAGGCAATTGACGAAATTTATTTGCCCGAGTCTGGGACGCTGCCCGTTCTTCTCATTTCTGGCTTGGGTCTGTGGCAATAACTGCAAGCAAAGATCTCCTGTAAGCGCTGCAAAGCATAGCAAATGACTTGCTTTTGAATCGGGCTTACGGTCTAAGCTTGAGATGCTGGAAAACAAAAAACTCGCGTTCTGCCTTTGAGAATCGCGAGCGAAAAGAAGATGGGACCCGGCCGTGAGTAAATAGTGTTTTTCATGGGCCGGGGTCCCTATGACCATTATGCAGAAGATTCGCGGGTCGTCAAGAGGTTGGCTCAAAAATTTCCCCGGGCATTTTAAGCGACAAATTTACATGGCAAAGAAAGCACACCGCTAACCGCTACAATTCAAATTCATCTGCAGGGAGAAATGTCCGTGAGAATGGTCGATGTAATCCTGGCGAAACGCTCAGGAAAAGAGCATACAAAGCAAGAGATCGACTTTTTGCTGAACGGGCTTATGTCCGGCTCGGTGCCAGATTATCAAATGGCCGCATGGTTGATGGCCGTGTGCTGGCAAGGCATGACTCTGGAAGAGACCGCCTACCTGACTGAAGGAATGTGCAAGTCAGGCGAAGTGCTGGACCTTTCTTCGATCGGACCGGTGGTGGCGGACAAGCATTCGACCGGTGGGGTGGGGGACAAAACGACGCTCGTCTTCGTTCCTCTGATGGCCGCGGCCGGGCTGCCCATGGCGAAATTGTCCGGGCGCGGACTCGGTCATACCGGGGGCACCATCGATAAGCTGGAAGCGATCCCGGGTTTTAAAACCGATATTTCAATCGAACAATTCATCAAACAGGTGAAAGATATCGGCATGGCGATTGCCGGTCAAACTCAAGAATTGGCACCGGCGGACGGAAAGATTTATGCCTTGCGCGATGTGACAGGAACCGTCGAGTCCGTTCCTCTAATCGCCGCATCCATAGTTTCAAAAAAAGCTGCCGCCGGCACTAATCTCATTATTCTCGATGTCAAATGCGGACGTGGTGCCTTTATGGACACCGAGGAAAAAGCGCAAAATCTGGCCCGCGTCATGGTCGAGGTCGGCAAACTCATAAAACGCCCGATTACTGCCGTAGTCACCAGTATGGAACAGCCGCTCGGGATGGCGGTTGGTCATACGTTGGAAGTGATCGAGGCGATTGAAACTTTGAAAGGGTCGGGCCCGGGCGACCTCCATGAGCTGACGCTTTCACTTGGCTCGCTTGCGCTTGTTAAAGCCGGAAAAGCAAAAAACGAAGAAGCCGCGCGAATGAAACTGACCCAGTTAATGGAAAGTGGTGCCGCCCTGGAGCATTTCCGAAAACTGATCATTGCCCAGGGAGGCAATCCTGATGTAATCGAAAAGCCGGATTTGATGCCGACTGCAAAGCACGAATTCGATTTGCTTTTGCCGGGCACCGGTCAAAAATGGATCCAGCATATCGACGGCAGGAAAGTTGCCGAGGCATGCAAAATTCTGGGAGCCGGCCGCACGAAGAAAGGTGACCCGATTAATTTGGCTGTGGGTGTAGTCTTGCAAGGAAAGGTCGGCTCCGTTGTCCGCGGCGGATCCTCACTGGCGATTGTGCATGCCGACTCGGAAGGTGAGTATGATGCAGCTCTTCCGCTTTTGAATGAAGCGTTTACTTTCAGTGATGCTCCGGTAGCAATGGAACAGATAGTCAAAGCGAGTGTAGTTTAGTCAGACTGCCGTTGTATGCAAGAAACCTGGCGCTTGATTGATTTTGAAAGTTTCGATGCCGCTACCAATATGGCTGTGGACGAGGCGATTCTCGACGCGCACATCGCAGCAGAAGTGCCGCCGACGCTGCGCTTCTACGGTTGGGCACCGCCGGCAGTGTCAATCGGCTATGGGCAAAAACTGCCTGAGAAAGTTTGTCAGAAAATCGCCGAGCGAGGCTTTGATGTGGTCAAACGCCCAACGGGCGGGCGTGCTGTACTTCACCTTGATGAACTGACTTATTCATTTGTCGGATCTGCAAACGGGCAGGGAAAAGTTTTAGGATCGAGCGTAATAGAATCGTATAAAGAAATCTGCCAGGCATTGATTGCCGGATTTAAAACTCTGGGCGTCACCGTCGAAATCGGGCAGGGACAGGCAGCTTCCCGGCAGATGCTGGATTGTTTCACCGCCACCACTACAGCCGATCTGCATTATCAGGGCAAGAAAATCGTCGGCAGTGCGCAACTCCGGCGCCATGACGCGCTGCTTCAACACGGCTCGATCTTGCTCTGCCAGGAGCAGAATCTAATGGGTGAGTTGCTTCTTTTGAAAGGAAAATCAGACAGTGCCGCGCTAGAAGAGGACAATCAACGCCATGCCAATCTCTTCGAAATTACAGGAATTGCCGTATCAGCATTAGAACTGATTCCCGCATTCAAAGCCGGATTTGAAACAACTTTCGGTATCGCTTTGGAATCCGATCAGTTGACACCCGGTGAATGGCGGCGTGTGGACGAAATCAAAGAAAAGGCAGGCTTGCTGATTAGATAGAAAAACGCCGAAAGAAAAATCTTCCGGCGTCTTCTGTGGCTTCAACCCTTATTTGACGACTTTGATAGTCGTGTCCTGAGCGACTCTCGGCGCTTCGGCCGTTCGTCTCAAATCTCTGAAAATGTTTTCTGCCGTGTCCTTCAAAGTTTTGTGCACGAGCATTTTCGGAGCAAAAAATCCAGGCTGTACATGTTTTGCATAAGTGACCAACGTCGATCTTCCGCTGTCCACCGGTGCGAAATGCCAGTAACCTTCATTGGCTTTGAATGAACCTTTGATGTGCGTCCAGTCGATGCGGCCCGGCTTGCTCTGGTCAATCGCCAGAACATAATCCAGTTTCATTATTCCTGATGCTTTGGCGTGAAACCTGACGTTTTTCACTCCATTCTTTTCACTCAAAACCTGGCAATCGGTCAGGTTGCTGAAGTATTTGACCGCGTTCGTATAGTCGGTAATGATTTCGAACAGCTTCTCCGGACTTGCATGTATGACTGTTTTGCTTACAACGAAGGTTTTGCGTCCGACCTCTTGTTCCGCATGAACGACACCATTCAGTGGCACGGCCATGGCAATCTGTTTCGGGGCTGAACTTGATTCGGCTAGGGCTGGAAGAGGGGCACTTAAGGACAACAACGAAACAACCACGGCGGCACCAAAAGCGGTGCTCCGCGCAAGCGATTTGCGCATATTTGATACCTACTTCATGAGACGAACGCAACAGTCAGCAGTTTCGCCAAGCCTCGGGCTCACTGCTCATACAGCCAATTGACGCAGGGGTGGATGTAAAGTTCCCGTAAGGCGGTCACACCCTGAGCAAAACGCAACCGGCAAAACTTGGTTTGAAAATTAGACCGATATCGCCTTAAGTCCGGGAGCAAATCCCAAGAAGCCCGCCCCGCTTGAAAACCTGCAAAAAAGGGCCGGCAAGACGGCCACCGCAGGGTTCCCAACTCGCTGAAATAGTTCGTCACGACCGCTGGGATAAGCCTTTCGACAATTGTATAATCTTCATTAACGCCGCTTTGCCGGACCGGCGCTCTATTTTATAGGAACCTTTTGATGCTCCAGCCCATTGAGGCGAGACTCTTTGAAATCCTTAGCCGCCAAAAGCGCTCGCCGGAAGAACTCGACTTTGTAAGAAAGGCATATGAGTTCGCCTATAAAAGTCACGACGGGCAGGTGCGCAAGTCCGAAGAGCCCTATATCATCCATCCGGTCGAAGTTGCCTGCCTTCTTTCCGAGCTGAATTGCGATTATCAGACGATAGCCGCAGGTTTGTTGCACGACGTCCTGGAAGACTGCGACGTCAAACCGAAAGAGATGGAAGAGCGATTCGGCAAGCCCGTCCTGAAAATTGTCGAAGGCGTAACCAAGCTCGGCAAATTCAGCTTTAGCTCAAAAGAAGAGAGGCAAGCCGAGAATTTCCGCAAGCTGATCGTGGCTATTGCCGAAGACGTGCGGGTCGTGCTCGTGAAACTGGCCGATCGGCTGCATAACATGCGCACAATGGAATACATGTTGCCGCGCAAACAGTGCGAGATTGCCAAAGAAACGCTGGAAATCTATGCGCCGCTGGCAAACCGCTTCGGTTTGGGTCGCATGAAGTGGGAACTGGAAGATCTGGGGCTGAAGTATCTGCACCCGGAAGAATTCAATGATATTGAACGCCTGGTGGCGGACACCCATTCGGAAAGAGACTACTTGATTGAGCAAGTAGTCGAAAAGATGCGCAGCGAGCTGGATAATCGCGGCATCCAGGCGGAAATCGTCGGCCGTCCCAAACATTTCTTCGGCATCTGGAAGAAGATGAAGAAGCAGCAAAAGACGTTCGAAGAACTGTACGACGTCCTGGCCATCAGGGTTATCATCGACAGCAATCAGGACAAGAACTATTGCGAGCTGAATGCCGATCCCGATACGCAAAAATGCTATGAGGTGATGGGGCTCGTCCACGCTCTATTCAAGCCGATCCCGGGCCGGTTTAAAGACTATATTGCCATGCCCAAGCCGAATAACTACCAGTCGTTGCATACGGCTGTAGTGGGGCCGAAGGGCAAGCCGGTAGAAATCCAGATTCGTACCAGACGCATGCACCATGTTGCCGAATACGGTATCGCCGCTCACTGGGCTTATAAGGAAGCCGGTGACTCGGTCGTCGCCGACAGTCAGGATGACCAGAAGCTGGCGTGGCTCAGGCAGCTTGTCGACTGGCAGCAAGATCTGGCCGACGCGCAAGAATATCTCGACACGGTGAAAATGGATCTTTTCGCCGACGAAGTTTTTGTCTTCAGCCCGCGGGGCGATGTATACGACCTGCCGAAAGGCGCTACTCCTATTGATTTTGCTTACAGAGTCCACACTGATGTCGGGCATAAGTGCATCGGTGCGCGTATCAATGACCGGATCGTTCCGCTCAATACGGCGATGAAAAACGGCGATATCGTCGAGATTATTACAAGCAAAAATGCTCATCCGACCATGGACTGGCTTAATTTTGCCAAGACTCACAGCGCCAAGAGCCGCATTCGTCAGTGGTTCAAAAAACACCACAGAGAAGAGCACATCCAGCAAGGCCGCCAGATGCTCGAAGAAGAATTGGGCAAAGGCGCTCTTGATGAATTTCTCAAATCCGACAAAGTCAAAGAGGTCGGCAGACGGCTTAATATCAGCGATCCCGATGATATCCTGGCGGCAGTCGGGTATGGCGATCTTTCCGTCACTCAAGTGGTCAATCGCATGCGCGAGGGTGCGGCCAAAGATCCTGTCGACAAGACTTTGGAAAAACTTTCCATCGGTGGGCAGCCGGCAAAACAAAGCTCGATTGGCAGCCTGGGCGGCTTACTGCATCATCTGGCCAAATGTTGCCAACCCGTGCCCGGCGAGGAAATCATCGGCATAGTCACCAGAGGCAGTGGCATCGCCGTGCATAAATCCGATTGCGGCAATCTGCAGAAAGTGGACGCCGAAAGATGCATGGCAGTCGACTGGTCTCCCGAAAGGCACACTACATACCCTGCGGCGCTCACAATCGAATGCCTGGATCGTATTGGTATCGCCCACGATATCTTGAAGAAAGTCTCTAATTTCGAAGTCAATTTGCGAGATTTGAAAGTCGAAACGCAAAGAGACAAAAAGACGGCCACAATCCATTTGATTATGGAAGTGCTTGATATAGATCAACTGACTCGCGTGGCGCAGTCTATAAGCCAGATAAGCGATGTCTTGCGGGTGCAAAGAAAAGATCATCGTCGTCGCGGTCAAAACGGATCGCATGCTCAAGGCAACTCTGCGGCGGCAAAAACCAGCAATGTCACACCGCTCACATCTGCGAAAAATCGCACCGATGAGACAAAGGGCTCGCGCAAGCGCCAGAAAAAGGCCGAATGAAATTAGTTCTGGCTACCCACAATCCAGGCAAGATTCGAGAGTTTTCGCAGATGGCGTCCGGGGACGATATAGAGCTTTTGCCGATGCCGGACGATCTCGACCCTGAAGAAACGGGCGCTACTTTCTTGGAAAACGCGATTATCAAAGCAAGCGCTGCTGCCAAAGCAACCAATCTGCCTGCTGTCGCCGATGACTCGGGGCTGGAAATCGATGCTCTGGAGGGGCGTCCCGGCATTCGCTCGGCCAGATATGTTCCCGGCAGTGACGCCGATCGGCGCTTGAAAATATTGAAGGAAATGAGTGAGGTGCCGGACGGCAAGCGCCAGGCCGCCTTCGTCTGCGCAATGGCTTTCTGTTCTCCGGACGGCGCGGTGCTCAACACGACCGAGCAAAGATGGCACGGAACTATCGGCTTTGAAGAGCGTGGACAAAATGGTTTTGGCTACGATCCGATTTTCAATCTCATAGGCAGGGACGAAACCTCAGCAATGATTACAAATGAAGAGAAAAATACTCTTTCGCATCGCGGTCAGGCGTGGCGCGAAATGCTTGATTTCATCAGGTCTGCCGAATTGCCTGTCTAGATTTGCCGTTGTCAAGAACATTCAAACTTTCCAAGGTGGGATTTTCTGCGTAGGCCTGGCAGTTTCCAAGAATCTCTAATATGGTTGGTTTTCCGGAGTTCTATAAATTGACCGAGCCATTCGTTTCTAACTCGACGCCGTTCGTGCAAAGTTCAGCATCTGCTGCTGCCGGTATTGCCCAGCCAAATTCCGGCGACGCTGCGGCCGTTTCGGAAGAACAAATTTCTTTTCGTCCGGATGATACGGATGCAGCGCCGCTCGAGTGGCAGCCTGATGAATCGGCCCTCTTTCCGAACTTCGGTGTGGATCGCGCCAGAGAGCTGCTCATGTGGCTCATCAATCTGGAGATGAGATTGCCGCCTTACAGCGAAGTTTCACCGGCATAGTCCAGCTAAGTTTCCGTTACCAATATGGTATGTTTCTCCTGTTCTCGAAACCCAGGGAGTCATCCATTTGGAGCGCCTGTCCGAATACAAAGCGCTTGTCTCCAGCGCGAAAGAAGCTGCACACTCAGCCTACGCTCCTTATTCGAAGATGGCGCAGGGCGCTGCCTTGTTGTCCTCTGACGGCAAGATTTACAAGGGTGCAAAAATGGAGTGTGCCGCGTACAGCGGCAGCGTTTGTGCGGAAACCGCCGCGCTTGTCGCTGCAATCACGGACGGTGCCAGAAAGTTTAAGGCAATAGCCATTTATCCTTTCGAATATCCCTGTGGAACCACCCGTCAGATGCTGGCTGAGTTCGGCATCGAACTGGACATTCTGGTCGAACGGTCCGACGGTCAAATTGAGGCAATCAGTCTCAAAGATCTATTGCCATTGCATTTCGGTCCGGACAATTTGAGCTGATTATGTCAACGACACTTGCCGACGAAACAACTCCATCCGGCGACTCGCACAGTCTAATGGACAACACCGGATTGTGGGGGCACCCGAGTGGGCTTACCACGCTGTTCTTCACTGAATTGTGGGAACGCTTCAGCTACTACGGAATGCGCGCCATTCTGATGCTATATATGGTGGCAGCTCTTTCCGACGGCGGCATGGGTCTGGACACCAGGACGGCTGCCACTATATACGGTGTGTACACATCCAGTGTTTACGTGACTTCGATTCCCGGCGGTCTCATCGCCGACAAGCTGCTTGGCGCGAAAATGAGCATTCTCATTGGCGGCAGCATTATTGCTCTCGGTCACTTTACGCTGGCAATTCATTCGCATATCGCTTTCTACGGCGGTTTGATATTGATCATTCTCGGCACGGGATTGCTAAAACCGAATATCAGCACTCTTCTAGGAAGCCTCTATTCGGCTGATGATGACAGGCGCGACGGTGGTTTCTCCATTTTCTACATGGGTATCAATATCGGTGCCGCTCTCTCTCCGCTTGTTTGCGGTTACCTTGCGCAAAGCGAGCAATTCAAGACGTTTATCGCCGGTTATGGATTTAAGCCGTCCGACAGTTGGCACTTCGGATTCGCTGCCGCCGGCGTCGGCATGGTCATTGGTCTTGCTCATTTCTTGTTCCAGTATAAAAGACTGGGCAGCAAAGGTTCTCGTCCGATAGGAGCAAAAGCGGCTCTTGCTGTCGATCGAGCAGGTGGCGCCGAAAATGTCGCCGAAGAAAAACTGCCGCTTACCAAACAAGAATGGAGTCGTCTGGGCGCGATCGCAATTCTCTTCTGTTTTGCTGCATTCTTCTGGGCCGTATACGAGCAAGACGGCTCCAGTCTCAATTTGTTTGCCGATCGATTGACTGATTGTTCTTTCTTCGGATGGAAATTTCCTTCCAGTTGGTTTCAAACTTTGCCTGCCGTGTATTGCATAATCCTGGCACCGACTTTCTCGATTCTCTGGACGAAACTGGGTCGCAGACAGCCTTCCAGCCCCGCTAAATTCGCTATCGGTCTGGCGCTTCTGGGGGCGGGAATCAGTATCATGGTTCCGGCATCGCTGCTTGCCGCACAGGGCAAAGTCGGACCATACTGGCTCGTCTTTTCTTACTTGCTGCAAGTGCTCGGCGAGATGTGCTTGAGTCCGGTCGGCTTGTCTACAGTGACAAAACTGGCACCGGCGCGTTTTGCCAGCAGCACCATGGGCATGTGGATGCTTGCCACTGCCTGCGGAAATTTTCTAGCCGGTTACCTTGCCGGATTTTTCAACGAGAACAGCACCACAACACTGATTACGATGTTCGGATTCATGGGCGGATTTCTTTTCCTCGCTGCTGCCATTCTCTGGGCACTGACACCGCTCGTCAGAAAATTGATGAGCGGTATCAGATAGCGCCCGCGTGCCGTCTTAAGCCCGCTCGTCCAGCTCGATTAATAAATACGACAGATGCCCCGATTTGTCGGTCCCTGGTGGTTTTTGGCGATAAAATAGCGTTTTTCCGCACCGCACGACTGTCAAAGAGGCAGATTTTTCCATGGGATACAACGATCTGAGAGCTTTTATCGAAGAGCTGGACCGGCACGGCGAGCTGATAAGAATTGACGCGCGCGTTTCTGCAGATTTGGAAATAGCCGAAATTACAGACCGGGTCAGTAAAGCCACTGACGGTTCCAATAAAGCGCTGCTTTTTACCAATGTCGAAGGCTACGACATGCCGGTCCTCATCAACGCTTTCGGCTCAATGAAGCGTATTTGCCTGGCTCTGGAAACAGAAAGTCTCGATGATATCGCCGATCGCATTCGTCACTTGATCAAGCCTAAAGTACCGGAGAATTTTCTCGAAAAATTGGCTCTGCTTCCCACTTTGATGGATGTGGCTAAGTTTCCGCCCAAACTTTCAAGTCAGCCGGCGCCCTGTCAGGAAGTGGTTATTACCGATCCTAATGAGCCGATGCTGGACAAACTGCCGATCATCAAATGTTGGCCGGAAGACGCCGGAGCTTTTGTCACCCTTGGGGTGGTTATAACGCGTGATCCTAAAACAGGTATACGCAATCTGGGCGTGTACAGGCTTCAAAAGTACGAAAATAACCTGACCGGCATGCACTGGCATAAGCACCATGACGGCGCCAAGCACTTCGAAGAAAGGCGGCGTGATGCGCGTGGAGAATGGACCGAAACCTCACGAGGTACCGAGCCGCCCAATTACGGTACGTTCTTCGACGAAAAAGAGGTAAAGAAAGCCAGCAACAGATTGGAAGTGGCGATAGTCCTCGGCTCCGATCCGGCTGTGACCTATGCGGCTACCGCACCTCTTCCGCCGGATATAGATGAGCTTCTATTTGCGGGGTTCTTGAGGCAGAGTCCTGTAAAACTAACTAAATGCAAAACCATAGATCTAGAAGTACCTGCTAATGCAGAAATAGTTATAGAAGGATATGTCGAACAATCCGAGTTAAGAGAAGAGGGTCCATTTGGTGATCACACCGGTTTCTATAGTCTGGCCGGCCTCTTTCCTGTGCTCCATGTAACAGCAGTAACCCATAGAAAAAACCCTATTTACCAGACAACTATTGTCGGTATTCCTCCTCAAGAAGACTGTTATTTAGGCAAAGCCACAGAGCGTATCTTTCTGCCTATGGTTCAAATGCTTGTTCCGGAAATCGTGGATATGAATCTTCCGTGGGAAGGTGTTTTTCACAACTGTGTAATTCTTTCGATAGACAAACGTTTTCCCGGCCATGCCAAAAAGGTGATGAGCGCTTTATGGGGCCTGGGTCAGCTCATGTTTACCAAATTCGCCATAATCTTGGACAAAGACGTGGATGTTCAGAACCTTTCTCAGGTTGCTCTTCATGTTTTTGGAAACACAGATCCCAAAAGAGACATGATGTTTGTCGAGGGACCTTTGGACATTTTGGACCACGCCTGCCCGATTTTGGGATACGGCAGCAAGGTCGGCATTGATGCCACACGAAAGTGGCGCGCCGAGGGGTTTGAGCGTGATTGGCCAAAACCTCTGGAAATGTGCGAAGATGTCAAGAAGGTGGTGTCTACCCGGTGGGAGGAGTATGGCATTAGCGCTGTAGTGCGCCCACCTGCGGCGATTAAGCGTTAAACGCGTTGTAAAGAGAAAATATTTTTCGAAAACGTGTTGAAACTCTGTTAATCGTGGCATAAGACCTGTACGGACCCCTAGTTTGCACGGGGTCGACAAACCGCTCGAGAGAGCGGTGGTCTTTTCATACACTTTTCGCCTGGTGTGGTTCCCTATGAAACACGTTAAGCGCATAAGCGCTTTGTTTTTGTCTGCATTTTTTGTTGTTTCGATGCTGTACCAGCCCGCTTCTGGTCACAGATCGCAGCCGGTGGAGATTTACCATCGTGCCTGGCAGCTCGTGAAAGATAACTACTTTGACGCCAATTTCGCAGGCAAGAACTGGGGCGAGTACGAACACAAGTACGACAACCAGATTCACACCAACGCTGACGCGTTCCGCTACATCAAGGCGATGCTCGAAACGCTCAACGACCCATACACCCGCTTCCTCGACCCTCGCGCCTTCCAGGACGAGAACGACGCAATCGACGCTCGCATCGTCGGTATCGGCGTCAACTTGCAGCAGAAGGACAGCCACCTCATCGTCACCCGCACCATCGAAGGCGGTCCCGCTGAGACAGCAGGCATGAGAGCTAAAGACGAAATCGTTGAAATCGACGGCTCGAACGCAGTTGGCATCACCCCCGAGCAAGCCGCTGAAAAAATCCGCGGTAAAGCCGGCACCCCAGTTCAAATCACAACCAAGCGTCTGGAAGAAACCAGAAGGTTCACTATAGTAAGACAAGAAATTGCTATCCACGCAGTTTCAACCAAGATTCTCGAAGGCGGCAAAATCGGTCAAATCACGCTTTCCACCTTCATCTCCAACGACGCTTCCAAAGAGTTTCGTGCAGCGCTGGCCAAAACGGCCAACTGCGATGGTCTCATCGTTGACCTCAGAGACAACCCCGGCGGACTGCTCTCCAACGCCCTTGAAATAGCAGATATGCTGCTCGAGAGAGGAACTATCGTCAGCACCATCAGCCGCCATGGCCGTCACGCCGATGTGGCCTCGGGCGACCCGGTGACCAAGCAACCGATGGTTGTTCTCGTTGACGAAGAGAGCGCCAGCGCCAGCGAGATTCTCGCCGGAGCATTGAAAGACAACTCCAGAGCGAAGATCATTGGTACTCGCACCTACGGCAAAGGCCTCGTGCAAGAAATCAACCGTCTTCCCGGCGGCGCTGCAATCCACATCACCGTTTCCCGCTACCTCACTCCCGACGGTTCGGACATCAACAAAGTCGGCGTCAAGCCGGACATCGAGTCGAAAGGCGACAAAGACGATCAGTTCAACACTGCGCTTGCCAGCCTGAAAACACAAATCGCCAGCTTGAAGAAACCTGTCAGAACCAGCAACCTCAGCTTTAGCAAGTAATACTGATTTTTGAAAGGATGGAACTATGAGACCATCCAGAAAAGTGCAACGGAATCGAAGAGCCAATCTGGCTCTTCTTTCCGCTTTTTTCTTTTTCAGCTCCTTCTGGCTCAGCGCCTCCGCCCAGCAAGGCTCGGCGCCTCAATATGCTCCGCAGTATCAAAATGCGCAGCCGCAGCAGTGGCAGGGACAGCCGACACAAGGCACTCCGCCTGCGCAGTGGAATTCGCCACCGCCGACATCGGCCGGACAGTGGGGACCGCCGCCCGGTCAGGCACCGCCTCAAGGCGCTCCCGGTCAGTATTCTGGACAATATCAAGGCGGCAATTCCGGTACATGGCAGAGCGCGCCGCCGCAGCAGGGGCAGTATCCTCCGCCCCAAAACGGACAGTATGCACCACCGCAGCAAGGGCAGTATGCGCCGCCGCAAAACTATGGGCAGCAGGGAGGTTATGCCAACGCTCCACCCGCCAACTACGCACCGCCAGCTAATTACGCGAGTCCGCCTTCCGGCGCACCAACCCAATACGGAGCGCCGCAATACCAATCGCAAAATCAAAATTGGAATTATCAAAATCAGCCTTCCAACCTGCAAGGTCAGGCAACTCAGTCCTACGCGCCGCCGCCCCAGCAGCAAAACGCAATGCCTACTCCACCGGCAAATGAGGGCTATCCGAGTGTTGAAGAGCTGAATGAAACTTTCAAACAGAATTCGGCCAATTCAGAACCTGCAAATCCACCGCAGGAATCAACGGCCGCGAAGGTGGGAGCCGGTTTGCTGAATATGGTGAAGAATTCGATGATGACGCCGTCCTACGGCATGAACGGCATGGGTTATCCGATGGGCGGCATGCCGATGGGCGGCTACGGTATGCCGATGAGCGGTTACGGAATGCCCTACGGCTCAGCACCAATGGGTTATCCCATGATGGGCTCTCCAGGCCTGATGGGGGCTCCTTTCGGTATGGGTTCGATGGGGACGATGAATCCGATGAACAACATTCTCAATCAGGGTCTGCGGATGTTTCGTTTTTAGAAATCGTTTCGGAATTAGAAACGCGTGAAAGCAACAGTAATCTTGACAAGGTGTCCATTTAGGTATTAGATACGAACTACTTACTACTGGAGAAGAGAAATGATCAGGTCTGGAAAGAGGTCTGCTTTCGGCAGCCGTATTCTCGCTGCGCTATCGTCGGGAGTGCTCGTGGCTTCACCGGTGTTTGCCCAGCAAGGACTTTCGGACTGGCAGTCGACACCGACGAGCAATGATTCCGCGTCTAATTCAAACTGGTCATCGACTCCACCTGGCAGTTACCTTCCGAACAAACCCGCCACAGGCAAAAAATCCTCCGGCACGAAATCATCCGCACCGCCTTTGAGAACAGACGATTTTTCCAGCGATTTCTCTTCCAAAGGGCAGGGATTATCCGGCTGGCAGAGCAGCGGAAGTTCGGGTTCCGGTTCTAATTCATTTGGAGCGCAGCCAGCGCAGCAAAGTCCGCAAGGTCTATCGGGTTGGCAGAGCAGCGGCGGCAGCTCTGGTTCGGGCGGAGGCTCGCAAGGACTGTCCGGCTGGCAAAGCGGTGGAGGCAGTTCCAATTCCGGTGGCGGCTCGCAAGGTCTTTCCGGTTGGCAGGGCAGTGGTGACAATGCCGCTGCTTCCGGTGGTTCGGGATCTTCCGGTCTTTCCGGTTGGCAAACAGGCGGTGGCGGTGGCGGTTCCGGCGCGACTTTAGGCGATGTTCTTCAGCAAGAACAATCCATGGGTGGAAACTCGGCTCAGCTTCAAGGTGGTGTCGAGCGTGACAGGACGCTCAATTCTGGCAATACCATGGGTGGTGGCATGCCTGATATGAACGGCATGGGCGGCGCTAATGGCATGAACCCGCAAGGCGGATTGAATAATCCAATGGCCGGCATGGGGCAGGGAAATCCGATGGGTGGCATGCCCGGTGGTATGCCAGGTGGTATGGGCGGTCTGGGCGGTGCTCTCGGCGGAATGGGTGGTGCTGCCGGTTTGATGGAAGTGCTCAGCAACATCATGCCGAAAAGACCGGCTCCAGGTACGGCTACCGGTGGAGTCAATCACACTTATTTTGGAACGAAATCGCGCGGACCGCATATGTTTACGGGTGTTCCGAAGACTGTAAACCGAGCCGTCAATCGAAACTTGAAACGCGGCATCAATACTGCGGCTGCTCGCGCCACCAACATGGGCTTGCGACGCTTGCGTTTCTAATTCGAACGCATCCTAGTGCTTAAGCGGCTCTTTGCCAATCGACTTTCTGATCACATTGGCGAGTTGATATGCAAGATCCATGGTGTCGTTAAAATCGGCCGTATGCTTGGCTCTCATCGAGTTAGGAATGAGAAGAAGAGCGTCACCGAATTTGCCCTGGAAAATGTAAATAGTCACAAGCTTGTCTATGAGCAAATTCTCCAGGCGCATTTCTCTTTCGCTCAGATTTTCGATCATCTTCAAGCCCCGCTTGATATGCGGTTCTGCAAGCGCGAATTGGTTGTCTCTTAAATAAGTCAACCCGAGTCCGAGAACGGAATCCAGTTTGAAGACGGTGTCATCCGCATATGCCCTGTCGCAAATCTTCAGGGCTTCGGAATAAAGTTCGGCTGCTTCCTCCGCCGTTCTAAGAACCAGAGCGCATGCAGCCAGTCGGTTCAAAAGGGCGATTCTTTGAGGGTGTTCCTCCGGAAGTGCCGTGGCGAGGATTTCCTTCACGCGGCGCCAATTTTTTTCCGCTTCCATCGGACGTTTTCTTTCAAATTGCTGTTCGGCAAGAAGGTCGAGCGAAATACCCACCTCCGGGTGATCTTTGCCGAGCGAACGTTTGAGAATCTCAGCCGACTCATTGTAGAGAGGCTCGGACAGGAATACTTTTCCTTCTTTCTGCCTGAGAATAGCCGTGTGTCTGAGGGAAATCGCATAGTCCTTATGAGACTTGCCTTGAGCTCGGCGTCTGATGCCCATGGCTTTTACGAAACTCTTTTCTGCTTCTTGCGGATGACCGCAGGTCAAATGAACGAGCCCATGATCATCATATGCATCTGCGGCTTGAGGGCTGTCGACGCCGCATGACTGGCAGCGAATTTTCGTCGCTTCATCGACAAGGCGCTCCGCTTCATTAAACTCGCCGAGCGCAGCCAGAGAAATTGCCAGTGCCGACATCGCCTCGGCGGTTTTCTCGTTATTCTCACCAAAGACTTTGCCGGATATCTCTACCGATTGCCTGAGATACTCGATTGCTTTTTCGAGGTTATGAAACCGGTCTTGCAGTCGTCCAAGCTTAAGCAGAGCAATTGCCCGCTCACCGGAATTTTCCTCTGTTCTGTCGAGCACGCGAGCGCACTCTTCCGCGGCTTGCTGGTAT
>Ga0268299_1002189_pt1 | contig 25396 bp, 16 predicted proteins | sample NOBtaG_FD_193484 | JGI IMG/M metagenome (GOLD analysis project Ga0268299, IMG submission 193484) | Activated sludge microbial communities from bioreactor in Nijmegen, Gelderland, Netherland - NOB reactor | ecosystem: Engineered > Bioreactor > Aerobic > Activated sludge | place: Netherlands...
CAGGTTCTTTTGATTGTAAAAGTTGAGAGAAAATTGCTTTTAGAGGAAAGTGGAACAATCGAAAAATTATTATTTTAGAGCTTTCTGCTAGTTTTAACCTAGTAGCTTCATAAATTGCTATTTCTTTGCACCAATCAACAGAATCTGACTTTTTGCTAATAAATTCTGCAAAAGCAATCGCATCATCTCTATGTTTTTTTACTCCTGAAGGTAAATAACCATCAGCAAATTTAAGAAAAAATTTAGCAAATTTTGCTTTTAAGCTTTTTGATGTAAATGGAAGTAAATCTCTTACTTCTCCCATTCGCTTATAATGTAATGACTCAGAAAATTCACGTAAATGAAAAGTAGAAAGTTGGGTAAGCTGCTCTAAATCCTTAGAATTTAGCCCAAGATCTGTTGCAACCGCTTTTGGGCTAGCTAAAAACTTTTCTCGCAAATCTCTATCAGTATAAAGCTGTGCAAGCGTTTTTTGAACTTCAGCTAAACCCATAAGAAATCCTCTGAAACTACTAAGGAAGGTTTATTAACTTTTATGGCTTGGCGGGCTTGTTCTAGTTCCGTTAACAACTCATTAAATGGAGGGAAATTTTCATCGCGTTCTAAAATTACACCTTTTAAGCAGGTTCTTTTTGCTACAGTTTCCATAAGTTGCCAAACTTCTCTTGGGGTTGGATGAGAATGACTATCTATCAACAAATTATGATGATAATGTCCCCCAACAAAATGTAATTGAACCACACACTCTAAGGGAATTGAGTTAAGGAAACTTTCTATGTCAAATTTATGATTAACAGAATTAATATGCAAATTAGTTATGTCTAAAAGTAAACCGCAGTCAGTTTGCATTAAAATTTCGCTAATAAATTCTGCTTCGCTCATTTCTGCCCCAGGAATCTCTAGCATATAAGTAATATTTTCTAAAATTAATGGAGCATTAATATATTCTTTTACTTGCTTAATATTTTTTACTATTACATCAATTGCTTCCCAGGTAAAAGGAAGTGGAGAAAGATGACCAATATCTATTCCACCAGCTTGAGTAAAGCAAATATGCTCGCTCCACCAAGGCGGGTTTAATTTATTAACTAAACTAGCTAGTTTTTTTAAGTAAGGTTGATGTAATCCTTCAGCACTCCCTAAAGAAAGGTTGATAGCGTGAGGTACTAATGTAAAATGCTCTTTTAAGATGGCTAGCTCTTTTTCTTTATTTGGGTGTGGGTCAATATAATGATCTGCAATAATTTCTAAAAAGCCTACTTTATCTTGATTAAGGAATAGTTCGCCAGCAAACTGTTCCCTAAAACCAATTCCAACTCCTAAGACTGGTAAAGTTACACGACCCATAAATTTTTCCTTAGATTTATTAGTTATAGAAATAAATACACTGTAAACTAAATGTTCTAATATTTTAATCTTAAGCCCCAACGGGGCGACAGCTATGTAGCGTAGGGTTTTAACCCTACGTATGATTATTTTTAGCCGCCGCAACCACCACCGCCACAACCACCACCACAGCCGCCACCACCGCCACAACTACTATTACCACAACTGCTACCACAACCACCATAATTACCAGCAGAAGCAGAACGGTGGAAAGCATGTTCAAAGGAATCAAAGGAAGTCCCTGCTAGTATTCCTACACCAAATATAGCCATCGCCATTGGTGCTATTGCTGGATCAAAAGTAGATGTTGCACTCAAACTTTCCTTATTAGATAAATTGGAAAATACTTGCTTAAGCATTTCTAAATAATTTTTACCTCTTTTACTTAATCTAGGAGGTTTAGCTGCAAAGATTAAAATTACCAAGGAAATAATTGTTAGAAAGATTAGAAAACCTATATTGTGTCGGCCTTGGCTTATGGCAACAGCTATTTTATAACCACTTAAACACATCAGAAGTAATGCTCCTGCTGTGCCTATTCCCCAAGTGGCTTGTTTAACTTCTTGAGATGTTAATAAATGTTTAGTTTCTAAATTTTGTTGATAAGTTTCACAGTATCTTATTGCTATGTTAGATATAGTGGGATTACTAAAAACATCTTTTGCTTCCATCCCATTGTAACAAGCTGCAAATATTTGTTTATCTAGTGTTGAAAGTAGTCCTGGGTCAGGATGATTTGGATTTTTGCTAATTTTGTCACTAACTATTTGTAAATATGCTTGAGAAATTAAATTAAGAATTGAGAGTCGGATAATTTCGTTTTCTTTACCTCGAAGATAAGCAATCTCATAAATATCAGGAGTTTTTGGTACGTGTAAAGGAGGCATTTTATCGGTTTTGTCTTGTCGTCTTACCATTAGCCAAGTAGCAAAAATTGTAGTAGCTGCCACAGAAATATAAAGAAAAAGAAATTGAAATCCGTGTAGGTTTGTAAGGGCATTGTTTGTTAACCATTCCATAAATCACCTCATTAAGTTTTAGGCATGTTAATAGTTATAGTTTTTGTAACTCTTTGTTTATCTTATTGTTACAGTCCCGTTTTATCTACACACATTATGCTTTTACCTATTATCTCAGAACAAGTAAAAATAATGTAACAAAAATTTAAAATACTTGTAAAAATTATTTATAATCAACAACTTATAGATATTAGACGGACAGTTTATAGAAAAAGCGTCCAAGGTCTATATTTAGTATATTAAATTTTTAATACCACAAAATATAGTATAGCTATCTTTGATTTTAGATATATATTTTAGTGCTATAATTAACGGCTTAATCCATATAACTTAATAAGTTAAAGAAATAATTTTAGGTAATAGTACTATGAAGACAGAATATTATGTTCGCAATGTAAAAATTAAGCCTAATTTAATACTTGCTCCGATGGCTGGAGTAACAGACTCAGCTTTTCGCAAGTTAATTAAGCGTTGTGGCAGTGTTGGTTTAATTGTTACAGAATTTATTAGTGTAGAAGGTTTAACACGAAATAACTTAAAAACACATAAACTTATGCACTTTGAAGCAGAAGAACAGCCTATTTCAATACAATTTTTTGGTCATAATGAAGATAGAATGGCAGCAGCAGCAGAAGTTGCTGAAATGGCTGGGGCTGATATTGTAGACATAAATTGTGGTTGTCCTGCAAAAAAAGTTGTTAATGGTGGAGGTGGCTCTAGTTTACTTAAGGATTTACCTAAGATGGAAAAAATTCTTAAAGCTACCCGAAAAGCAATTAAAATTCCTTTAACTCTTAAATATCGTATTGGTTGGGATGAAAATTCTATTAATGCTATTGAAGTAGGTAAACTTGCAGAAGATTGCGGAATAGAACAACTTGCAATTCATGGACGAACAAGGATGCAAGGCTATAGTGGATTTGCTGATTGGAATATTATTGCTGAAGTTAAACAAGCTGTAAAAATTCCTGTTGTTGGAAGTGGTGATGTTTGCACAGTTGATCAAGCATTAAAAAGATTAAAGGAAACAGACGTTGATGGGGTAATGATTGGACGTGGAGCAATGGCAAATCCTTGGATTTTTCGCCAAATTGATGAGGCAATGCAGGGGCTAGCTAGTTATCAACCAACAATAGAAGATAAACGAGTCTTTTTGATGGAATATTTACAAGTAATGCTTGAAGAAATGCCAACGGAAAAATCTGCTTTAGGTAAAGTAAAACAGCTTTGTGGACATTTTACTCGTGGGTTGCCGGGTGGGGCTACTTTTCGCAATCAAGTTTTTCATTCTCTAGCAGTTAGTGAATTAACAGAAAGAATTAATGAATATTTTTCTAGTATTGAGCCAGAATTAACTTATGCTTGAGGAAAAAATTCAAGAAAATATTTTACTAAGTCCTTTTACAACATTAAAAATAGGCGGGCTAGCACGTTATTTTGTTGATGCCACAGATGAAGAAACTATCTACAAGACTGTAAAATGGGCTAAAAAAGCAAATTTACCACTTTTTGTTTTAGGTGGAGGTAGCAATTTAGTCATTTCTGATGATGGTTTTCCAGGACTAGTCTTACATATAAATAACCTAGGAATAGTAAGTAAAATAGTAGAAAATAAAATAATAGTTTCTGTTGCTGCTGGTGAAATTTGGGACAATTTTGTTTTACAGGCTGTAAATAATGGTTGGTCTGGTATTGAGTGTTTATCTGGGATACCTGGGAAAGTTGGAGCAACTCCTATTCAAAATGTTGGAGCTTATGGTCAAGAAGTAAAAGATACAATTATTAAGGTAAAAGCTTATGACCGGTTCACAGAAAAAATAGTAGAATTTGATGCTTTAGAATGTGAATTTAGCTATCGCCAAAGTTTATTTAAGACAAAAGCGAAAAATAGATATATTGTAATTAATGTTACGTATGCTCTAACTCTTAAAGATGAGTCAACTATAAAATATCCTGAGTTAAAAAAATATTTATCAGAAAAATTTTCTTTAACACCCTCGCTTTTACAAACTCGTGAAGCAGTCATAAATATTCGTTGTAGAAAAGCCATGGTTGTAGATGAAAATGAGCCGGATAGTTTTAGTGTTGGGTCATTTTTTGTTAATCCAATTATTGAATTAGAAAAGCTTGAAGTGCTAAAAGAAAAATTAAGGCTAAAAAATATTAAAGAAACTATTCCAGAGTTTCCTGCTGAATCTGGCAAAGTAAAACTTTCTGCTGCTTGGTTAATTGAAAGGGTAGGATTTAGAAAAGGCTATAGGAAAGGCAATGTAGCAATTTCTAGTAAACATGCTTTAGCTTTAATCAATTCTGGGGATGGAACAGCTAGAGAGATTGGGGATTTAGCTTTAGAGATTCAACAAAAAGTGGTAGAAGATTTTGATATTTGGTTAGAGGTAGAACCAGTTTTTGTTTAAAAAATAAAAGGAGGGATGTTTTCCCTCCTTTTATTTTTTCTAGGTGCTAAATTTTAGAAATTAAATCTAAACCCAAATTGGAATTGACGAGGTGAGAAAGCATTAAGAAAACGTTCTTTTGGAGCAACAAAGCGACCACCATCGTCTTGAGAAGGTAGATTAAATGTACCGCTTGCGGTTCTTGGGAAAATACGATTAATTTCACTGATGTTAACACGGTTAAAGATATTAAAGCATTCTGCAAGTAGTTGAACACGGAATTTATCTTTGAAAACAAAATTACGTGTAAGACGTAGGTCAACATTAGCAAATCCTGGGCTAATACCAGCATTACGAGCTAAAAATGCAGGACGGTCTCCAGCAGGTAGATCTCCATCAAGATTTAAGTCTTGACCAGCTAATAAGTTGTAGGGACGGCCAGAATTTAGAGTCATAATTGTAGACAATTGTAAATCTTTGGTTATAGGACTTTTAACAAAACCAAAATCTACTGTACTTGATAATACAAAACGGCTACGTACATCTTGCAAGGAAAGGCCACGTTCTTGACGGATGTTAAGAGAATTGTTGATTTCGCTTAAGTCAGAACGTATATCAATAAAGTTATCAATTGATTTAGAGAATGTGTAGTTAAGGAAGATAGAAAAGTTATTAGCTAATCTTCTGTTAAGAGTTAAAGTTAAACCATGGAAATAGCTATCAAATGAAGATTCAAATTGGAAGTTAGTTCCATTTGTTGGATCTACACGACCCATAAGCGCGCTATCAATTGGGTTAGCAACTGGGCGAACTATAGGATTAATGTCTCTTTGTGAAAGTAGCTTGATACCTCTTACATAGTTATAACCAGCAGAGAATACAGTATTATTTCCAATAATGTAATCAAAACCTAAGCTGACTTGTTGGGTATAGCTATTTCTAATATTGGGCGCATAGGTAAATCTACGGTTAAGTTGTGGAACAAAATTTATTCCTGGTGGAACGGTTGTTGATTCTGGAAATCCTCTTGTTGGTAAAGTACCAGGAATAATTGAGAATGGGAAAGGTAGAGTTACTTGTAATAACTGACTTGTTACACTACGGCCAATTACAAAAGCTGGGCCGGTGACAGAAGCAGCAAAGAACAAACCATAAGAAGCACGAATGCTTAATTTAGGTAATTGATTTGGACGAAACGCAATTGCTACTCTAGGAGCAATATTACCGCTATTTTCTGGCATAAAACGTAGAGTATTACGGTCATAGCGTGCGCCTAATTTTAAGGTAAAGTTAGGTTTAATTTTGAAATCATTTTGAGCAAAGAAACTAAGTTGTGTAGTGTCAATTTCAATACGTGGTTCGCCAAAACCTTGAATATAGGCAGTTGGTAAAGAAAGTTGAGCTAAAGGTAATACTGGAAAACCAGGTACTAAATTAGGTAGTTGAACAGAAGCAACTTGTAAGAAAGCTAATTGTGCTGGGCTACGTGAACCTGGGTCAAAAGCTTCTAATCCAGTAAAGTTAGGTAGTCCTGGAATACCTGTTAAGGCAGAGAAATTGATTGGGTTATAGAGAGCAAAACCACCACCAAAAACAGGAACAGAGGTTTTAAGATTTGGTGTATTTGTATAGTTAACATCAACACCAAATTTACCAGTATAAATGCCTTTGGTAATAGTTGAAGTGTTAACAAATTGATAAACTCGCAAGTCACGTGGTTGAGGTGAGAAAGTGCTACGACCAGCTTGGAATAAACCTTCTGGGCCTATTACACGAACTTGAGGGCCTTGGTTAAAAGGATCTACTGCTTGGTCACGTTGAGTATAGATAAAACGTGTTTCATTAACAAACCCTAGTTTAGTACCAACATAAGTATTGTTAGCTGCAATGGTATTATCATCTAAGCGTTGTGTACTAGCACCACTTTCAGCTATTAATGCTCCAAATGGTTCAAAAGAACCACTATATGAGCCACCATAGTTGTAGCGTACCCAAAGATTGTCACGGTCATTTACTCTGATATCAGAACGAGCAAGAATAGTTGTGTTACCAATAGAGAAAGGTACTGGGCCATTACGATCACCAGGGAACCCGTTTCTTTGTAATGCTCTGATGGATTGATCAGAAATAGTAACAAAATTATTTTGAGAAATAGTTAATCTTTCAAAAGATAAAAAGTAAAAAGCTTTATCTTTCTTTATTGGGCCACTTAAAAATGAGCCAAATTGATATTGTTTATATTCAGGTTCAAATGGAGCAAATACGTCTCTAGCACTAGTTGAATCATTACGAATTAATCCAAATATATTGCCATGAATGTCATTACCGCCGCCTTTGGTGACAATATTAACTACACCACCTAAAGCACGACCAAATTCTGCTGAGTAGCTATCACTAACTACTTGGAATTCTTGGATTGCATCTTGACTAAATGTTGAACGTACTGAACCAGTTCCAAGGTCATTGTTGTCAAGGCCATCAATGGTAATGTTATTTACACGGCCATTTTGACCATTAAAAGAAAGGCCAGAAGTTGCTGCCGCACCTTGTGCAGGTACACGGTCAGCAGTAACACGTGGAGAAGTTAAAGAAAAATCTAAGAAGTTACGTTTATTGATGGGCAAACTTTGTATACGTTGAGTATCAATATTTGTACTATTTTCTGTCTTAGCTTCTTCTATAACTGTATTGGTGGTTACTTCAATAATTTCTGAAGTGCTACCAATAGTCATACTAAAGTCTAGTTTTAGAACGCTTCCTAGAACTAATTGTAATTGAGATGTTTGGGTAGTAAAGCCTTCGGCTGCTGCTGTTATCTCATATTTGCCTGGGGTTAATTGTGAAAGTAAATAACTGCCGCTTTCATCAGTAGTTATTTCACGAACTAAATTAGTCTCGGTATTTCTTGCTTTTACTGTAACTCCTGGGATAACGCCACCTTGTTCATCTGTGACAATACCAGAAAGTCCAGCACTAGTTGCGCCACCTTGGGCTAAGACTAGCATATGCGAGCCAAAACCCAGAGTTACCATTAGCAATATGAGACTAGATAATAGTACTCGCGCTGCTTGGTACATTCTTTCCTCCAATAAATTAAAATAGAGTGATTGTAAACTTACTAAAATGTTTTATTAAAACCTGATCTGTTATTAAATTTATTTATTGATTTAGCTTGAAATACAGCCTTTATCAACAAACAAATAACTGTATTTAGCTTTTTTGATTTACGCTAGTATACTGGTAACAAGAAAGTGGTTCAACCACATTTTGAGATTAAGATAAATTAATTTTAGAGAATAGTTTAAATTTTTATTTAATAGAAATATCAGTCAATAAGCTTAAGCTTATTGACTGATATTAAACTAAAAGTTTAGCCTAAATCCTAATTGGATTTGGCGTGGAGAAAATGCAGAAACAAATTGCTCAGGATTGGTGGTAAAACGATTTCCATCTTTGGCAGGTAAATTAAAGTTGCCTTGGCTATCAGGTGGAAATATTCGTGCTATATCATTGATGTTAGTTCGGTTAAAAAGATTAAAAATTTCTATAAAACCTTGAAAACGAAACTTCTCTTTATAAGAAATATTTCGACTAAATCGCATATCCACATTAGCAAAACCTGGAGTTAATCCAGAATTTCTAGCAATAGGAGTGCCTCCAACTAAAGGACGATCCCCTACAGGATTATCATTATTTCTATTTAAGTCTACACCAGCTAATAAGTTATAAGGTCTACCAGAATTTAAGTTAACAATCGTAGAAAGTTGATAACCTTTTAGCAATGGATTATTGGTAAAACCTATATCAAATAAGCCTGATAAAACAAATCGACTACGTACATCTTGTAAAGAAAGACCTCTTTCTTGACGAGGATTTAGAGGATCTACGGTTTCTTGTAAGTCAGTACGTACATCAATAAAGTTATCTATTCCTTTAGAGAAAGTATAGTGAGCAAGTATTGCAAATCGATTGGAAAAACGACGATTAACCGATAGTGTTAAAGAGTGAAAATAGCTATCAAAAGCTGATTCAAATTGAAATAAATCTCCACGTGTTGGATCAACACGTCCGACTAAAGCATTTACGGCTGGATTTGGGGAAAGGGGTCTTACTATTGGATTGATATTACGCACGGAAAATAGTTTAACGCCTCTTACATATTGATAACCAGCAGAAATAATTGTATTTCCACCAACTAAATAATCTGCTCCAAAGCTTACTTGTTGAGTATAGCTATTACGAAGACCTTTTTGATATTGGAAAGATTGTGTTAGTTGAGGAACAATGGTTAAACCAGGTGGAACATTATTGGAATCAGGGAATTTATTTCCAGGTTGAGAAAATGCCAAAATAGAAAATGGGAAAAATAAATTAGGTAGTACAAGAGAATTTGAACCTGTGGTAGTTTGTACAGCAAAAGCAGCACCAGCAACTTGAATACCTGCAAAGAAAAGTCCATAAGAGCCACGTAGATTTAATTTAGGTAAAGCACCTGGCCTATAATTAAATCCAATACGAGGGCTAAAATTGCCATTGTTATTAGGTTGAAACCTAACTCGGTTTAGGTCATATCTTAAACCAGCTTTAATCAATAAATTTGAGCGAAGCTTAATTTCGTCTTGAACAAATAAAGAAAAGAGTTTTTGAGGTACAACTAAGGAAGTATCACCAAAACCTTGAATATATGCTGCTGGTAAAGAAAGATTTGTTAGAGGTAGAACAGGAAAACCTGGCACCATTTGAGGTAGTAGTCCAGATAAACCTACAAGAAAAGCTTGTTGCTCTGGTGTACGTGAGCTAGGGTCAAAAGCTTGTAGACCACTAAAGACGGGTAAGCCGGGGATACCTGTTAAAGCTGGGAAATCTATTGGGAAAAAGAATGCTAGTCCACCAGGAAATATAGGTACATTAGTTTTTTTATCTGGTAAGTCAGCAAAAATATAATCAAAGCCAAATTTTAGAGTTTGGCGGCCACGTGTCAAAGTTGTATTGTTAAGAATTTGGTAGTTTCTTTGCTCTCTAAATTGAGGTAAAAAAGTACTACGTCCAAATGTTACTTGTCCTTCTGGTGCAATAATACGAACTTGTGGGCCAGGGTCAACTTCCCTAATAGACTGATTACGTCGTCCATATAAAAACCGAGTTTCATTAACTAAATTTAAGCCAGTATTTAAGTAGGTATTAGTGATAGCAATAGAGTTATCATCTAATTGTTGAATACCGCTATTTGATTGTGCTACTAAACCTCCAAAAGGCTCTAATGCACTATTGGCACTTCCACCAAAATTATATCTAATATATAAATTATCATTAGGGTTTAATTGGATATCACTACGCACTAGTCCTGTAGTAGTACCAAGACTTTGACCTAATGGGCCATTGCTAATGGAAAAACCATTACGCTTAATAGCGTTAATAGTATTGTCACTAATAGTAACAAAATTATTTTGTTGAATAGAAAGTCTTTCAAAAGCAGCAAAATAAAAAGCTTTATTTTTTTTGATAGGCCCACTTAAACTAGCACCAAATTGATATTGCTGAAATTCAGGTTCAAAGGGAGCAAAAACATCTCTAGCACTAGTTGAATCATTACGGTTAAAGAAAAACAAACCGCCACGATATTCATTACCACCACCACGAGTAACAATATTAATTACACCACCTAGAGCGCGGCCAAACTCGGCTGAGTAACTATCTGACACAACTTGAAATTCTTGTACAGCTTCTTGACTAAATGTTGAACGTACTGAGCTAGAAGCTAGGTCATTATTGTCTAGTCCATCAATAGTAATATTATTAGCACGGGCTGTTTGACCATTGACAGAGAAACCAGAGGTTGCAGAAGCTCCTTGTGAAGGGATTCTATCAGTAGTAACACGAGGAGTTGTAAGAGAAAAGTCTAGAAAATTTCTTCTATTGATCGGTAAAGAATCTATTCTACCACGATCAATATTTGTACTATTTTCTGTTCTACTTGCATCCATTAAATTGCCTGCTTGAACTTCTACTATTTCAGTTGTAGTACCAATACGCATAAGAAAGTTAAATTCTGTATTTGTTCCTAAAGCTAAATTAAGCTGTGTCGTTTGAGTAATAAATCCTTCTACTAGGGCTGACACTTCATAATTGCCGGGAGGGAGTTGGATAATTAAATAACGGCCATCTTCTAAAGAAACTACTTCTCTAGAAGCATTAGTTTCTAAATTTTTAGCTGTTATTGTAACTCCACCAACTACCGCACCTTGTTCATCTGTTATTACTCCTGAAATGCTTGCAGTAGTTGAGCTATTTTGCGCCAGACTACTTATAGGTAAAACAACTAGCAACAGTAGCAACACCAGAGATGAGATCAGTTTCTGGAGGATCTGATACATTTTTTTCTCCTTAGTGAATTTTTAGGGCTTGTGATTATTTTTAGGGGATATAATTATTATGGGATTTAGCAAAATAAAGGTCAATTAGTTGTACCATTCCAAATAATTACACTTTATTTAATACTAAAAAAGCTGCTTAAGTAGAGTTTTTATTAGTAGAGGAATTAGGAAAGGCTTTTTCTTTAAGCTTTTCTGCTAGATTTTCAGTTTCTTCAGGATGATGATGAGATTGGCTTAAAAAATTAGCAATACGATCTACCATATCTAAATATTCAGCCTTACAGGAGTGTTTTTCTCCTACCAGTAGCCAAGCTCCGCATATATTACAATGATAACTTTTTATACTCATAAATTAATTGCTAATTTCTTCTAAAAGTTAATTAGGGTTCTCTCTAACTCTTTTTATCATTTCTGCTAAAGGTGTTTCAGATTCTTTTGCTTCTAACATTTCAATAAGTTCCTGGTTCTCATACCAACAACGATTATGTAAGACTTCTGCACGACTATGAAAAGTTAGATTGCGAGTTGAATCTAATGGACGAATTAAATTATTACAAATAGGACAAGGTAAACTACTTTGACGCATTTAATCTTCCTCAAACCATAATAAAATTTTTACGAATGTTTTACAGCATTAAGAAATCGACTGCCAAGAATTTCTGCTACTCTTTGATAAACCATCATTGGGACACGAATAGCAATATTTTCATTATCTTCACACCAAATTGTAGCATTACGTTGATTAGCTTGCGTTAGCATAGAGAGCGAAGCTGTAAAAAACTGTCTTCTAATAGGTACGTTATAGACTAAGTCTTGGAGAATTTCATCATTAGAACGCATATCTGTAGGTGGAACAATGATGGCTAAAGTTGAGCGTTGACCTGAAACAAGTTCAATTTCTACTCTATATCGTCCAGAGACTAACCAATAATGATATTGGGTTTCTGGGCCCTTTTCTCCTTGAAATACAAGTCCATCTCCCTTACGAAATGCTATGTAATCACCATAACGGCCCAGTGACATTAAAGCTAATTTTTGTTGTTCTGTTTCTACAAAATAATCAACCACAGCCATTGCTAACCAGTCTTGATAGGCGGCCTCACGCATTTTTCGCATAGGCTGGGCCTTGGTTTGGGTATCAGGGTTAAACTTTGAAATAACATTAATAGAATTACTTATTGATTCTTGAGCTTTAATTTCAAGTGCTTGGCCTTCAAATTGAGCTAGAATTAATGTAATGTTGTCTTCTCCACCACGCTCTTTAGCTAAATTAATTAGACGATGTGCTGCTATATCCAAAGAAGCAGATTCATAAATAGTTGACTGTATTTCTTGGTTATCAACTTTGCCATACAATCCATCAGAACAAAGCAAAAATATATCTTGGTTTTGTAGCTTCATTGAACTACAAGCTACTTGTAAATGTTCTTGTTGTCCAATTGCTTGTAATAAAACATTTTTATAAGAACTTTTTTCTGCTGTTTCTTGGCTAATAGCTCCACTATCTAGTAGAAATTGCAAAATAGTTTGATCATTAGTCAGTTGTCTTATTGAACCATCACGAATAATATAGGCTCGACTATCACCTACTTCAGAAATATATACCCAATCACGCTCAATAAAAATTGATGTAACAGTTGCTCCCATTCCTTTTAGCGAAAGATCTAATTGTTGTTTTTGCCAAACAGCAAAATTAGCTGCTTCAATAGCTGCTTCTAATCTACTATGTGGAGAAAGTATTTTAGGAAGCCTAGGAATTTCTGACATTAATGTTTTAACTGTCATTGAACTAGCTACTTCACCTGCTCTTGCTCCCCCCATACCATCAGAAACAACTAAGAGTAAACTATTAGTATCTATAGGTAAAGTCACCCTACAGCGATCAGCCAAACGCTGACCTGTTTTAGGATAAGCAATAACAAAAGCATCTTCATTATTTTCCCTTACTAATCCTATATCTGTAAGACCTACTATTGTAGAAGTAACAAAACCCATAAAATCTACCACTTTCAACTTTTAATGTGAGGAATAAATTTACTAACCTAATTATTTGATAAGCTATATTAATATAGTTCTTTTCTTTCAACACGCTAAATAACTCTAACTTGAAATGAATTGTTTTTCTTGATTTTCTTTAAGAATATATTTTTCTCTTTGCTTTTATACAAGAAAAAATATTCCCTTTTATCAAAATTTTATTAGAAATCGTGTAACTTTCTTGCTTTATTGCTGGTTATTAGACTATTCTTTCCTAATAAAATTAATTTATATAAGAAATTTGCTTAGTATATACCAGCATTTTATCTTGTAATTTATTTAAATCAATATTTTATAATTTATTAGGATGTTTTGAGGTAATTAATTAAATGGTTGAGTCTTATAATGAGCAATGCTCAAATCTACGTTGTAGTCAACCATTAGGTGGCCCTTCAGGTCGTTGCTTAACTTGTAACTCATTGTTAATGGGTATCTTAGTTCGTAACCGTTGCTTGGTAAAACAATTAGTTAGCCGAGGTGGGTTTGGTACTACTTATTTAGTAGAAGACCAGGATTGTTTTGATGAACCTAGAATCTTAAAAGAACTTCGTCCTGCACATTTAGAAAATAACGATTCAGAAAGTGATACACAAAACCGTAAAGCTACTGCCGAGAGGTTATTTAAGCGTGAAGCTCAAACCTTACTTAACCTTAATCATAGAGGTATACCTAGGTTATATGCTTACTTTTTAGAAAATAATTATTCTTATTTGCTACAAGAATATATACCGGGAGTTAATCTAGCTGAAGCGGCACTGGAAAAAGGCGAAACCTATGATGAAAGAGAAGCTAGAGCTTTACTAAGAGAAATTGCAGAAATTCTAGATTATTTACATAATCAAAACCCCTGTCTAATTCATCGAGATATAAAGCCACAAAACTTAATGCGTCATACTGATGGGAGATTGCTATTAATTGATTTTGGTGCAGTTTGTCGGGCAGTTAATAAAGCTAGTAGTCAAACTCTTATTGGCTCACCAGGCTATGCTCCTCCAGAACAAACCTTTGGTCAACCTGTTCCACAAAGTGACCTTTATGCTTCAGCCGCAACAGTTGTAAGACTGCTAACAGGTATTCATCCATCACAATTAACTAATAAACATACAGACCGAATAGAATGGCAACAACATGTTGTAGTTAGTGAGCCTTTTAGAGATTTACTTAATCGCCTGCTAGTACGTGATCCTGAACTTCGTATAAATAGCGCGTCAGAAGTTTTACAAAGACTTAAAGATATGGAACATATACCAGCTTTAGTACGTGGTATTCGTCCAACTCCTAAAGTCAGTTTGCCTAGTAATGATCCTACAACTGCTACTATAGATATGGAGAATCATACGGCGGAAGAAGTCTATGATATGGGAGCTTTAATGCAGGCTTTACTAGTGGTTTCTGCTCCAGATATTGCTAGTGTTATTAAAGAATTATCAAAAGTAGATACGGGTTCTTTAGGTGATATACCAGTGCCAGTAATACTATTTTCTTGCTATCACTTAGGTCTTTCTGGTGAGCTAACATTAATTAATGGAGATATTAAAAAGATAGTATATTTTGATCAAGGTGCAATAGTATTTGCTTCTAGCTCTAAAAAAGAAGAACGTTTAGGAGAACACTTGCTAAGAAACAGTAGAATTTCTGCTGAAGAGTTTCTTAGAGCTACTAAAATAGTAGATGAAACTGGTGAAAGGATGGGAGGAGTATTACTTAAACTAGGTATTATAAGTTTAGAAGAATTAACTCCAATTGTAGTTGAACATGTTTCTCATATCACTTACTCAACTTTTAATTGGACATCTGGAAGTTACAAGTTTGAAATAAAGCCTGCTATTACTGAAGCAATAAAAATGCCTTTTTCTACAGCAGATATTATTTTTGAAGGTATTCGTAGGCTAGATAATTTAGAGTTAATTAAACAATGGTTGGGTGATTTTACTAGACCACTGCGTGCCACCAATGACCCATTGTTACTTTATCAAGCTGTCACTTTATATCCACAAGAAGGTTATATAGTTTCTCGTATTGATTCAGCAATGTCTGTAGAAGAAATACTGTCTCTAGGGGGATTACCAGAAAATGAAACCTTACGCACTATTTGTGGTTTGTTATCAATTGGGATGCTGGAGTTAGCTACAGAAATAGAGAAAGTAAAGCCAATAAAGCAAACGGCTGTATCTAGAGTTTTATCACACCCTAGCCCACTTCCACAGGATTTAGATTTTTCAACTGTTGCAGCATTTTGTTATGAAGTAGAAAGTAAATTAGCAAATATTGACTCTTCAGATGCTTATGGAGTTTTAGAAGTTTCTCGTAATGCTACAGAAGCAGAAATCAATGAAGCTTATAACAATTTAGCAAGAAAATTTCACCCAGACCGCAATAGTCAACTACTTAATTATCAAATTAGCTTAAAGGCAGAACTGGAAAAGATTTTTACTTCTATTTCTAGTGCTTATGAAATGCTAAAAAGTCCTGTAGCTAGAAACCGTCAAAACAATACAAAAATCAATAAAGAGCCAAATAAACAATTTAACTTTTCTCAATCAAATAATTTTTTAGAAGATACATCATATTCAGGATTTTACTATAGCGGTGTCACCACACGTACTTATCGGAAAAATCAAAACAACCAAAGCATTCCACAAACTGCCCAAGAGTGGTTTGATTATGGACAAAGGCTTTATTTTGAAAGCTCTTATGGTGAAGCAAGGGATGCTTTACAAAAAGCAATTCAATTACAACCTAATTTTGCTGAATATCATTTTTATCTTGCTCGGGCATTATCAAAATTAACAGGAATGTTTCAATCCGCAGAATTAGAGTTTTATCGCGCTTTAGAGCTAGATGTTAATAATGCAGATTACTATGCAGAATTTGGTTTATTTTATCAGGCTCTAAACTTAAAAGAGCGAGCAGAAGCAATGTTTACTTATTGTTTAAAGCTTTCTCCTCATCATCCAATAGCTCTTCGTAGTTTAAGAATGAAATAAGTTTTAAACATTAGTCTAACTAGAAAAACAGTTATCTAAAACTCTAAGCAAGCTATTTTTTAATAGATTGCCGAAAACAATATATTCCTTTATTATTAAAAAAAATTACATTCCTAAAAATTTTTTCCCGACCAGGCAAAACAATTAAAATACTTAAGCAAATAACGAGGAGACATATTTTATGAGGCCATTACTTCGCACCCTTGTCTATCTATCGCTACTAGGCCTACTTTTCGGTGGAACTGTTTATGTTCCTACTGCATATGCACAATCACAAGCTACTGCGGCTGATTTAGTAGGTATTATTAAAGATGAAACAGGCGCAGTTATTCCTGGTGCCACTGTAACATTAAGAAATCCACAAACAGGTAATGAACGTAGTACTACTACGGATGAGTCAGGAACTTATAAATTTTTAGCCATACCACCTAGCACATATGAGGTAAGTATTGAAGCTGCTGGTTTTAATAGAACAGTAAATGAAAATGTTGTTTTAACTTTAGGTCAGGCGGCTAGATTAGATATAGAGCTTAAAATTGCAGGTGATGTTAGTGAAGAAATTATTGTTACTGCCGCACCTGCTGTTGTAGAAACTTCTAAAACAGCAGTGACCCAAACAATTGATGAAGAAAGAATTGATAACCTTCCAATCAATGGGCGTAACTTCTTAAACTTTGCTTTAACAAACGCTCAAATTGGTCGGGATAATTCCCCGCCTGTTGGCCCGGCACCAACAACAGGGTTAAATTTTGCTGGTCAACGTGCGCGTTCTAATCTAGTGCAAGTTGATGGTGCAGATAATATTGATAACTCTGTAAATGCTGCTCGTTCAACGGTTAGCCAAGAAGCAGTTCAAGAATTCCAAGTAGTAATAAATAGCTTTGCTGCTGAATTTGGCCGAACAGCAGGGGGTGTAGTTAATATTGTTACTAAGTCTGGTACAAATGATTTTCATGGTAATGTGTTTGGATTTTTACGCCAAAGAGCAATCCAGGCTCGTAATGCGCTGGCTTTCCAACCACCTGGCACGGATAGACCTGCTTTTACTCGTGGTCAATATGGATTTAGTTTAGGTGGCCCTCTACAAAAAAATAAAACTTTTTTCTTTATTGCCTTAGACCAAACTAGACGACAAGAATCAGGGTTTTCTCAAATTGGGCTAGATCCTGCTGTTTTTGATAGTACAGCAGAACAAAGAGCTTTTATTGCTGCTAATGCTGGCACTACAGCAGGCGGACTTTATCAACAATTAACAGTTGCTGGTGCAGGTGTAGCTAGAACAGGAATTAACCCATTAAATGGGATGAGACAATTCTTTGTCACTGCATTGCTTTCTGGAGGACAATTTGGCGCAATTCCTGCAAGTTTTCGTCCACTTTCAAACATACAAAATGTTTATCCAATTAGTGATAAGTTTACCTTTTACTCTGTAAAACTAGACCATCAAATTAACCCAGATAACCGCCTGTCCTTGCGTTATAACTTTACACCAATTACAACCACAGGTATTCAATCATCAGGACAAAACCAACCATTTGGTCTAAATGATGTGTCTCGTACCGGAATTGCAACTTTCCGTGATACCGCGTTTGTTATTCAAGATTTGCAAACTTTTGGCGGTACAAAAGTTAATGAAATACTCTTTAACTTTGCTAGACGTGGTACTTTCTTTACTTCTGGCTCAGATGTAGCAATAAATATTACTGGTGCTGGTTTCTTTGGCCGTGAACCATTCTCACCTGTAGACCGCGTAGAAAAACGCTATGAAATTAAAGATAACTTTACCCTCTCACAAGGTAATCATACTGCTAAATTTGGGGTAGATTTTAATTATGTTGATATTGACCCTGCTAGATTTGAGCTAAACTTTTCAGGTTTATTTAATTTTGGGTCATTTCCTGTTTCAGCCTTTGCTGCTTTGGTTCCAGGTTTTGCTACTGCTCCAGCACTTACACCAGTTCAAGCTTATGGTTTAGGACTTCCTCAAACCTTTGTTCAAGGATTTGGTAAATCTACTTCTACAGTAACTAATAAAACACTAGGTCTTTTTGCTCAAGATAGTTGGAAAATACGTCCAAATCTAACCATTAATTATGGTATTCGTTATGATGTTGAGCTAACACCAACATTTCCAACAACTGGCTTTAGTACAGATGGTTTTTCTATTAGTGCAGCACAATTAGATGCAGCGGAAAGAGCCTTAAATGTAATTCAAGGTATTCCACGAGATAAAAACAATTTTGCTCCTCGTATAGGCTTTGCATATGATCCTAAAGGAGATGGTAAAACTGTAATTCGCGCTGCTTATGGAATTTTCTTTGACCATCCACTACTTGCATTAGCTTTTAACTCAGATATTGCTGATGGAGGTCAATCTCCTCAAGTTATCAATATTGCTAACTTACCTTTGCCAACAACACCATTAAATGCAGCACAAATTTTCCAAGGTACTGTAATACCAGGCGTTACTCCAGGACTTGCTAGCGGAGCCGTTTATCTAAATGGACAATCTCGTTTTGACCCTAATAAACCCTTTCCAGGTCTAGGAACAGTTCTTCCATTTACTTTACCAATAGATAGAGATTTTGTTTATGCCTATACAAATCAAGTTAATGTTGGTATTGAAAGGGAATTAGTTAAAGATTTAGCTTTTAGTGCTACTTATATCTTTACTGGTGGTCATAAATTACCACATCCAGTAGATCGTAATACTCCTAATGCTCAAGCTATTTTAGCTGTCTCTCCAACAGGTGGCCCTAATGCTATAGTTATTGCTAATAACTTTTTCCGTCCATCTGGCCCAAATCCAGCACTTGTTCCAACTAGTCTGCCAATTCCTTTTGGCCCTGTTGCAACTCAAGAAGCAACCTCAAATTCAGTCTATCACTCAATAACATTAAATCTAACTAAACGGTTTTCCAATAATTATCAATTTTTAATTAGTTATAATTTTGGTAAAACCTTAGATGATTCTACTGATTTACAAACTTTGTTACAACCGCAAGATAACCGTAGAATGGATTTAGAACGTAGCCGTTCTAGTCTAGATCAAAGACATCGTTTTGTTATTAGTGGTGTGTATAAAACTCCATTTGAACAAACAAGCCCAGGTTTTAAGAAAGTATTAGCTAATATTACTTTTGCTCCAATTATAGAACTAGGTTCTGGAAGACCATTTAATATTTTGACTGGTACAGATACTAATTTAGACGCATCTGCAAATACAGATCGTCCAAATGTTGACCCTGCTACTGGCGCACTTACTTTACCTTCAATAGGTCAAATTGGTTCATTAGGCCGTAATGCTGGTACTACACCAGGTTTTGCTAGTTTTGATATGCGTATAGCTAAATTCTTACCCATTGGCGAAAGAGTTAGAATTGACTTTATCTCTGAAGTCTTTAACCTTTTTAATCGAGTTAATGTTTCTACAGTTAATAATGATTTTCGCCAAATTAGATTTGAAGATGGAAACTTTAAGAGTCCTCCAACTTCAGTTTTTGATCCTAGACAGTTTCAATTTGCTATAAAGATTAGTTTCTAGGAAATTTTTCTAGTAAATAAAAAATTCCACTCTTTACAACCTTACAAAGAGTGGAATTTTTCTTTTGATAGCAAATCAATTATTTATTTTTGAAAACTCTTTAGAGCTTTTTCTTCAGAATCAAAAGTTTCAAAAACTGTAATTAACTTAGTAATAGTAAAGAGATCTACTAGACGTTTGGTTAAATTTACAAGCTTTAGCTCGCCTCCAGCCCGCTTTACTGCTGTATAACAACGAACCACTTCACCTAACCCAGAACTATCCATATAAGGTACTTCTTGACAGTTTAATACTACTCGTCTAACTCCACGAGTAATTAAATCTGCAACGTGTTGTTTTAATTGTACATCCCCCTCGCCAAGTAAAATTTTTCCTTCTAGGTCTAGTATGGTTACATCTCCTACTTGTCGCTCTGTGATATTCATTAATTTTCAGCGTCAAACCCTTTGAGGATCAGTAAAATACGCCGCCTCCCTTCAAGCAAACTTACTAGTTGGACTTCTATAAATAAAATAGATAATTAACTTTATTATATATAACAAGCTTAGTTTTAACTAAACAAAGATTTGAACATACTTAGAAAAACTGTGTCAAGACTTTTAGTATAAACTTATTACTCTTTAATTTTTAGATCTGTTCTCTTTATTTGCTTAGTAACCAACATAATTTTAATTACAGAATAAATTAAATAAGAACAACGACCTACTTTTTCTTGTAATTGTGCGACTGATAAAGGAGAAATTTTTAGTATTTGAAAAACTTGATTAGCTAGTTCCATAAAAGATTCTTCTCCTAACCAAAGCAATGTAGCTTTAGCAGGAGTAAAAACGTCTCTTACATTAATTTTTCTACTCATTTCCTGTAATTCATCTTGTTGGCGTGCTGCTTCTATTAAAAGGGCTGAAGCTGGTTGGAAAATATCATAACGACTATTGCCAGTATGCTGAATTGGGCCGCTCTTAAAATCAAAAGTCCCTTCCTTTAGAGGTGGCTGGAAAAGCTGGTAAAAAGCATCTTCTCCTACTAAATTTCCTAGATAAGCTCCTCGAATTTCTCCTTCTTCAAAGTTTACTTCTGCTATAGATTCTTCTCTATAATTATTTATTCTTAAAGTTCCTGTAAGGCGAGAACTAACAATAGTTTGAATTATGGTTGTTAGGTCAAAAAACTTAAAATTACCACGAAATTGCTCTCTTCTGTCTATCTTAGTATGTTTAATTAATGCTTCTAAACGACTAGCAAATAAAGTAGATAAAGATTTACCAAATTCTGGCAATATATCTAATAAAGATAAAAATATATCTCTACTAATTGCAAAAATTTCTCCTCCTCCAGGCATTCTAGCATAAGAAGTATAACTTGAGCCTGTTAACATAGTTATTTCGCCTAGAGAAGTAGAGATACCCATATAGGCTACTACTTTTAATTGCCCTGGCTCATCTTCGCGGCAAATTTCTACAATACCACTTTTTACAATATAAAACTTTTCTGCTGCTTGATTAGCAACAAAAATCGTGTTGCCAGGTTCAATTATAAGAACTTGACCATAGTTATAAATAACTTTTAAGATTTCCTCGCCTAGTCCGCTTAAAGTATCACAGTCTTTAAGGAATTTTATTTCTGAAGTATCTATTAAACTGGTTTGTTGCATAAGTAATTTATTTTAAGAATAACTATTAGCTATGGATATTAAGTTACTAAAACGATTTCCATTATTATAAGTGCTTATATTATCTTAGCAGTACACTTAACAGCAACAAATAAGTCTGCTAAAGTCTAGTAGTAGAATTAAAAGAAGTTGACAACTTTAGGGATAAAACTATATACATCCTGCAACTATATTAAAAATCTAAGGAGGTAATTATTTATATGACAAAAGTAGATGCACCTTGTGTAATTACCTCGGTTTATGCTTCTTCTGATACAGGTAATTTTAGGGATAATAACGAAGATAATTTTATTATTGCTGATTTAGTAAATGGACAAGGCTATAGTTTCCCTCAGTCTATCCGACGTAACATAGAAAATAACCGGCTACTAATGGCTGTATCTGATGGAATAGGTGGTAGAGAAGGTGGAGAAATAGCTTCTGCTATAGCTGTTTATGGACTACGGTTAGAACTTTTACGACTTGCTAGTAAGTCGGCTATTTATGAAGTAGATTGGCTAGTAAAAGCTTTAGAACACATTAATAAATTAATTTGGCGGGCCGGGAAAGAAAATCACCAATTAAAAGGTATGGGGGCAACTATTACGGCTGCTTTAATATCAGGGAGTCGTGTTTATATTGCTGAAGTTGGAGACTCTCGTGCTTATTTATTAAGAAATAACCAAATTAAACAAATTACTACTGATCAATCTTTGTTTGAAATATTATCTCAAACATCAGATATGGAAATAGAACGACAACCATCAGAAACTACACGTAATATTATTTTACAGTCTGTAGGAGGACAAGAAAACTTGGATGTTGCTGTAACCATTCTTGAATTATGTCAGGATGACTTTCTATTAATATGTTCTGATGGATTATCTAATAATTTAACAGCTACAGAAATAGAGGAAACTATTACTAAATCGCCTAACCTTGAACAAGCTGTAACTTCAATGATTGAATTAAGCAAAGAAAGAGGAGGAGAGGATAACATAACCTTAATACTTGCAAAATTTGAAGGAGACGCTTTACCAAAAAGTACTGGTAAATCTATAACTAGTTCCTTAAAAGTATTAACAGCATTTAATCCACTTTCAAATAACAAAGGAAAACAAAAACGCATTACCCAACAAATGGTTTCAGAACTACAAGAAAGAGAAGAAAAAGTGTTTCGTTCTACATTAGGAGTAATGTCACCTACTTCTTACCCAGCACGTAGCCAAGCTTTATCAGAAAGTGACAAATCCATAGAACTGCTTCATAATTCAGCTAATCAATTAGTTAAAGTTGTAGAGCAGATACAGGTTTTGGAAAAATGGTTAGAACAACAAGGCAGGCTAGACCCTGCTTTACAAAAGGCTATTGTTCATTTAGAACATGCTATTAAAAATACACAAAAAATAGAAATTGTTGCACGTAAAGCAAGAAATTTAATTGAACGTTTAACGGCTAAGAATATTTATCCAAAAGATAGCTAAAAATAGTTAAAAGAACGGAAAAACGTTGTTTCAATCTGTTAGGGTTCGATTTAAAATACCCAAAACAGCAAGGAGGAAATAGTGAGATTTACTGAGGAAGTACCGCGTTGTTCGTTTTGTCATAAATCGAACCGTGAAGTAAAAAAGCTAATTGCTGGGCCATCGGTCTATATTTGTAATGAATGTATTAATATCTGTAATGACATATTACTAGATAATACTAAAGAAGTAGAGCCTCATCAAAGTGGGCTACCTGCTCCAATAGAAATAAAACGTTTTCTGGATCAATATGTAATTCAGCAAGATGAAACAAAAAAACGCCTGGCTGTAGCGGTTTATCAACATTATAAGCGTATTGCAGTAAAGAAAAAGGGTGGAGCTAATAAAAAGAATGATGTAGAAGTACAGAAAAGCAATGTTTTATTAATCGGGCCAACTGGTACAGGAAAAACTTTACTTGCACAAACTCTAGCACGAATGCTAGATGTCCCATTTTGCATTGCTGATGCAACTACTTTAACTGAAGCAGGTTATGTTGGTGAGGATGTAGAAAATATTATTAGCAAGCTATTAGAAGCAGCTAACGGTGATTTAGAACAAGCTCAGATAGGAATTGTTTATTTAGATGAGATTGATAAAGTCTCGCGTAAAGATGAAAACCCTTCTATAACTCGTGATGTTTCTGGCGAGGGGGTACAGCAGTCTTTATTAAAGGTATTGGAGGGAACAGAAATTTTTGTTCCTCAAGCACGGGGGGCCCGTTATGCCCAACAGGATAGAGTTAAAGTAGACACTACTAATATTTTATTTGTATGTGGCGGTGCTTTTGTTGGTTTAGATAAAATTATTGAACGTCGCTTAGGTGGAAAAGCCCTAGGGTTTCAAGCTGATGTTAGCAAGCGACGCTTTAGCGTTAAGTCAAATATGCTTAGTCATGTTGAGCCTCAAGACTTAATAAAATATGGAATGATTCCTGAATTTGTTGGCCGATTACCTTCTATTAGCTCTTTACATGAGCTAGATGAAGTTGCATTAATTGAAATATTAACTAAACCCAAAAATGCTTTAATTAAACAGTACCAAGCACTATTTGAGTTAGATGGTATTCGTATGACTTACACTGATTCAGCCATAGAAGCAATTGCACGTAAGACTATGGAATTAAAAGTAGGAGCAAGAGGTTTAAGAATAGTGCTAGAAAAAATTATGTTAGACGCTTTTTATACCCTACCCTCACAACGTAAGATAAAGAAATTTATCCTTACAAGTGAAATGGTAGAAAGCGGTTTACTTTCACTTCAAGCTTTAGAGCAAGTTGGTTAATAGAAATTTTTAATAATAAAAAATAGGAAGCAAAAATCTTGCTTCCTATTTTGTTTTTGAAAGGAAAAAATGAGAACTTTATTTGACCCAATTGAAAGCTATCAAGAAGGAATGCTTCAAGTTTCAGAAATACACAAAATTTATTATGAACAAAGCGGTAATCCAACAGGTAAACCAGTAGTTTTCTTGCATGGTGGGCCTGGAGGCGGCTCAGACCCAATGCACCGACGCTTTTTTGACCCAAATATTTATAGAATAGTTGTTTTTGACCAACGTGGCTCAGGTCGTAGTGAACCTTTTGCTTGTTTAGAAGAAAATACTACTTGGGACTTAGTTGCAGATATTGAACGTTTACGCCAACATTTAGGGATTGAACGTTGGGTTGTATTTGGAGGATCCTGGGGGAGTACCTTAAGTTTAGCTTATGCAGAAACTCACCCTGAAAGAGTAGTAGCACTGGTTTTAAGAGGAATATTTTTATGTCGCCCAGAAGAAATTAAATGGTTTTATCAAGAAGGCGCACATGCAATTTATCCAGATGTTTGGGATGATTATCTTAGTGTAATTCCTGTAGAAGAACGAGGCGATATGTTATCGGCTTATCATCGACGGCTTACTAGTGAAGATAAAGAAATCCAACTTGCTGCTGCAAGAGCCTGGAGTATCTGGGAAGGTAGCACTTCTAAATTAATTCCTGTTCAATCAGTTATTGATAGTTTTGGGGATCCTTCTAAAGCTATTCCACTTGCACGGATTGAATGCCATTATTTTATGAATAATGCTTTCTTTTCCTCAAATAATTACTTAATTGAAAATATTGATAAAATTCGCCATATTCCTGGGGTAATTGTGCAGGGTCGATATGATGTTGTTTGTCCTATGATGAGTGCCTGGTTACTACATAAGGCATGGCCTGAAGCTAAACTAGAAGTTATTGCTACTGCTGGACATTCAGCAACGGAAGAAGGAATTATTGATGCTTTGGTAAGAGCAACAGATGAGTTTAAGATACTATAGTATTTACATAAGTAAAAAGCAGGTACTACCTGCTTTTTACTTTAACGATTAAGTAATATATTTTAGTTATTATTAAAGACCTATACGGTCTTGCACTTTACGAAGTAAATCTTTAACTTGGAAAGGTTTGGAAATACAATCTTCTGGCTGAACATCAAATTCATCAGAATGTAAAATCTCA
>Ga0268299_1002190_pt1 | contig 25392 bp, 21 predicted proteins | sample NOBtaG_FD_193484 | JGI IMG/M metagenome (GOLD analysis project Ga0268299, IMG submission 193484) | Activated sludge microbial communities from bioreactor in Nijmegen, Gelderland, Netherland - NOB reactor | ecosystem: Engineered > Bioreactor > Aerobic > Activated sludge | place: Netherlands...
TGGTGCCTGTGCAAAACGCATTGGTCACAACCTTAGGCTCCATCTGCCAGTTGTAGGTGTTTAGCGCGAGCACTCTAAAACCGTTCTTGCCAACGAGACTATCCAGGCGAACGTAGTCGCCGTAATCTGGAAGGAGAATTTGCGTGTCGCCTGTGAGGCAGCCGGATTCTCTCAAGTCCGATAGCATGGGGCGTTTGTTGACGCGCGATTCGACTGCACGGGAAAGCTGAGAGAGAGCCAGAACTGGGCAGTGCAATTCGCGGGCAAGTTGCTTGAGCGAGCGCGAAATTTCGGACACTTCTTGCTGTCTGTTGTCGGTTGCTTTTCTGCCCTGCATCAACTGGATGTAGTCGATGATGATCATGCCGAGCCCTTTGGCTTCTGCTTTCAAACGTCTGCATTTGGCGCGGATTTCCAGCACGTTGACCATCGCGGAATCATCGATGTAGAGCGGCGATTCACCAAGTCGCCCCATCGCCATTGCCAGTTGTGTCCAGTCGTTTGTATGCAGATGACCGGAGCGCAGGCGGTTGGCATCGATGCCTGCCTCCGCGCACAGCATTCTCATTACGAGCTGCTCTCGCGACATTTCAAGACTGAAGACAGCGACCGGCACGTTGGCTTCTTGTGCGGCATGCTGTGCGATGTTCAGCACAAAAGCTGTTTTTCCCATGGAAGGGCGCGCTGCGATGATCACCAGGTCGGAGGGCTGGAAGCCGGAAGTCATCGCGTCTAAATCGTAAAAACCTGTGGGTACGCCCGAAAGTGCATCGCGCTGTTCGTAGCGTTGTTCGATTTTTTGAAATGAAGATTCGACGATGTGTTTGATATGAATTAGCTGCTGAAGATTGCGCCGTTCTGCAAGGCCGAAGACCAGGTGCTCGGCTTTGTCGATGGCGACGTTGGCGTCGGTTTCTTCATAGGAAGTTTGAACGATCTCAGTGCCGGCTTTAATAAGCTGGCGCAGCAAAGCTTTCTCTTCAACGGTCTTTGCGTAGTACTCGAGGTTGGCGGTAGTGGCTACAGCAAGGGCAAGGTCGGTGATGTACTGACGCCCGCCGACATGGTCGAGTTTGTCTTCGTCTTTCAAATACTGCGAGATAGTGACTATGTCGATAGGCTCGTTCTTTTCATAAAGATCGAGCATCGCTGCATAAATGACCTGGTGCGATTTTCTGTAGAAATACTCAGGCTGCAAGGAGTCGACAATGCGCGTAATGCCGTCGGTGGAGATCATGAGAGAACCGAGAACTGCCTGCTCCGCCTCAATCGACTGCGGTGGCATACGCTCGATGCTGCCTTCATTCATGGAGAAGTCGCTGCTCATGGATTCCCTGTCTCTTTGCTGTCTGTTTCCTTTTCCCTTAAAATCTGACATCGGATACCTGGCACCTAGTTATTAATACGTCGCCGCTCGCAAAAAAGTTCAATCTCAACTGTCCGTTTGGATAAAACTTTCTCCGGCGCCTAAGGGAGCCAGATTGCTTATTTATCCGATAATTGACTATTTATAGAATAGTGGATTTGCCGCGGTATTTTCGTACCTTAGCAATCATATAGAAGTGTAATCGCCTGATGGACAGTCACTTCTGGTTGGTTGTATATGTGCTGTCTATATTAAAGTTGGGCAATACGGCTGACGAATCGGCAGGTTTTCAAGAAAAAGGCGACACTTGATGTGCCGCCTTCCCTTTATCTTTTCCGGTTCGCCCCATTGTCTCGGAGGCGAGACTGGCTTTTAGTCTTCTTCGAGCGATGAGGTATCGCCTGTGGGCAGACCCAATTCCCAGGCTTTGAGAAGCCTGCGCATGATCTTGCCGGAGCGTGTCTTGGGCAGCGAATCCTTGATCTCGATTTCTCTGGGATAGGCGTGTGCTGCCAATTGGCGCTTGGTGTGCTCTTTGATTTCCTCGAGCAATTCGTCCGATTGCGTGAAGCCGTTTTTGAGGACGATAAACGCTTTGATGATCTCGCCGCGTTCTTTGTCCGGTTTGCCGATGACGCCGGCTTCAGCAACAGCCGGGTGCTCGACGAGTGCTGATTCGACTTCGAAGGGGCCGACTCTGTGTCCGGCTGTATTGATAACGTCATCGAGGCGGCCGACGAACCAGAAATAGCCGTCTTCATCCTTCCATGCGTTGTCGCCGGAGTAGTACCAGCCGGGAATCTTGAAATACTCTTTGTATTTCTCTTCGTTGCGCCATACCTGACGAAGTTGGTTTGGCCAGCCTGGTCTGACCACCAGTTTGCCGAGTTTGCCGACAGGAACTTCTTCTCCGTCGTCGTCGACGCACGCCGCGTAGACGCCTGGAATCGGCTTGCCCATAGAGCCCGGTTTGATCGGGTTGCAGGGCAGGTTGACGATCAGTTGCATGCCGGTTTCGGTTTGCCACCAGTTGTCGTGGATCGGCAATCCGTAGACTTTCATGCCCCAGCGCACGACTTCCGCGTTCAACGGTTCGCCGACGCTCAATACGTGGCGCAGAGAATCCATGTCGTGATCGTAAACAGCGTCATCGCCCGCTTTCATGAGCATGCGCAGCGCAGTAGGAGCTGTGTACCAGACGGTCACTTTCATGCGCTCGATGACGTTGTACCAGCTATGTGCGTCGAATCGACCTTCGTAACTGACTACCGATGCGCCCAGCGACCACGGTCCGAAGATACCGTATACGGTGCCGGTGACCCAACCTGGATCGGCGGTGCACCAATAAATGTCGTCGTCGCGCAAGTCCAGAACCCACTTCGAGGTCATGTGGTGCCCGATGATATCGCCGTGCACGTGGACGATGCCTTTTGCTTTGCCGGTGGTGCCGGACGTGTACAAAAGGTAGAGCGGATCTTCGGGATCCATTTGTTCGCATTCGAGCTTTGTGGATGCATCTTTTGTAATCGCTTCATAACTAAGTTCGCCCGGCTTGAGCTTGGACTCATCGGCGCCGACGACAATCACATATTCCAAGTTGGGCAGGCTGGCTTTGATATCGTCGAGTTTGGGTTTCAATGCTGGATTGGTGATAACAATCTTCGCTTCGCTGTCCGACAAGCGATCTCTTAGAGCATCAGGACCGAAAGCCGAAAACAGAGGTCCGGCGATGGCTCCGATTTTGGCGATGCCGGTGGTGGCTGTGTAAAGCTCGGGAACTCTCGGCAAGAAAACGAACACGCGGTCTCCGCGCTGAACTCCAAGTTCTTTGAGCGCGTTGCCGATTTTGTTGGACGCTTCGTAGATTTCCTGGAAGGTGAATTTCTGCAGGTTCTCTTTGGCGTCGATTGCATAGAGCGCTACTTTATTGCGGCGACCATCATGCAAATGGCGGTCGATCGCGTTGTATGCAGCATTCACCTTGCCGCCGGCGAAGAAATCGACTTCTTTTTTGGCGTGGTCCCATTCGAATGTACGGTACGTTTCCTCGTAATTTTCCAGGTTCACTTTGACCGGGAATTTTTTCAAAATCTCTTTGCGCTCTCCACGTGGCACTTTTTGTCCCTGCTCTTTCGCTTGCGTTTTAGTGTCCTGTCCTGGCTTGTTTGCACCTTTGGACTTCTCAACGACTGTCATTCGTACCTCCGGCGTCATTCGCCGCTGTGTTCACCCAAACTTTCGGATTCTTGACGAGCTGCAAGCTGCCCGCCCCGGCGGGCGATGAAACTTGCTTACAGGCTGAATAGTCTAGCGCGGACTGCCCTTCTGGTGTAGTTCCGGAGCCTAGATTAAAAGGATATCGGCAGAGTATCCGCAATGAATCGCGTGATTGGGCGTATTTAGGACCGGAATTCGGTCGTCAAGAGTTTGTCTCTGCTTGCTCAGGATGGTAGAAATCATGTCTATGCCGCTTACGGAAACCTTCTGCCCCTATCCCGAGTGCAATGAGCGTTTCAGCGCCGATTTGCCCGCCGGTAGAACCAAAACCACCTGCCCGAAATGCCACAAGGCGATTACCGCCCGTCTGGCAGCGGTTTTCTCCACTCTTGAAAGAGAGCAGGAAAAACGCAAGCGCATGGGCCTGGCTAACTGCGACAACGAGGCGAAAGCAGGACCGGGTTATGAAGAGACTTTCGTGGCTGTAGTCGAGGATGTTCGCAGCTTGTTCAATGTCGGCGCTGTTTTCCGCACCGCAGATGGTGCCGGTATGGACAAAGTTTATCTTTGCGGTATCACAGGCGCACCACCGAGAAAAGAAATCGAGAAGGTCAGCTTAGGTGCTGAAAACACCGTCAATTGGGAGTGGGGCTTTGGTTGCGTGCCAATTTTGCGCCGACTCAAAGAGCGCGGCTTTCAAATAGTTGCACTGGAGAAAACAGAAACTTCCCGTCCGCTGACTGAGCTTCTTGCGGAAGGAAAAATTGCCAGACCACTGTGTCTGGTCGTCGGCAATGAAGTTTCAGGAGTCAGCGCAGAAGCGCTTTCTCTAAGCGATATCGTTGCCGAACTTCCGATGCGGGGCATGAAAGAATCGCTCAACGTCTCAGTCGCATTCGGCATCGCTGTCTATGCGATTTCTGAAGTGGTCTAGTCGCCCGCCTGCAGAAGCCGGTTGGGTGATTGTTTATTTGAAGCCTTCAATCGTGCCGATGATGTCACCAGATGCATTCGCCTGGGTGTTCAACACTTTTCCGTCCTTGTCCAGGAATACGACAGTTGGGTAGGATGTCACCGAGTATTTTTTCACTAGCTCGGCGCCGCTAGAGCCATCCGCGTCGACCAATTGAAATTCGACTTTGCCCTGGAATTTCTCTCTTGCCGCATCCCAATGCGGTCCGAACATTTGAATATTGCGCTGCTCATTGCTCGAAGGCGACGTAAATTGAATTACCTTCTTGCATTTAAGAGCGCCCTTGGGCTCGGGTTTTGCATCTGCTTTTTTCGGATCTGCGGCCGTTGCTTTCGGGTCGGGCGGAGCTGCACCGGCGGGCGGAGGCGGCGGAGCACTGCCGGGGCGAGTGCGCGCGGAGCTATACTGATTCATCGAGTCCAGTCCGGCTCTTGCTTTTGCTTTCAACTCATTGCTGCGGGCATTGCGCTCTACCCAGGTGTACATGCTTTGAGCCTGTCCGACCTGATTGAGTTGTTGATAGCAAAGACCCATGTAATAGCGAGTCAATGGATCGGATGGATATTTCTGCGAAACGACCTGGAATTGCGCCAGAGCCTGGGCGTATTTGCCCGCCGAAAACGTTTGTACCGCTTGATTGAAAGCCGCATCGGCGCCATGTGCGGCCGGTGCCAGACCCACCGATGTTTCAGCAATGCAAAGGACGAGACTTATAGAGAATGCAGCTACCATCAGCTTTTTGCCGATTCGTGAAAAGCTTCGGACTGGTCCGCCGCTGCCAATTTCCGTCAAGTTGAAGTGCATGCAGATGCTCCTTAAAACTGCCCTTTACTGCCGTAAATGCTCCGGGCCTCCATGAGGATATTCCCTTATTCTGAAAAATAGCAGAGTTTTGTGAAACGCGCCCGCCTGTGGACGTTTTTGTGCCTTTAATTTATGCGTTCAGAAAGTTACCTTAAATGGCTCGTCTTTTCCTCTTGAGAGCCTTTTGGGATAATCGACGTCCAACTGGCTGAATATTCAGGGGATTATCCATGTCCAAATCGATTGAATGGCTCTACTACCGAAATGGCTGACAAACCTGTGTGAAAGCCCATGAGTTTCTTGGGCAGAAACAGTTGTCGGCGGATGTGGTCGTCGATGCGAAGAAAAACAAAATCGATCGCGATGAAGCTTTGAAAATGGCTCACAAAGCGGACGAACTTTATTCAATGAAGGGTAAGAAAATCGTTCGCATTGACTTGAAGAACGCCAAGGCGGACGACGACGAGATCGCCGCATTGATGATGGGACCGACCGGCAATTTGAGAGCACCGACCTGGCGCTCCGGAAAAACAATTGTCGTGGGCTTCAACGAAGAGACTTACCTGCAGTTGTTGAAAAAATAGTTCAGCCGTTTACGGCAATTATTTGAAGAACAGCATCACCAGCTTGCTGACGGCGACAAGAAGCACCGCCGCCAGAAGTCTGCGCAAGAAATTATTCTGGAGTTTCTTCGCTCCTAAAAATGAACCGGCGATAGCTCCGATTAATGCTGCCACCAAAAATGGTGCTATCGAACCGAACTCGAGCCTGTTTGTTATTGCTCGACCGATCAGCCCAGACAGCGAATTACAGACAATAAAAATCGCCGCGGTGGCGGATGTTTGTTTCACTGTTGCCCAGTTCAAAAACAAAAGCACTGGGCTGAGAAAGACACCACCGCCGATACCAGCCATTCCGGAGAGAAATCCTAAACCTGCGCCTATTCCAAGAGCCTGAGGTATATTCACAGGCTTGGTTTCGTGGTCTTGCGGAGGTTTGTGAAACGAGTCGTAGAGCAGCTTTCCAGCCGTCACTATCAGAACGGCGGCGAGCAGCAGGAAGTAACTTTTGTGCAGAGAAATCATCCCGCCTGCTAGTGCGGAAGGTATCGATGCAATAAGCAAAGGAGCGCAAATTTTAGGCTTCAATTGTTTGGCTTCGATGAGAAAACCGAGCGAAATTGAAGCAGTAAGCACATTGAGGACAAGGGCTGTCGTCGAGATTTCATTGGGCGGCAAGTTCGTGAAAGACAAAATTGCCAGATAGCCGGTGGCACCACCGTGACCGACGGAGGAATAGAGAAACGCGATTACTAAAAAGGCGAGGTACTGAGTCAGTGTTTCAAAACTCATTCCCGTCACTTTTCCTGCGGCACAAAATCATAAGAGCCAGTGTTCGGCACAACAGCGCCAAACAAAAATACCACCCAGATTGCTCTGCGGTGGTATTCATGCTACTGCCTGACTGCCCTTTGCAGGGGCTCAGTATTTCACCACACTTCAGTCAGTCCTTCATGTGATGCGGGCTCCTTGCTACCGTTTCTGGTTAGCGCCAACCTGGCGTTTCCGCATGGCCCCTCGGCTCAAAGCAATCAACTCGTTTGAGTGACCGCTCACCGTTGATGCATTTAGTTTACCGCGTTATTGCATACAGACAACTACCCCAATGGACATTTTAGAATGGGTATCTTGGCAAAGTTAAGAACCGCATGTGGTGCTCTGCTGGACATATTAAATACATTAACAAGAGCTGGATCTATTGGAGCCGGCTCAGATAGCGGGATCAGGCATCAGCAGGAGGTTACGCTGGATATGTTTTGTATATCCAGTCGCTATTTCTTCGATGCGAAAAGTGATATCGCCGTCCTTCCGGAACGCGTTTCTGAAATCACCACATTCGATTCAATGCCGCTTTTTCTTGCATTGATCATCATGTAGCTCTTGGACTTAATGACCTTTCCGATGTCCCAGCCGTCTTGCTTGTAGCATTTTGCATAAAAGCCGAAGACGGTTTTGACGTTGTCCGTGCTGACAAGCAGCACTGTGTAATTGTTTGCCTTGCCGCCTTTTTCCCGTGAGCCCTCAATCACCGAATTTGGATATCGCGGCAATGGAAAGTCGGCCGGAAATTCCAGCGAGCGGTTTTTGTAATTGCTCTCTGCCACTGCCGAGACAGGCTGACCTGCAGGCGGCGCTTCAGTGGAAGTTTTGCTGCATCCTTGAGCAAGCAACGCTGCTGAGACGACTAAAACCTGGCAGCAAAATTGTTTTTTCATGGATTGTCTACCAAATTTTTGAATCATCCAGGCTTCAGAAATTGGGAAGTTTTACCCCTGCCTTGGGTGTGTAAACGACATTGAGCATCCCGGACGGACTTTGATAGAAGTATTCGTCAGCTTGCGCAGGCTGGTCGCGGAATGCGATGACAACCGACTCGCTTTCCATTGTGTGACCGGGCTCCACTTTGTTTCCGGTGTCAATCATGTAAGTCATGATGTTGTCGAAAACTGTGAGCGTCATCGGCACGTATTGCTGCACGATGTGATTTGCAAATGCAGTTCCTAAATCGGGAATGCCCAGCAAATGATTTCCATAGGAGCGCATCCAGAGAAGCTCATTGCCGTCGAATTCGTGAATGACAGGACCGCTGTAAAGAAAGAGCGGCGGCATGTTTTCAATGGCGTCCATCCAGTCTTCATCAGCCATGATTTGCTGCAATCCTGACGCGTTGAAACTGGTGAAACCATTGACGTTGGCAATCACAAGACCATCAGGTCTGGAAAGCAAGAAGGCCAGAAACGTCAGAATTTGATAAGCCTCGAGCGGTTTAGCCTGATCGGGCTCGACCGAAATTTCGATGAAGGCATTGTGCAGATTGATGTTCTCATCAGTGTCCGGCACCAGGCGAACATGAGCGGAAATTTGTGCCAGCTCTTTGTCGCTCAATTTGCGATTGCAAAATTCGAGCTTTATTTTGTGAGCGTCAGTGGCTGCCAGTCCGTGTCCGTCAACCGACGTATCAGCGGGAAGTTGGTAAGTGAATGCCGGAGAGCGGTGTGAAACATGTGCCGCTGTTTCGTTTAAATCTTTGGCACTGATTTTGGGCAGTTCTTTGAAGAGAATCTGCAAGCTGATTCGATCTTTTGGCATTGGCGCTCCTCGGAATTTGTCTGAGTATACGCGATAAATATATTTCGCGCGCGCCAAACAAAAACACCATCCAGATTGCTCTGCGATGGTGTTCATGCTACTGCCTGACTGCCCCTTGCGTTGGGCTCAGTATTTCACCACACTTCAGTCAGTCCTTCATGTGATGCGGGCTCCCTTGCTACCGTTTCTGGTTAGCGCCAACCTGGCGTTTCCACAGGGCCCCTCGGCTCAAAGCAATCAACTCGTTTGAGTGACCGCTCACCGTTGATGCATTTAGTTTATCGCGCCAAGCGAAAATTGGAATATGTACAGCACTACCCCAGAAGTCATTTAAGGATGCATTCCTTGGCATTCGATCGCAGTGCTTCGATGCCACTTTTGGTGGTGTCACTTCATTAACAAGCGCTGGATCATTTTGTTGGACAAGGATGATCGAAGACGCGGATTGTTTTGTATGCGTTGCATATTTTTCGCGCATTTATTTTGTCGACTATCGAAATAGATTGCATATTTCACTCGAAATTCTACGCGATTTGTGAGAAACGGTTTATGTTGGGACGCTGGCCGGACGCCCAACGTGAGAGGGTAGTCATGGAATCCCTTTCTCTATCTTGTAAACTCCTTGAGTCTCGCCATATGGGGCATTCAACCCTTTCCACGCCCCTGGCGAGACAGATTTTTGGGAGCCGCCCAGCTTGTTATTCAACAGCTTCGAATATCTGGTCTTTCTACCTGTGGTGGTGCTTGCCTATTGGTTAGCGCCCAGGCAGGCAAAGCCCGTGTTGCTGATTGCGGCCAGTTACTTCTTCTATATGTATTCATTTAAGGTCTACGGACTGCTCCTGCTTGGGCTGACCGTAGCCAATTATTTGCTGGGCTTGCTTGTCTATAAATTTGACAAGCGCGAATGGCGCCGCTTGATATTGATCGCCGGCATCGCCCTGAATCTCTCGATGCTGGGGCTCTTCAAATACACCAATTTCATTCTCGAGTCCATTAACTCATCATGCGCGTGGCTTGGTCATGCGCTCGCGCTGCCCATCGAAAAAGGTGTCGGTATATCCGATCTGCCTATTATTCTGCCTCTGGGTATTTCCTTTTTCGTTTTCGAATTCATCCACTACCTGGTCGACATATATAAAGGAAGCAAGCCGGTTAAAAACCCGCTGCGTTTTGCGCTGTTCGCTTCATTCTTTCCGTCGCAGATTGCCGGACCTATTAAGCGCTATCAGGACTTTGACAAACAGCTTGATGAAAAACCCACGGTTACTTTCGACCAATTTTCGGCGGGCCTGTTTTTAATTGCGCAGGGTTTGTTCAAAAAAACTGCACTGGGCGACAATCTCGCGCCCATTGTCAAAGCCGGTTTCGATAACCCCAATCTGATGGGAACATTCGAAGGTTGGCTGTGCATCACCGCTTTCGCCTTTCAAATTTACTACGACTTCTCCGGCTATACAGATATCGGCAGAGGCTCAGCCATGCTGCTCGGATATTCATTGCCGGAAAATTTCAACATGCCTTACATCGCCTCCAGCTTGCGCGAGTTCTGGCATCGCTGGCACATGAGTCTTTCAACATGGCTGCGCGATTATCTATTCATTCCATTGGGCGGCTCCAGAGGAAAAGAAGCGCGGATTTCGGCGAATCTAATCACGACGATGCTATTGGGAGGACTCTGGCACGGTGCTTCGTGGACCTTTGTCTTGTGGGGACTTTTCCATGGCCTGGGTTTGGCGGTAAACAGATTCTGGGATAAGCAACTGGTAAAGGCGCCTTCTCTGGCTCGGGTGGCAAACTCGCCTTACGGCGTCGCCTGCGCACACGTGCTTACTTTTGTCACCGTGCTGTGCGGTTGGGTTTTCTTCCGTGCAAAAACACTGCCTGAGGCGATCGGTGTTTTCTGCGCGATGTTCTCCATGAGAGCGGCGAACATCGATTGCGAAGTCGCGCACGCATTCTTCAATTCGCCCGTGCCCGCCGCTGTTTGCGTCTATCTCTTCATCCTCTTCAGTGGCGCCGTGATAAAGCAGATGGAGAAAAAGTCTTCCGGCTCCAACATCGGATCTCACGCATTCCCTGGTTTAGATCTTCAATCTTTTGCCGGACCTCCGGCACTGTCGCTTGCGGTGCCACTGCCGGCGATGGCAAACCTTTCCATCTCGTTTTTCATCGCACTCGTGCTTCTAGCCTTTTGCCGCGGCGAAGTTCAACCCTTCATCTACTTCCAGTTCTAGAAATATGTCACCAACAACCATCTACGATCCAGAAGTAATTACAACGACGCCGACAAAAGTCAGGCTCGACAGAAGAGCATCACGTCCAGCGCCGTCACGTCCACCGAAGCTTTCGCCGAAAATTCTGGCAACGCTTCTGCTTATTCCTTCGCTGGCGATAATTTTCGCCGCCATGATTTTGTGCGCTGAGTTTGTTCTTGGCGCGGTTGGTCTGGGTGATGACGAGTACATCAAGGTCGATCCTATATTAGGGATAACCCATCTCGAGAATAAGTGGGTAAATTTCCGGCACGAAGGATTTTCCCGCGACAAGATTTCGTCAGCAGGTCTGCGTGATGTTGAACATCAAGTTGCCAAACCCGAGGGTGTGAAACGCATTGCCTTTATTGGCGATTCGAAAACGCAAGCGCTGCAAGTCAACATCGCCGACACCTTTGTGCGACTGGTCGAAGACCAGCTAAACGCTGCCGCTGCCGATGGCACCACGCTGCCTTCTGAAACGCCGCAGAAGCAGCAAAAACGATTTGAAACGATCAATTTCGGCATGTCCAGTTATGGGCTCGTTCAATATTTTGTTCAATACCTGACGCGCGTGCGCCCCTACGCGCCGGATGTTACGGTGGTGGTTTATCACATCTTCGATTCGTCGGAAAACATTCCCAAGTTCGGCACAGCTACCTTGCCGGCGCCTACTGTTTCCATGAACAATAAAGGCGACATGGCGATTGACTACAACTTCCTTGATGGGTGGCTTTACACCAGTGGTGCTCGCTATCTTATCTCCAGCGAGTGGTGGCGCCGCAATAGCCATCTGTATCAAGCGCTCTCTGCCGACGATTTCATGCTGCGCAACTCCAGCAAGTGGTACGTGAATATTCTAGAAAAGATCTTTTCACCGTTCGAACGCGCTTATGAAAATGCAATGAGCAAAGTAAGCCTCACCGCATTTGGTGACTATCAGGCAACGAGGAGAAAAGTTCAGGAAGAAGTTCGCGCGCTCGACAAGCAAGTCTCTCATGAGAGTATGTGGCCGTGGACTCTGAAAGTTCAGTCTCCCGCCAATCCCGCTTCTGGAGCCGATTCGAGCAACGAATACAAAATGCTCCACAATGCTGCTTCTGCAGATGCGCTAATCGCCGGACGGATTTTCAGAATGCTCAATCTGGCATGCCGGAAAGCAGATTCGAAGCTGGTTGTTGTCACTTTGCCTGCGCCGGACAATATGGTTTTCTACATCAGAGAAATTCAGTGCTTGAAACAGTTGGCCAAAGAAGAAGGCTTCACAGTCATTGATGCGCATTCAAAATTTCCGCTCTTGGCGCCAATGGAGCCGAGCCCGCTGTACTATCGCTCGCACTTTTCGCCCGCCGGGCATAGAAAGCTCGCTGGCGTGATTGTCGACGGTTTGAAGCCGATATTGAAATAGCGGCGCCGCAACGCTGCTGAAACATTCTGAAAAACGACCGAACTTGTTATATGTTCTGGTTTAGTTGTTCTGGAAGTAGCTATCGTCTGTGAGATAACCGAGCACCAGTCCGCAAACTGCGCCTACAACCGCGCCCCATGCCGCGCCGGTCCATCCGCCGAAGTAAGGGTCAACACTGACAGGCAGCGGGTAGACCTTGATCACCTCGAAGCTGAACCCGACCACGACTGCACCAGCTAGTGCCATGATGCACATTGCTGCCAGCGGAAGATTCGGACCGTCTTTCTTTTCGACTTTCTTCGGTGTCATTGCTACCTCTTGGCCACGTTGTCGGGCACTCGAACCTACTAAATTGCGGATTTAGTATACCAAGCCGGTCCCGAATTGATGGGACTGGAGAAGAGGTCTTTTAAGGAGTGTAGGCTGTCTTTCTGATTAGCTACGATTTAACAGCCCTAAACCCGCAACTGTTTTAGCATCCCGAATTTTCCCATCCAGGACTAGCTGCCAGGCGTCGGTAAGAGACATGACAATGACCTCGACTTCCTCGTCGTCGTCAAGAGCTTGCGCGGTAAAAGTCACATCCGTAGCTTCGTACATGTAAAGCAGCTCGTTGCAAAAGCCCGGCGCGGTGTAAATGCGCGCCAATTCCCGCCAGTTTTTCGCCACATAGCCGGTCTCTTCAGTCAATTCACGGACCGCGGCGGGCAGTGGATCTTCGTTCTTCTCAATGCGGCCGGCAGGCAGTTCGTAGAGCACCTCATCCACCGAGTAGCGATACTGCTTGATGAGCACTACGGAATGCTCGTCCGGCTTGCAGCATATCGTCACGCCACCATTGTGCTCAACCAGCTCGCGCATCACTTCTTTGCCTTCGGGATGGCGCAAGTAATCGACACGCAAATTGATAATGTGCCCCTCGTGAATGCGTTCGCTTTTGTACGTATGTTCGTGCGTAAATAAGGTCACCAGTGGTCCCCTTTGCTGTTTCCGAAGCCCGTTTGAGAATAGCATCAAACATTTGCTCATTTATGGTTATAATTTGCCGCCCGACGTTTTTCATACATCGGGCTGTATTTTTGTATCTTGAGCACGCAAAGCTATTGCTGTTGAAAGCGTTTCGATGAATTACCTGGAATCGAAAGCATATCTTGAGAGCCTGGCTCCCACACTGACTCGACCGACTCTCGATCGAATCAGTCGTTTTATGGACCTGATGCCGGAGCAAGCTGACGTGCCCTGCATTCATATAGGCGGCACCAACGGCAAAGGATCGACTGTTGCCATCGCCGACAGCGTTTTGCGCGCGCTCGGGTATAAAGTCGGACGCTTTACCGGTCCACATCTTTTGCGCTGGAACGAGCGTTTTCACGTCGATGGAAAAGCCATTAGCGATGAGGATTTCGCACGACTTGCCACCAGACTGCGCGGCATGTCCGAGAAGTTCGGCAAAGATTATCCCGATATGGGTCCTCTGACCTGGTTCGAATTTCTTACCGTCATTGCCTTCATGTATTTTGCCGAGTGCAATGTCGATTTAGCGGTAATGGAAGTCGGACTGGGAGGCAGATTCGATGCGACAACGGTGCGCACCAATCCCTGGGTGACGGTGATCACCAACGTCAGCCTCGACCATACGCATTTGCTCGGCGACACAGTCGAGAAAATCGCATTTGAAAAAGCAGGCATTATCGAGCCCGGAATTTCAGTCATAACTGCCTGCCAGGGAGCCGCTCTTGATGAGGTTCTTCGAGTGGCTGAGGAGAAAGCCAGTCTGGTGTATGCCGTCACTGCCGAAAATGAAATTGAGCTTTACGCCGGTTCCAGAAAATTTCGATCTGCATCGGCAGAACCTGTTTTAAAACTGCTTTCGGACAATCTTTCATTGCAGGGGCCGCATCAGCTCTCCAACGGATTGCTGGCTTTGCTCGCTACCGCCGAATGCGCTTTAGCCAGTGGAGGGGTTGATAATTGCGGGGCGAAACACTCGGGCGTTGAGGGTGACGACGAGCCGAGAATGCCGGCTGGACCTGAGGAGTTCATCGATACGATTGAAGGCTTTGATGTTGAAACATTAAGCGCGGCGTTGAGAAACGTCAGATGGCCCGGAAGATTGCAATATTTGCCTGAAGGGGATTTGCTGCTGGACGGTGCCCATAATCCGTCTGGGGCGCAGGCTTTGCGAGCTTCTCTCGATCAGCTTCAGCCGCAAAAACGGCCGCTTTTTGTAGTTTCGTGTTTTGAAAGTAAAGACGCAAAACGATTATTGGCCTGCCTGGTTCGCTCGGGCGAAAGGGTCTTCGTTGCTGAAGCTCAAGGCCGCCGATCCAGTCACAGCAAGGAACACATGCTTGGCTGGTTGAGCGACTTAGGCGCTATTGCAGAAAGTTTTGCCTCAATTGCCGACGCGGTGGATGCCGCCCGAGACAGGCGTGACAAGGATGAGTTTATAGTCATCTGCGGATCGTTTGCCGCCGTCAAAGAAACAATGCAGCACTTTGGATATGCTTCTGTAGAAGACAGCTATCTATCCAATGCAGAGGCTTGACAGGATTTTCAAAAGACCTGTTTTTCCGATATGCGTTTAGCCTCCGAGCGGTATCGTCGGGCTATCGACAGCATAGATTTGGGCAATGATGCCCATCTTGAGGTATGAATTATCTCGACTTAACGGTAAAATCTTGCCGTGGGTGAGAGTTCGTGGAGAAAACGAGGTTCTCTTGGCATCTACCGAAGTGACATTCAATCTGGCTGGACACATACGTCACCAGGGATTGCCGGTGCAAAACGTGCTGGTGCATGTCTATGATGTCTATCAGCAAATAAGCTCGGGAAACGGCAATGGCGGGGATGTTCCGGTTTCGGAGCAACGCACCGGTCCGCGCGGTGAGTTTAGTTTTGCTGTTCGCTCTGGGCTCTACAGGCTCGAGGTAAGCCCGGATCCATCGACCAGATTCCTCAAGCAAGCGATTACTGAAGCTCGCGTTTTGAGCAACACCAATTGCAATATCAATCTCACCACCGGCTGCATTCTCAACGGTCGCGTCACATCAGCGGCAGGCGAGTCGGTAAGGCGCTGCGAGGTTGTGGCGCTCGGCATCGAACCTTCTTCCTATAAAGCTTCCGCCAAGACGGACGAAGAAGGCAATTACAGTCTGGTCTTGCCCCGCGGCAAATACCATGTCGCCGCTCGTGCCACCAAAATCGATCGCACCGAAGAAGAGGAAGAACTCGAAGACGAGATTTTGGCAGACGACGAAGAGCAAGAGTCTTTCGAGCCGCCCATGAATACTGACCCTTCGCATTCATTCGTCAGCACCACTGTGCAGGTTGTGAACTTCGGAAATGATGACGAGCTGGATCTGGAGCTGCCGCCTCTGGTTCCGATGGACGGCGAAGTGCACGATATCTTCGGTCAGCCTGTCGCCGGAGCCCATGTCTCAGTGACACCGTCACGCTCTTCCATGGACTTCAAAGACAAAATGCTGGCGCAGGAACTCGATTTGACCGGTCATTGCTTGACTGATTCTCTCGGGCGTTTTCGCACTCTCGTCTCGCCTGGTCACTATGATGTAATTATCGAACCCGACGACGGTGCTGCGCTTTTTTCGACGAAGGAAACTGATATCACTGTCGGTGAAAGCGTATTTCAAAAATTCACAGTCAGCGAAGGTCATCGCCTCAGAGGCGAAGTTCTTTATGAAGATGCGCCTCTATCGCAGGCTCTCGTGCGCATTCGCGCTGCCGACAGAAAGACGGAATTTTTGGCGCGCACCGACGCCAACGGACATTTTTCAGCCGCTGTGCCCGGCGGAAATTACAAATTGGTTGTGACCGCGCATCCTAAAGATGCGCCGACAATTATCATCAACGAGCAAGAACATAACGGTTTGGCACCATGGACAAAGATGATCGTTGTCGGTGGCGATACTCATGTGGAGGTCAAACTGCAGAATGGAACGGCTCTTCAGGGGCGCGTTTCCGACGAGCAAGGTCAGGCAAGACCGGGCGTGCGCGTTTCCGTTTATTCTGATTCCGAAAAGCAATTGGACGCCGATAAGTCGACCCGCGCTCTTGCCAGCGGTATCACCGATGGTGACGGCCGCTATTGCATTTTTCTTTCGCCGGGCAGCTATTGGTTGGTAGTGCATAAAGACTTTGTCAATGCTCGAATGGTAGAAATCGAGCACGAGCCTCTCAATGTGGACATCACCTGGCACGGGTGGTGCAATGTCAGGTTCGAGGTTCAAGGCGAAGATGGACATGCCGTTCCGCGCTGCAGAGTTTCATACGCGCCATACGGCAATGATGATACCGAGCTGCCCGACGACGATGAAAATGTCCACGAAAATGAAAGACAGCAATTCAACCAAGCCGGCATGCCCAAAGGTTATTACATCACGCCTGACGACGGTATCTGCCGGCTGACCCTGCCTTCCGGCGTTTATATCTTCCGTTTTGCACCGCCCCAGGATGGCTCCTACGACGCAAAAACGATTCGTCAATTGAGCATAAGCGCGGATATGACAAAGAAGATCACGCTGTCGCTGAAGGTTGAAGAACCTGTGGAAGAGCAGCGCAGATTGCGTGAGATTGCCTATCCGACCGATATTTAGCAAGCGTTTTTTGCGCTAAAACTCTTTCGGGTCGTAGCCCATTTTTTTCGAGAGGGAGATGTCTGCTTTCGCTTTCTTTTTGTCACCCAGCTTTTCATACGCCAGTCCACGTTTGTAATACACGCTGGCACTGCGGCTTGGATGATTTTTGATCGCCGCTGAAAAGTCGGCAATCGCCTGTTTATATTCTTTGGCTCGCAAATGAGCTTCGCCGCGCCCCGACAAGCCTTCAAGCGAATTCGGGTAGACTTTCAACAAGCCTGTATATTCGCTTTCGGCCGCCTTGTAGTTTCCTGCATCTACATACGCGTACGCCAATCTGAACCGCGTGCTCCAGTGGTCCGGATCCTCGCGCACTAATTTGATCAAGTCCTTGAGACTTTTGCCGGCTTGCTTGTTTGCCTGAAACGCCTGCGAGCGCAAGTCCACAGCTTCTTGTTGGCACGGATACATAGAAATGACTTTGTCATAGTCCTTGATCGCGAGATCCCGCCGGTGCATGCCTTCGTAAATATAAGCGCGCTTCAGATAGCCGCTTGCATTATTTGGATACTTTGCAATGTGTTTGTTGACGATCTTGAGCGCGTCATCGTACTTTTGTTCTTGCAGGTCCTTGCTGATTTGCTGCATAGCTGGACGATCTTCGCCAATTTGTCCTGCGTAAATATCAGTTATGGGCAAATTCGCTTTGCGCTGCGCTATGCGCATGTAGCTCAAACACCATTTGTTTTGCGGGTTCAACGCAAGGCATTTCTTGCACAATGCAATCGATTCTTCTAGCCTGTTTTGAAACATGACGGAATTGGCAAGATATTGCCAGCCCTGCTCATGCTCTTTGTCCATTTTTACGACCTGTCGCGCCAGTCTCTCGCTCTCTTTAAAGTTGCGTATTCTGAGCTGCAGCAGGGCTTCCAGCGCATACGCTTCAGGATCGTTTGGTCGCAACTTCTGCGCGCGCTGAAAACATTCGATCGCTTGCTTGTTTTGTCTTTTCGATTTTAAGATCAAACCATCATAGAAGACGTCGTCATAACTCTCAGCCAGGGCGGCGGGCGAGATGAAGACTGCGCTTAAAACAAAAACGAGGACGACCCTGCGCACCATTGATTGCTGCACGCCTGACCTGGTCGTCCTTGCTTTGTTATTCAATTGCTTCGCTTGCCGTCGCTTTTAGTGGCGCGAACCGGCCAGCTCTCCTGATTTTGCTTCGAATTTGCTGCCAACGAGAATTGATTCGAGGAACCAGAGGCGTTGGTCGATCGTGCGCGAAATTTCTGTGTAAAGGTCGGCTGTGTCGGCATCGGCCGAACCGGCTTTCTCGATGCCCGCGCGCACATGCTTGCCGTAAAGCGCCAGCCTGTCTGCCAGGGCAGCTACATGCTCTTCACCTTGAACGAGGTCGCTTGGGTATTCTTTTAAAGCTGAATGTTCGGCGGCCATGCGAGCGGTTCCGTTGGCGACGCCGCCGAGAGCCGTGATTCTTTCAGCAACCATGTCGATGTATTCGTACACTTCGCCGGCAATTTGATCGAACAACAAGTGATATTGATAAAACTCTTTGCCTTTGACGTTCCAGTGCGCTTGCTTGATTTGCGTCCAGAGATCCAGCGTGGATGCCAGTGATTCGTTGAGTAACTGAACCATCTCGCCGCGGACCTTTTCGCTCAGATCCAAACGAGAGGCATACAGCTTGTCAGCGCCCTTACCTTTGGTCATGATTGACAACCTCGATTTATGTGTGATGAGGCTGCTTATTTTAATACGTTTTAAGGCTTGGAATTCAAGCCACCTATGGGGATAACCAGCGGACCTTTCCGCTCTGGATGTCGCGGATAGCGCCGACAATCATCACTTTCTTCGAGTCGATGCCTTTCTTTATCACATCGCTTTTGCTCAGTTCTGCGATTTGATGCCGCACGTTTGCTTCAACCGAAGCATCCAACAACTCCTGCCCGGCTGCTTTCGGATGGCTCTTTCGTGCGTTATCGACAGCCGGCAAGATGAGTTCTACAAGCTTCGGCAGCTTGCCGTCCAACTGTGTTTTTTCGACTGCAGCTTGAACCGCTCCACATGCCGAATGCCCGAGAACTACAACCAGCGGCGTTCCTAGATACTGCGTTCCGAATTCCGCCGAGGCGACCTCCGATGTGCCTGTGACATTGCCCGCCACGCGAATCACAAACAGATTGCCGAATTTCTGGTCGAAAACTATTTCCGGAGGCACGCGAGAGTCCGAGCAGCCCAGAATAGTAGCGATCGGGCGTTGCCCTTTTGTGGCGGTGGTTTCGCGGCGCTCGGCATCGATGCGGGGCACAGCGGACTTGCCGCTCAGATAGCGGACATTTCCCGCTTTCAGTTTCTCCAGAGCCACCGCTGCCGTAGGTGCAGGTTCGGCGCAATCTGCCGATTGGACCACAGCGAGAAAGGCGACGGGCAGCAAGGCGCTGAGTTTGCAGAGGTTTTTCATGTTTGGTTTCAAGTCTATTGCAGGTTTTTTACTCTTTAATTTTGGCATGCTGCGCGCAACCCTTCCACTCGACAACGTAAACAAACGTTGAGAGTCTGAGCCGATCTCCTTCAGAGGTGTTTGTCACGGGGTAAAACATAGTAAGCCTGCCTTGGCGGACGGGCGCTCATCATTTTCAATCTGGAATCGAGATAAACGTGCAGCTATCACAAGAGATCAAAGTCTTTCTCTCTGTAGGGATCGCGGGCGCTATTGTTTGCGCGATTTTGTATGGAGTTTATTCGGGCGACTGGAAGCAGTTCATCATCTGTGCACCTTTCGCGATTGCTCTGGCGCCGGGCTATTTGACCCTGTTGCCGCGTGGCGGCATGCGGCACGGCAATATCTGCAGTTGCAGAAAAGACGACAGCGCCTGTGAATTTCGTTTCTGGTTGGAGCATTCGCAAAAGGCCGCGCTGTTTATGCCGCCGATCCTTTGCTCAATTTTCTTGCAGGCATTTGTGAACGGCGATCTGTTGCGAGCGCTTTTGGAAACCGGCGCCGCTACGGCAACCATGGCTACTTGCAGTGCTGCCTGTGTCTACAGCTTTTATCTGCTGACCAAGCAAGCCACTTTATAGAAACATCGACTAAATAATCGATTTTTTGTCCTGCTTAATGACGAAAGTTGTGCGCGGGAGCAACGCACGCGCTCGAGTCACATCGTCTTTCGTCCACAATTTCTTGTCGACGAAAATTATCCGCAGATGCTTGAGCCGTCCCAATTTTTCGGCACTCTTGCCGGTGACATTACAGCCAACCAGCGAAAGCCATTCCAAAGATGCCGGCAAGTGATCGACGCATGAATCAGTAACATCCGGGTTGTTCTCAATGTCCAGCTGTTCCAGTTTCGTTGTGGACAACAGATTTACTTGTTGCGAGTCCAAGTGGCATTGACCAGGAGCAGTGTTCGCATCGCGCCGGATCCCCTGAGCTTATGCAGAATCGGTTTTACATCCCTTACACTGTAAAGACCCAGCGCATAAAGTTTGGGAAGAGTGCGCAGTCTTGCCAGCTCCTTACCGACCAGCTCCGTGCGTTCCAGTCTCAAGTCCAAAAGGTTCGGTAACTGATCGAGGAATTGAATTCCTTTTGCTGATAGTCTGGAGTCCGCTCCAGAAAAGCTGGTGATTGATTTTATATGAACGACATGAGGAAGCATCGCATCTAGATTGGACAAGTTGTCCGCGACCAAGTTGGTGAACGTCCGGTTGTTCGAAAGGTTGAGACTGATAATGTCATCCGGACGAAATCGTCTGAAAAGCGTGGGGTGATTCTTGAATTCCATACTGGGTTTAAAGTAGATGCCCCTGAAATTCGGCACTACCCATGGTGGCGCTGTCCGTTCGAGAGAACCCTGGCAATAATCGCCGATATTGAAATCAGGAAAATTGAAGGTCCGGCTCTTGCCGGGGCCAGGCTGGGAAAAATAGGTGGTCTTGGTGCTGGCGTATTCAATTGGCTCCTCTACTGGTGCCCGGCTCGCATCGGCACCGGATAGACTCATCTTCATCGCTGTAACAGGCGGAATCACATTGGTGAATGATGGGTCAAGCTTTTTGACCTTCTCCGGTTCAGGCTTAGGAATAATGAGTCCGATGCCCAACCCCAGAAAATAGAAACCAAGGGCGGAAACAATTAGAGCCGGTTTGCCGATGACGAGCGCATCTTTTGACTTCTTAATCGGCAAGGGAGAAAGCGTGACAGTCGAAAGATGATTGGTATCGAACCCGACGAGATCCGCGGTAAAGAGCTCAGCGGACTGATATCTGTTGGAAGGATCTTTTTCGAGCAACCGTTCCACAATTTGTTCTATGCGCCTGGGAAATTCAATTCCCATTGATGCTTCTTTGAGTGTGAGCGGCGCTTCTGACTGATGTTTCATCATTGTCGAGAGAGCACTATCGCCCACCAGCGGCGGAGCGCCGGTGAGAGCTTCGAAAAGCACACAACCGAGTGAATACAAATCAGAGCGATGATCGACTGCTACTCCCATACATTGCTCGGGGCTCATATATAAGGGACTGCCGAAAATTTCTCCGGTTCTCGTTAGAGTTTGTTGGTTAAAACCGTCTTGACCTGTAAGTTTTGCAATCCCGAAATCAACCAATTTGACCAGTGAATCTTCCGTCTTGTCAGAACTGCCTTTGGTCAAAATGATATTGCCTGGTTTTACGTCGCGGTGAACAATTCCGCTGCTGTGCGCATAGCTGAGAGCAAATCCAACTTGTATAAACAGCTTCACAGCTTGGTCCACAGACAGACGTCCTTGCCTCTTCAGTGCGTCGGTCAGCGTTTCCCCTTCCACTAAATCCATGATGAAAAAAGGCTGACCCTCCGGCAGAAGTCCAAAGTCATGAACTTTGATCAGATTGGGATGCTCGAGTTTGTTCGTAGCTCGCGCCTCAATTTCAAACCGCCTCCATGAAGCGTCATTAGTATGACCCTTGCTCAAAATTTTCATTGCATAGCGTGTATGCAGAGTCAAATGCTCAATTTCATAGACACTGCCCATGCCACCACGTCCAAGCAGACGAACGATCTTAAAACGCTCGCTTATGACGTCGTCTTTGGAAAACTCCGATAGAGCATGAATTTTGTGAAGTTCACCTTCCATCAGTGTTCCCTTTGTCCCAATCTGGCATCATAAACGGTGACTTGTTTCTTGTGAGAACGGAGTTCTGCAATTTGAGACCCGCTCCAGTTGGTTCCGTTCAATCGAATTATTTGCAGGTTTTTCATGGCAATCAAATTCTTCAAGCTTTTGCCTGTAACCGGACAGCCGCGCAGATCGATATCCCTCACGGTACTCGGTATACTCAAGACGGCACCATCATTAATTTTCGGATTGTCTGCCAGTTCCAACGCTTGTAGAGCTTGCATGTTCTGGAGTTTTTTCACATCTTCTTTATCGACATAGCAATTAGAAATAATGAGAGATCCCATCCTCTTGGAGTTCTGTATTTTTGCGATGACCGGTTTGATATTTCTCGTACCTACTAATTTCAATGAGTTCAACAGAGGAAGGCAATTCAACTTTGCGATTTTGTCCCCATGCAGATTTATCCGTGTCAGAAGCAACTCTCTCAGATTTGGAAGTTTGTCCGCTTCCAATAACGACTTTTCGGTGATTTCAGTGTCGCCGAGGTCCAGCACGTAAATCCTTTTCAGATGACTGATTCCTTTAAGCGCGGAATCGGCTGTTGTCACATCTCTTTCTGCTATGTTCAACGGACCGGCCTTCGAGCAGAGACCGAGACCGTAGATATCGTCTGGTCGAAATTTGGAGAAGAGCTTGGGATGCCTTTGGAATTGCTCGTTTGGAACAAAATACAAACCGTCAAAATCAGGACACAGCACATCACCTTGGGCAAGGATTTCCTTGTGTTTGTTTATGAATAAGCTACCGATTGGAAAAGATGGGAAGCTAAACATCCTGTCCCTGTGATTCTCTAAGTCTTTGGAAAAGAATCCGCTTTCCGCCTCCAGAGCCGCCCATTGATCGCTCTTTAACTCTTCTTTTTCCTTTTGTTTTTCAATACGCTCGTGTTCACCCAGTACAAAATTATGAAATTCGCCGCTCACTCTAGATGGTGGAGTCGATTTTTCATTGGTCACGTTTAGACGTTTGATAAAAACTCCAGTGAAAATGCCGGCAACGACAAGGCAAAATGCTGAAAAAACCAACACTATCTTGCTGTGTATACTTCGCTGTTCGGGGTCCGTCAGGGGTCGTGAAGGTGAATCGAATATGCTGACTTGTCCTGAATCAAGACCAACCAGATCGGCGGTGAGATGCTGAGCTGATTGATATCGTTGCTGGGGGTCTTTCTCCAGCAGGCGCTCGACGATTTCTTCGATCTTTGCAGGAAACTCCAGACCCAGAGAAGCTTCCTTCAGGCTCAAAGGTTTTTCCGCCTGATGTTTCATCATTGTCGAGAGGGCATTCTCTCCCACCAGGGGTGGTGCCCCTGTAAGAGTTTCGAAAATGACACATCCTAAAGAATAGAGATCGCAACGCCGATCGATTGCCTGACCCATGCATTGCTCCGGGCTCATATAGAGCGGGCTGCCGAAAATCTCGCCGGTTTTGGTAAGCGTTTGCTGACTGAATTCGTCTTTGCCTGTCAGCTTAGCTATGCCGAAATCTACGACCTTAACAAGCACGCCGTGCGCATCTTCTGTCGCCGTTGTTGCAACCATGATGTTGCTCGGCTTGATATCGCGATGTATGACGCCGTTGGCATGAGCATAACTGAGTGCGAATCCGACCTGGATGAAAATTTTCAGCGCCTTTTCCAGCGGCAAACGACCGGAAGCTTTGAGAATATCCGAAAGACTTTCTCCTTCAATCAAATCCATAATGAAGTATGGTTGCCCGTCCGGAAGCAGACCGTAATCGTGCACTCTTACGAGATTGGGATGATCCAGTTTGTTCGCCGCTCTTGCCTCGATCTCGAAACGGCGCCACGCGGCTTCGCTGGTTTGTTGTTTGTTCAAAACCTTCAGCGCAAAAGCTCGCTGTAAGAGCAAATGCTCGATACGATAGACGCTGCCCATGCCCCCTCGCCCCAGCAAGGAAACAACTTTGTATTTCTCGAGCAGCACCACGCCCGGCTCGAGTTCCACCGCATCCGTGCATATTCCAGCCGCAGTTACGTCAAGGTCTTCGAAGTGAGAATTGCCGCTGCCGAATTCCTCGCCAGGCATAATGTAACCGTCGTTTGCGAAGTTTCACTCCCGTGCCATATTGTAGCAATGCCGGACATTAAAGGGCTGGGGGAAACGGCTGGTCCGAGATTTAGTGGATTTGCCTGACGCGTCCGGCGATTTTTTGCGCGTTCAGTACTTCTCTTACATAAACATGAGTCATCGAGCCGTGCGCAGAGTCATTCTTAAATCTAAAATCGCTCTTCTTGAAGATTATTCCTTTGTACGCGAAAGTGTCGCTCTCGACTACTGTTTTACTGTCGCCGCGCTCGAAATGAACGGCAGGCGGCAAGCGATGTTGGCGCAGCGTATTCTGAATTCGCTTGGCAAAATCTAGACTGGCGTCTTCCAAGTGATTGGTGTAGATGACTTGCAATTGTTTTCTACCCGTGGATAGATCCTCGATGTTGTCTTGCATCCATCGATCGAAACCTTTCGGATTGTACATAGAGTCTAGAATCGTGAGGCTCGTCACTTTCTCGTACAAACCATTGCCATACATTTGAGACATGGTTGCCTTAAAGCCGCCGGAATGCGTGATCAAGCCGATCTCGGAAATCTTGTCGATAGTCAAATTTCGCAAGGGCGGCGTTTTGTGCAAAATTTCACTGAGCATATTCTTGAAAAAGCCCTGGTCGTGAAACCTGGCATCATTCGGGCTGCTTCTTGTATTCGGTTGGCTTTGCCATTCCGGCACGATAACGATCGTATTGCTGTCTACCGCGGTCATTTGTTTGGCGAGAGAATCTTTGAACGCCGATTGCGCATTTGTCTCCAATCCATGATTGTAAACAACGAGTTTCACCGGTTTTCGAGCGTCAAACCCGTTTGGAATGTACACCACCGCATCCGGCGTTGCGTGCCGACCGGTATTGTTTTCCAAACGGGTCAACTCAAAAACTCTACCCCCAGAGTTTGTTGAATTGCGCAGAGTATACGGCTGCGTTTGCTCGATTTTTCGTTCGTAGGCATCCCGGTGAAAAAGATTGTTGGGCTGCCGGTCGAAATCCGCGAGACTCGCTTGTCCGTTTTGATATTCGAAGTCGGCAGTGGAATACTTCATGGCTTGTTCTTGTTTGGCTTCTTTTATGTTTGAACTGTTTTTACTACTTGCGCTTTCTGGGTTTTCGAGCTGAAGCAGGAGCATCGAGAGGCCGGCCACCGAGAGGACCATCGGAGTCGAACTCTTCAAAGTTTCCTTTGCGGTCGCGCTGTGCGGAAATTTTCTTAATGCCATCCTGACCCTGTCTGAAGAAGCCTTCGCCCGATTCGACAGTGTAACCTAGACCGATGATTTCAAACTATCTGCGCGGGATCTTGGGCATGTCGCTCGGCTTCATGTCGCCCAGAGGATCTTTGGTGTTGATTTCTTCGAAGGTCTTGCCGTC
>Ga0268299_1002191_pt1 | contig 25389 bp, 21 predicted proteins | sample NOBtaG_FD_193484 | JGI IMG/M metagenome (GOLD analysis project Ga0268299, IMG submission 193484) | Activated sludge microbial communities from bioreactor in Nijmegen, Gelderland, Netherland - NOB reactor | ecosystem: Engineered > Bioreactor > Aerobic > Activated sludge | place: Netherlands...
GATGGACCATCGCCACGACCTGGCCTACGAGATAGACGGCGCGGTGGTGAAGGTGGACCGGCTGGCCCGCCAGCGGTCGCTCGGGTCCACGGCCAAGGCCCCCCGGTGGGCCATCGCCTACAAGTTCCCGCCGGAGGAGCGCACCACCAAGCTGCTCGACATCCAGGTGTCGATCGGGCGCACCGGCAAGGCCACCCCGTTCGCCGTGCTGGAGCCGGTGTTCGTGGGCGGCTCCACCGTGCAGATGGCCACCCTGCACAACTCCGACCAGGTGGCGCTGAAGAACGTGCGCCCCGGCGACACCGTGGTGGTGCGCAAGGCGGGCGACGTGATCCCCGAGGTGCTGGGCCCGGTGCTGGCCGAGCGCCCGGCCAGCTCGGTGGAGTGGCAGTTCCCCACGCACTGCCCGGCCTGCCACCACGAGATGGTGCGGCCCGAGGGCGAGGCCCACACCTTCTGCGTCAACCCCGGCTGCCCGGCCCAGCGCCAGACCCGGATCGAGCACTTCGCCTCCCGGGGCGGGATGGACATCGAGGGGATGGGGGAGAGCCGGGTCGCCCTGTTCCTGGCCGAGGGCCTGATCAACGACGCCGGAGACATCTACTCGATCGACTGGGAGCGGGTGGCCCAGCTCGAGGGCTTCGGCCAGCTCTCGATCGACAACCTGCGGGCCGCCATCGAGGCGTCGAAGCAGCGGCCCCTGGCCAACCTGCTGGTGGGCCTCGGGATCCGCCACCTGGGCCCCACCGGGGCCGAGGCGCTGGCCCGCTCGTTCCCCGACATCGACGCCCTGGGCGCCGCCACCGAGGAGGAGCTGGCCGCCATAGACGGGGTGGGCCCCACGATCGCCCGCAGCGTCGTCTCGTGGTTCGCCTCCGACGATGCCGCCGTGCTGATCGCCAAGTTCAAGGCGGCCGGCCTCAACCTGGAGGGGGCCGAGCCGCCTGACCAGCCCCAGGTGCTGGCGGGGATGACGATCGTGGTCACCGGCACGCTCGACGGGTTCAGCCGCGACGGAGCGGAGGACGCCATCAAGGCCCGGGGAGGCAAGAGCCCGGGGTCGGTGTCGAAGAAGACCACGGCGGTGGTGGTGGGGGCCGAACCGGGGGCCTCGAAGCTGACCAAAGCCCAGGATCTCGGGGTCCCCGTGCTCGACGAGGCCGCCTTCGTCCACCTGCTGGAGACCGGCGAGCTGCCCCCTCCGCCCCCGGCCCCCGACGAGCCGGCGGAGGTCGACACATCAACCTGACCGCGTTCAGGCTCGCTGGTACGCTCGGCCCGACGACGGAGGACTGACATGGCGTTGCGGTTCGGCATCTTCGATCAGCTGGAGCAGCCCGGCGGGGTGCCGATGCACCAGCTCTACGCCGACCACATCGAGATGGTCGTCAAGGCCGAGCAGGCCGGCTTCTGGGGCTACCACAAGTCCGAGCACCACATGATCCCGCTCGACGCCGCCCCCAGCATCAACCTCTACCTGGCCGCCGTGGCCCAGCACACCTCCACCATCCGGCTGTGCTCGCTGGTGCACCTGCTGCCCTTCTACCACCCGCTGCGGCTGGCCGAGGAGCTGTGCATGCTCGACCACCTGTCGCTGGGGCGGTTCGAGTTCGGCTACGGCAAGGGCATCAGCATCCCCGAGCACATCCTGTGGGGGCTCACGGCCGACGAGGCGGTGGAGCGCACGGAGGAGGCGCTCGACATCGTGCTGTCGGCCATGCAGTGCACCAGCGGAGACTTCGACTACGACGGCAAGTTCTGGAGCTTCGCCAAGGTGCCGATCGAGTTCGCCCCCTACCAGCGGCCCTACATGCCGCTGTGGCGGCCCGGCACCCTGGCGGCGGCGGCCGAGCAGGGCGTGTCCACCATGGCCGGCGGGCCGCTGGCGATGGTGGCCAAGGCGGTGGCCGACTACCAGGCGATCTACCAGCCCGGCACCGGGGTGGGCCGCCACCACACGCCCACCGTGGGCGGGATCCGGCGCATCTACGTGGCCCCGACCGACGCCGAGGCCGAGGCCCGGGCCCGGGCCGCCTGGGCCAACTTCAGCCACAACCTCACCAAGCTGTTCCGCCGCTACGAGATGACGCCGCCCAACGACCCCACGCTGGGCGGCGACTTCGACAAGGCCCTGGCCGTGCAGGCAGTGGTGGTCGGTTCACCTCAGACCCTGCGGGAGCACGTGGAGCAGTTCGCGGCCGAGACCGGCACCGACTACTTCGTCGGCACCTTCGCCTGGGGCGACATCATCGGCGACGACCTCCGCCGCTCGTTCGACCTGTTCGCCGAGCACGTCGCCGTGCCGATGTCGGCGGCGTAGCCGCCCGGTGGGGTTGGGGCCCCGACGGTGATGGGGGAGGTCGAGCGGAGCGAGGCCGGCGGGGGCGCAGCCCCCGAACAGCAGGGCCTGATCCTGCACACTACCCCTGCACGGTGGGGCCGGCGGAGAGCACCTCGAAGCGCAGGATGCAGCGCTGGTCGGTGACCATGGCGGCCCGGTACTCGTCCCAGTCGGGGTGCTCGCCCCGCAGCGTGCGGTAGTACTCGACCAGCAGCTCCATGGCGTCGGGCAGGTCGACGATCTCCACCCGGCACTCGAGCTGGACCCACCGCCCCAACCACTTGCGGGGCATCACCACCAGCCACGCCCGGTTGTCACGCCGCAGGTTCTTCACCTTGTACGCCGTCTGGCGGGTGCTCATCAGGATCTGGCCGTCCACCACGGCCAGCGTGTTGGGCGACATCTGGGGCGTGCCGTCGCGCTTGAGGGTGGCCAGCACCGTCATGTCGTTGGCCGCCACGAACTCGATCGCCTGGCTGATATCCATGGGCACCACCTGACCTCCTGGCCACCAGTGTGGCACGATGGCCCCCACCGCTCACCCGAGAGCGCCCGAGAACGAAGGGGGACCCACCGATGGGCAAGCACCTGCTGATGGTCTTCACCAACCCGACCGAGGGCAAGGAAGACGAGTACAACACCTGGTACGACGACATCCACCTGGGCGAGGTGCTGGCCGTCGACGGGATCACCAAGGCCCAGCGCTTCGCCGTGGCCGATGTGATGCCGGGCGTCACCGACCACAAGTACGTGGCCATCTACGAGCTCGACACCGACGACCCCCAGGGCGTGGTCAAGGGCCTCAACGCCGCCCTCCCCACGATGCGCATGAGCGACGCCATCGACCTCAAGACGGCCAAGATGAGCGTCGTCTCGGCTGTCTCGGCCGAGCAGGCGTCGGCCTAGACCGGGTCGGGAGCGCGCTGATGACGTCGGCCAGCCAGCCGGAGGAGATCGACCGGGCCAAGGGGGCCACCGGCACCGCGGTGCTGGGCGCCGCCGACGCACTGGTGGAGCTGTCGCACCTCGTCTGGGCCCACCCCGAGGTGGCGTTCGAGGAGCGGCAGGCCGCCGACTGGACGGCCGACGCCCTGGCCACCGGCGGGTTCGACGTGACGATGGGGGTGGGCGACCTGCCCACCGCCTACACCGCCACCTACGGCACCGGCGACCTCGAGGTGGCGGTGTGCGTGGAGCTCGACGCCCTGCCCGGCATCGGCCACGCCTGCGGCCACAACATCATCGCCGCCGCCGGCGTGGGGGCCGGGCTGGGCCTGCGGGCCGTGGCCGACGACCTGGGTCTGCGTATCCGGGTGGTCGGCACCCCGGCCGAGGAGCTCGGCGGAGGCAAGATCCTGCTCCTGGAGCGGGGTGTGTTCGACGGCGTGCACCTGGCGATGATGGTGCACCCCAGCCCGGTGGAAAGCGACGCCTTCGCCACCCTGGCCGTGGCCCAGTGCGACGTCCACTACCGGGGCCGCACCGCCCACGCCTCGGTGTCGCCCCACCTGGGGGTGAACGCGGCCGACGCCATCACCGTGGCCCAGGTGGCGCTCGGCCTCCTGCGCCAGCACCTCGACCGGGGCGACCAGGTGCACGGCATCGTCACCACCGGGGGCGAGGCGGCCAACATCGTGCCCGGCTACGCCTCGGCCCGCTACTTCTGGCGGGCCCCCAGCCTGGAGGCCCTGGCCCGCCTCGAACCCCGGGTGCTGGCCTGCTTCGAGGCCGGGGCCCTGGCCACCGGGGCCACCCTGGAGTTGGAGCAGCTGACCCTGCCGTACTCCGAGTTCGACACCGACCTCGAGATCGCCGCCCTCTACCGGGCCAACGCCGAGGGCCTGGGCCGCACGTTCGGGTCGAGGCCGGGCGGAGCGGCCGGGTCCACCGACATGGCCAACCTCAGCCTGCTGATGCCCACCATCCACCCGATGCTGGGGCTCGACTCGCTCCCGGCCGTGAACCACCAGCCGGAGTTCACCGACTTCTGCCGTACCCCCACCGCCGACCAGGCCGTGATCGACGGGGCCCGGGCCATGGCCGCCACCGTGGTGGATGCCGCCCTCACCCCGGCGGTGCGCCAGCGGCTCACGTCAGCCGCCGACACCGCCTACGGCCACCGTCAGAGCTATCCCTGGCGGTTCTGAGCGGCCCGACCACGCCCGACGCCCCGGCCTCACCAGCCGGGCCGGTCCGGGTCACAGCACGTCGAACCTCGACTCCTTGATGACGCACGTCGCCGGGCCTTCCTCCACCCGGTAGATGCAGGCCCTGAGCACGTTCCCGGTGGGCCGCAGCACCTGGCCGTTGGGGCAGTCGGCCTCGGGGCCGAACGTGTACTGCCCGAGGGCCCGGCTCGCCGACCGCTCGCCCGGGACCCGCTGGCCGTTCTCGTCGATGGTGACGTTGAGCTCGTCGCTGGGGATCGGGATCCCGTTGATCTCGAGGGTGGCGGCCCATCCCGGGCGAAGATCCACCCCCACCGCCTCCTGGCAGGCGCTGGCCTGGCCCGAGCGGGGGAGGAACGCCTCGATCGCGTCGGCACCGGTGGCGGTGCCGGTGCCGGTCTGGCCGACGGGCCCGCCGCCCCCGACGGCTCCCCCGCCACCCACCACGCCGCCCCCCGGGACGGTGGTGGTGCTGCTGGTGGGGGCAGGCGTGACCGGGCCCCCCGCCACGGTGTCGTCGAAGGCGGGGGTATCGGCCTGGTAGATGGCGCCCAGGATCAGAGCGAACGCGGCGAGGGCGAGCAAGCCCCACGTGATCAGGCGCTGCTGTGTCCGCGTCACCACTGGTTCATTGTGCCTTGTCCCTGTCCGGACGCGGTGATCAGGGCCTAGAGTGGCGGCGCGTTCAGGCGGGTCGCGATCACTCTTGTTCCCGGACCTCCACTCGGACCCCCGCCGCATGCCTGACTGGACCATCAGCGACAACCAGCACCCCGGTCTCCCTGCCATGCTGGGCGACGTCGGCGTGGGTCGGGTGCTGGGCGGCCGGTACCGGCTGGTGGCGCTGATCGGGTCGGGCTCGTCGGCCCGGGTCTATCTGGCCGACGACGTGTCGCTGGGCCGGCGGGTGGCGGTGAAGGCGCTGCGGGCCGGCCTCACCGGCGACTACCGGTTCCTGCGCCGGTTTCGGGCCGAGGCCAAGGCGGCGGCCCAGCTGGGCCACCCCAACATCCTCGCCGTCTATGACTGGGGAGAGGACGCAGCGGCCGCCTACCTCGTCACCGAGGTGCTGCTGGGCGGCAGCCTGCGCAACATGATCGACGCCAGCCCCCAGCTCACCCCCTCGCAGGGGTTGCTGGTGGCGCTGCAGGTGGCCCAGGCGCTCAGCTACGCCCACGAGCTGGGTTGGGTCCACCGCGACATCAAGCCGGCCAACCTGATGTTCGGCAAGGACGGGCGGCTACGGATCGCCGACTTCGGCATCGCCCGGGCGCTGGCCGAAGCGACCTGGACCGAGCCCGAGGGGGTGCTGGTGGGCACCGCCCGCTACGCCGCCCCCGAGCAGGCTACGGCCCGCTCCGTCGACGGCAAGGCCGACGTCTACTCCCTCGCCCTCACCGTGGTGGAAGCGGTGACGGGCCGGGTGCCGCTGCTGGGTGACACGGCGCTGGCCACGATGATGCTGCGCCAGGACCGCGACCTGTCGGGGCTCGACGATCTGGGGGCGCTGGGTGAGGTGCTGATGGACGCCGGCCGGGCCGATCCGGCCGCTCGCCCCACCGCCACCGAGCTGATCGACCGCCTGCTGCGGGCGGCCCGCAACCTGCCCCGCCCCGGCCGGCTGCCCCTGGTCGAGTTCCGGCTGCCGACCACACCGGCGGGGGTGGCCCTCATCGACCTGCGCTCGGCCCGGGTCGACCCGCCGCTGCGGGGCCCGGTGGGCGGCCCGGCCTCGGGCCCGGCCCGCCCGCTCACCGCCACCACAGGGGCGGCCCGCAGCGGTGGCCGGGCCGTCGTGTCGAACCCCGTGGGCGCCTCGGCCACCGCCGGGTTCGGTGTCGACCCGACCGGCAGTGGCCCCGTGCCCATGCCCGGCGACGGGATCCAGGCCCGCCCCCGGCCGGTGCCGGCCCGCCTGGCCGACCGGGCCAGCGCCCGAACCGCCCGCCTCGGCCCCGCCGCCCCTGCCCCCGTCTCCGGTCCTGCCGGCTCGGGTCCGGCTGCCGGCTCGGAAGCAGTGGTGGCCAGCGAACCGGTTGGCTCCTCCGGGGGTGTCGGCCCGGCGGGGATCGGGCCGGAGCCGCCGCGGGTCGGGGCGCCGAGCCGGTGGCCCCTGTCGGACGAGGAGCTGGCCCGCCGGACACGGGCCGCCGGCCCGCCCACCGAGCCCACTCTGCAGATCCGGCCCACGCTGGGCCCGGCCCCGGTCCGGGCGGTCGAGGCGCTACCGGTGGCTGGTGAGCCCCGGCGATCGGTGCTCGGTTCGGCCCATGTCGAGCACGGCGCCGGGGCGGGCGAGGCCGACCGTGACGGTGACGGGTCCACGACCATTCGCCGTCGTCGGCTCCGTCGCCGCCGCTCCGACTGACCGGCCGAAGCAGCGGCGGCGCCGGTCCGGCGACGAACCGTGTCACGGAAATCGTGTCTCGGCGACGAACCGACGACGCGAAACCCCCGGAATCCGTCGAAAGTGTGACGCAGTTCGCTGCCGGGGCGCGGCTTTCGTCGCACGGTTCGCCCGGACCGCCCCCAGTGGGCCCGCCGGTCAGGGGCGGCGGAGGGCGAGGTCGGCCAGGACGGCGTGGCTGGCCAGGCGGCCGGGGGCGCCGGTGATGCAGCCGCCGGGGTGGGTGCCCGACCCGCACTGGTAGTACCCCTCGATCGGGGTCCGGTAGCGGGCCCAGCCGAGCGCCGGACGGAACCAGTACAGCTGCGACGCCAGCAGCTCGCCGTGGTAGATGTTGCCCTCGGGCAGCCCGGCCACCTGCTCGATGTCGAGCGGCGTCACCACCTCCCGCTGGAGCACCAGGTCGTCGAACCCGGGAAAGAACGCCGCCAGCGTGGCCTGCACCCGGTCGGCCATCGGCTCCCGCTCGGTTTCCCAGCTGGCTCCGCCCTTCAGCTCGTAGGGCGTGTACTGAACGAAGCACGACAGCACGTGGCGCCCGGGCGGGGCCATGTCGGGGTCGAGGACCGACTGGACGGCGCAGTCGATGAACGGGCGGGTGGAGTACCAGCCGTACTTGGCGTCGTCGAAGGCCCGCTCCACGTACTCGATCGACGGGGCGATGTTGGTGAACCCCCGCCAGTGGTCCCGGCCGTCGCCCAGGCCGGGGAACGACGGCAGCCCGCTCAAGGCGAAGTTCACCTTGGACGAGACCCCCTGGTAGCGGTAGCGGCCGAGGTCGCTCACGAGCTGGGCCGGCAGCTCACCGGGATCGACCAGGCGGGTGAACGTGGTGCGGGGGTCGGTGGCCGACACGACCACCCGGGCCGGCACCTCGGTGCCGTCGGCCAGCACCACACCGGTGGCCCGGCCACCGGCCGTGACCACGTTGGCCACCTCGGCCCCGGTGGCGATCACGGCCCCGACGGCGCGGGCGGCCCGGGCCAGCACCTGGGTGAACCCGCCGTTGCCGCCCTTGTGGAACGACCACGACCCCAGATCGCCGTCGTGCTGGCCCAGATGCATGAACAGCAGCACCAGCCCCGAACCGGGCGACATCGGCCCCAACCGCGAGCCGATCACCCCCGACGCCGACAGCCAACCCTTGAGGACCTCGGTCTCGAAGTAGTGGTCGAGGAAGTCGGCGGCCGACCCGGTGAGCAGGCGCACCAGGTCGTTCAGCACCTTGGGCTCCAGGCCGCCCAGGTGGCGGGCCAGGGCGGCCAGCTCGGCCCGGGCCTCGGGCGACGGGTCGAGCAGGTCGGGCGGGGCGGCGTCGACGATCGGCTGCAGGGCCCGGGACACCATCGTGAGGTCGTGCTGGTACTGGAGCCAGGCGTCGGCGTCGCGCCGGCTGTGGCGGGCGATCTCGGTGAGGTTCTCGCCCCGGTCGGGGCCCAGCACGAGCGCGTCGCCGTTCTCCATGGGGCAGAACGTCGACGGCATCACCAGCGGCTGGAAGCCGTGACGGACGAGGTCGAGCTCGTGGATCACGGCCGGACGCACCAGGCTGAGGGCGTAGGAGAAGGTGGTGAACTGGAACCCGGGGCGCAGCTCCTCGGTGATGGCGGCGCCGCCCACCACGGGGCGCCGCTCCAGGATCAGCGTCCGCAGCCCGGCCCGGGCCAGGTAGGCCCCGTTGACCAGCCCGTTGTGGCCGCCGCCCACCACCACGGCGTCCCAAGGCCCGGTCGAGCGCCAGTCGGTGCCGGCGGCGCTCACGGCGCCAGCCCCGGCGGCAGGGGGGCCGGGGTGGCCCGGCGGCGGGGCGGGTCGAACAGCGGGTTGCGGGCCACGGTCGCTCCTATGCGGACGTAGCGGTGGTTGACGGTGAACTCGAGCGCCACCCGCCGGCCCGGCACCGCCGCCCCGGGCGTGAGGCGGGCCAGGGCGATGTGGCGCTGCAGGGTGGGGGAGTAGACGAACGAGCAGGTGAAGCCGACGGCATCCCCGTTCTCCGCCCCGTCGTACACCAGGGCCTCGGTGTGGACCGGGTGGAACGCGTAGGGTGGGCTCACGCCCGCCGCCCGGTGCGCCTCGTCGTAGGCCAGCTGGTCGACGGCCAGGCCCATCATCACCCACCGGCTGCGGCCCTCGTCCCGCTCTCGCAGCAGGGCCCGCCGGCCCACGAAGGGTCGGCTGTCGTCGTCGATCCCGGCCAGCATCCAGCCCAGGCCCAGCTCGAAGGGGGTCGACCGCTGCTCGTCGTTCTCGGCCCGCCGGGCCGACTGGAAGTCCACCCGGTACAGCAGCAGCCCGGCCTCGATCCGGGCGATCAGCAGAGCGACCTGGCCGAACGGCACGAGCCCGTGGGGCCGGCCGGCCTCGCTCACCCGGTCCCACACCTCGGGGGCGTCGCCGGCGCCGCAGATCACCTCGTAGCCCAGGTCGCCGGTGAAGCCGGTGCGGGAGATCGTCACCTCGGCGCTCCCGATCCGGGCCGCCGTCAGCTCGAAGGGCCGGAGGTGGGCCAGCTCCGGATCGGCCAGCTTCGCCAGCACGGCGAGCGACCGGGGCCCCTGGACGGCCAGGATGCCGAGCTCGTCGGTCACCTCCTCGATGGCGACCTTGCCGGCGGCGGCCGGCAGCGCCCCCGCCCGCCCGGCCAGCAGGGCCAGGTTGGGGTCGTACGCCGTGAGCAGGAACTCCTCGGGCCCGAGGCGGAACACCACGCCGTCCTCGTCGACGAACCCCCGGTCGTCGCACCAGATCGTGTACTGGGCCTGGCCCGGCGCGCAGCGCCGGATGTCCCGAGCCAGCAGGCGGGCCAGGAACCCCTCGGCCCCGGGGCCCGTGATCCGGTACTTGCGCAGGGGGGAAGCGTCGAAGATCCCGACCGCGTTGCGGACCGCCGCGTGCTCCCACCGCTCCGACAGCTGGTACTGCTCCACCACCAGATGGCCCGACCAGTGGCTCCAGAGCTGGGTCTGGTTGGCGGCGGCCACCCGGCTGTGGAACGGGGTGTGACGGAGCATGGGGTGCCCGTCGGCCCTAGTCGTCGCTGGTGAAGGCCCGCATCTCGCCGTAGATCTCCATGGCCAGCGGGTCGGCCGGGTTCTGGCCGGCCTGGAGGGCCAGCAGCTTGGAGGCGTCGCCCTCGAGGAAGATCCTGCCCTGGAGGAAAGCCTGCATCACGGCCTGCTGGTCCTGGGTGACGAAGGCGGCCTTGGCCGTGGCGTAGTCGACGGTCACGGTGGCGTCGGCGTCGTCGACGTGGCCCTCCTCGATGATCGTCTGGCCGTCGGAGGAGTCGATGTGGCCCCGCAGCTCGCCCCCGCCGCGGTGGGGGATGCCGGTGACCACCACGTTGAGCTTCACCGGCATGCTGGGCGGGGGAAGCTTGTGCTCGTAGCGGGCCCGCAGGTCCCGGGCCTGCGCGATCCACTCGTCGGAAAGGAACGGGTGGGCGGTCACGGCGCTCACCCTACCGGCGCCCGGTCGGCGCCGTGGGCCCGGGCGGCTGAGCCCCCGCCGGCCGCCGGTACCCTGACCAGGTGGCACCTGAACCCGACGACCCCGTGCTCACCCGGCAGGACGTGGCCAAGGTGGCCAAGCTGGCCCTGCTCGACCTGAGCGACGCCGAGCTCGACCGCTTCACGCCCCAGCTGGCCGCCGTGCTGGAGCACGCCCGGGACCTGCAGAGCTTCGACCTCGACGGCGTCCTGCCCACCCACCACCCGTTCCCGCTGGTCAACGTGTTCCGGCCCGACGAGGTGGAGCTGGCCGAGGACGTGCGGGAGGAGGCCCTGGCCGCCGCCCCGGCGGTGGAGGACCACCTGTTCCGGGTGCCCCCGGTGCTCGGGGAGCCGGCATGACCGACCCCGTCACCCTGCCCGACGGCACCCCGGTCACGGCCCGGGCCGGCCTGGCCTCGGCCGTCGACACGGCGGCCGCCGTCCGGGCCGGCACCAGCTCCGCCACCGAGGTGCTGGAAGCCCACCTGGCCCGCATCGAGGCGGCCGACGGCGCCCTCCACGCCTTCAACCACGTGATGGCCGACCGGGCCCGGGCCGACGCCGCCGCCGTCGACGCCGCCGTGGCCGCCGGGCGGGACCCCGGCCCCCTGGCCGGCGTCACCGTGGCGCTGAAAGACAACCTGTGCACCCGGGGCGTGCCCACCACCTGCTCGTCCCGCATCCTCGAAGGCTGGACCCCGCCCTACGACGCCACGGTGGTGGAGCGCCTGCGGGCCGCCGGCGCCGTGCTGGTGGGCAAGACCAACCTCGACGAGTTCGCCATGGGCTCGTCCACCGAGAACTCGGCCTTCGGCCCCACCCGCAACCCGTGGGACCCGGCCCGGGTGCCGGGCGGCTCCTCGGGCGGCTCGGCCGCCGCCGTGGCCGCCGGGCTCACCACCGTGGCCCTCGGGTCCGACACCGGCGGCTCGATCCGCCAGCCGGCCGCCCTGTGCGGCGTGGTGGGGGTCAAGCCCACCTACGGGCTGGTCAGCCGGTACGGGCTGGTGGCCTTCGCCTCGTCGCTCGACCAGATCGGCCCCTTCGCCCCCACCGTGGCCGACGCCGCCGTGGTGCTGGAGGCCATCGCCGGCCACGACCGGCGCGACTCCACGTCGATCCCCCAGCCCGCCCCGGGCCTCACCGCCCAGCTGGGCGAGGGGGTGGAGGGGCTGCGGATCGGGATCGTGAGCGAGCTGTCGGGCCAGGGCATCGACGGGTTCGAGCCCGACGTGCTGGCCCGCCTCCACGAGGCGGCCGACGCCCTCACCTCGGCCGGAGCCAAGATCGACACGGTGTCGGTGCCGTCGGCCGTGGCCGGCCTGTCGGCCTACTACATGATAGCCCCGGCCGAGGCGTCGTCGAACCTGGCCCGCTACGACGGCGTGCGCTACGGCCTGCGCCGGGAGGCCCCCAACACGGCGGCCATGATGGCGGCGAGCCGCACCGCCGGGTTCGGCCCCGAGGTGAAGCGCCGCATCATGCTCGGCACCTACGCCCTGTCGGCCGGCTACTGGGACGCCTTCTACGGCCGGGCCCAACGCATCCGAACGGTCATGATCGCCGAGTTCGCCAAGGTCTACGAGAACTTCGACCTCCTGATCTGCCCCACCTCGCCCTGCGTGGCCTTCGAGTTCGGGGCCAAGGCCGACCCGCTCACCATGTACCTGAACGACGTGTGCACGATCCCGTCGAACCTCACCGGCCAGCCCGCCATCTCCGTGCCGTTCGGCACCGATGCCACCGGCCTGCCGGTGGGCATCCAGGTGATGGCCCCGCTGCTGGGCGAGGCCGCCATGTTCCGGGCCGCCGCCGCGCTGGAACAGGCCGCGGCCGGGAAGGAGAGCTAGAGCCATGACCGCCACCGACACGCCCGACACCGCCACCGACACCGGTCTGCCCGCCGGCTGGGAGATGGTGATCGGCCTCGAGGTCCACGCCGAGCTGGCCACCGCCACCAAGATGTTCTCCCCGGCGCCCAACCGGTTCGGGGGCGATCCCAACACCAACGTCCACCCGGTGTGCCTGGGCCTGCCCGGCACCCTGCCGGTGGTCAACGCCAAGGCGATCGAGCTGGCCATCCGGATCGGGCTGGCCCTCAACTGCACCGTCCAGCGTTGCGTGTTCGCCCGGAAGAACTACTTCTATCCCGACATGCCCAAGGACTACCAGATCAGCCAGTACGAGGAGGCCCTCAACGTCGACGGCCACCTGGAGCTGCCTTCTGGCGCCGTGATCGGGATCGAGCGGGCCCACCTGGAGGAGGACACCGGCAAGTCCACCCACATGGGCGCCTCGGGCCGCATCCACGACGCCGGCTATTCCCTGGTCGACTACAACCGGGCCGGCGTACCCCTGATCGAGATCGTCAGCCGTCCCGACCTCCGCACGCCCGATCAGGCCCGGGAGTACGTCGACGAGCTGCGCTCCATCCTCGTGACCATCGGGGCCTCAGACGGGAAGATGGAGGAGGGGTCGCTGCGGGTCGACGCCAACGTGTCGGTGCGGCCCGTGGGGTCCACCGAGCTGCGCACCCGGTGCGAGATCAAGAACGTCAACTCCCTGCGGTCGCTGGGCCGGGCCATCCTCTACGAAGCCCGCCGCCACGTGTCGTTGTACGAGGCGGGGGAGCGCCCGATCCAGGAGACCCGCCACTGGGACGAGGAGGCGGGCCGCACCCGCTCCGGCCGGTCCAAGGAGGAGGCGGAGGACTACCGCTACTTCCCCGACCCCGACCTGGTGCCGGTGGACCCGTCGCCGGAGTGGGTCGACGAGATCCGCGCCGCCCTGCCGCCCCTGCCCAGCCAGCGCCGAGCGGCCCTGGTGGAGCGGGGGGCGCCGACCGCCGGGGCCGCCATCGCCGTCGGGCGCGATCTCGACGGGCTGGCCCTGGCCGCCATCGAGGCCGGGGCCGACGCCGAGCGGGTGATCACCCACGTCGCCAACAACCTGGCGATCGAGGGGGCCGAGCATCTCAGCCCCGCCCACTTCGCCGACCTGATCCGGATGGAGACGGCGGGCGAGCTGACGGCCACCCAGGCCAAGCAGGTGCTGGCCGACATGGTGGCCACCGGCCGCCCCCCGGCCGACATCGCCGCCGAGAAGGGCTTCCAGGCCATGGACTCGAACGAGCTGGAGACGCTGGTCAACGGCATCGTCGACGCCAACCCCGACGAGTGGGCCCGGTTCTGCGCCGGCGACGACAAGAGCCGGGGCAAGCTCCAGGGCTTCTTCACCGGCCAGGTGATGAAGGCCACCAAGGGCCAGGCCGACGGCAAGGCCGTCAATGCGCTCCTGATGGCCCGCCTCGCCCGCGACACCGCCTGATCCCGCGCCGCTCGGCCGGCGAACCGTGCGACGGAAACCGCGCCCCGCCGCCGTTCTGCGTCACGTTTTCAGCGGATTCCGGGGGTTTCGCGGCGGCAGAAGGCTGCCGGTGCGCGGTTTCCGTCGCACGGAATGGGGGGAGCGGTTGGTAGCGGGGGTCAGCGGGAGGGGAGGGTGGCGCCGGTGACGAGCCACCGGCCGCTGCGCCAGCGCCACCACACGGCCGCGCCGCGTAGGAACATGAACGCCGTGAGGGCCGTCCACAGCCAGCCCAGGCCGGCGTCGGTGGCGATCACGGCCGCTCCCATCGCCAGGAAGGCGATCGACACCGCCGTCATGGCCCGGCCCAGGTAGGCCAGGTCGCCGGCCCCGATGAGCACCCCGTCGAGGGCGAACACGAACCCGTTGAGCGGCTCGGCCAACGCCACCCACACCAGCAGGTAGGCGATCAGGCCGATCAGGGCGGGGTCGTCGGTGAACAGGTCGGCGATGGGACGCCGGAACACCAGCGTGAGGGCGCCGGCCACCGCACCCAGGGCCACGTCGAGCTCCACCATGCGCCGGGCGGCGGCCCGGGCCTGTTCGGCCGCCCCTGCCCCGAGCCACCACCCGGTGAGGCTCTGGCCGGCGATGGCCACGGCGTCGAGGGCCAGGCCCAGCGTGCTCCACACCTGGATGGCCACCTGGTGGGCGGCCACGGCCTGCACCCCCACCCGGGCCGCGGCCGCCGTGGCCAGGGTGAACGCCGCCCGCAGGGACAGGGTGCGCAGCACCAGCGGCCGACCCGCCCGCAGCAGCGCCCCCATCTCCGCCGGCACCGGCCGCCACCCGACCCCGCCCGCCAACTTTTCACCCGCGCCGTCGCCGGTGACGCCGTCGGTGAAAAGTTGGGAGTGGGGGCCGACGTTGGCCGACTTTTCACCCGCGCCGTCGCCGGTGACGCCGTCGGTGAAAAGTTGGGAGTGGTCGGCGGCCCAGCGGATCACGAGGCGGGTGTAGACGATGCCCACGGCGGCCTGGACCACCGTGGTGGCCAGGGCCGAGGCCCCGATCCCGAACCCGAGGACCAGCACCAGCACGATCTCCAGCACCAGGTTGGCGCCGGCCCCGGCCGCCGCCAGCGCCAGGGGCACCCGTGCGTTCTGCCGGCCGTGGAACGTGCCGCCCCCGGCCAGGGACATCAGCAGGAACGGCAGCCCCAGGCAGGCGATACGCAGGTAGGTCCGCCCCGCCACCAGCGCCTCGCCGCTGCCCCCCAGGGCCCGCAGCAGGGGCTCCGCGCCCGCTGCCAGCGCCGCTCCCACCACCACGCCGATCACGGCCGCCAGCCACAGGCTCTGCACCGCCACCCCCATGGCCCGCCGCCCGTCGCCCACCCCCAGCAGGCGCGACACCGCCGAGGTGGTGCCGTAGGCCAGGAAGATGCAGATCCCGTGCACGGCCAGCAACAGGGTGGAGGCCAATGCCAGGCCGGCCAGCTCGGCCGTGCCCAGGTGCCCGACGATGGCCGTGTCGGCCAGCACGTACAGGGGCTCGGCCAGCAGGGTGCCGAAGGCGGGCACCGCCAGGCGGGCTATGGCCCCGTCGTGGGGTGAGCGGAGCCGGAGCGCCAACTCAGGCGACGTCGGCCCGGCTGAGCCGCCAGGCGGTGAGCACCACCGACAACCCTGCGGCCAGCAACGGGATCACCACCGCGTAGGCGAAGCCCCGCTCGGCCTGGGGGAGCTCGATCTCGGTCAGGTGCGACAGCACGGACGCAGGATAGGTGTTGATCGACAGCCGTGACGCCCCCTGGCCCACCCGGGCCACGAACAGCTCCCAGATGAACAGGTAGGCCAGCCCCCAGATCAGGGACCGCCGTATCAGCAGGCCCACCAGGGTGAACAGCCCGGTGTAGGCCACGGCGGCCAGCGCCATGGAGGCGGCCACCGCCCCGATCGTGCGACCGTCGCCCCCGGTGCCGATGGCGGCCGCCACCACCAGGGGCACCACGCTCACGGGCACCGCCACCGTGGCCGACGCCAGCCACGCGGCCAGGGCCAGCATCCAGCGGGGGTTGGGCCGCAGCCACAGGTACACCAGCGTCTGGTCCTCCACCAGCTGGCCCAGCGACGAGCTGGCCAGCACGAGCGACAGGATCGGCACCATCAGGGCCAGGCCGAACACCGACAGGAACCCCACCGTCCCCTCGAGGCGCTCGGGGGGTGTGGCGTTGCGGGCGATCAGCACGGTCACCAGCAGGGCCAGCCCGCTGAGGGTGCCGGTGAGCACCAGGCGGCCCTTGGTGAGCTGCTGGCGCAGCAGGAGCCGGTACAGGCCGATCAGCGGCGCCATCGGGCCTCCCTGCGTGCTGGCCTCATCGGGCGATCCCCACCAGGTAGCGGAACACGCTCTCCAGGTCGTCGTCGAGTGGCATGACCTCTTCCAGCCTGCTCCCCAGGTGCTGGCAGGTGGCGGCCAGCTGGCGGCGGAACGTGCGGACGTCGGTGGTGGTGATCTCGATCGAGCCGTCGGCCGCCACGGTGCAGCCGGCCAGGGCCGGCGACTGGATCAGCGACGCGGCCACCAGCCGGCTCTGGCTGCACCGAACCCGGATCCGCAGCGGCTGGTCGTCCATCAGGGCCCGGATGGCGTGGTAGTCGCCCTGGGCGGCCAGGCGGCCCTGGGCCACCACCAGCACGTGCGACCCGAACCGCTCCACCTCCTCCAGCACGTGGCTCGACACCAGCACCGTGCGCCCGTTCTCGCCGAGCTGGTGGAACAGGCCGATCATGTGGCGCCGCTGGCGGGGGTCGAGGCCGTTGAGGGGCTCGTCGAGCACCAGCACGGCCGGGTCGTGGACGATGGCCATGGCGATCTTCACCCGCTGGCGCATGCCCTTGGAGAACGCCCCCACCGGGCGGGCCATGTCGGGGTCCAGCTCCACCGTGGCCAGGGCCTGGCGGGCCCGGGCCACCGGGTCGCCCAGGCGGCTGAGTGTGGCGGCCAGGGCCACGATGTCGAGCGCCCGCTCCCGCTCGAACACGCCGTCCTGCTGGGGGACGAGCCCGATGCGGCCCCGGGCCTCCAGGTCGGTGCGGGGATCGCCGCCGGCCACCCACACCGAGCCGGTGGACGCCCGGGTGAGGCCGCACAGCAGGCGGATCAGGGTGGACTTGCCGGCCCCGTTCGGGCCGAGCAGGGCGGTGACGCCGGGCCGCACGGCGAAGGTGACGTCGGACACCGCCACCAGGCTGCCGAACGACTTGGACACCTGGTGGGCCACCACCGTGGCGTCGGCCGGGGGCCAGGCTTCGGGCGGCGGGGGCGGAGGGAGCCCCGGTGTGGGCGCCGGGGGCGGGGGTGCGGTGCCGGCCCCGGGAGGCGGCGGCATGCCGGCGGCGGTGGGGCCCGGGGGTGTCACGGCGCTCATCGCCGCACCAGCAGGCGGCGGTAGCGGTACCAGATCCAGCCCACAGCGGCCCCCGTCCACACCAGCCAGGCCAGGGTGAGGGTCCAGGTGGGGTTCTCGCCAGCGGGCCAGCCGCCGGTCTCGCCGTGGATGCGGAAGATCAGGGCCCGGGGCAGGAACAGCAGGTTGGCCAGGCGGAACACCGGATCGACGTCGGCCTCGCCCACCAGCACGTCGGTGACGATGGCGGAGCCGGGGATGACGGCCAGCGTGGTGGCGGTGGCCACGGCGATCCGGTCGGTCGTGGCGGCGATGGCCATGGAGACGGCGGTGTAGAGGATGCCGAGCACGGCCGACGAGATCAGGATCTTCACCAGCGTCCCGATCCAGTTGCCGAAGCCGTCGGGCCCCAGGTTCTGCAGGGAGAAGGCGATCAGCATCAGCAGGGGCGGGCCGAGGGTGACCGCCAGCAGCAGGATGAACACTGCGATGGCCTTGCCCACCAGGTAGAACGGCCGGTTGAGGGGGGAGGCCAGGTACACGCCGAGCAGGCCGGTGCGGCGGTCGGCGCACAGCAGCTCGGGGCTCACGAAGCCGGCCAGCAGGTAGATGGTGGCGGCCACGAACCCGTAGTAGCCGGCATAGGTGGGCAGGAAGTCCTCGGTGTTGACGGGGATGAGGGCGGCCGCCCCCACGAACACGGCGGCCGGCAGGTAGGCCATGAGGATCACGCCCACGGGCACGACCTTGAACCGGGCGGCCCGGCCGAGCCCCAGGGCGTGACGGAGGCTGTGGCGCACCAGGGTGCGCACGGCGCCCGGCATCCCGGTTCGCTCACCGGTGTAGCGACGGTAGCCCCGGTCGAAGATCTGGGCTCCGCCCACCGTGGAGGGGCCATTGGGCGACAGGCCGGCGGGCCCGGTGCCGGGGGCCGGGACGTTCATCGGAGCATCGGTCATCCGAGCCGCTCCAGGAACACGTCCTCCAGGCTGAGCCGGCGCCGGGAGAGGCGGGCCATCCCCACCCCGTGGGCTACGCAGGCGTCCCGCACGGCGTCGAACACCCGGTCGTCGTCGCCCTCCACGCTCAGGGTCCGGCCGTTGGCGGCGGCGGCGAAGCCGGCCGCCACCAGCCAGGCGGCCACGGCCGCCACCGCCTGGTCGGCTGCGTCGATCAGAGCCACGACGCCGGTCTGGCCCTCGCCCCGGAGGGCGTCGAGGGTGCCGGAGGCCAGGACCCGGCCCTCGCCGATGATCACGGCCCCGTCGCAGATCCGTTCCACCTCGTCGAGCAGGTGCGACGACAGCACCACGTTGATGCCGAAGTCCGTGGCCACGTGGCGGATCAGGTCGAGCATGGCGTCACGCTGGACGGGGTCGAGCCCGTCGGTGGGCTCGTCGAGCAGGATGAGACGGGGATCGTGGGCGATGGCCTGGGCCAGCTTGACCCGCTGGCGCTGGCCCGTGCTCATCGTGCCCATCGGCCGGAACCGCTCCTCGCCCAGGCCGACCAGCCACAGGGCGTCGCTGGCCCGGGTGGTGGCTTCGGGGGTGGGCAGCCCGTGGAGCTCGGCCACATGGCGCACGAACTCGTCGGCCCGCAGGTCGGGGGGCAGGGTGTGGTGCTCGGGGGCGTAGCCGGTGAGGGCCCGGACGTCGGCCCCGGCCGTCCACGGGTCGAGCCCGTAGATCAGCAGCGACCCGCCGTCGATGGGGTGCAGGCCAAGGAGCATGCCCAGCAGCGTGGTCTTGCCCGCCCCGTTCGCCCCCAGCAGGCCGGTGACGCCCTCGCCGATGTCGAACGTGACGTCTTCCAGCACCGGGGTCTCGCCGTAGCCCTTGCGCACGTTGCGGGCGCTCACCAGCACGGCCCGGCCGGCGCCGGCGGAGCCGGGCGGCGGTGCAGCGGTAGCCGGGGCGGTGGTCACCCGGCCAGTGTTGCACCCCCGCACCCCCCTGCGGTGGTCAGTCGGGGTCTTCCCCCCTGGCGGGTGACCCGGCACCGCCGGGATCGGGCCCGTCCGGGTCGGCGAGGCGCACCCGGACCACCGGGAGCCGCACGGTGGCGTGGAGCTCGGGCGGGGGCAGCCCCGGCTGGAGGCTGAAGTTGGGGGACAACGTGGTGCTCCCGCCCGGCGGCTCGGCCTCGCCCAGCGGTTCGTCGCCGGGGTCGGGCGTCGAGGCGACGGGGGCCGCCACCGTCTCAGGGGTCACGGTCTCGGGGGTCACGGTCTCGGGGGTCACGGTCTCGGGGGTCACGGTGTCGGGGGGCACGGTCTCGGGCTGTGCTGCCGGCGTCCCGTCGCCGTCGTACCAGGGGCGCTCGTCGTGGACGGCGCGCATCGACAGGGCCCACGGCTCGTCGTCGGCGTCGGGCCGGCGCCCCGCTCGCTGGCGGGACAGCGCCGCCAGCGACGAACCGAGGTCGGCGCACCCGGCCGCCAGGAGCCCGGCGGCGACGGCGGGCCACACCGCCGGCCACGGTGAGCGACCGAGGCCGTCGAGCGAGGCGGCAAGCAGCCGGCCCAGGGTCGGGCCGCCGGCGTCGGGGCCCAGGAACCCGGCCACCACGTGGGCGGTGAGGGCCAGCGGGGCCAACAGGAGCCACACGGCCAGGGCGTGCAGTACCCGGCCGGCCCGGGCCGGTACGGCGGTGCGTGCCGCCAGCCGCAGCCCGGCCGGGGCCAGGGCCAGGGCCATCAACGCGAGCACCAGCGGGTCGACCAGGGTGGTGCGGCCACCGATGGCCGGCACGGCGAGCACGGCCACGATGCCGGCCGGCCACCACAGGGCGTCGATGGCGGCCCCGGGCACCAGGCGCCCCACCCGGGGCAGGCGCCGCATCAGCGGGGCCAGGGCCAGAGCGGCGACGGTGGCCAGCAGGGCCGGAGCGGCGGCGGCGATCACGGCCCGGCCCAGGGCGCTGGCGGTGAGCGCCAGCAGGTCGGCGCCGGCGCCGTCGGAGCCCAGCACCCCGTCGAGCAGGGGCGGGCCGAACGTCCGGCCCCCACCGGGCCCGGGCCGGGGGGCCACCGCCAGCCCGGCCAGACCGCCCACCGCCAGGCCGGCCACCACCGCCAGGGCGGCCCGCACGGCGCGGGCCGAGGGCACGGCGGGGCCGCTCGTGGCGGCGAACAGGGTCTCGGAGCCGGGGCGTGGCTCGGGGCGCCGGGCCCGGCGGCGGGCCACCACCGGGGCGAGGGCGAGGGCCACCAGATCCACCGCCAGAGCGACGGCGACGGCCCCCACGGCCAGGGCGGCCACCACGTCGAGGGTGCCCCGGGCGTCGAGGGCGAGCGTCGAGCGGTCGGCCAGCCGGGCGAACAGGCCGGGCCGGCGGAACACGAGCTCGGCCGCGGCCACACCGGCCACCAGCAGAGCGACCGGTAGGCCGACGGGCCGGGCCGGCCCGGTCTCGGCAGCGGGCCTCAGGGCTCCACCCCGATCGGCCAGGGGAGCGGCCAGGGCGGTCCACCAGCGGGACTCGCCGGCCCGGGGCGGGGTGACCAGTGCGGCCAGTGCCGGGGCGGCGGGCAGCCCGGCGGCGGCCGCCGGCAGGAGCAGATCGTCGACGGCCCGGGTCCAGCTCGTGGTCAGCCCCACGGCGCCGCGGTTCGGGCCCGGGCTCAGCCCCCGCCGCTCGAGCAGCCAGTAGCGGGCGGCCAGGGCCAGCGCCGGCCCGGCCAGCGCCGCCAGCACCAGGCCGGCGCCGGTCACGGGGCCGGTCAGCCGGCGCCAGCGGGCCATCAGGGCCAGGAGTAGGCCGCCGACCACGGCCACCGCCAACGCGGTGCCGGCCAGTTGAGCGGTGACGATGGCGGCATCGGCCAGCACCCGCGGCACCGGAACCAGATCGGCCAGCCACGACCCGTAGGCGCCGGGCCGGGAGGCACCCCCGCCCGGCCAGCGGCGGGCCAGTGCCCAGCCGGCAGCGGTGACCCCGAAGGCGATGGCCAGAGCCCGCACCAGGGCCGCCACCGCATCCCATCGGCCCGACACGCCCGCTGCCGCCCCGACCGCCGACGGGGCGGGCGCCGGGTCGGCGGGCGCGGTGCCGTTGGCGGCATGGAGGCCGCCGTCGCCGACCCGGAGGTCGGCGGGGCCGGTCGCCGGCGGGGCCGGGGGGCCGGTGGCGTCGCCACTGGCCGTCGGGTCGAAGGCCGCCGTTGCCATGGCCCACAGTCTGCCACCCCGGGCCGGCGGGGCGGGCGACGGCGCGCCGGGGGGCAGTTGCGGGGGGGTGGCTCAGGCCACGCCGGCGGCGGTGCCCAGGTGGTCGGCCAGGAACTGGCGGGTGCGGTCCCAGGCCAGGCCGGCCGCCTCCGGATCGAAGGTGTCGCCCTCTTCGAAGAACCAGTGGTGGGTCCCGGGGTAGAGGTGGAACTCGGTGTGGCGGCCCCCCAGGCGGATGAAGGACTCGGTGACCACCCGGTCCTCCTCGCTCACGATGTGGTCGAGCTCGGCGAAGTGGCCCTGGTAGTCGGCCGTGGCGTCGTCGAAGTCGATGCTCTGGGCCCCGTAGAAGGCCACCGCCGCCCCCACGGCCCGGGGGAGTCGGGCCGAGAGCCACAGGGCCAGCGAGGCGCCCATCGAGAACCCGATCACGGCGATGGGCTTGGCCGGGTCTGCCGACAGGGCCCGCAGGGTGTGGGCCGACGACATGACGAGGCCCGACAGCTCGTCGGCGTCGACGCTGCCCAGCACCGCCTCGCCCTCGGCCTCGGTCACCGGCTGCACCCCGTCGAACATGTCGGGGGCCAGCACCGTGTAGCCCTCCTTGGCCACCCGGCGGCAGAAGTCTCGCACCCACTGGGTCAGCCCCCACCAGGAGTGCAGGATGAGCACGCCGGGCCCTTCGCCGCCCCCGGGCGGGGCGACCAGGAAGGCCTCACCGGCCCGCACGTTCGTGAACGGCGACGAGTCTGCGGCCATGACCCGACCCTACCGCACGGTGCCCCCATCCGTAACCCGGCGTACCCCAGGAACCCGCAGGGTTCCCTTAGGGTGGCAGGGTGACGCAAGGCCCGCTCAAGCTGCTCGCCGCCTGGTGGCGGTTCGGGGTCGAGGTGGCCGTGCGTTGGTACCGGGGCGGGGTGGGCGACCTGGCGGCGGGGGTCACGTTCTGGATCCTGGTGTCGCTGCCCGCTGCCGTGCTGTCCCTGCTGGCCGCCCTGGGCTGGCTGGGCAACATCATCGGGGAGAACCTCACCGACGACCTCCGCCGGAACGTCACCGAGTTCGTGGACCGGGTGTTCACGGCCCAGGGATCCAGCGTCCGCTCGGCCGTCGACTCCCTGTTCGGCCAGACCAACCCGGGCCTGCTCACGGTGTCGCTGGCGGTGGCGCTGTGGTCGGTCAGCCGAGGGTTCGCCGGGCTCATCCGGGCCCTGGAGGACATCTACGAGGTGGAGGACGGTCGGGCCTGGTACCACACACGGTTCGTGGCCCTGCTGCTCGGCCTCGGCAGCCTGCTGATCTCGGTGCCCCTGATCCTGCTGGAGCAGCGGGTGTGGACCCTGGTCGACGACGGGCTGGCCGAGCAGATCGCCCGGGCCGTGGTGGCCGTGGTGGTGCTTGTCGGCTGGGCCTCCACGATCTACCACTTCGCCCCCGCCCAGCGCAGCCGGTTCCGCCACGACCTGCCGGGGGCGGTGGCGGCGGCCGTGATGTGGTGGCTGCTCACGATCGGCTTCGGTTGGTACGTGAGGCTCACCGCCGACGCCAACGGCGTCACCGCCGCCATCGGCGCCAGCCTCCTCGCCCTCACGTGGCTCTGGATGTCGGCCCAGGTGCTGTTGATCGGGGGCGTGGTGAACTTCGTGTACGGCCAGCGCCGGCGCATCCCCCGGCGTCGCCACCGGTGGCACCTGGCCGACCGCCTGACCGGCGAGATCCGCAAGATCACGGTCAACGGCGACGCCCCCGAGCCCGAAGCCCGCGCCTAACTGGTCAAGTTCCCCCCGGGGTCGGCCGAATGGAGAGCGACATCAGGAGCTTCGTCGACCACGGTCGGCACCGACTACTACGCGTGGTACGCCAGATGAGAGTGACACAGAAGGTCCGGCCCGGCGGCCTCAAGTTCAACAGCTTGAGCACCAAACTGGTGGTGGCGTTCCTGGCCATGGGCCTGGTGCCGGCCGGGATCATAGGCGTCTACGCCAACTCCAAGGCGATGGGCGACCTGAAGGACGCCGCCGGCGACCGCATGGCCGACGCCGCCGTGAGCAGCGGCCGCATGATCGACCGCAACCTGTTCGAGCGCTACGGCGACGCCCAGGCCTTCGCCGCCAACCCCGATGCCGTCGGCTCACCGGCCGAGCAGCAGGATCTCGTCGACTTCCTGACCGACGCCTACGACGTCTACGACCTGGTGATGATCGCCGACGCATCGGGACAGGTGACGGCGGTCAACTCGATCGACGGCGACGGCTCGGCCATCGACTCCTCCGGCGTCATCGGCAGCGACGTGTCGAACGAGGACTGGTTCACCACCATCATGGGCGGTCGGACCCCGGAGGGTGGCACCTACTACACCGACGCCCACCAGAGCGATCTGGTGGCCCGGGCCTACGGTGAGAAGCGGCTGACCCTGCCGTTCTCGGCCCCCATCGTCGACGATGCGGGCCAGATCGTGGGGGTGTGGCACAACGAGGTCTCCTTCGATCGCACCATCGGCGACATCTTCGAGGCGGCCGATGCCCAGTTCGAAGAGGACGGGTTGGCCTCGTTCCAGTCCCACCTGATCAACAGCGAAGGCCTCGTGCTGCTGGGCCCGGTCCCGGAGGATGCGCTCAACACCAACCTGATCGACGAGGGCGTGGCGGCGGCCCAGGACGGCGTGGACAACCCCGGCCGGTGGGGGTTTGACACCGGGCTCGACGAGGCCACGGGGCACGAGGCGGTGTTCGGCTACTACGGGCTCGACGGGTACGGTCCCTACAGCGGCAACGGCTGGGCCGTGGTGGTGGCCGAGGAAGCAGCCGAGGCCCAGGCCGGCGCGTACGCCGCCCGCAACACCATGCTCGCCATTGCGGGCGTCCTGGGCCTGGTGGTGGTGGCGCTCGGCCTGTTCATGGGCCGCAGCGTGGCCCGGCCCCTGCGGGTCAACGCCGACAAGCTGAAGAAGGTGGCCAAGGGCGACCTCACCGTCGACTTCGACGTCAACTCGGCCGACGAGGTGGGCCAGACGGCCGAGGCCCTGAACTCTGCACTCGGCGCCATCTCCGCCACCCTGGCCGAGGTCGACTCCTCGGCCGGTGAGCTGACGTCGGCGTCGGCCGGCCTCACCCGCCTCAGCGACGAGATGGCGGCCAACGCCAAGCAGACCGCCGGCCAGGCCACCGACGTGGTGGCCGCCTCCGAGCAGATCTCGGGCAGCTCCACCGCCGTGGCCGCCGCCATGGAGCAGATGGGGGCCAGCGTGCGGGAGATCGCCGAGAACACCGCCGAGGCGGCCCGCATGACGTTCTCTGCGGTGGAGGCCTCGAGCCTGGCCCGCAACCGGATGGAGAAGCTCGACGCCTCGGCCACCGACATCGGCAACGTGATCGGGGTGATCACCTCGATCGCCGAGCAGACCAACCTGCTGGCCCTCAACGCCACGATCGAGGCGGCCCGTGTGGGCGAGGCCGGCAAGGGCTTCGCCGTGGTGGCCAACGAGGTGAAGGCCCTGGCCCAGCAGACGGCCACCGCCACCGAGGAGATCCAGGCCAAGATCGAGGCCATCCAGAGCGATGCCGCCGGTGCGGTGGACGCCATCACCGAGATCAGCGGCCTGATCGACAAGGTGAACGAGATCGCCACCGCCATCGCCGGGGCCGTGGAGGAGCAGAGCGCCACCACCTCCGAGGTGAGCCACAGCATCCACCAGGTCACGGTGGGCACGGCCAACATCGCCTCCAGCATCGGGGCGGTGGCCGACGCCGCCGACCAGACCCGCGACGGGGCCAGCCACGCCCAGCAGGCGGCGGCCGAGCTGGACCGGCTGGCCAGCCGGCTCAAGCAGCTCCTGGCCCGGTTCGAGATCGCGGCCGCCGGCTCCGAGCGGCGGACGGGCACGACCCGGCAAGCTGGCTCGCGGGCGCCCGCGGCGGGCACCGTGGCCGCCGACGACCTGGAGCCGCTCGTTCCCTCCGGGTGGGACTAAGTGTGCCCTTCGGGCACCTCGAGTTCGCCTGCGGCGAACATCGCCGGGGTGTGCCCTTCGGGCACCTCGAGTTCGCCTGCGGCGAACATCGCCGGGGTGTGCCCTTCGGGCACCTC
>Ga0268299_1002192_pt1 | contig 25381 bp, 16 predicted proteins | sample NOBtaG_FD_193484 | JGI IMG/M metagenome (GOLD analysis project Ga0268299, IMG submission 193484) | Activated sludge microbial communities from bioreactor in Nijmegen, Gelderland, Netherland - NOB reactor | ecosystem: Engineered > Bioreactor > Aerobic > Activated sludge | place: Netherlands...
TCCTGTGCCGCACCGCCCCCGAGCAGGTCAAGCACAAGGGGATCACGTTCCTGCTGGCCCCGATGGACCAGCCCGGGATCGACATCCGCCCCATCGTCAACATCGCCCGGACGCACGAGTTCAACGAGGTCTTCTTCACCGACGTCCGCACGGCGAAGGAGAACGTGGTGGGCGACGTGAACGAGGGTTGGCGGGTGGCCAACCAGCTGCTGGCCTTCGAGCGGGGCGATGACGCCACCGTGGTGTCGATGCGGATGCGGGGCATGGAGAACCGGCTGGTGGAGATCGCCCGGGCCCAGGGGCTGCTCGACGACCCGGTGGTCCGCCAGGAGCTGGCCTGGGTCCACTCCAAGGTCGAGATCCTCCGCTTCCTCGGCTACCGCACGCTCACCCAGCTGCTGGCCGGCCAGGTGCTGGGCTCCGAGAGCTCGATCAACAAGCTGCTGTGGACCGAGCTGTACCAGCGGGGCACCGAGCTCGGTGTGAACTGGTGGGGGGCCAACGCCATGGCCCCCAGCGGCGAGTCACCCCTGTCGGCCGTGTTCTCCGAGGCGTCGGGCGACCCGTGGACGTCGCAGGCCCTCGTCGAGCACTTCCTCGGCGCCCGCCCCGCTTCGATCTACTCCGGCTCCAACGAGATCCAGCGCAACATCGTGGGGGAGCGGATCCTCGGCCTGCCCAAGGAGCCCCGCTCCGACGCCGGCCCCTGGAACGAGACCTTGCGGTAAGCGTGGGGCCCCCGCTGGAATCTCCTTACGGAGCGTCTCATCGGTGAGACGCTCCATGCGGAGATTCGGACCGGATCAGCTGAAGCCGGGCCAGCGGGAGAACTCGGTGTAGGTGTCGTCCCGGACCACCTTGCCGTCGGCGATCGTCAGCACCACACAGAACGGCAGCTTCCAGTCGGCCCCCTGGTCGGGGTCGGTGAGCACGCCCTCCACCACGATGACGTCGTCGCCCGAGGGGTGGGTCCGCTCCACCGTCATCCGGCGGTTGGGAGCGGCGGCCAGAACCCGTTGCTCCAGGCGCATCAGCTTCTCCGGGCCCAGGACGGCGCCGCCCATGCGGGCGTCGGGCGCATACAGCGCCACCAAGGCCTCGATGTCGTCGTTGTAGGTGGCGGCCCAACGCTCCACCAGCGCCTGGTTCTCGGTTGCTCCCATGGCGGTATCCCCCTGTCGTTCGGTGTGCTGGGGCCGAGCCTAGGTCCCGACGTCGACCGCCGTCTCCTGGGACAGGGAGAAGCCGTCGCCCAGCAGGATGCGGTCGCCGCTCCAGAAGCGGCCCGGGTCGTACCAGTTGGGCGGCTTGGTCTGGTCGAGCAGGCCCATCCGCTGGTAGGTGGTGGCGATCAGCTCGGCGCAGAAGATCTCGTCGGGGAAGGCGGAGCGCCGGACCCGGCCCAGCAGCCACCTCTTGGCCAGGCCCCGGGCCGACGGGAAGCGGCGCCCGCTGTATTCGTTGATCACCCGCAGCAGCTCGTCTTCGGCCTCCGGGCCGACGGCGGGAGAGAGCTGGCGGACGTAGGGCTGCTGGTTCCACCGTTCGCTCCACACCCGGACCGACTCGTCGAGCCGCTGGAGCTGCACCCCGGCGTGGCGGGTGTTGGTCCACACGTCGGTAGTGGACGGGCTCGACTCGGTGTGCCACAGCAGGGGAGGCAGGTCGCCGATGGCCACCGCCATCGCCACATGGTTGACCGGGCTGTTCGTGGTGAGCTGGGTGAGCCGGTCGTTCACCTTGCGCCCCCGGAACAGCCAGATGTCGCCGGTGGTGGCGGCGTCCATGGCGCTGGCGAGCGAGATGGTGTCGGCCACGGGGGTAGTGTATGGCCGATGCGCCTGTGGAAGTGGTTGGGTTTGGCGGCGGCGGTGGGCATAGCGGCCACCGGCACCGCGCTGGTGGTGCGCAAGCGCCGCTGGCGGCACTATGACGCCGATGAGCTCCGCTCCGAGCTGCACCGCCGCTACGGGGAGGCCACGAAGCGGCGGTGAGCCCGGGGGCCGGGCGTCTGCTCAGACCACGGTGAAGGTGGCGGTGTAGGTGGCCGTCGTGCCGTCGCTCCGGGTCAGCAGGGCCGAGATCGTGTGCGTTCCCCGGCTCAGGTTGTTCGTGTAGGGACTGGCGGTGGCGGTGGCGCCGCCCCCGAAGTCCCACGGGGCCAGGTTCTCGATCCGGAACGGTGCGCCGGTGGTGGGCGTGTCGAGGAAGAAGCGCACGTTCACCGCCGGCGTGGTCACGTCGAGGAACACGTAGACCTGTTCGCCCACCGTCCAGGTGTTGCCGGCGAGGGGCACGGACGGCGACCTCGTGGCGGCCCGTGACACCTTGAGCTCGGTGTCCCCGGTTGGTGGCGGCGGGGCGGCGGAGGTGGTGAACGTCGTCGACGACGGCACGACCAATAGGTTGCCGACCAGGTCCTGCACCGCGGCCGACACCGCCACCCGGTAGGTGGTGGAGGGAGCCAGGGGCTGGTTGGGCGTGAGGGTCACGCTGTTGCCCGAGGTGGCGACGGTGGCCGGCACGGTCGCCCCACCGTCGAGGGCGAGCGAGACGCCGCCGCTGGGCAGGACCGGCTCGGAGAAGGTCACAGTGACCGTGCTGCCGGGCGACACGCCGGTTGCCCCGGCCGGCGGGCTGACCGTCACCACGGTGGGGGCGGTGGTGTCGGGCGGTGGGGGCGTGGTGCCCACGGTGAAGGTGGCCGAGTAGGTGGCGGTCGCGCCGTCGGGCCGGGTCAGGACGGCAGTGATCGTGTGGGCGCCGTCGGCCAGGAAGTTGGTGTAGGGGAAGGCCGTGGCCGCACCGCCGCCGCCGAAGTCCCAGGGGGCTGCACCCTCGATCCGCGACGGTGAGCCGGTGACGGGCGTGTCGAGGAAGAACCGGACGCCCACCGCCGGATCGGTCACGTCGAGGAAGACGTAGACCTGCTCGCCGGGGGTCCAGGTGTTGCCGGCCAGGGGAACGGCCGGCGTACGGGAGGCGGCCCGCGACACCTTGAGCTCGGTGCCCCCGGGGGGTGGGGGAGGGGCGGCGGCGGTGGTGAAGGTGGTGGACGAGGCGGCGGCCAGCTGGTTGCCGGCCAGGTCGCGCACCGCGGTGGACACGCTCACCCGGTACGTGGTCCCCGCTGCCAGCGGGGCCGAGGGCGTGAGGACCACCGTGTCCCCGGTGCCCGAGACCGCCGCGGCCACGGCGCCACCGCCCTCGGTCGCCAGGGTCACGCCGCCGTTGGCGGCGACCGCCTCGGAGAACCGGACGGTGACCGTGGTGCCGGTGGCCACCGCGGTGGCGCCCGGGGCCGGGGTCACCGACTGGACCGTGGGCGGCGTCGTGTCGGGCGGGGGAGGGGCGGCGGCGGTGGTGAAGGTGGTGGACGAGGCGGCGGCCACCTGGTTGTCGGCCAGGTCCCGTACGGCGGTCGACACGCTCAGCCGGTAGGTGGTGCCGGTGGCCAGCGGCGCGCTCGGGGTGAGCGTGACGGTGTTGCCGGCCACGGTGACGGCGGCGGCCACGGCGCCGCCCCCGTCGGCCGCCAGGGCCACCCCGCCGTTGGGTGCAACCGGCTCGGAGAACGTCACCGCCACCGTGGTCGTGGTCGCCACACCGATGGCGCCATCGGCCGGACTGACGGCGTTCACCACGGGACGGGTGGTGTCGACCGGTGGGGGAGCGGTGCCGACGGCGAAGGTGGCGGCGTAGACGTCGGTCCCCCCGTCCGGTCGGGTGAGCACGGCGGTGATCGTGTGGGCGCCGTTGCTGAGCGCGTTGACATAGGGGAACGCCTCGACCGCCGAGCCGCCGCCGAAGTCCCATGGGGCCAGGCTCTCACTTCGGGCCGGCGTGCCGGTGACCGGGGTGTCGAGGTAGAAGCGGACGTTGGTGGCCGGGGTCGCCACGTCGAGGAACACGTAGACCTGTTCACCGGGCGCCCAGGTGTTGCCGGCCAGGGGAAGGGCCGGGCTCCGGGTGGACGACCTCGATACCTTCAGCTCGGTGTTGGCGGGGGCGGCGCCGGTGGTGAAGGTCGTGAACGAGCCGCTGGCCAGCGCGTTGCCGGCCAGGTCGCGGACGGCCGTCGTGACGTTGAGCCGGTAGGCGGTGCCTGCGCCGAGTGGCCCCGAGGGGGTGAGGATGACGGTGTTGCCGCTCACGGTGACGGTGGTCGGAACCACCGCACCGCCCTCCACGGCCAGCGAGATCCCGCCGTTGGGGGCCACCGGTTCGGAGAAGGTGACCGAGAGCGTGGCGGACGTGGGTACGCCCGAGGCCCCGTTTGCCGGCAGCACCGACGCCACGGTGGGAGCGGTCGTGTCGCTCGGAGGAGCGGCGGCGGTGGTGAAGGTGCTGCTGGTGGCGCTGCCGAGGGCGTTGCCGGCCAGGTCGCGCACAGCGGTGGACACGGCGATCCGGTAGGTGGTACCCGGGGTGAGCGGCCCGGCCGGCACCAGGGTGACGGCGCTGCCGCTGGCGGTGGCCGTGGTGGGCACGGTGGCACCACCGTCGACGGCCAGCGTCACGCCCCCGTTGGCGTTCACCGGCTCGGTGAAGTTGACGGTCACGGTGGCCCCGGTGGCCACGCCGCTGGCGCCGCCGGCCGGCGTCACCGACACGACCGAGGGGGGTGTGGCGTCGACCTGGGGCGTCGACTGCCAGACCCGGATGCCGCTGAAGTTGGCTGCGCCGCCGGTGGCGCTCAGCCGGATCTGGTTGTCGGTCACGACCACCGGGACAGGTCCCAGCTTCCGCCACGCCCCGGCGCCGCCGGAGATGACGGTGGGCTGGGCGACGCCGTTGATCGACGGGGTGAACGTCTCGGAGTTGTTGTCTTCCCAGACCCAGTACTCGACCGTGTAGCTGCCGTTGGGCACGTTGGTCATCGTGGTGAGGGCGTTGCCGGCACCGTAGGTGGAGCACCGGATCATCTCGGTCTCCTCGGCGCTGGTCGGCGGCACCAGCGGCACCGACTGATCGCAGAAGCCGATGGGGCCGGAGGCGAAGCTCGGCGCGCTCAGGCCGTCCTCGAAGGCCACGCCGTCGATCACGAGGGCCGGGCCGTTGATGTTGATCGCCCGGTACAGGGTGGGGCCGCAGGGAGCGCCCGAGGCGTAGGTGGCGCTGAGCGCCGGATGGTCGTCGACGGCGGTGAGCGTATGGGTGCGGGGCGCTCCGCTGCTCCAGCCGGCGAAGGTGCGCAGGACCCCGGCCACGCAGGCTTCCGCCGGGGCCGAGATCACGTGCTGGGCCCCCACGGCGGTGTCGAGGACGGAGGGCAGGGGTTCGGTGATGCCGTCGATCGTGATGTTCACGGGGGCGTCGGCGTCGATGGCGATGGCGGTCTTGACCGGGTCGAGATCGAGCACCTCGGTGTCGGTCAGGCCGTTGGAGTCGGTGGCGGTGAGCGTGATGCGGTAGCCGGTGGCACCCTCCCAGCTGTGCCCGCTGGAGCTGGGTACGGGCAGCGTGATGCTGGAGCCGGTGCCGGTGGCCACGGGGTGGGTGTGGTCGTCGTGGCGGAACACGATGTTCCAGGACAGGGCATCGGGCGGCACCGGACCGTCGTCGGGATCGGTGGCCGACCCTTCGATCACGATGGTGTCGCCGGCCCGGAAGGTGGTGGCCGTCGGGGCCGTGATGGCGGCGGTCGGCGGCTGGCCGACCTGGATGGGGATGGGGGCGCTGGTGGCGGTGTCGCCGTTGGCCGTGACGGTGAGCTGGGCGGTGTAGACGCCCGGGTCGTCGTAGGTCTTGGTGGGGTTGGCGGTAGCGGCCGACGTGCCGTCGCCGAAGTTCCACTGGTAGCTGATGGCGTCGCCGTCGAGGTCGGTGGCCGATGCGGCGAACTCGACGGTGAGGGGCGCCGGTCCCGACGTGGGGGTGGCGGTCGCCTGGGTGACGGCGGGCGGGTGGGCCAGGGTACCGGTGTAGCGCAGCCGGCGGATCTGGCCGTTGCCGAAGCCGTAGTGCATCCAGTAGATGGCGCCGTCGACCGGGCTGACGCCCACCCATACCGGCGTGCCGTTCGTGAGCGCCGGCCGCTTCAGCTCGCCCGAGGTGACCGTGGAGCCGTTGCGCTCCAGCCAGTAGAAGGCGCGGGTGGCGTAGTCGGCGTAGACGTAGGTGCCGGCGAACGACGTGGGGAAGGCCGATCCCCGGTAGACCTCGCCCCCGGTGATCGAGCGGTTCTGGCAACAGCCGCCACCCACGTCGTGGCTGTAGCTGGACAGCGGGCCGGTGATGCCCGACGGGCAGTCGGCGCCGTTCTTGGGCTGGCCGAGGGGGCCCTCGCACACCGGCCATCCGTAGTTGGCCCCGGCCTGGATCAGGTCGACCTCCTCGTACGCGGTGGTGGCGTTGTTGCCGCCCACGTCGCCCATCCAGTACTCGCCGGTGGTCCGGTCGAACGAGGAGCGGAACCCGTTGCGGATGCCGATGGCGAAGATCTCGTCGATGTTGGGGCCGGAGCCGTCGTAGAACGGGTTGTCGGTGGGGACAGTGCCGTCGGGGGCGAAGCGGAGGACCTTGCCGAACACGTTCGTGAGCAGCTGGGAGTTGCCGCCGACCAGGTTGTCACCGGTCGACAGATAGAGCATGCCGTCGGGCCCGAAGTTGAGCGAGCCGCCGATGTGGTAGTCGTCGACGCCCATCGACGGGCCCGGGTTGATCCAGATCGGGGTGCGGCTGGCCAGGGTGGCCGTACCGGTGGCGGCCAGGGTGAAGCGATCGACCCGGAGGCGGCGGGACGACAGCTCGCTCGAGTACGTGTAGAACCGGCTGTTGGTGGCGAAGCTCGGGTCGACAGCGATGTCGAGGAGGCCCGACTCACCGCTCGACAGCACCCCGGGCAGCGTGAACAGCTGGGTGGAGGCGGAGGTCGCCGGGTTCACCAGGTACACGTTGCCGGCGGTGGTGATCGCCAGGAGCCGTCCATCGGGCAGGAAGTCGGCACTCACCGAGGCGGTCCAGTTCCCGCCGGCGACGAACTCATCGACGATGTCGGTGGCGTTGACCGCAGGGGCCGCCGCCGTGGGTGAGGGTTCGAAGACCGTGCCTACCAGCACCGACGCGCTGAGAACCGCCAGTGATGCCAGAAGAAGTGCGAGCCGCCTCATTGGAGCCACACGCTACGCTCCACTCGACGGGCCGGCATTGAGTCGATTAACCACAGTTCTGGGATCTACTTAATGGGCTATAACTAGTCGATGTTGTCGGATGACAAGCCCGTTCCAGGGCTGTTTGACCCAGTCAAGAGTTGTGTCGTGGATCGATACATGGGTCATCTGGACTAGTAACACTGGGATGTTTTCTTCACGGATAGGGGTGAAATGCCTTCCATAAAGTCGTTGGTGAAGCTGGTGATCGTGTGCTTCATGAGCTTGTCGGTGTTCGTCGCCTGCTCGTCGGGGGGCGTCGCCGACGAGGTCGGTGGTGGCTCGGACGGCACGGCGGTGCCGGCGTCGGTCGATGGTGGGGACGCGACGGTGGGCGGCGGCCCGGCCTCGACGGTCGGTGATACCGCCGCGGTGCGATCGCCCGAGGCGTTCGCCGAGTACTACCGCAAGCTGGGAGTCGCCGAGCCGGTGATCGCCTGCTACGTCGAGGCGTTGGGTGAGCTCGGGGTGGTGTCGCTCGACCAGCTGGAGGCCGACCAGGCCCTCGGCGTCCAGGCCGCTGAGCAGTTCGACCGGTGTGTGGCCGACGTCGGAGCCCGGGGGGTAACCGACGTGTCGACCCCCTGAGTCAGGGGCCCGCGGCCTCGCTCGGGGGGTCGAACCGGAGCGCGCTCTCGTGCTCCTGGGCCAGACGTCGCAAAGCGCTGGCGATCACCTCGCCGGCCAGCGTGCCGATCACGATGTACTCGACTGCTTCGGAGCGGGCGATGCCGGTGGGGACGGCGGCGAGGTCGGCCCGGGCCCTGGCCTGCGCCGCTTCGGCCGCAGGGCGGAGGTCGTCGACCGAGCGGCCCAGGTTGCTGCGAGACATCATCACCAGGGCGTCGGCCAGCATCTCCCGGGCCTGGCTCTCGTCCCGTACCTGCCACCCGACGGCGTCCACCAGCTCGTCGATCACCTTGTGGGCGTCGGCCCGCTCGCCGTCGTCACCCAGCCCGTGGCGGGGGGTGATGGCGTCGTGCGCCACCCCGAAGGCGGCGTGGAGCGACAGCGACTCGTCGTCCACCGCTGCCACTACGGCCCGGACGTCGGCGATGGCCAGACCGCCCACCTCGATCAGCGTGCGGATCAGCCGGAGGCGTCGTACGTGGTCTTCTCCGTAGTCGGCCTGGGTGCGACCCCGGCTGACTCCCGGCGGCACCAGGCCCTCCCGTAGGTAGTACTTGATCGTCGGCACCGGCACGCCGGCCCGCTGGCTCAGCTCGCTGATCCTCACCGATCGGTCCTTGACATCGAGTCTGGATAGTATCAGTATCCAATCTGGATAGTGAAGCTATCCAGTTGGGTGTCCGGATATGGATCGAAGAATGACGGGGTTCGAGATGGGAAAGCGGCCGAGACGGCCAACGGAGGTCCAGAAGGGCCGCTACACGGCCGAGATCGACGGCGACTTCGTGATCTTCACGATCGGTATGCGGATCAACCGGCTGTGGAAGGTGCACAAGTGGGTGCCGGTGTTCCGGGCCATGCGGCCGATGATGGTGACGTTGGCGCGGAACCCGTCCAAGGGCCTGCTCGGCTCGCGGGCGGTGCTGGAGGGGCGGACCCTGTGGCTGATGCAGTACTGGCGGACCTTCGATGATCTGGAGCGGTTCGCCCGCGACCCCGACGACCCGCACCTCGAGGCCTGGCGGCGGTTCAACCAGGCCATCGGGGCGAGCGGCGACGTCGGCATCTTCCACGAGACGTTCAAGGTGCAGGCCGGCGGCTACGAGTGCCTGTACGGCAACATGCCCCGCTACGGCCTGGCCGAGGCCGGCCGCAGCGTGCCCATCCGAGGTGGGCGTCGGGAGACGGCGCGTGAACGCATCGGCGGGTCGTCCGCGGTCGAAACCACAGTGTGACGGCCGGCCGGGCGCGCGGTGCTTGTGGCGGCACGTCGAGCGGCGACACTGGGGGAGTGGACCCGCAGCGCATGTTTCTGGCCGTGCGGCCGTCGCCGGCGGCTGCGGCTGAGCTGAGTCGGCTCGATCGGCCGGAGGGCCCCCTGGTCCGATGGGAGGATCCGACCAACTGGCACATCACCATCCGTTTCTTTCCCCGTGCGCCGATCGACGAGGTGATCGCTGCCGTGGACGGGCTCGGGGTCCTGCCGGCGCCCACCGTGGTGCTGGGGCCGGAGGTGGCGATCCTGGGGAAGGGCGTGGTGGTGCTCCCGGCCGGCGGGGTCGGGGACCTGGCCGCTGCGGTGGCGGAAGCGAGCCGACGGTTCGACCTCGCGGCCGGCAGCGAGGGTCGGCCGTTCGCCGGGCACCTCACGCTGGGGCGGCTGCGACGGGGCACCCGGACGTGCGAGCTGGTGGGGCAGCGGTTCAACGTCACGTTCCTGGCTGACGAGCTGGACCTCGTGGTGAGCACGCCCAGCGACGGCGGCCACCGACACGACGTGGCCCACCGCTGGGACCTTCGGCCTCCAAGTGCTGCATAATGTCGGTTATGTCTGAAACCGGGTGATGGGTGGGATCTGGTGTCCTGGGTTCGTCACCCGTGACGGCCTGGGACACCAGATCGGGCTTTCAGGGTGCCCAGACGTCGTTGGACAGGGCGACCACCTTCCAGCCGCCGGGTTCCCGGTCGAGGTAGACGTACCAGGTGGCCCAGTCGAGTCCGTCCACCGACGGGTCGTCGCCAGGGTCGAACACGGTCACATGGTGGAACCCGGCCAGCTCGGGCCGGATGACCGACTCCGGTATCCGGTTGCTGGGCCCGGTGGCCAGGTCGTCGACCGTCACCACCGAGTCGGTGTCGTCGTGGGCGCTCACGAACGGCACGGCCACATGGTCGGCGAAGGTGGCCGACACGCAAGGGTCGCTGCACGCCGGGCCGGTCCAGGAACGAACTGTTGTGTCGGTCAGGATGCCGGCCAGGTCGTCGGCCGTGAACCGCAGCAACCTGGGCCGGTCGTCGATGTACAGCCCGTGGGCCGACACCAGCGGCCGCAGGTCGCCCTTGGCCGCCAGCACCCGGGACAGATCGGCCACCAGTTGCTTCGGCGCCGGATCGTCGGCGAACTCGGCCCCCGTCATCTGCGGTGTCAGGTAGGTGGCGTTCACCCAGCCCTCGGTGCTCCCCCGGCGGATCTCGAACCACGGCTGACCGTCGTGCGAGCCGGTCTTCCCGGTGGTCGTCACCCCGGTGGCGTTCCACGCCAGGTCGCCCACCTTGGCCGCCGCCGGGTCGGCCTGCTGGCGCACGGCCAGGGTGTCGTCGTCGGCCACCAGGACCACGTTCCAGGTGGCGTTCTCCAGCCCGGGCTGCGCCGTGGTGGCCGTGCCGGTGGAACCGGTGCCCGTGCCGTCGGTGGTGGCGGGCGCCCCGGTGCCCTCGGTTCCGGGCGACGACGTGACCTCGGTGGCCGGCGCCCCGCTGGTGCTGACGGCCGTCCCGTCGGCTGTCCCCTCCTCATTGTCGCTGCAGGCGGCGCCCACCAGCAGGGCGGTGGCCAACAGGATGATGCTGCGATGGTGGCGGCGACGTTGCCTCATACGTGAACTCCTACCCCCGAACCGGTGCCGTGACCAGGGGCGAACGCCACCCCTTCGCCAACCTCTCCCCCGCCGCACTCCCCCACTCCCCCGATTCTCGAGTGAACCGTGCGACGGAAACCGCGCCCCCCAGCCGATCTGCGTCACGTCTTCTACGGAATCCGTTGAGAAGGTGACGCAGTTCGCTGGCGGGGCGCGGTTTCCGTCGCGCAGATCGAAGCGGGCGGCCGAGCGGTGCGGGGTCAGCCGGTGGTGCCGACCCGCTGGCGCTCGGCCACGTACAGGGCGCCCCAGTCGACGTCGGCGGGGGCGGCGGCCCGCACGGCGGCCAGCAGCCCCAGGCGGGACCGGCGCACCTCCTCGTCGGGGTCGTTCACCAGCACCTTGTCGAAGAACGCCTCCACCGCCTCGGCCAGGCCGGCGCCGTTGGCGGCGAACTCGGTGAGCGAGGTGGTCTCGCCGGCCGGCATCGCCCGGACCAGACCCAGCAGCGCCACCTCCTCCGGCAGCGCCAGCTTGGCCTCGTCGTAGACCGGCTCGGTGCCTTCGGGCACGATGCGCACGATCCGCTCGATCGCCGCCACCAGCAGGCGGAACGACTCCGCCGGCACCAGCTGCTGCAGCGCTTCCAGGTTGCGGGCGGCCCGGCCCGGCACGTTGGCCGCCGGCAGGACGGCCGATATCAGCGTGGGGGCGGTCCCCTCCTCCCGCAGGAGCTGGGCGAATCGGCCGGCGCACAGCTCCACGGCATCGGGCACCGCGGTGTCGGGCACGTCGAGGCCCTGGGCCGCAAGCTGGTCGACCGCGGTGCGCAGCACCTGCTCCACGCTGAAGGCCTCGAACCCGGGGCAGTCGCGCAGGATCCGCACCAGGCCGAGGGCGGCCCGGCGCAGGCCGAAGGGGTCCGACGATCCCGAGGCCTTGGCCCCCACCGCGAACATGGCTGCCAGCAGGTCGCCCCGATCGGCCAGGGCCAGCAGCGCGCCGGGGGTCGACGCGGGGAGCGCGTCGGCCGACGTGCGGGGCTGCTCCATCTCGGCCAGGGCCTGGGCCACCGACTCGGGCTCGCCGGCTTTGCGGGCGTACTCCCGGGCCATGTGGCCGGCCAGGGCCGACAGCTCCACCACCATCTGGGTGGCCAGGTCGAACTTGGCCAGCTCGCCGGCCCGGGCCAGGGCGGCGTCGTCGTCGGCCGACATCGGCACGTCCTTGGCCAGCCGGGCGGCCACGTCGCGGATCCGCTCCGCCCGCAGGCGCACCGAGCCCACCCGCTCTTCGAATGTCAGCCGGTCGAGCCGGGTGCGGAACTCGTCGAGCCCGGTGGCCAGGTCGGCCTGGTAGAAGAACAGGGCGTCCTCGTAGCGGGCCCGAAGCACCGACTCGTTGCCGGCCCGAACCACGTCGTGATCGCACGGTCCGTTGGCGAACGTCACGAAGTGCGGTAGCAGCGAGCCGTCGGGCCGGCGTACCGGCAGGTACCGCTGGTGCTTCTTCATCACCACGGTGAGAACCTGCTCAGGCAGGGCCAGGTAGCGCTCGTCGAAGCTGCCCAGGATGGGCACCGGCTCCTCCAGGAGCTGGGTGATCTCCTCGATCAGGGTGGCCTCGCCCTCCACGTCGACCATGCCGCCCCGCTCGGCGGCCAACGCCGCCGCCCCGTCCACGATCCGCTGGCGCCGCTCGGCGGCGGCCACCACGATGCCGGCTCCGGCCAGGGCCGGGAGGTAGGCGTCGGCGTCGGGGATCTCGATCTCCGACGGGGTCGACGTCCGGTGGACCCGGGTCACCCGGCCGCTGTCGAGCTCCGACACCGACACCGGGATCTCGGTGTCTCCCCACAGCGCCACCAGCCACCGGATGGGCCGGCTGAAGGCCAGCTCGGGGTCGTTCCAGCGCATGTTGCGGTCGGACCGCAGGCCGTTCACGGTCTCGGCCACCAGGGCGCTCACCAGGTCGACCACGTTGCGGCCGGGCTCGGTGATCTCCACCGCAGCGTGCTCGGCGTTGCCGGCGTCGACCTTGATCACGTTGTCGGCCGTGGCGCCCCTGGACCGCAGGAACCCCTCCAGGGCCTTGGTCGGGTTGCCGTCGGCGTCGTAGGCGGCGCTCCACCGGGGACCGCGCACCACCTTGGTCTCGTCGGTGCCCCAGGCGGCCACCTGGTCCACCACCACCGCCACCCGGCGCGGGGTGCCGTGCACCTGCACCGGGCCGTGGTCGAGCGAGCCGGCCAGCCCTCTCGTGACGGCGTCTTCCACCGCCTCCACCGTGGCCGGCACCACGTCGGGCGGCAGCTCCTCGAACCCGATCTCGATCACCAGGGTCCGGGGGGCCGCGTCGCGGTCGGGTACGGCGGCCGCCCGGCTGACCACCGGGCGCTCGGGAGCCGGTCGCAGCAGGGGATGGCCGATCTCGGCCCGGCGCTCCACCCACAGCTTGGAGACCTCGCGGGCCAGGCGGCGCATGAGGGCGAAGGCCGTGGCCCGCTCGGTGGTGCCCACCGCCCCCCGGGCGTCGAGCACGTTGAAGGCATGCGACGCCTTCAACACGTAGCTGTGGGCCGGCACCGGCAGGGACCGGTCGATCATCGACTGGGCCTCGGTGGTGTAGGCCTCGAACAGCATCCGGTTGGCCTCGATGTTGGCGTCGTCGAGGTAGTAGCGCGACATCTCGTACTCGGTCTGCCCGAACACCTCGCCGTAGCTGATCCCGGGGGCGTACTCGATGTCGGTGAAGTGGGTGACGCCCTGGGACGCCATGAGGATGCGCTCCAGGCCGTAGGTGATCTCCACCGCCACGGGATCCAGCGTGAGGCCGCCCACCTGCTGGAAGTAGGTGAACTGGGTGATCTCCAGGCCGTCGAGCCACACCTCCCACCCGAGCCCCCAGGCCCCGATGGCGGGCTGGGCCCAGTTGTCCTCGATGAAACGGATGTCGTGGGCCTGCAGGTCGATGCCGATGGCCTCCAGGCTGGCCAGCAGGAGGTCCTGGGGGTTGCCGGGTTCGGGCTTGAGGATCACCTGGTACTGGGTGTGGGTCTGGAGGCGGTTGGGGTTCTCGCCGTACCGGCTGTCGTCGGGCCGGACCGACGGCTCCACGTAGGCGGCCCGCCACGGCTCGGGCCCCAGTACCCGGAGCACCGTCGCCGGGTTCATCGTCCCTGCGCCCACCTCGGTGTTGAACGGCTGGACGATGAGGCAGTCGTGGTCGCTCCAGAAGCTCGTGAGGGCTCGGATGGCCTCCTGCATGGTCACCATGGGGGGCAATGCTACCGGCGGCCGGATTGTCCCAGGGGCAGGACGGCGTCGGCCCGGGCCAGGGCCACGGGCCGGTTCGACGCGGCCAGCACGGTGAACCCGGCAGCGGCCAACCGATCCCACAGGGCCTGCTCGGTCTCGGCGTCGAGGGCCGACGTCAGGTCGTCGAGCACCAGCAGCTCCGGCCGCTGGGCCAGAGCCCGGGCCGCTGCCGCCCGCTGGGCCTGGCCACCCGACAGGCGCACCCCCCGGGCCCCGATCCGGGTGCCGAGGCCTTCGGGGAAGGCGGCCACGTCGTCGTCGAAGGCGGCCAGCGCGATGGCCTCGGCCAGCTCGTCGTCGCCCACGGTGTGACCGAGGCGGAGGTTGTCGGCCAGGCTCTCGGCGAACAGCCGGGGCACCTGGGCCACGAAGGCGCACCGGGGCGGTACGAAGAAGGCGGCCCGGTCGGCGACCGGCTGGCCGTTCCAGCGCACCTCGCCCCGGTCGAGCGGCAGCAGCCCCACCACCGCTCGCAGCAGCGACGTCTTGCCCGCCCCCACCGGCCCGGCCACCACCACCAGCTGGCCCCGCTCGATCGTGAGGTCCACGCCGTCGACCCCCCGGCCCGCCACCGTCACGTCCCGCAGCTCCAGGCGCTCCAGCGGGATCCGCTGGGGCCGGGTGGGCCCGGCCGCCGGGCCGCCGCCCAGGATCGGCAGCTGACGGTGCTCGGTCATGGCGTCGGGGAGGGCGGGGTCGGGCCGTGGCAGCAGGGCGTCCATCCGTCCGGCCGACACCTGGTAGCGGCGGCGCCCCACCACCAGGGCGCTGATCCGCATCGGCACCCACACCATGCCGGTGAGCAGGGTGGCGAACAGGGCGATCTCACCGGTGTCGAGGCCCCGGCGGGCTGCCACCACCAGGGCCAGGCCCACGAACAGGTCGGCCATGGCCGTGTTGGCCGTCCACAGCACCTCGTTCCAGGTCTGGTCGAGCACGGCGGTGCCGGCCCGCCGCTCGTTGAGGGTGTCGAGCCGGCGGAGCACGTCGCGCTGGGCGCCCGCCACCTTCACCGTCAGCGAGGCGCTGATGGCGGCGGTGAGGAAGTCGCTGACGGCGCTGGCCGAGTCCCGGGCCCTGGCCCGGTAGCGGCGCGCCAGGTTGCCGACGAACCGGTTGGCCACCCCCACCACGACCATGGGGACCACCCCGGCGGCGGTGGCCCACGGGTCGATGCGGGCCAGCACGGCCACCGTGCCCGCCGAGTACAGCAGCAGGCCGAACAGATCCACCCAGTTGTCGAGGAGGAAGACCATGTCGAACGGGTCGTCCCGTAGCCGCACGAGGATGTCGCCCACCGGCACCGACCGGGGGCCGGCCCGCCTTCCCCCGCTGGCCAGCTGGGCGTCGACGGTGTTCACCCGCATCAGGCCCTTGGCCGACTCCACCCCCTGCATGTAGACCACGTGCGCCACCCGGATGAGCAGCGCCGTGGCCACATAGGCGGCCAGCAGGCAGCCCAGCAGGAACCAGAACCGGGCGGTGGCCCCACCCTCCTGGAGCCGGCCGAACACCCGGCCGGCCAGCCAGCCGGTGGCCAGGGGCATGACGAACCACACCGTCCAGCCGGCCGTGCCCAGCCAGTACCAGCGGCCCCGGTAGCCCACGAGGCGGACCATGCGGCGTTCGCCGTGGAGGAAGCGCGGTCGGGTGGCCGTCATGCCAGCAGCTCGCTCTCCTCGACGGGACGCCCGGCGGCGGTGCCCTCCCCCATCGCCCGCAGGCGGGCGTAGCGGCTGGCGGGATCGGCGGCCAGGGCCGGGCGCGGACCCTGCTCCACGATGCTCCCGTCGGCCAGCACCACGATGTCGTCGCAGGCGTCGAGCGTGGCCAGGCGGTGGGCGATCACGATGGCCGTGCGTCCCGCCACCAGGCGGGCGATCGCGGCACCGATGGCGGCCTGGGTGGCGGGATCGACGCGGGACGTGGCCTCGTCGAGCACCACCACGTCGGGCCGGCGCAGCAGCGCCCGGGCCAGGGCCAGCAGCTGGGCCTGGCCGGCCGAGAGGCCCACCCGGGCCCCGTCGTCGTCCCGGTCGTCGGCGGCCAGCCGGGTGTCGAGCCCGTCGGGGAGGCCCCGGAGCCAGGAGCCGAGGCCGACGTCGTCGAGGGCGGCGGTCAGCTCCTCGTCGCCGGCCGGGTGGAACAGCGACACGTTGTCCCGAACCGTACCCGGGAACAGCTGCACGTCCTGGGGCACCGCCGTGATCCGCCGGCGCAGGTCGTCATCTCCGACGTCGGCCAGGTCGACGCCGCCCACCAGCACCCGGCCCTCGGTCGGATGCACGAGGCGCAGGAGCAGGCGGGCCAGCGACGTCTTGCCCGACCCCGTGCGCCCGATCACGCCCACCAGGCGGCCCGGCGCCAGGGTGAGGCTGAGCGGGTGGAGGGCGGCGTTGTTGCCCTCCTCGTCGTCGTAGACGAGCCCCACGCGGTCGAAGCGCACCTCGAGCGGCCCCGGGGGCAGGGTGCCGGTGCCCGAGGGCACCTGGCGCCTCTCCCCCACCAGCTCGGCCACCCGCTGGGCCGCCCCCGACGCCCCCTGGACCTCGGTGAGCCGCCAGCTCAGGTGGTCGATCTTGTCGGCCACCAGCTGCACCAGGCGGAATCCGAGGAGCACGGCGGCCACGTCGATCCACCCCCGGCTGAGGGCGAACGCCCCGTAGGCCACCACGCCCACCAGGGCCGCGGCAGCGGCGATGCGGATGTCGGCCTGCATCCGCATCTGGGCCCGGGTCCGCTCCCGGGTGGCGACCACCATGTCGGCCACCCGGTCGGCCAGGCGGGCCGAGCCGAAGGCCCCGGCCCCCAGCGTGGCCACGTCGTCGGCGCCGGCCAGGTACTGCTCGGCCTCGCTCATGGCCGCCGCTTCGGCCGCCCGCTCGATCACGGTCTCGGTCACCGACACGTTGCGCACCAGCCAGGTGACGGTGCCGAGCAGCGCGACGCCGGCCCCCACCCCCGGCAGCAGGACCGGCTCGGCCACTGCGGCCACCACCAGCGTGCCGGCGGCCAGCACCGTGATCGCCACCACCTGGGCCACCACCGTGGCCAGGAACTGGGTCATGAGGTTGATGTCGCCGTCGACCCGGGTCACCAGCTCGCCGGGGGTCCGGTCGCGGTGGAAGGCGAGGTCGGCCCGCAGCACATGGTCGGCCAGGTCATGACGCAGATCGTTGGTGATCCGCCAGGCCAGCACGGTCCCCCGCCAGGTCACCAGCACCGACGTGGCCGACGAGGCCAGGCCGGTGGCGGCGAAGGCGACGCCGGTGGCGGCCAGGGGCCCCAGCGCCGATCCCTCGGCCGCCAGCCGGGCGAACCGGGCCAGCAGCACGGCCCCGGCCAGAGGCAGTGCCGTGGCCGCCGCCAGAGCGGCACCGTAGATCGCGACCAACCGGCGGTGCGGCCGCAGCAGCGACGCCAGGAGCCGGTTGGGAGACGACGGGATCACCGCTCGACGCTAGCCGCCCCCGCCCCGCCTGCCGGTGGGATTAGCGGCGCCGCCCGATGGGCGGGGCCGGTCCCCCCCGAACCGGCCCCGCAGATCGGCCCGCCGGGCTGTCAGCCTCCCATCCGGGCCCGGGCCCAGGCGCCGAGCTCGGCCACCGCCTCGTCGGCTTCGGGAGCCCGGCCGGCCAGGAACTGGAAGACGTGCTGCATCTCGGGATACACCTCCACGCGCACGTCGACCCCGGCCTCCCGGGCCCGGGCGGCGAAGCGGTGGGAGTCGTCGAGCAGGGCCTCGTCGCCTCCCACCTGGATCAGCACCGGGGGCAGGCCGGTGAGGTCGGCGTAGAGCGGGTTGGCCAGCGGGTCGTCCGGCGACGCTTCGCCCAGGAAGGTGGCGGCCATCCCCATCAGGATCTCCCGCTGCACCAGCACGTCGACCGAGGCGTTGCCGTCGATCGAGTCGCCCTTGCCCTCCATGTCGTACCAGGGAGACAGCGGCATGATCCCCGCCGGCAGCGGGAGCCCCTCGTCGCGGGCCTGGAGCACCATGGTGGTGCACATGCCGCCGCCGGCCGAGTCGCCGCAGGTGACCACGTGGCCGGCCTCGATCCCCTGGTCGAGCAGCCACCGGTAGGCCCGCACGGCATCCTCCACCGGCTGGGGGTGGGGGTGCTCGGGCGCTCTGCGGTAGTCGATCACCAGGGCCCGGCAGCCGGCGGCCCGGGCCAGGTGCCCGCCGAGCTTGCGGTGGGTGTGCATGGAGCCCACCACGTAGCCGCCGCCGTGGGTGTAGAAGATGACCCGGCTCTCGTCGCAGCCCACGGGGCTGCACCAGATGGCCGGGACCCCGCCGGCGTCGACCTCGGCGTAGGTCACGCCTTCCGGCTCGGCGGTGGGCAGGTGCCACTCCTCGAACAGGTCCCGCATCTCATCCAGGCCCATCTCGGGGTTCGCCCCCATCCGGGCCACCCAACTCTTGTACAGGTCCTTCAGCATCTCGGCCTGTGCACTCGCCATCGAGATCTCCTCCTGTGGTCTGGTTGCGATGTTTCGCCGCAGGCGAAACTCGAGGTCGTGTTCGCCTGCGGCGAACCTGAAGGGACACTCAGTCCGCGGTCACGGTCAGCTGGTTGACTTCGGGAACGAGCTCGACGGCGCTCTCGGGATGCTCGGGGCCGCCACCGCATTCACGGCGAAGGACCGGCATGATCTCCTCGGCGAAACACATCATCTGCTCCTCGATCTCGGTGGTGCTGAAGCCACCCATCTCGAACCAGGCATTGAACATGAAGTCGTCGTAGCCGGCGATCTCCTTGATCTTGAGGATCTCCTCCGTCACATAGTCGACGGAACCGTGGATGGCCACCTTCCGGTCGCGAAGCTCCTGGAAGGACACCTTGCGGCCCATGTCGACGTCTTCGCCCGGATCGGCCAGCACGCCGGCGAACCCGAATGGGCCGTAGTAGTCCCACTGCACCTCGAGGCCGCGCGCCGCACGGTCCATATCGCCGATGCCCTTGTCGGCGATATGGATGTACCGGCCGGTGATGATGCCCCGGCGCTTGGTGGCATCCCAGCCGTAGCGGAACTCGCCCCGGTTCAAGCGGTCGGGCCAGCCGGCCTTCTCCGCCGCGTCGTAGTACATGCGGATGTTGTCACGCAGGCGCAGGTTGGGCTCCACGATGAAGTACGCGTTCACCCCGTTCTGGGCGGCGAACTCGACCGAGCGGGGGCTGGTGACCGGCTCCCACATCTGGGGGTACGGCTTCTGCACCGGCTGGGGGTAGACCTGCAGCTCCCGCAGCTTGGTGGTGGTGGCCAGCACCGGCGAGCCCATCGAGTACATGTCGGGGGCGCCGAGCTTGATCACGTCCTCCAGGGCCCGGCCGGCGTCGGGCTCGGAGAAGTAGGCGATGGTCTGCTGGTGGTTCCAGCGGGTGTACGACGGCGGGATGGTGAAGAACTCGCCGTGGTGGCTGAAAGAGTCCTGTGTCCAGCACTTGAGGATGATCTCGTAGGCCTCCTCGAAGTAGGCCCGGTTCCGTTCCTGGTCCTGGATGGTGGCACCCATCTGGCCGCCCAGCACCTCGGTCTCCCGTGGCTGGTAGCCCCGGCCCATGCCGAAGTCGAGCCGACCGCCCGATATCACGTCGAGCATGGCCGCCTGCTCGGCGATGCGGACAGGGTGGTGCCAGGTGAGGATGTTGGCCGCCTGCCCCAGCCGGATGCGCTTGGTGAGCGCGGCGATCGCCATCTCCGTCATGAGCGGGTTGGGGCTGTACTCGGCCCCCTCGGGCTGGAAGTGGTGCTCGGTCATGAAGAAGGCGTCGAAGCCGAGCTTCTCGGCCAGCACACCCTGCCTGACCTGGCCGATCTGCACTCTGGCGGCCGACTCCTGGGTGGCTCGCAGATCGCCCTTGTTTATCGCTATGCCATCCTTGGTGACCATCGTTGGAAGGTCGGACGCGCCGTTGTGGAACACGCCGATTTCGATCATTGAGATCCTCCTCGGGGATGGATGTATTCAGTTGTCGGTCCCCTACCGACAACCCTAGACGTGGATCGCAGTCTGTCGCCATCAGGTCTGGGTGAATATCCCCGAGAATTCTTAGCCAATAGTCTAATTGACGCGCGCCAAAAAGTGTCGATTGAGTAAAATGGCTGGTCAGTTGAACAACACGAGGCTGGTATAGGGAGCCAGCTCCACCTGCTGGCCGGCCCGGTAGGCCGTCCCGGCGGCATCGGTCCCGTCGGTGGTCACCGTGATCGTCCGGGGGCTGGGCGACGGGTTCGTCTCCACCGTCACGAGCTCGCCCAGGGTGAGGGGCGGGCCGTCCACCGGTACCACCGAGACGTCGTCGAGCCAGGCCACGGTGCCCGGCGTGGCCAGCTCGAAGATCAACAGGCTGGACCCGTCGCCCACCTCGGCGGTGTAGAACAGCTCGCGGTCGGCAGCCTCGGGGGTCAACAGCACCCGCATGGCCGGGGCCAGCTCGGTGTAGGGCGGGCCCGCCTGGCGGAGGTAGACCCGCATCGAGCTGCCGGCCTGGCCCCGGGCCGAGAACCGGACCCGGTAGGTGACTCCCGGCGTCACGTCGCCGATACCGGTGTCGATATGGACCACGGGCCCGTTTCCGCCGTGGCCCACCCGCAGGCCGGGCGAGCCCCGGGCTCCGCCGCCCTGGTCCCAGGATGCCTGCAGATCGCCCTCGGGCCAGCCGAACCAGCCGTCGATGCCGTTGTCGAGGTGGCCGTTGCCTACCTGTTCGGGCCCGGCGTCGGCGGCGGCGGCGAACGGCGTCCGCGCCGGCACGGCGCACCCCGACGCCCGGTCGTAGCCCGACAGCTGCTGCCAGTCCGCCAGCAGCCCCGCGGCGTTCGTGCCCGGCTGGCGGATCCCGAACTGGGCGTCGGCCAGCACCCCGCACCACCGGTTGCGGTCGATGGTGCCCAGCCCGGCCAGATAGCCGGGGTTGGGCGGGTTGGCCGTGGTGAAGGCGGTCAGGGCCATCGCCTGGCGCCCGTCCACCACCACGGTGTTGTCCTGCACGTCCAGACCCGACACCACCACGTCACCCAGGTCGTCGTCGCCGAGCAGTACGCCCGCCTCCCCGGGGCCCACGACGGTGTTGCCGGTGACCGTCACGTCCGCCGCGTTGTGGAGGTAGATGCCCGACGAGCCCACGTCGAGCACGGTGTTGCCGGTGATCGCCACCCGCCGGGACTGGTCGTCGACGTAGATGCCGTGGGTCTCCGGCGTGCCCAGGGGCGTGCCGGCGGTGGTGCCGGGGGCGTAGCCGACGAGGTTGTCGGCGATGACCACGTCGCTGGCCTGGAAGACGTAGATGCCGCCCCCGTCCGACTTGACCTGGTTGAACCGGAGGACCATGTTGCCCCGGACCGTGGCCCGGTCCCGGACGTCGATCCCCAGATAGCCGACGTCGTCGACGGTGTTGCCCTCGAACACGAGGTCGGCTCCCCCGATACGGGCTGCCAGGTAGTGCCCGTCGCCGCCCCCGCCCAGCCCGGCCTGCAGGGCGACGGCCGTGATCGACGAACCGGTGATCGTGCAGTCGATGCACGGATGGGCGTCGAGGCCGATGTCGGCGACGTTCGACACCGAGGCGGTGGTGACGGTCGCTTCCACGCAGCCGGCCAGGTCGATCCCCGTGGCGGTGGCGGTGACGGTCAGCTCGTCGACCGACAGGCCGGTGCAGGCCGGGGCGGCCAGCCCGGTGCGGCCGCCCCGCAGAGCGAGGCCCCGCACCTCGGCTCCCTGGCTGCCCGACAGGTCGAGCACGGCCGGGGCGGCGACGGCCTCCACCGAGCCCGGGGCCGGCTCGGTGTCGGCCTGCACGGTGACGGTGCGGTCGGCGGCGTCCCACACCCACTCGCCTGGCTGGTCGAGGGCGGCCCGGTGGTTCTGCAGGAAGTAGCCGAAGCCGACGTAGAGCGGGTACGAGGCGGGTTGAGCCAGCGTGAGGCGGTTGCCGGTCTGGTTCGCCACCGGCAGCCGGTCGAGCACCCAGGGCACCGATCGCACCACGAGCTCCGCCCCCACCCAGTCCGACGTCGGCGAGGCCGCCGGCAGCCCGTCGTCGATCACCACACCCTGGCCCTCCTGGGCCGTGAAGTAGCGGTAGCCGTCGCCCTCATCGGCGTTGGGCCAGCGGGCCAGCGGGGTCAGCCCCCCGTCCACGAGCACCAGGGGCTGGGTGTCGTCACAGGTGGTGCAGTGGGCCGTCCACTGGCCGGGACCGGTGGGCTCCCACCCGGTGAGGTCCTCGGCGGCGTCGAGCACGGGCACCGCCGGCTCGTCGCCGAAGGCGCCGAGGGTGAAGGGCGCAGCGTCGGGCCGACCCCTGCCTCCAGGTCCCGGGCCGCTTTCGCCGAGGCGCAGCGTGCCGCCGAACACGTCTCCCCGACGGAGCAGGATCCTGCTGCCGACCGGTACCGTGCCGTCGTCGACCGCCGCCTGGAGGCGGGCCAGCGACCGCCAGGCGTCGCCCTCGCTCCGCCCGTCGGCGTCGTCGGACCCCTCGGCCGAAAGGTAGAACGACGCCCTGTCGTCGGCGCCGAGGTAGCGGTCGTACACCGATCGCACGGCCACCAGCCCTGCGGCCACCAGCGCCAGGGCGACACCGATGGCCAGAGCAACCCTCGCCCTGCCCGCCATGGGCCCGAAGCGTAACCCCGGGCGGCCGGCGTCGTGGATCGGTTTCGACCGGGTGATCAGGGGTCGATCAGCACGCCGGCGTTGAGGATGCCCTTGGGATCGAGCGTCCGCTTGACCGCCCGGAGCGACTCGGCGAACAGCTCCGGGCGTTGCAGGTCGTAGGCGCTGGGCCGGTGCATGCGACCCACGGCGTGGTGGTGGGTCACCGTGCCGCCCGCCTTCACCACCACCTCGTTGGCTGCGCTCTTGACCTCCTGCCACATGGCGATCTCCGAGCCCTGGCGGCCCATGCCCGACCAGGTGTAGTAGGGGGCGGGACCGTCGGGGTACACGTGGGTGAAGCGACAGCTCAGCTCCCCCTGCCGGCACACCTCGCCCAGCACCTTGCCCATCTCGGCCCGCACGGTGGCGTCGAACTCGGGCCAGCGGTCCCAGGTGATCGCAGTCTCGAACGTGTCGGCCAGCAGGCCGAGGCTGGTGGCGGTGCCGGGATCGACCCCGATGAAGTTGCGCCGCCACTCCCCCACCGGGCCCTCGTGGCCCGTGGGCGCCCCGGTGCCGTTGTCGACCACCACGTTCTCGTCGGGGATGTGACCCCCGCAGTCACGGGCGAGACCCACGGCGGCCCAGATGTTGGCGTCCTGGGGCAGCTCGGCCGACTCGAACGCGATGATCACCAGGGCCTGGTTGCCGTCGAGGCCGGCGGCCCGCTGGGCCTCGGAGGGGTCGAGGATCCGCAGGTTGGCCGGCCACAGCTTGGCCTGCACGATGTGGCGCACCGCTTCGGTGCCGGCGGCCCACGAGTCGAACACCACCCCGGCCGTGGCCCGGAACGTGGGCCGGGCCTGGATGCGCATCCACGCCTCGGTGATGATGCCCAGGATCCCCTCGCTGCCGATGACCATGCGGTCGGGGCTGGGACCGGCCCCGCTGCCCGGCAGCCGGCGCGACTCCCACCAGCCCTGGGGGGTCAGCATCCGCACCGACTCCACGAAGTCGTCGATGTGGGTGTGGTTGGTGGCGTAGTGCCCGCCCGAGCGGGTGGCGATCCAGCCGCCGAGCGTCGAGAAGCGGAACGACTGGGGGAAGTGGCGCAGGGTGTGGCCCGACGCCTTGAGCTGGTTCTCCAGGGCCGGGCCGAACACGCCGGCCTGGATGCGGGCCGCCCGGGAGGTGGCGTCGACCTCCAGCACCTTGTCCAACTGGTCCAGCGCGATGGTGACGCAGGCGTCGACCCCTTCCGGCGGATCGACCCCCCACACCACCGACGACCCTCCGCCGTAGGGCACCACGGCGTGGCCCTCCTCGTGGCACCAGCCGAGCACGGCCTCCAGCTCGGCTTCGGTGCGGGGGTGGGCCACCAGGTCGGGCGGGTTGGGGAACTCGAGGTTGAAGGCCCGGGTGCGGTCGGTGAAGTGGGCGCCGTAGGCGTGGCGGGCCCGCTCGTAGGTGTCGTCGAAGCAGAATCCGGCCAGGGCCTCGGGGGCCGAGATCCGGGGCGCACGCATCTCGGCGTCGGCCAGGTTCGGGACCGGCCGGGCCGTCACCTCGGTGCCGTACCGCTCGCTCAGATCCCGGGCCAGGGCGGCCCGGGCGGCATCGGTGGGTTCCTCCGACTCGAGGCCCCAGGCCCAGAAGCTCATGCGGTCAGCCATGCTCGATCCTTCCTCGATGGGGGTCCGTCCCAGCTCGGGCGAACCCTACACCGGCCGGGTCCGGCTCGGCCTCAGCACGCCGTCTTGCCGCCGTAGCTCCAGATCTTCACGTAGTCGATCTGCATCCACACCGGCGAGGGCACCGAGCCCTTCCAGGCGTCGAGCTGGATAGCCATGAAATGGGGGTTGTCGGGGATGAGGTCGGCGCTGGTCTCGTTGATCGTCTTCACCGCCACCCCGTCCCGGTACAGAACCAGCTTGTCGGGAGCCCACTCCATCACCATCGTGTGCCACTGGGAGGCGTCGGCGGGATGCACCGTGTAGTCCTGGTCGTGCACGGTGCCGTAGGGCTTGTGGATGAACGAGTAGAACTCGTGACGGTCACCCGGGCTGCCCAGCGTCTCGTAGATGTTGTTCTCGCCGTCCCGGGGGTGCACGCCGGAGCTCGGCCAGGTGAGCACCACACCGCTGGTGGCCAGCGACAGGTCCTTGTCGGTCCGGACCCGGAACTCGTACCGGCCGTACTTCTGGGTCAGCTTGTGCGACAGGCCGCCGCTCACGATCGTGCCGCCCTCCATCGACGCCCGGATGTTCAGGGTTCCGCCCCACAGCGACAGGGCGCTGGGCCGCCGGAGCCCGTTGCCGGCGTTGCCGGCTGAGTTGTAGGCGCTCCAGGACGAACCGAGGGCGGCGCCGTTGCCGCTGAACTGGTCGTCGAAGGCGAGGTTCCAGATCGGCTGGCCCGGGGTGCAGGCCGGAGGTGCGGCGGGAAGCGGTGCCGGCGCCGCGCCGCCCCCGGTGCCGTTGAGCCGGGGGCTGATCCAGTCGGAGGCGGTACCGGCGGACAGGCACATGGAACGCTGGTACCAGGCCGTGCCCGTGGCGTTGAACGTGAGGCCCGAGGGCGCCACCACGGTCACCACGTAGCAGCCGTCGCCCGGGCGGAACTGGTAGTTGCCGGCACTGTCGGTGCGGGTCTCACCCAGGAACGCCCCGCGTGAACCGTCGGCGTTGGCGCGGAACAGATCCACCTTCACCCCGCTGACGCCGGCGCCACTGGCGTTGGTGACCGTGCCCTGGATCCCGATGATGGCCGCACCGGCCGGGCTGGCCGACACCGACGCCACGACCGACAGGAGCAGCG
>Ga0268299_1002193_pt1 | contig 25374 bp, 21 predicted proteins | sample NOBtaG_FD_193484 | JGI IMG/M metagenome (GOLD analysis project Ga0268299, IMG submission 193484) | Activated sludge microbial communities from bioreactor in Nijmegen, Gelderland, Netherland - NOB reactor | ecosystem: Engineered > Bioreactor > Aerobic > Activated sludge | place: Netherlands...
GCGACCAGGGGGTGTGAATATCCTGATGGATGTCGGTAGGGGATGACCCTACGTTATCATGCCTAATATTACGCGAATCGGTCAATGCTGCAATGATGAGCACTACATTCGACACGGGAGTTTCGGCGGGCAGGAGTGATTCGAGATTCGCATCGACAAAACCTGTATCCACTTCACCTGCGAGAAAAGCGGGATGCCCCAGCAGCGCGCGTAAAAATGGGATATTGGTCGTCACACCGAGAATTACAGTATTCGCAAGCGCCTGCTGCATCCGCTGAATCGCCTCGGCGCGTGTTCGATCATGGACAATCAATTTGGCGATCATCGGGTCATAATGAATCGTAATTTCAGAGCCGGACTGAATCCCTGAATCGATACGGATTCCTGCCCCGGTTGGTGGAACAAAGGTTAACACGCGACCAATCGCCGGGAGAAAATGATTGCGCGGGTCTTCGGCGTAGATGCGGCACTCGATAGCATATCCGCGCTGTGTGACATTGCCTTGCGTGAATGGCAAGGGCTGCCCATCGGCAATCAGGAATTGCAATTTTACGATGTCGAGTCCGGTCACAAACTCGGTGACGGGATGCTCGACCTGTAAGCGCGTGTTCATCTCCAAAAAATAAAATTCGCCGCTGGGTGTGACTAAAAATTCAACGGTTCCGGCGTTGACGTAATCAACCGCCCGTGCCGCCTCGACTGCCGCCGCGCCCATTCGTTGGCGCAGGTCATCGGTGAGCAGCGGGGAGGGCGATTCTTCGATGATTTTTTGATGCCGTCGCTGGGTGCTGCACTCCCGCTCGAACAAATGCAGTGTATTCCCATGCGAATCCGCGAGAATTTGAATCTCGACATGCCGCGCGGATTCGACATATTTTTCGAGGAATACACGTGGGTCGCCAAATGCCTTTTGCGCTTCGCTGCGCGCGGAGGCCAGCGCTTCGGGAAGTGAGTCTGGCTGGTCAATGACGCGAATGCCTTTGCCGCCACCGCCGCCCGCCGCCTTGACCATGACCGGATAGCCAATCGACTCGGCTGCGGCTAAAAATTGCTCATCAGCCGCGTTGTCCGATTGGAAACCGGGAACGAGCGGGATTTCAGCCTGCTGCATCAACGCCCGCGCCTCGGTTTTCACGCCCATCAGCCGGATTGAATCTGGACTCGGCCCGACCCAGATTAGACCCGCGTCGATCACAGCTTGCGCGAATATTTCCGATTCCGAAAGAAAGCCGTAGCCAGGGTGAACGCAGTCGCAGCCGGATTCGCGCGCGGTGTCGATTAATTTGGCGATATTCAGGTAGCTTTCGGCGGGTGAAGCTGCCCCGATGAGATAGGCTTCGTCGGCAAGCTGGACATGGCGCGCACCGGAATCAGCTTCCGAGTAAACCGCGACGGTGCGGATTCCCAGTTCGCGGCAGGCATGAATGATACGCACGGCGATTTCGCCCCGGTTGGCGATGAGGCATTTTTTTAAGGACTGAGGACTGAGGGCTGAGGACTGAGAAAAATTGTTGGGCATAATTTTCAGGTATTTGTAGAAAATTAAAAGCGGGACATATCACCTATTATATGCCCCGCTGCCCTATTTAACCTGTGCCATGTGGCTGGATTTGTTGATGATTGAAAATGGGGTCAGGTCAATTCCTGCTTGCTGAGATACTCATCAAGCTGTGAACGGGCGATCTGGTAACGATAATTGACGCGCGCGGCGGTCAGTTTGCCTTCCTCGATCAGACGCAGCACATCGGTCTCGCTGATACTCAAATATTCTGCTGCTTCCTGCGTGTTGAGAACAGGTTTGGTGCTTTTAGGCGCTGGTGGCGGTTCAACGGGCGCGTGTGGGGCGGGGATCGTCACGGTTTTACGAGCCTGCTGCGGCTGCTGCGATTGCAGATTGCCGAGGATGCCAGGTAAACGGGACGCGCCAGCCGGATTCACGATGATTCGATAAGCGACGAATATTGCCAGGAAAACGCCGCCGATTTCCAGAAAAAACAGAATTTTCACCAAGTTCATCAACATATCGATATTGCCATCAAAAAGCGTACCGATAATCAGCCCTAGCAAAAATGAAATAAACGCCGGGAGCATCAGAATGATACCAGCGGTTTTGACGTGCTGACCTTCGGCGTTGATCGAGAGGATTTTGATTTTTCCTCTGTAATACAGGATTGCGCCGAAGATAAGGAGAATTAATGCCAACATGGTGTTACCTTTCAACGATCTGTTTTCCAAACTTACCGGAGCAACATTTGAATAGAATAAAAGCTAACACTCTATAGGGATAAAAATTCTCTTTCAGACCAATCTTTAGGGGTTTGCGCTGCCACGTTTTTGATGATAGCGGGCTTCGTTCAGCACATATTCTACCGTCGCGGCGATGGTCGGGTCAGGCAGGGTATTGGCGCTCATCGTAAAAATTTCCTGCGCCTGGATCGCCAGCGAACCGTTGCCATCGCGGCTGCCGATCTGCACCATACCGACCTGTCCGGCATTAACCGCTGAGAGATAGAGCGTATGTCTTTCCAGCCGGGTTGTCGATTGCGGCGAAAGGATGATGCGCAAATCCTGGGCGCGATCTGCTATACCGTCCGCATGAGCCGTGACGAAAATATTTTTGTCCTGCCAGGGATGCCCTTCGTCTACCAGCGCGAGCTTCAAAAAATTTGCGGCGAGTTTGGCGCGGCTTTCGGCTGTTAGGATGCCGGAAACGTTGGCGGCATGATAGCCCATCGCGTCCAGCACCAGGATAGTTGATCGACCTTCAGTTTCGGCGCAGTGCCACACGTCCGGCTCGCATGAATTTCCGAGATCAAGGAGGAGCGTTCGCCGTGCCAGCGGTTCAATCGCGCACAGCATGACCTCATCCTCATCGACAATCGGCTGTGCTTTCAACTGGCGAATAAGCGTGTACAGACGGGGCAGTAATTCCAGATCACCCCGGATATTGGCGGTGTAGAGGATATTTAACGATTTTTCCATTGCGGCGCGCGTTTCTCGATAAAGGCTTTCATGCCCTCGGCTTTATCTTCTGTGCCAAACAGCAGATAAAAATTGCGCTTTTCGTAATCCAGGGCTTGCGAGAGGCCAAATTCGTAGGCTTTATTGACGGTTTCTTTAATCAGGCGGACGGCGACCTGCGGCATCCCGGCGACTTTTCCAGCCAGTTTGACCGCTTCGTCAAGATAATTTTCGACGGGGTAGACGCGATTGACCAGCCCGTATTGCAGCGCTTCCTGCGCGGTTAGATTGCGATCACCGAGCATGACTTCCATCGCAACCGCTTTGCCGACGGCGTGAGTCAAACGCTGTGTGCCGCCCGCTCCAGGCATAATGCCGATTTTGACCTCTGGCTGACCGAATTTTGCTGTTTCCGAGGCCACGATCATGTCGCACATCATGGCAAGTTCGCAGCCGCCGCCCAGCGCCCAGCCAGACACCGCCGCGATAACCGGCTTGCCAATCCGCATCATGCGCGACCAATCGGTGAAGTCGTTCCCGCTCATCATCGTAACGACATCGGTATTTTCCATTTGCTTGATGTCGGCTCCGGCGGCGAAGGCTTTATCGCTGCCTGTGAGGAGGATGCAGCCGATAGCAGGGTCGGCGTCAAAGACCTCCATCGCCGTAAAAGCCTCGCCTGTCATCTGGCCGTTGAGGGCGTTGAGTGCCTGGGGACGATTGAATCGAATCAGCCCGACGCCGGGGGCGGGATTTTCGACAAGAATGGTTTCATAAGTCATGGTGAACACCTGAAAAGACGTTTATTTCAGGTTTATTCTACCATCAAACGCCGCGCATGGAGGATGCCGCTTATTCTGCTACAATACAATCTGAAAGAGATGAGCGAGAGGTGCAAAAATGGTACTCACGATTCGCGCGATTTACCGGGATGGTCAGCTTCAATTATTAGAGCCAGTTGATTTACCCGAAGGCCAGCAGGTCAAAATCAGCATCGAGACGATGACGGAGGAAGAAGCCGTCCGCGCGGCACTCGGCGATTCGGTGCGGTGGCACGACCCCAATATTGATATACATCCAGAAATTGAAGCCGAAGCGCAAGCCATCGAAGATGCTTTTAAAGGGACACGACCACTATCTGAAATCATCATTGAAGAACGTGGGACACAATTGTGAGTGTTTATTTCTTCGATAGCAGCGCGATCACCAAGCGATATATCATCGAAACAGGGACGAATTGGGTTCGCAATGCGGTTGCCTTAAGCACAAAGAACAGCATTTTAATCAGCCAGATTACCCCAGTCGAGGTCATTTCGGCTGTGTCGCGTTTAAAACGGGATAGGGCAATTTCTGCTCGTACCGCACGGGCTATACGATTGTTTTTAGAACGTCATACTTTGCGTGAATATAACGTCATTTTTTTGACGGATGCCATTACAAGCAAAGCACAGGATTTATTAGAACTCTATCCGTTAAAGGCTTATGATGCTATTCAATTGGCTTCGGCGCTAGATAGCAATACGCGCCTGACCACACAGAATTTACAACCGCTTATCTTCGTTTGTGCCGACCTTCGCCTGCTCAATGCTGCTGCCAGTGAAGGTCTACAGACCCATCATCCTGTTTAGCGGTCTACCGTTCCAGCACCACATCTGAACAAGCGAACGCGCTGCACAGCAGACGATAATTATCCGCCATCTCCCAACGATCAATGCTTAATTCATCCTCGTATTCTGGATCATGCTTGACCACGCCGGACAGTACACGAGTCATGCACGAGCGGCAGGTTCCGCTGCGGCAGCTAAAGGCCAGCACCAGCCCTGCGCGCTCGGCAGCTTCGAGAATCAATTCGTCGGCTTCCGCTTCAAATTCCTGGCCGGATTTTTCCAGCCGCACGGTAAAGGTCATGGCTGCTGCAAGACCTCTTCGTCGGCGACGACAGGCGACCATTGCACATTCAGGCCGTCGTCAGGAATTTCGTAGCTGGCAGCGGCAATCACGTCATAGAGCCGGTCAAAATAGGGCGCAAGCTTGGCTGTGGGATCGTCTTTATGTTCGCGCACAAACTGCGCCATGATCTCGCGCGCTTCGTCGGTCAGACGTTTCAGTTCAGCCTGTCCCGCGTTGTCCTCGCCCGTCAGGTGTTTCAGCCATTTAAAGCCGTAGCTGACATGAATGGCCTCGTCCGCCCAATCAAAATCCATGTCCTGAACGCTGCCGTCATCCTGCGCCGATTCGAGAATTTTGATCTCGGTTTGCTTCGTGCCGGAGCGCAGCAAGCCTTCTTCATAATAATAGAGCAGCGCCAAACGCTGAATTGGCGGCATCGGCCCCATCGCGTTATAGAGCGCATTACCCCAGGGAATTAAATCCGGCGCATTCCAGCCCCAGCCTTCGAGCGCGCGGAAGCCCATCGTGCTGTGCCGCGTTTCGTCCGATGACCAGCGGGCGAGATCGAGATAAAAATCCCAGGGCTGATCCTGCAAATCCCACATGGACGCGGCGACGACTTCAGCCGCCCAGATTTCGTTGAAATGGCTGATCGCTGACCATGCTTGCATGGCGATGCGCTTGTCAAGCTGTTCGATTCGCTGCCACGCTTTCCGCCCGTCAACGTCAAATTTATTTTCGTGCGGCAGGTGATACAGCGAAGGCCGCCAGCGGGGATCGCGCTTGACCTGTCGGCTCACTTCATAGGAAGGGCGTCCAGCGCAGGGGTGATTTTCCGGTTTTGCCGTTTTTTCGCCTGTGCCGGAAAAACCGCCGATGCTCCCCAGATATTGGCGCAGATAATCGCGCCATTCGACGGTATTGGTATCCAGCGCACCGGGAATCACGCGGTTGACAAGTGCCTGCATCCGGTAAATCTGCGCCTGTTTATCCATGACGATGTGCCGCAGCGCATAAACCGTCGGCGCGTCGTCGAGTAAATCGGTGCGGTCTAGATAGGCGTTATAAGCGTTCAGCAGTTCCGGCAGCAGGACGCCATACACCCCGCCGACAAACTCCTCCGAGCTGGACGCTTTTACCACTTCGCCCATAAACGCCAAAATTTCGGGATCATATTTTTTATCCACGTCGCGGCGCGGGTAACGCAGTTCCAGAACGCGAGAACGCAGCGCATCGGCGTGTTGGGCCGTCTCCCACATATCCTGGGAAAGCTGACGTTTCAAATCCCACTGGCTGGTATCGACAAACCACGCGGCTAACGTACACATCAAACGGCGTTCGACCACGTAGCAGCGCTTGAGGAAAAATGACGAGTTATCGACGCGGGTATTTTCATGCGGGCGGCGCGAAGCCGGCAATACTTTCGCCATTTTTTTATCCTCCATGTGCGTCCAGCGCCATTTTTTGCTGCATTCTAACGGGCGTGTTTTCCATCAGCCATTCCTCGGTGCGTTTGGCGATTTCTTCCGGCGTTTCCTTGTAATCATACGTTTCCAGCAGCACCGGAGTCCATTTTTTGCCCCAGCGCACGTGGAAATTTTCGTCGCTCCAGTCATAGCTGACGGCTGCGGCGGAAATATCGTCGCCGATTTCTTCCCAGTGTTCGCGGTTGGTGGTCTTTTCCGGCATCCCGTTTGGCTCGATCACCGTCGTCAGTAGCGCATATTGATCGACGGCGGGCAGGGTCATCATGACGTTGTAAATCTGCACGACCTGCGGAACGTCCGAAATTTTTAAGCCTAACTGCTGGACGCGCGTCTGACCAAGCTGGCTGTGGCGCACTTCGTCCCACAGGTGGCGGGCGACGTTGTGCTGATATTCCCAGGTCATCTCCGGCGTCAGCCACAAAATTGAGCCGAGTGTTTCGGCGGCGGTGATCTCGTTCAGATAATGCTTAAACCGCCACAGGCGATGGGCTTCCGGTTCGGCTTTACGATCCGGCTCAATATCCACGCCGGGATTGAAAATCGGCCAATCCGCCATGCGTTTACATTCTTTCCAGGGCAGGAGCAGCGGGCGATCTAGAATAGCCGGTGCTTCATTTTTCTGACCCGCTCCGGTCACGCCACCATCAGCCGCCAAAATTCCGGCGATTACGTCGCGCCACGCCTGCCAGTCGGGATAATGTGATTCAATTTGCGGGAAAAATTGTTCGGCCCAGGCGACCTGTTTTTCGGTCACGACGACGAGGCGTTCCATCAATTTGACGGTTGGATTGTCGAAGGCTGTCCATGTGGTTTCGGGGTGGTGGCGATAGGCTTCCAGCAGCGCTTTTTTAACGACCATGTACACTGTCGCGATCACTTCTGCCGTGTTTTGCGCGTAATCAAGCTGCGTCGCCAGCGTTTCCAGCAGGGGGCTGATATTGCGCTCCGGCTGGTGGCAGCGCAGTTCACGCAGGCGGGCGCGCAGTTCGTCGGCAGAGTCGGCGCTCTCCCAGACATGCAGGCCGAACTCGTTTTTCGGCTCCCACTCCGGCACACCCGGTATCCAACCCGCCAAAGTCCGCATACAGGCGCGTTCCAAAAAGGCATAGCGTTTCAAATATTCGACATTTTGGTCAATCGTAATGCGCGTCGGATTCATAATTTGGAAAACCTCTCTACCTCAGCATGGTGCGTTGCTGCTCAATCATCATGGCTGCTGCTCTTCATTGTGCATATTGCTGTACATTTTCGCCAAAATGTTTATATAAATTTTCGTTGATTCGCTTACTCTCCATCCTAACAAGGATTCTGTGACAGGTCAAATCAAAATTTGACAGGATGATCGATCATCACGTATATTCTAAAGGTATAGACCTATTCCAAAATGTATAGCTCGATTTGATGATGTTTCAACCGCTCGAACGTGGCAATGATGCGCAGCCTTTATATGTCCAGGTTGCCAATATTTTAAAACAACGGATTTTGAACGGCCTCTGGCACGAAGGCGACGGCATCCCACCGGAAAAAACGCTGTGTGTCGAGTTTGAGATCGCGCGGGGGACGCTGCGGCAGGCGTTAAAAATCCTCGAAGATGAGGGCTACCTGCGCCGGGAACAGGGGCGCGGGACATTTATCACCTTGCCAGAACGCAGCGTGAACAGTGGCACAAAAACCAAACATCTCGCGTTTGTTGTCCCTTACGTGCGCGATTCGTCAGTTTCCACCATTCTCGTTGGCTTTCAGCGGGTTGCCGAACAATCTGGCTATTCTGTCATTTTTAATCATGTGAATAACGACCTTGCCCAGCAGGAAGAAGTCGTTCGTAAACTCGTGCGCCAGGGTGTGATGGGCATTGCGCTGTATCCGGTTGATTCTGAGCATCCTTCCCCTGTCACCGAATTAGTGGCCTCCGGCTATCCGATTGTGCTGGTGGATCGCTACCTGAAGGGAATCTCTACCGATTACGTGATGACCGATCATTTTGGCGGGGCGCTGCGGGGTGTTCATTATTTATTAAATCTCGGACACCAGCGCGTCGGCTTCGTCACCTGGCTTTCCCCTGCGATCAGCATGGAGCATCGGATGTTTGGCTATATGCAAGCCCTGCGCGAACGTGGCATCCAGCCCGATAACGACCTCATCTGCCATGTGAAGGGCTATCCCACCGTTGATCTGACTCCTTTGCAAAAATTTCTTTCCAGCAGCCAGCGACCAACGGCTATTTTTGCCGCGAATGACCAGATTGCTATCGCGCTTTATCGTGCAGCAGCAGCAATCGGCTTGCGCGTACCGCAGGATTTAGCCGTTGTGGGTTTTGATAATCTCGATATTTCGCCGCATCTCGATCCACCTCTGACGACGGTTTCGCAGCCCTTTATGAAACTTGGCGAGACAGCCGTAGAACTTTTGCTGCGGAGGATTCGCGGCGAAGCTGGACATTTACAGCAGATTACCCTCGCGCCGGAAATGGTGATCCGGCAGTCGTGTTTGGCGCTGGAACGCGCAGAACGGAGCGCAATGTGACCCTAAAAATGAAGCAGCCCTGGCGCGTCAATCTCGTTAGCCATACGCATTGGGATCGGGCATGGTACGTGACGTTTCAGGAATATCGGATGCGGCTGGTGCAGTTGATTGACCGTTTGATCGACATTCTCGACGCCGATCCGAACTATACCTACTACATGCTCGACGGTCAGATGAGCGTGTTGGACGATTATCTCGAAGTGCGCCCGCAGAATAAAGCCAAATTGCAGGCTCTTACACGGTCTGGTCGGGTACAGGTCGGCCCCTGGTTCGTGCTGGCGGACGAATTTTTAGTCAGCCCAGAATCGCTGATTCGTAACCTCATGCTCGGTCATCGCATCGGCCAGGATTACGGCGGCGTGATGAAGATCGGCTACGTGCCGGATGGTTTTGGACATATCGCCCAGCTTCCGCAAATTTTTCGCGGATTTGGAATCGACAATGCTTTTTTCTGGCGCGGGATGGGCGTGGAAGGCGACAAACTCGGCACGGAATTTGAATGGCGCGCGCCGGACGGCTCATCGGTGACGACCATTCTCATGCCCTGGGGCTACCACACCGCCAGCAACCTGGGCTACGGCGTCCACTGGGGCGATTTTTCGCAGATGCAGTTCGACATGAATCTGGCGCAGAGCAAACTGGATCGATTCATCGATAAGCTGACGCCGATGGCGCATACCGACGCAATTTTGCTGATGAACGGCATCGATCACCAGGAAGCCGAGCCGGAAATTCCGAGCGTTCTGGAACAGGCCAACGCCCGTTGGGACGAAGATATTTTCATTAAACAATCCACCGTCGCGCAGCATGTAGCCGACGTGCGTGAATATGTTGCTTCGCATGATATGAAATTACCCGAATTCCAGGGGGAGTTCCGCTGGGGGCGTTATTCTGAAATTTTGCAGGGCGTCCATGCGACCCGTTTGCACCTCAAACGGCGCAATCATGGCATCGAGACGCTGCTGGAGCGCGTGACCGAGCCGCTGATTACGATGGCGTGGCTGGCGGGCGCGGATAAACGCGAACAGCAGGATGGCACGGACGATTTACTGTGGACGGCGTGGCGCTGGCTGCTGCTCAACCACCCGCACGACGATATGTACGGCTGCGGAATCGATCAGGTTCACGCCGAAATGGAATATCGCTTCACCCAGGCCGAGCAGATCGCGAAATTTTTAGCGCGCGATAATCTGCGGGCGCTGGCGCGGCACGTCGATTTCACGGCGCAAGAGGGCATTCCGCTCATTTTTGTTAACCCCCTCAACTGGCAGCGCGACGAAATGGTCGAAGTGGACATCGACTTCGATTATGATGACCCGACAGCCGACTATTTTGAAATTGTTAATCACGATGGGATTGTCATTCCGCATCAACATCGAGGCGAATCGCAGACATTCTGGATGGAGACGCTCAAGGCCAATCGCAAACGCCGTGTGCGCGTCATGGTTCCTGTGAGTGTGCCGCCGTGTGGTTACACCACGCTCTACGTGCAAAAATGTGAAGACCTCGTGCCGGAAATCGAGGATGATGAATGGAAAATCCATGTGCGCGGGGCGGAAAATCGCTACCTCGCCGTGCAAATTGAAGAAAATGGCAGCCTGACGATCACCCACAAGGCCAGCGGCGTGATTTATCGCGGCTTGAATCGTTTTGAGGATGTGACGGATACGGGCGACGCTTATACCTTTTGCCCGCTTCCCGGCGATAAACCGCTGACGACAGGCGATGAACCTGCCGATGTTTATCTCATCTGCGCGGGGGCAAATGCGGCTGAATTTGAAATTTTCTACCCGTTTGTGCTGCCGCCGGGACTTGCGCCGGATCGCCAATCGCGTATTGCCGATGCTGTGCCGATGGTGATTACCTCGGTGATTACGCTGCGTCGTGACAGCCCTTATCTGGCTGTGCAGACCTCGTTTTATAACTCCGCTACCGATCATAAACTTTCGGCGATTTTTTCGACTGATCTGATGCCGGATGTCGCCCACGTCGATGAATCGTTCGCGGTTGTCGAACGCCAGATCGAACTGCCGCCCTCCGCAGGCTGGGTGGAAGACCCGACCCCGCTGATGCACCAGCGCAGTTTTACCGATTTGAGCGATGGAAAACGTGGATTAGCCATTTTGAATCGCGGCTCGGCGGCGGTTGAGGTGACGCGCATCGACGGCGGCACTCGTATCGGTGTACCGCTGGTGCGTTCGGTTGGCTGGCTCTCTCGTGACGATTTGTGGATTCGGCGTATTGCTGCTGGGCCGCTCGTGCCGACTCCGGGCGCGCAATGTATTGGCATGGTCAGCGCCGAATATGCCATTTTCCCGCATGAGGGCAATTGGGAGGGTGTTTACCGCGAAGCCTATAATTATGTCGCGCCGATCACGTCTGCCCGCGCCGATACCCACGCCGGAATCGACCTGCATGATATGAATATCACCCGCGATGATCCGTCAAAAATTACGCATATCCCGTTCCCGCGCGGCGGCAACCTGCCCGATACGCACAGCTTTGTCAGCGTCGAAGGTCAGGGCATCGTCCTGAGCGCGCTCCGGCGCAGCAGCGAGAAACAGGCTGTCGTTCGCTTCTACAACGTGACGGCGCGGCTTACAACGGCGGTTATCACGTGTGGCAGCGCGTTAAAAACAGCGAATCTTCTGAATTTGAACGAAGAATCACTCGAATCGCTTTCTATCGAAAATGGACGCACGATAAAAATTGATGTACGTCCCGGTCAGATCGTTACCGTCGGTTTGGTTTTTGCCTAGCCGACGTGCGATGTTTTTGAAAAAATTTAGCTTAGGAGATTATCATGTCTGATGAGAAAAAGATTTTGAAGTCCAGTGTTTCGCGCCGTACTTTTTTGAAAGGCACAGCCGCCGCCGTTGCCGCCGGGTTAGCAGGCGGCGGGATGTTCGCCAAGCAGGGCATTTTTGCGCCGCGTCTTGCCCGCGCTCAGAGTGGTACGGTTGTGCTGGCGGTTCAGAACACCGCGAATTTTCACGAAGTCGTACAGGGCGTTCTGGCAAAATTTGAAGAAGATACCGGGCTGACTGTCGAAATGGAAGGCGGCCCGATCAGCGGCAACGAAATGCTGACCAAATACAGCGCGGCTTTTGCTTCCGGCACTAGCCCGGTGGACGTGATGAGCGATGCTGACGACAGTTCGCCGACCTTCATGCGTGCGGGTTGGGTAAAGCCGCTTAACGACATCATCCCTCAGGAAACGTGGGACGATTTTCCAGACAGCATGAAAGCACACATCGACGGCTTCCTGAGTATTGAAGGTGAACGCTACCGCATCCCGCACGAGTTTGCTGTGGGCTATTTCTTCAATCGGCAGGACTGGCTGGACGAAAAAGGGCTTTCCGCGCCCACGACCTGGGAAGAACTGGTCAACGTCGGCAAAGAATTTACTGATTCTGCGAATGGCGTCTGGGGGACAACTGATGGCCTCATCAAGCCCGCGCTGCTCTATGTCTATGTGGCCTATCTCACGGCGCAGTCTGGCGGTAAGGTATTCGATTTTGACGAGCAGACCGGGGAAGCGCTGCAATTCCTCTACGATATGATCTACACGCACCAGATTTTCCCCGAAACGGCGCTCAATAATGATTACACCGCCCAAAATGCGCTCTATATGGAAGATAAAGTCGCTTTCATGCGCCAGTGGCCTTTCCTTCAGGGCGTGGCTGAAGCGGCGACGGATTGGTACGCGCCGGAAAAAGTCGTCATCACTGTGCCACCCGCTGGCCCTGCTGGCAGCAAAAGCTGGATCGGCGGCTGGGGCTGGTCGATTCCCACCTATGCGCCCAATCCTGACGGCGCGGCGGAATTGATTAAATATCTGACCTCGCCGGAAGTCGCGCCGATTCTGGCAGAGCAGCAGGGCTTCTTCCTGACCCCGCGTAAATCGATTCTCGCTGTTCTCGATCCCGAAAATCCGTTGGTGCAGGCGATGTCGCTATATGCGGACGAGGATGTCTTCTCCGCGCGTCCCTTCCACCCGCGCGTGGCTGAAGCACAGACCGTCGTCGATGATATGGCGTCGCTGTTCCTCTCCAAACAGGCGTCACTGGCGGACGTGCTGGCGCAGGGCAAAGAATTAATCGCCGCGCTGGACGAGTAGAATTTTTTAGACCCCTCACCCTAAATCCCTCTCCCACAAGAGGAGAGGGACTTAAATCATTCTGGTTTTACTCCCTTCGCCCCTTGTGGGAGAAGGGTTGGGGATGAGGGGGAATGCTAAAAGTTTTCCGAGCGAAAGAGACCCCTATTGGCTACCACGTCTACCGCCACACGCCCCCAACCAGCCGCGCGCGGATTCCGGCTCTCGTTCGCTCAGCGCCGCTATCTGCTGGCGATTGCTTTACTGATGCCCGTGATTTTGCTGCGCCTGTTTACAACCGTTTACCCATTTATCCAGACGGCTTACCTCAGCACGCAAAAATACAATCCGGCTTTTCCGCCGCAAAAATTTGTTGGCCTGGGCAATTTTGAGCGCATCGCGGGCGATCTGGTCGTCCAGTCGAGCATCGAATTTACGCTGATTTTTGTGTTCGTCTCGACCTTTTTCCAAATCTTTATCGGCCTGGCTGTCGCCCATTTGCTGAATGCGCCCTTTCGTTTGCGGGGTTTGGCGCGCACACTCAACCTGATTCCCTGGGCGATCCCGATGGTGATTGCGGCGATTGGCTTCCGCTGGATGTTTGACGACCAATTTGGCATGATTCCCGATATTTTGCGGCGCGTTTTTGGCGTCGAGGCGCGCTGGCTGATCGATCCCTACAACGCGAGGCTGGCAATTGTGCTGGTCAATATCTGGAAAAGTACGCCGTTTGTCGCGCTGCTGCTGCTGGCGGGGATGCAGGGAATCTCGCACGATCTGTACGAAGCGGCGCGGGTGGACGGCGCGACCCGCTGGCGAATGCTGCGTTTCATCACAATTCCGATGCTGCTGCCGATTATAACGTCGGTCAGCATGTTCATGCTGGTGTGGCAGTTAGCCGTGTTTGATTTGCCTTATGCGATGACGGGCGGCGGCCCTGGCTTTGCGACCACCGTGATCGCGCAAAAAATTTATCTCGAAATTAACGCGCTAAATTTTGGCTTTGCGGCGGCGATTGGCATTGTGTTGATCGCGATTGTGGCGATTATCGGCGGAATCGGGCTGTATATCTACCGCCGTGTGGAAGTGTCGCAGTAGGAAATAAAAAATTATGGCTGTTCAAACTGTTCATAACTCTGTTCAAAACTCCAATCCGCTGCAAATCTGGCTGCGACATCATGGCGAAACGCTGCTGACCTATGCCGCTTTTGCCGTCATGGTGTTGGTGATCGGCATTCCGTTTTATTACATTTTTGTCTCGTCGATCACGCCATCAAACGAGTTATTTCAGATTCCGCCGTCCTATTGGCCCAGCAGCCCGACGTTTGATAACTATGCGCGTATGTCCGAAGCGGTGCCATATTTCACCTACTTCCGCAATTCGCTGATTTTCGCGGTAGGTTCGAGCGGTGTGTCCGTCGCAGCCAGCGCATTAGCCGGCTATGCCCTGGCGCGCATCAAATTCCCCGGCAGCAATATCATTTTTATGGCGCTGATTTTGTCTGTCGCGCTGCCGCAAATCGCCGTCCTCGTGCCGATGTTCCAGACGTTTCAGACGTTTGGCCTCATCAACACGCATCACGGCCTGATCGTCCTGATGAGTAGTCTGGTGCTGCCGTTCACGGTGATGACGCTGGTGTCATTTATCCAGCAAGTGCCGGGGGAAATCGAAGAAGCGGCGCTCATCGACGGTGCGACGACGCTGCAAGTGCTGTCCCGCGTCGTTTTTCCGCTCATCCGTCCGGCGCTGATGACGATGTTTATCATCAATTTCATCATTAGCTGGAATGAACTGCTCTATCCGCTGGTGTTTGCGCAGCGTGCCACGACGAAAACCCTAAGCGTCGGCTTGATGGAATTGACCGCCGATTCTTCGACGTTTACGCGCCCCTGGGACATGATGAGCGCCATGAGCGTGACAATGATGATCCCGATTTTGCTGCTGATTTTGTTCGGTCAACGCATGATTATCAGCGGTTTGGCGCGTGGGGCAATCAAGTAAATTTTAATCCTCATCCTCATCCGTCGGCGGTATCCACCCGAACGGCGTATCTTCGTTGAGCAAATCAAAAGGTTTGACGGGGCGGTTGCGCATCATATCCTCGTTGGCGATGCTGGGGGCAGCGCGTCGAGCTTCCTGAGCGGTGTTGCGCGCCCGCAAATCCCGCGCATAGTAAATGAGTTTTGACGGCTTATTGTCCAGTGTGATCCGTGCCACGCCGCGCGCCAGCATGTCAATCGGCATCGGCGCGATTCGCCCAAAAATAATCCACGAGGTCGGCGGGATGCTGCCCAACATGGTCATCAGCATAAAAAATAAAGGGCGGCGCTGCCCGCGCATGTAGGCCATCGGCGCGCGAATAATGGTCGAACGCAGGCCGACGCGCTGCATGTAGACTTCAGCCTCGCGCTTGGCGCTGATATATTGACGATTCGCCCAGGGCGCACGGACGCTGCTCATCAACACCATATGCGGACAGCCATCGCTGACACACATATTGGCGACGTTGCGCGCGGAAGCAAAATTCAACCAATGATGATTGAGTCCACGCGCAGGGTCAGCAATCATGCTGCCGACGGTGTGGATGACGCTCGAATGCGAACGCGCCCGCCCGCGCAGACTGCCCGGATTCCAGACATCTGCTGTCCACCAACGGGTGCGCTGGGCTAATGGGCCAAGTTTATCTTCCGCGCCGGGGCGTACCAGCAAGGTCACTTCTGCACCTTCTGCCAGCAGCGCCGCCGCGATGCTATCGCCCAGGAATGTGCCGCCCCCGGTGACAAGAATACGCCGACTCGCCATCAATCTTTCATCCTTCTATGCGCGTAAACAACCGCCATTCTAGCCGCCGCGAGGCAAACTCACAAAATGCCAGTTGTGAAGTTCGTTAAAAAAGGACTATAATATGTCTACAGGTTCATTCATCTGACGCTAATGACAGATGATATTACACAACCTGATAACAAACGTTCAACCGATAGGACAGCGGGATTGGATCCCAATTTCGTACCCGGAGGTGCGAAAGCTGTCACAATAACATGGTTGTTTTGTTGCGATCAAGTTGAAATACAAATCCACCCCCGGTTTGGGTGGAATGATGTTTGTGCTGACACTGAGATTCGAGCCAGCAACTATAGTTTAGCCAGAGGCTCAACCGTTTTTAATAGATTCGAGCTTCGTCTGCCCGGACGATGTACATATGCGATTAAACCTAAAACGTTAATCGAAGGCGCGAAAGCGCACGGCGCAACGTCATATCTTGCAACTTCTACGCAATGAACAGCCGTGGTTTCTACGATCACGGTTTTTTTGTTTTGGGAATTTGGCGATGCAGATCACGGCGCTCGAAATTCAGAAACGCAACAAGGAGCGGGTCAACGTGTACCTGGACGGCGAATATGCCTTCAGCCTGGACGTGATGAAGGCTGCCGCGCTGCGTAAAGGGCAGCAGTTGACCGAAGCTGAAGCTGCCGCGCTGCAAGGCGAAGACAGCGTTGGACAGGCGGTGGACAGCGCTGCGCGTTTTCTGGCTTATAGGCCGCGCAGCACAGCCGAAGTGCGGCGCAATCTGCTCGACAAAGGAATGCCCGATGTGGTGATCGACCAGGCAATTGAACGGCTGCAAAAAATGGGCTACCTGGATGACCACGCTTTCGCGAGGTTCTGGGTGGAAAATCGCCAGAATTTCAAGCCGTTAAGTCAGCGGGCGCTGCGCTATGAACTCCGTCAAAAAGGTGTCGCCAACGACGTGATTGACGAGGCGCTTGGCAGCCTGGAAGATGAAAAAGCCGCCTATGACGCTGCACAGCCTCAAGTTCGGCGTCTGCGGAACAGCTCTCCCGAAACTTTTCGTGCCAAAATGGGCGTTTTTTTACAGCGCCGAGGCTTTTCACATCACATTGCCCATGACGTGATTAACCAGTTGATCGAAGAAATTAGAACACAGGACGAATCCTATTTTGACGAGACCCAAATGACAAACGAGGAGTAATACACAAAATGGAAGTTGGTGCTGCCCTAGTATTGATACTACTTGGATTAGTGGTTGGGGTAGCTCTTGGAGGCGTGGCTCTCACTTACTATCAGAACTCGCAGGGTAAAAACCGGCGAACACAGGCCGAAGAACAGGCCAGAGTCATCGTTGAACAGGCTACAGAACAAGCCGCTCACGCAACCCGTACAGCGGAAGATAAAGCAAAGGAACTGACCGAAGAAACCGATAAAAATTTGACCCGACGCCGCCGTGAAATGGACAAAGAGGACGAGCGTCTCCGAAGCCGTCGTGAAGACCTGGATAAGCGGCTGGAAAAACTGGAACTGCGCGAACAAAATCTCAATAAACGCCAGAGCCGGATGGATAAACAACAGAATGAACTGGCTAAATTGGAAGAAGATCGCACCGCCGAGCTTCAAAAAATCGCGCAGATGACCCAGGAAGAAGCGCGCGGCGAACTGCTGACAGTGGTCGAAACCGATGCGCGGAACGATATGGCGCGCATTATCCGCCAGGTCGAGGCCGAGGCGCGCGAAGAAGCCGATAACCGCGCTCGTGATGTGATCTCGCTGGCAGTACAGCGCTTGGCTTCCGATCATGTCAGCGAAATCTCGGTGAGTGTGGTACCGCTCCCAAGTGACGAAATGAAAGGGCGCATTATTGGACGAAATGGTCGCAATATTCGCGCTTTTGAACTGGCTGCCGGGGTCGATGTAGTTGTCGATGACACGCCGGAAGCCGTGACGATCAGCAGTTTTGACCCCATCCGACGCGAAGTTGCCAAACGGGCAATGGCAAAATTGGTCGTCGATGGGCGTATTCACCCGGCGCGGATCGAAAAATTGATTGAGGACGCCAAAGAAGAAGTTGAACAAAGTATTCGCGAAGAAGGCGAACGTGCGGCCTATGAAACGGGCGTACATGGGCTGCATCCCGAAGTTTTAAAGCTGCTGGGGCGGCTGAAATACCGCTATAGCTATGGACAAAATCAACACGCGCACTCGATTGAGACGGCGCACGTTGCCGGGATGATTGCGGCTGAACTCGGTGCAGACGTGAACATTGCCAAAGCGGGCGGCCTGCTGCATGACATCGGCAAGGCAATTGACCACGAAGTCGAAGGCACTCATGCGATTTTAGGATCGGAATTCATCAAGCGCTATGGTGTCAACGCCAAAATCATCAACTGCGTTGCCAGTCATCATCATGAAGTTGAGCAGGAATGCGTCGAAGCCTACATTGTCGAGGCAGCCGATGCGATTTCCGGCGCGCGTCCTGGCGCACGTCGCGAAAGCCTGGAATCCTACATTAAGCGTGTCAAAACGCTGGAAGAAATCGCGACCAGCTTTGACGGCGTGGAACAAAGCTATGCGCTCCAGGCCGGGCGTGAAGTACGCATTATCGTGCGCCCGGAAGTGGTGGACGATCTGGCGTCGCTGCGTCTGGCGCGTGATATTGCCAAGAAAATCGAAGAAACCATGCAGTATCCAGGGCAGATCAAGGTGCAGGTCATCCGTGAAACCCGCGCTATCGATTATGCCAAGTGAGTCGCTGTGTACATTATTGGCGATATTCATGGACACTATGGTCGCTTGATTGCGCTTTTACAAAATGCTCGCCTCATGGGAGACGATCTCGCATGGGCGGGTGGCGATTCAACGCTGTGGTTTATGGGCGATCTTTTTGATCGCGGCCCGGACGGTATCAGTGTTGTGAATCTGGTGATGCGTTTGCAGCGGGAAGCGAAGGCAGCCGGTGGGCGTGTGGAAGCGCTCATCGGCAACCATGAACTGACGCTGCTTTCCGCTCATTACTTTGGTCAGCAGGCCAGCACCGGGCCAGGTCGAACCTTTTACGCCGATTGGAAGCGTAACGGCGGCATTGACCAGGATTTGGCGCGGCTGACCGATCAGCACGTGGAATGGCTCTCGAATCTCCGCGCGATGGTCAAAATTGATGGCCGATTATTGGCTCACGCCGATGCCCTGGCTTATACCCGTTATGGGCTATCGGTAGATGAAGCGAATGATGGATTTGCGACGCTCCTGCAAAACCAGGATGCAAAAGCCTGGGATGAAGCATTGGAAGCCTTTAGCGAACATGAGGCCTTTATCGACAGCCGTGAGGATGGTGCATCGCGTGCGGAAGCCTTTTTGCGCGTTTATGGCGCGGAGCAGTTGATTCACGGTCACACGCCGATCAGCAAAGTGACAAAACAACCCGCCAGATCGGTCACGAGCGCGTTGGTCTACGCCAATGGTCGCTGCGTCAATGTCGATGGCGGAATCTACCAGGGCGGGCCGGGGTTTGTCTACGAAGTGCCAGTGCTGATTTAAGGCGCTAAGTCGATGATCCAGGGGCGCTTTCAACAGCGCCTTTTTTATTTCCCATAGCAAAATCAATCTCAAAATGAGTAATTACACTCACGTTAAGTTTGCATAAACGTCTTATACTTCACGATCTTACGCAAATGAGACAAAACTTATGTAAAACATAAGCAGAAAAGATGCGCAAAGGAGCTAAATCATGCTTGGCGTTATGACGCGCAATTGGTGGACTCTGATCGTGCGGGGCATTTTGGCGATTTTGTTTGGCATTCTCGTTCTTCTACAACCGGGCATCGCACTCACATCACTCATCCTATTGTGGGGTGCATACGCGATTATTGATGGTGTCATGGGAGTATTCGTCGCCATCCGGCATCGCAGCGATTATCCTCAGTGGTGGGTGACACTTCTGGAAGGCATCGTCGGCATTCTGGCAGGCGTCGCAGCCATTATCTGGCCTGGATTGACGGCGCTGGTGATGTTATTCCTGATTGCTGGTTGGGCGATCATGACAGGCATTCTCGAAATTATTGCCGCGATTCAACTGCGCAAGGAAATCGAAGGCGAATTCTGGCTGGGGCTTGGTGGGCTGCTTTCGGTCATTTTCGGCGTTTTGCTGATTTTATTCCCCGGCGCTGGCATCCTGACGCTGCTGGGGCTGGTCGGAATCTACTCGATTGTGTTTGGCGCATTCCTGATTATGCTCGGCTTCGGCGTCCGCAGCATGACCACCCAAACGGGAACACCAACCCGAAGGGCTGCGTAAGCGGCTGAATCTTGTTCAAATAAAATAGGGGTAGATCTCAGACCTACCCCTACGGTTTAAATTTGATACGGCGAAATTATGCTGGCGACAGTACGCCGTCAATGATGTGGATCACGCCCTGGCTGAACGGAATATCGCCTGTGACGATACTCACGCCTTCTGGGAGTTCAACATCAGCCGATGCAACTGCGCCTTCCATGACATGGGCATTCAGGATTTCCAGCACCGCCTCTGGCGAATCGGCTGGCAGTGTCACGGCTGCGAATGCCGCGTTATTCGGGGCGAGGATGGTATAAGCCACGCCGGGTTCAAGTTCGATCCCTGCATCTGCCCATATGCCTGCCAGCACTGACAATTCAGGATTGCCCGCTACAACATCTGCCAGTGAGGGCAGCAGTTCGCCGGAAACGGGGTCAACGCCTGTCACGATGCTGCCTTCCTTCAGACTGGCGAGGATTTCTTCCAACTCTGCAGTCACGTCCTCGGTCACGTCCGAGTCGTGCGGTGGCGCGAACGCGACACCATCGTTAGCAGCGGACAAAATTTCAATGCCGCCAAAAGCTGAGGCATCACCGTTAACCAGTTGTTCAATCGGAACATAGATACCGCGATCAACACGTTTGGTCGCGCTGGAGATCAGGAATTCTGAACCTGGGGTCGTGCCATTGCCAAAGGTCGTGAAATATTCGTCCTGGTCAACCCCGATGACGTACACGCCTGCCTCAGCCGCAGCCTTGATGCCGCCCGAACCTGTCTGCCCGCCCGCGCCAAAAATCACGTCTACAGGATTTTCAGGGTCGGCCTCGATAAGCTGGATTGCCGTCTCTGCGCCTCTGGCAGAATCGACGAAGCTGTCGATATACACGCCCTGAACGTTGATGTCGGGGTTAATGTATTTCGCGCCCTGTTCAAAACCGTTGCGGAATTTCACGACTGCCGGTACGGGAATGCCGTAGATGCCCGCAATTTTACCTGTTTCGCTCATCAAGGCCGCCAGCGCACCTGCAATGAAGCCGGACTGGTCTTCGCGATACTGAACACCAACGAGATTGGCGGGAGGCGCTTCATAGCCCTGGTCAATGCCAATGAAATACACGCCGGAATTGGCTGTGGCGGCTGCCAGCGTTGCGTCCGTCATCAGGAAGCCAATCGTCGCGATAACATCATAGCCCGAATCCAGGCAGGTCTGAATATTCGCGGCATAATCTGTCGGCGCAAGCGTTTCAATATAGGTCGATTCCAGATCGTAATCTTCAACAACCTGTAACATACCCTCATAGGCTAACTGGTTGAATGTTCCATCGTTGACTTTACCCACATCGGTGACGAGGCAGACAGATTCCACGAGGCTTTCCTGCGCGCTAACCGTCAACACAGGAATCACGCTGAGCGCCAGGAGGGCCAGCAGCAGCATGATATTTATACGATGTTTCTTAGTAATCATTTCGAAACCTTTCTTAAATTTTGTAGCCAATCGGATGATTTCTCATCACATCCAACAAATAATACCCGATTCCGAGATTTCTGACAGATCGTTTCACGACAAAAATTGTTAAATTTTCACGTCAGTTTAACCTAACCCCCCCGGTAAGATCACCTGGACATCGACGCGGTAGAGTCCATCGCCTAAATAAGTCGTTTTTGCGCCCAGTTGGCTGATGCGTTGAAGGGAGCTGCCGCCGGATTGAGGGAAGAAGGTATTATAAATCGCTGGAATGTCCACATACAAATTGGGGATCGCGTCTTCGCTCACGGCCTGCCAGCGGGGACGGCTAACAAGTTGATTATCACCGCGTCGAGCATCGAGAGCGACCTCAGCGGCGGAGCCAGTCGTAATTACCAGCATATGATCGACCACACCCATCGAAATAGCGGGTTCAACGGCAGTTTCGACCTCGACAGTTTGAAAATCAATATCTTCAATCGTGGTCGCAGTCAGCGTATCCAGCCCCAAAATCGCGCGCGTAAGCTGCGATAGGCCATTGATGGCAGCCTCGTCGTCGTTAACTTCAGCGACGATGATGATGTCATACGGCAAGTTTAATGGGCTGGGGTTGTTGGGTCGTGGAATCAACGCGATCACGTAGCTCCCACTGAGATATTGAAGCAAATCATCTTGCAGATCGAAATCGGCAACGCGCGATAACGCAGTCAGCACACCGTCCACCGCCTGGGCGATATTTTCGGGAGTCGGCTCATCAATCTGTCCACTGGACGACCCTGCTGATTCATTGATCGGAAAACCACCCAAAATGCGACCCGCGAAATTGGTCAGCGGAAGCGCGTAGAGGACATCATAAACAGCGCCCACTGCGTCAGTCCCATCCTGTACGACCATCGCATTCTGCGGGATCAGGTTCAAGGCGGCAGTATTAAATTCGTTTAAGGTTATGGCTTCTGGCTTATCCGCGTCATACAGCGTCACCGTTGCCTGCATCATGCCCATACGCAGCGTATCTGGTTGTAAGCTAACCCCTACGCCATCCAGCGAATCGCCCAACACAATCTGTTCAAATGATGCTGTTCCCCGATATGTACTGAGCGCTTCCCCCAACGCCTGGAATAGTGGCAGTGATGCTTCGCCGCCGCTCATTAAAACGGTGAAAATCCGCAGGGCTTCGCTGCCATTGATGTAAGCTGAAACCAGGGCATTGCCGGGGTTTGTGGATTGAATAGCCTGATACGCCTCCGAATCTATCAGGCGTTCACCTTCATCGTTTTGCAGGTCAAGTACATTTTTAACGGCGTCTGTTTGACCGATAATCACAGCTTGCGGTGTGAAGGCTATCGTGCTTTTGTCAGCCACATAGAGCGTCATGTCGCGGTAGGTTTCATGCTTGAGCAAATCCTGATTTTCCAGAATGCGGCTGAAACTGCTGGCGGATTGGAGAGCATCGCGGCTCGGCAAAATCATGAGCATATGCTGCGTATCGACGGTTAAGTCCTTGCCAATTTCCTGATAGGCCAGGATGATGTCGCCTCCTAACCAGGGCAAAATATCGGTATTGAACGAGGCATTTTCGACATCCAACTGCGTGAGAGGGATAACGGCATCCAGCGATTGGATTGGCTCGAAATTAAAGCGTGTTGGCTGGATAAACGAGGCTACAAATGCCGCCATATTCAAGCCCAGGAGCGTATCGCTGGAATCCATGTGCAGCTTCAAAAATCCCGCAAAATCCGCTGGAACCCACGCTTCTGGGCCGGGGCTGTTCTGTGCAGCAGCGGGAGAAGAAAGCAGGAGGATCAGTAAGGCAATTGATATGGCTCGTTTAAGCATTGGGCGAGCGCTCCTTGAATAAATGTTCGTAAAATATACTTTAACCGAGCACCCCCCGTTAAACAATCCCCACTCACCAAATCCCAATCTAGGGCGCTTCGACGAATACCAGCCCGCTTTCCGTCAATTGATAAGCGCGACCACACTCACAAATAAAATTTTCATCCAGTTTTTTTCCGCAGTGGCAGGCGAACCCCACCTGTCGCGCCGGGTTGCCGACCATAATGGCATGGTCAGGAACATCCTTATTGACCACTGAGCCAGCGGAGATCATGGCATATTGACCGACGGTCACTCCTGGCATAATCACCGACGATGCACCAATCGATGCGCCGCGCCGAATCGTTGCTGGCTCGCTGACATAATCACTGTGGCCTTTTCGCGTCCCATCCAGATTGGTTGAACGTGGATGGCGGTCTTGAACGATGCACACCAGCGGGCCGATAAATGAATCATCTTCGATCTGCGCGCCGAATAAATTGGCGTAATTGCCGATTTTGACGCGGTTTCCGACGGTTGTTCCTGCGCCGATGAAAACGCCTTTGCCCAGAGTGCATTCCGCGCCAACTTCAGCGTCGCCAAGCACCTGTGCCTGATGCCAGATGCGCGTCCCCTGACCAACCTTACAATTTTCTGATACCTCGGCGCTTGGATGGATGAAAATATCGTCAGACATGGTTTATCCTGAGTAAAACGCTGCCAAGAAGCTATAATTGTAGACGAAATCCTGAACGGGGAAAAAATATTTTGGCTGTTTATGAAATTGTGGTCGTCGGTGGTGGACTTATGGGGCGGGCGATCACCTATCAACTGGCACAATTGGGCCTGCAAACGGCTTGTGTCTATCCGCAGGGCGACTCACAGGGTCAAGCATCGGCGGCGGCTGGCGGGATGTTCGGTGTTTTTAGCGAAGTTTCGGCAGGCGATTTGCCGGAAAAAAGCCGACTGGATGTTGAACAGCGCTGGCTCTCACGGCAGCTTTATCCGGGCTGGATAGACGGAATCAAACAATTATCGGGCTGCTCAATTGAGATGCGAGACGGCCTGTTTGTCATCGCCAACGCAGCAGGCGAAGATGACCTGACCGAAATACATGCTATCCGCGATGCGGCTCAGAAGCAGGGGCGTCCAGCGGAACTGATGCCATCTGAAAAAATTGAAGGCTTAAACCCGGCTGCATCCAAAGCGCCATTTGGAGCGCTTTTTTTGCCGGATGAAGGCTCGATAGACACCCGACAGCTTTTACAGGCGCTGGAACGCTGTTTACAGGCGCTGCCAAACGCTCATCTTGTCGATGATCGCGCGGTGTTGCTGGCTTTTGAAGGCGAGACGGGCGTCGCCATCAAACTCGCATCGTCGGAAACCCTCTATGCACAGCAGGTTGTTCTGGCTTGCGGCGGTGAACTCAACCGCCTTTTGTATGATTCCAAATGGCTCGATCTGAATATCCCGGCGATTTTTTCGGGACGCGGCGTGAGTCTGATGGTGGATACGCCCATCCGCCTGCCCTATCCGATCCGCACGCCGAATCGGGGTTTTGCCTGCGGGCTGCACGTTGTCCCCCGCGCGAGCGATCAAATTTATATCGGCGCGACCAATCGATTTTCGACAACACCGGATTTTGAACAAAAAGCGCAGCTTGGCGAAATTAATAATTTGCTGACGGGGGCGATTCACGAAATTAACTCGGCGTTTCGGGCGGCGGAACTGGTCGGTGTCTCCGTCGGTCATCGTCCGGTGACACTGGATAAGCTGCCGATTGTCGGACGGACTGAAGATAAGCGCGTTCTGGTGGCTTCTGGCACATACCGGAACGGCGTTTTGCTCACACCGCTGGTCGCCAAACTCATCGCTGAAGAAATTCTAGAGCCGCACCAACACGCCGCTCACCTGTTTTCCCCACGCCGACCCCTTAACTTATTCAGCCAGACTCACCCCGAAGCGTGGCTGCGCCAGGTGAGCCACAGCCTGATCGCTACCTTGTTGGAGCCAGGGGGGAATTTACCCAACGGGCGGGATAAAGATTTGGAAAATTTCTTTTACGCC
>Ga0268299_1002194_pt1 | contig 25360 bp, 15 predicted proteins | sample NOBtaG_FD_193484 | JGI IMG/M metagenome (GOLD analysis project Ga0268299, IMG submission 193484) | Activated sludge microbial communities from bioreactor in Nijmegen, Gelderland, Netherland - NOB reactor | ecosystem: Engineered > Bioreactor > Aerobic > Activated sludge | place: Netherlands...
TCTATTACTAAACGCTTAAGCAGTGGTTTGCAATTTGGTTCTAGCTATACTTATTCTCACGCAATTGATGAAGTTTCTGACGTATTTGATACAACTGGCACTTTTGCACTTCCTCAAGATGATAATAATTTACGTGCTGAACGTGCTTCAGCAGGTTTTGATGTTCGTCATCGCTCAGTTACTTACTTTAACTATGACTTACCTAGTTTTAGCAAAAATAAATTACTTGATGGATTTCAACTAAATGGTGTGCTTACTTTACAAACAGGACAACCATTTACTGTTAATCAAGTTTTTGATACTAACCGAGATGGTAATTTAACTGATAGATTAGATTCAAATAATTTTGTTACACAAATTGATAAAGGTATCCAACGCCTTAATGATCCAACAAATTCATTTCGCCAAGCAACTGAAATGATTGGTGTAGGTGTTAGAAACGGTGCTTTAGGACGTAATACTTTTCGTGCTGCTGGCGTTGCTAGTTTTGACTTAGCTGTAGTAAAGAAATTTAGTATTTCCGATAGACAATCTTTCTCTATTCGTACAGAATTTTTTAATCTCTTTAACCGAACACATTTTGGTATTCCAGTAAGAATTTTTGGCGCACCATCTTTTGGACGTTCAGTTAATACTTCTCTCTCAGCAAGAACTATTCAATTTGCTGTTAAGTATCAGTTTTAGCCTACTTTAGGAGTAAATAAATTATGTCAAATGAAGAAATGGAACGAGCAATAAATTTCTTGTTAGAGCTAAATGCAAAATTTGAAGTTAAACAGCAAATCTTGCAAGAAAACATGCAACTTATGCAAGAAAACATGAAAGTTATGCAAGAAAATATTCAAGGACTAACAAAAGATGTTCAGCAACTAACTAATGCTGTAGCTATTTTGGCTGTACAAGCAGACCAAGACCGAGCAGAAATGCGAGCATATCAAGCAGAGATGCGAACATATCAAGCAGAAATGCGAACAGTTGTGCAGCAAACAAATTCTGCAATAACAACTTTGTCTAATATAGTTGGTGGGATTCATCAAAGGGTGACTAAATTAGAGGAAAAAATTAATTAATCTTAAGGGATAAATTTTTATGAAAGTGCTAGAACGTTTACGTAGTCGTGCTACTGCTAGTCCTCAACATATTGTGCTTCCTGAAGGTGAAGATCCACGGACTATTGAAGCAGCAGCAGAAATTATTAAAAGTAAAATGGCGCAAGTTACTTTGCTTGGAGATGAGGATAAAATTGCAAAAGCAGCTAAAGAACAAAATATTTCTCTTAGCAATATCCCAATAATTAGTCCTCGTCGCTCATCAGATTTTACTAAGTATGTACAGTATTTTTATGAGCTAAGAAAAGCTAAAGGAATCTCTTGGGAAGAGGCAGAAAAAGCCATACAAGATCCACTTTTTTTTGGGAATATGATGGTTAGAGAAAATAAAGCAGATGGCTCTGTTGCTGGTGCTACTAGTACTACAGCACACACGGTTAGAGCAGCACTTCAAGTAATAGGACTAAAGAAAAATTTCCGTATTGTTTCTAGTTTTTTTATTATGGTAGTCCCTAATTGTCCTTATGGAGCAGATGGAAATTTTATTTATGCTGATTGTGGAGTAGTAATTAACCCTAATGCAGTAGAGCTAGCAGAAATAGCTATTGCTTCAGCAGAAAACACCCGCGCTTTGCTAGAAGTAGAACCTAAAGTTGCGCTTCTTAGTTTTTCAACTAAGGGTAGTGCAACACATCAATTAGTGGATAAAGTTGTAGAAGCTTTACAAACTATTCGCGCTCGCGCACCACAGTTAAAAGTTGATGGTGAACTGCAAGCCGACGCTGCCCTTGTTCCTAAAGTAGGAGCAAGTAAAGCACCTGGTAGCAGTGTTGCAGGCGAGGCTAACACATTAATTTTCCCAGATTTACAGTCAGGAAATATTGGTTATAAATTAACAGAACGCCTAGCAGGTGCAACGGCCATTGGGCCAATACTTCAAGGTCTTGATAAACCAGCTAATGACTTGTCTCGTGGTTGTAAGGCAGCAGATATTGTTGATGCTGTTGCAATTACAGCAGTTCAAGCCCAAGCAGGAAAATAAAATTTTGTTTGCTAATGCGGCAATTGATTCTAAAAGCCTAGTAATAAAGTAATTGCTAGGCTTTTTAGTTTCCTAAGTTTTTCTAAAATTCTTCTATAGTGATAGAGTAGTTTTCAAAATTAGCGTCTTCAACCCCGTAATCAAAAAGCAAAAAATCCATTCCAGATTCTTCACTTTTTAATAGTTCGGTAATAAATTTTTTAGCAGTTTCAGCATTCATTTTATGAATAACTTTACGTTGGCGAAGATCTTTACTTTTTCTCCAAGTGCCTTGAATACTTATTGTTAGACTCCCTATTTGTTGAATTCGACGGCTTTTAGTTTTTGGATTTTTTTGCATAGCTGCTAGGATTTGTTCTTTAGATTTTGGAGAAGGTTTTCTAACACCTCTTTTGTAAAAATTTACTTTACGCATTGCAGCCTTATAAGCTTTGCTTTTTTTGTCGGTTGTTCCTGCCATAGCCATTGCTAAAGCAGGGGTGCTACCAAAATCATAAAGCACTTCAAAAAAACTATCTTCTTGATACTGGATTTTACTAGCTAAAATTTGTTCAGCTATTTGAGTTAAATTAGTACCACTATATGAAGACATAGAAATTTTATAACTCCTACAGTTTTAAGAAAATAAGCCTTAATATTAAAACATAGAAAAGCAAATTAATTATTTTGTTTTAGCTGATCCATTGCTCTAATAAAATCTCTAATTGGGAGGTCAAAAAGATGTGCTACTTTTTTTAATGGATATTTGGCTTCTAGTTTATATTTATCTCCAAGAGGAATTTCTTGATTGCTAGCAAAATAAAGCGCGTCAGTTCGTGCTGCTAGAGGGTGAAACCCTTCTTTTAAGAGTTTATCAATGTTGTAAAACATTCTTGCTCGTGCTGTAGCAATAATTGACCAACGCCAATCAGGTCTAAAACTCCATTTACGTTTGCTATAAATATTGGCATCAAATAAGCCTATGGTAGAGCGAAAAACACTTTTTACCCCTAAAATAGCTTTTTGACGAGCGATTTCATTCTTAAATTTATTTTCAGCATTATTTTTAAGCTCAGTTAATGCAGATGTAAGCAGTTTATAAAATGGTTCAAGTATCTTAGCTTTTTGCTTAAATACTTCTGCTTCATAAATAGTTACTTGATAACCTAAATCTAAAGCTAGTTGTACTAAAGCAGTATCAAACCAACCTTCAGAAAGATAAGGTTCACGGCTGTTTCCTAGTGGATGTGGAAGGCGTTGCCCATTCCAAAGGCTTTCTCCACTTAAAGAGATTTTCCAGAGTCCAACAATTGCTTTATCAAAACTTGGATTAATTAGCCGTTCAGGTTCACCAACACCAAAAAAGATATTGCTAGCAGATAGATATTGTTGGTTTTTATCATAAACATAAATATATTTGCATTTTTGATCTTTTTTATTTAATGGACGTACCCAGGCTAAATCAAAAGGCTTATTTTCATGCCAAATAGCTAAATCGGTTTTTAAGTCTTTAATATATTTTTTTCTAACATCATTTGTAGAATTTAGTCGCTCAATTAAATTAATTCCTGTTGTATTAGGCTTATTTCTTAATTCTATATCTAATAGTGTTTCTAAATAACTTATTGCTCCATAAAGGTTTGATGCTTGCGTAATATCTGAAAAATACCAGTCTATTAAACGATTTGGTAAATTAATATAGGTGCAATTTCGGTCTGATTCCCAATAGTATTTTAGAGCAATTTGATAAATCATATCGCCTGGTTTGGTTACATGGTCTAGTTTCCATTCTTCGCCTAAGTTACTTATAAATGGATGTTTAGTAAAATCAGGTGTAAAAATTAGTGGTTTATCAGTTAATTTTTTAGAAAGAGAGCAAGTAGGAAGTAACCAAACGTGTTTTCTCTCATACTGCCTAGCCAATTCTGCTATATCACTTGCATTAAGCAATAGCTTTATATCAATAGGGATTTGATGCCATTTGCCCTTACTAGCAAAACAAAAAAAATCTTCTGTTAAAACAGAATGAAGGCCAATCATGTAATTTTACTTATATCACCATACTATAGCTGCTCCACTAGAAGAGCTAGCAACCATAGTGCGAAAGGCTTCTGCTGTTGAGCCTAGTTGATCATGGTTGTTTTCTAGTTCTGCTGAAAGCTTATCAATCATATCAGAAGCTTTATGTGAAGGAATGAGTTCAAAGGATAGCAAAGCACTTCCTAGTTGAATAATATCTTGATTTTTAAGTAAAACTCCTTGTCCATAAGGGGTTAAAGGTATTTGTGTACGAGTATTATTTTCTCGCCTGTTAATTTTAGTTCCATTAGTGCTACCAGTATCATAAAGGTAAAAATTACCATTAGTAAATTCTATTTTCGCATGTTTACGGGATATAGTTGTATTAGGTGATGTTGGGTGGTTAGGTTGTAAAAATGAAATATCATTACGTCGTAAAAGTTGGCTAGTTTGTAAATCAACAACGTTGCGAAAACGTCCTAGATAAGTAGTTGGTTTAATAACTAAATGGTAATTTGTGTAAGTAGTTCCATTAATTGGTTGAAGTAGTGCTAAAGTAGAAATTTGTACTGCTGGAAGATGTGTTTTTACTATTTTATGTGAATCTACTTGAATAATTTTTTCTAGTCCATTGCTAATATCGCTACCTGTCGGCCAGATTAGCTCTAAAGAGCAACCTTCATAACCGCTAGCTTGAGGATGGACAATTTCAAGCTCTAGTTTAATAGCACTAAAAAAGCGATATCCTGCTTCACGGACATATTTATAAATGTTGCTAATAAAGGCTATAGAGTTAAAAATAGATTCCATTTCTTGGAATTTTTTTGTAGAAGTATGTGGTACATAAATTTTCATTAAATTAGGAGCAAGCCAAATCCCATCTTTGAAAACAGCTTTAGTTTCTAGTTCTTTTCCTAGTTGAGAAACTATTTTTTGTGGATTTAAGTCAGAACTAGATAAAAATTGACTTATTCTTAAGGCTTCTACTAATACTTTAGCCATTGATGCTAATTTTGGATTTTTTTCTGCAACTGCACTAGGTGGAAATTTACTTATATTAATACTTCTTTCAGCTACTGGGTCAAGCTTAGAGGCTTTTGGCATAGTGTTGTTACTAGTAGAATAAGAAAAACTACTAGAGATGTTATTAGGTATAGGAAGACTAAATTGAGGTGCCTTTGGCATCAACATTGGACTAGCATTTGGTTTAGGGCTAGTGGAAGGTGAATTATCATAATCATGGTAGTCAAATTCTTCTACTTGAGGTGTTGGGCCTGTTATAGTTGGTAGGATTTCTGATAAAGATTCCATTTGGCCTGTTCTAGGTTTATCAATAATCATTTTTATTAAATTAATCATTGATAAAACCGAGGAAAATCGATCTTCAGGAGATTTAGCTAAAGCCCTTAATACTAGAGACTCAACAGCTTCTGGAATGTCTCTTCTAATGGATCTTAATGGTATAGGGCTTTGTTTTATATGTTGATTCATCAATTCTTGTGCAGAAGTAGCAAAAAAAGGTACTCTACCAGTTAGTAATTGATAAAAGATTACTCCTAAAGAGTAAATCTCACTAAGTTTAGTGATTTCTAAGCCATCACATTCTTCAGGAGAAAGATAAAAAGGTAGAGAAAATAGGTTTTGTGTTCTTGAACCGGGAAGGAAATTATATAGTTCTTGGTTTTTAATTTTGGCAAAACCAAAGTCTAAAACTTTAATACGTTCTTTCCCATTTTGATCATAAACAATAAAAATATTATTTGGTTTTAAGTCATGGTGTAATTTATTATTTTTGTGCATTACTGCTACTGCTGCACAGATTTGATACATTAAGTTATAAACCGTTTCTAAAGTTAAATTAGGTTCTTGTTCAATTAATGTACTTAATAAACACCCTTCTAAATATTCCATTACTATATAAAGTGTATTGTTGCTAAGACCATAATCTAGTATTTGGACAATATTGGTGTTTTGTGCTTTAGCCATAGCTTGAGCTTCGGCCAGAATTACATTAGCTATTTCTGGGTCGGCTTGTAAAAATTCTGGATGGAAAACTTTAATTGCTAGAGGGGTATTTTGACCAATCTTAGCTCCTTTATAAACAATTGCTAAGGAACCGGAGCCAATTCTTTGGTCTAATCGGTAAGAGTTGATAATTGGAAATATTGGAAGTGTAATTCTAAGAGGACTATAATCACGGTCACATTTTTCTACATGATCACCAAAAACTCGTTTGCAAACAACACATTCTTTCATAAGCAACTCCAAAGAGACCAACCATTACTTAGGGGCAGATTTGTTTTTTGTTATTTTTATGTTATGGCTAAAATACCCTGATCATAGCATGAGAGTTTTATATAGCCAAAAATTTTCATTTGATTTTAACAATTTAAAAATAAAAATTTTTATGACCAAAATTAATATAAAAAAAAACCTGCTAATCTGTAGTATTGACCTAGGAACTTCTTCAGTTAGAGTATTGGGTTATGATAACAAAGGCCAAGCTGTCAAAGGTTTAATAGTTCAACAAGCTTACCAAATGAATACTGCATTAGATGGCAAAGTAGAAGTAGCAGCAAAAACTTTATTTTCTCTAATTGCTAATTGTTTAGACTCTTTTTTAGAAAAAGTAAGCAAAGAAAATTATTTAATCAAAGCTGTTTCAATTTCTAGCTTTTGGCATAGTCTTATGGGAATTGACTCTAAGGCTAAAGCTATTATGCCATTAATTAGCTGGAATGATACCCGAAGCCATTTAGCTGCAAAGAATTTACAAGCTAGCTTAAATGAAATAGAAATACATCAAAAAACAGGTTGTAGACTACATTCTAGCTACTGGCCTGCAAAAATCTCTTGGCTATCAAAAAAAGAAAATTTTTCAGAAATAAAATATTGGCTATCTTTTGCAGATTATCTTTTTTTAGAGTTATTTGGCGAATTAACTACTAGTATTTCCTTAGCATCTGGAACAGGATTACTTGATCATAATAATTGTGTTTGGGATAAAGAATTAATCAAAAACCTACCATTAGAATTTTCACAACTACCTAGAATTAGTGAAGAACCGCTTAAAAACTTAAGACCAAAATTTGCAGGACGTTGGCCCGAACTTGCTAAAATACCCTGGTTTTTAGCTATTGGAGATGGGGCTTGTAGTAATATTGGTAGCAATTGTTTTGACAACACTAAATTTGCTTTAATGATTGGCACTTCTGGAGCAATGCGGGTAGTTTGTGAGAGAGATTTTTCAATTCCTAGCGGGCTTTGGTCTTATCGTATAGACTCACGACGTAGCATAATCGGCGGTGCAATTTCTAATGCAGGCAATCTTTTTGCTTGGTTAAAAAATACCTTAATCTTAAACTTAAGTGATAAAGCATTAGAAATAGCCTTAAACAAAATAAAAGCTGATAGTCATGGACTAACTCTACTTCCATTTTTTAGTGGAGAACGAAGTTTGGGTTGGAACGATAATGCTAAAGGGGCAATAATAGGTTTACAACTAGCTACTAAGCCTATAGAAATTCTTAGAGCAGCTTTAGAAGCCATTGCTTATCAATTTTTCTTGATTTATCAAGAGTTAATAAAAATTTTAGATAAACCTAAAGTAATTGTTGCTACAGGTGGAGGCTTATATAATTCAAGGGTTTGGGGAAAAATTATTGCTGATGTAATAGGGGAAAATTTAGGCGTTATATCGCAAGCAGAAGCTAGTAGCCGGGGGGCTGCTCTTTTAGCTTTAGAAGCGTTAAATATCTTAAAGTTTGATAAAAGTGATAATTTTAAGGAAATATATAAGACAAACTCTGACAACAAATTCGTTTACCAGCACGCAATTGGCCGATATAAAAATTTTTATCAAAAATTAGTTTTAGAAAATTAATCTTTTATTTTAAATCTGAAAATCTGGCTATAAAATAAATAAAAATATCTAGTAAGAAATTATAAAAAGACTTATCTTAAAACGAAAAATCTTTTTATAATTCATTAAAACAAAAAGAAATTTAATAATTAGATGGCATTTATTAGTTTTATCAAAAAAATAATTATGAGTAGCACATTTTTGCTACTTTGTATTACTTTTTGTATAAAAACTATTTATTCCCAAGACAATCAGGTTTACTTTGACCATATTACTCAAAAACAAGGTCTTTCTAACAATGGAATACTAGCAATACTACAAGATTATAAGGGTTTTATATGGATAGGGACAGAGTTTGGTCTAAATCGTTATGATGGACAAATTAAATCTTATCAATATCCTGACAATCTGCCTGTTAAAAGAATACTTTGTCTTTATGAAGATAAAGCTAATAACCTATGGATTGGCTCAACAGAAGGATTACTAAAATATAATAGAAAAACAGACTCTTTTAGCAAAATCCCGCTTTGTGATGATACGCTTACTAATATTACTAGCTGGATAAGCAGTATTTATCAGGATAAAAATAATATTCTTTGGTTAGGTACTAATTGGGGATTAGTAAAATTAGATATAGCTAATAATCAATGTGAACGTTATTTGCTTAAGGAAAAAACTGTAGATACTAATTATTCTCCTGTTTATGGCATAGTAGAAGATCATTATGGTAATTTATGGGTTAGTACTAATGATAAATTAAAAATTTTTGACCGTTTAACTAAAACTTCTACAGATATAATAAAATTAGATACAAAAAACGCTTTTTTTAACATAGCTTATAACAATATAGCACTACACCCTAATGGAAATCTATTTGTTGGCAGTACGGAAGGGCTTTATTTAGTAAATACACAAACTAAACAAATAGTAAGTAAGTATGAACAAGTAAATAATGAACAAATAACTTCTTTACTTTTAGCAGATTCAAAAACTCTTTATGTAGGTACTTTTAAGTCAGGATTTTTTAAGATAGATTTAACTACAGGTAAAACTACTAATTATAGAAATAATCCAGAAGATCCCAATAGCTTACTTGGCAATACTATTTTTGCTTTATTTCAAGATCGAGGTGGAGTTTTATGGGCAGGGGATGGTTCTTATGGCTTAAATAAACTCTCTCCATATAGAAATTTGTTTCGTCTTTATCAAAATAATCCTTTTAATAAAAACTCATTAAGTAATAACTACATTAGAGGTATTTTTGAAGATTCTGAAGGTTTTATTTGGATAGCTACTCAATATGGCGGCCTTAATAAATTAGATCGTCAAACAGGAAAAGTTACTCATTACCAAGATAAAATAGAAGATATTTCCTTGGGTAGCAGTTTGGTTTGGAATATTTATAAGGATAGCCAAAATATTTTCTGGATAGGACTTTTTCCTGATATTTTAGCTAAAGAAGGCCAGCTTAATACAGATTTTACTATTGTTAATACTAAATTAGATAAAAATACTGCTACAAAGCTTGTATATTCTGGAAAAGTATTTCATGAAGATCGACAAGGTACTTTATGGATTGGTACGGCAAACAATTTATATTCAATAAGTAAAGATCGACAAGTTATTACAAATTATAAAAAACAGTATTTAGATAAATGGGTAATAGGGGAAGATATACAGGCAATTTTTGAAGATAGTCAAGGAAAAATTTGGATAGGGACTGAAAGAGGTTTTTTAGTTGTAAATACAAAAACTAACCAAAGCACTTTTTACACAGGTTATTTATCAGGAATTTATATCTCAGATAGTTATATATGTAGTTTTTGGGAAGATGAAAATAAAAATATTTGGATTGCAACAAAAGGTTCTGGAGTTTTAAGTTTTAACTCACAGAAAAATGAATTTACTGCAATAACAGAAAAAGATGGGCTGCCTCATAATAATACTTATGGTATTTTAGGAGACTCAAAAAATACTCTTTGGATAAGTAGTGATAATGGACTTGCTCATTATGATCCAGGCAAAAAAACATTTGAACTTTTTGGTGTTAATGATGGGCTACAAGGCAAAGAATTTAATCGGTATGCTTTTTTTAAGAGTTCAAGAGGAGAGCTATTTTTTGGTGGAACTAATGGGCTAAATAGTTTTTATCCAGAACAAATTATAAAAAACAATGTCGCTCCAAAAGTTATTATCACTGATTTTTTAGTTAATGGAGTTAGGTTAGATACAGATCAAAGTAGTTTAGAGCTAAATTACACACAAAAATCTTTATCAATTAAATTTGCTGCAATAGATTTTAATGACCCAGAAAATAATCTTTATAATTATCGGTTAGTAGGTTTTGATCCAGATTGGATACAATCACGCGGTCAAAAAGAAGTTATTTACAACAATTTAGACCCAGGCAACTATACTTTTGAAGTCCGAGGAACTAATAACCATCAAATTTGGAGCGACAAAATAACAGAGCTAAAGTTTACGGTTTTACCTCCTCCTTGGCGAAGTAATTGGGCTTATTTACTTTATAGTGTAATGCTTATAGGTAGTATTTCAGCTATTGTTAGCTATCAAACTAATAGGCTAAAAATAGCAGCTAATATAAAAGAGGCAAAATTAAGGGCTGAATCTGCTGAAATGGCAGCAAAAGCAGCACTCCTAGAAGCAAAAGCAGCAGAACTTCAAACAAAAGCGGCTCAAGTTCAAACAGAAAGTTTGGAAAGAGAAAACCAACAACGTATAAAGAATGAATTAGAAATTAAACAAAAGAATCAAGACCTAGAGGAAGCAAACTTAAAGTTAAAAGAACTAGACGAAATCAAAGCTAAATTTACTGCCATGTTAGTTCATGACTTAAAGTCTCCTTTAACTGTAATTAGTTCTACTTTAGATATTCTCTTAGAAGATAAAAAAGATATTGTAAAATCAAAGTTAATTAATACTTCTCGAAAAAGTGTAAAGAAAATAGTTGATTTGGTTAATGAAGTTTTAGAGTTTTACCGAGCTAATTCTGAGGAGATGAAACTAGAGTTTCAACCTACAAACCTTTTAGACTTAATTACTTATTCTGTAGAAGGAGCAAAAATAGCTGCTAGGGATAAAAATATTTTAGTTAAATTTTATCCAGACGCACAAATACCTTTAGTTTCTGCTGATGCTAATAAATTAGAAAGGGTTTTTAGTAATTTATTTTCTAATGCTCTTAAATTTACTCCTAAAAATGGAAAAATAACGGTTGAAGTTTCAACACAAAAAGGTAGTGGTGTAGAAACTGGATTAACATTTGTTAATATTTCCATTACAGATACTGGAGAAGGAATTTTACCCGAAGAATTACCCTATATTTTTGAACCTTATCGACAAGCTAAATCTAGCCAAAGTAAAGCAGGTGTAGGACTAGGGCTTTCCATTGTTAAACGTATTATTGCTGCACATAGTGGTAATATTTCTGTACATAGTCAAATAGGGGTTGGTAGTTGTTTTACTATAATTTTACCTGCTTTAACTTGTTTAATCGCAGACTTATCTAAAAATCAAGAAAATTTGACTAATATTTCAAGTTCAAATCAAGAAATAAATAGTGAAATGGTTAAAGATAAAAGAATTTTGCTTGCAGATGATGAAAAAATTAATCAGAAAATAGTAGTAGCAAAATTAAAAACTATTGGTTATAAAGTAGATATTGCTAATAATGGAAAAGAAGCTGTAGAAATGTTTTTATCTAATAGATATGATCTTGTATTAATGGATCATTATATGCCAGAAAAAGATGGACTAATAGCTAGTAAAGAAATTAGAGAGTATGAAAATAAGCAAAAAGATAGCAAACATACACCAATTCTTATTATTACTGCTAATTCTATAAGCGAAATGAAAATAGATTATAAAGATGCTTATATAGACGATTTTATAGAAAAGCCATTTAATATAGATAAACTTGCACACACAATTCAAGAATGGTTATTTAATAAGGAAACAAAAGTCTTAAATTAGTTTTAGGAAAAATTCTGAAGAAATAGTTAGACAGCTAATAAAAAGCTATGTTAAGTTTCTAAATACTACTTAACTTAATAGGTACAAATACAAAATGCTAAATGTCCAAAAAGTTTTCTTAAAATTAATTAAACAAAGCTTGGCTTTAGCTATAATTTTTTGCCTAAGTGGAATGGCAAGCATAGTTTGCTGTTTTACCAAATGCCAAGTAGACCTAGAAACTACTTGTCATCAAACTTCTGCTAGTTTTACAGAAAGTAATTGTCAGGAAAGCGATTTTGAAGAATCAGAAACTTGTGCTGCTAGTGAAATTTCATTAGAAACTAGTTGTAGTGAAAACAACAGTCAAAACTGTTGCACTACAGATAACACTACAAATAATTTAACTTCCTGTGAGTTTCTTTTAAGCAATGATCTGGTAGAGGGGTTTAATAGTGATTCTAGTTGTAAAATGAAATGTTGTTTACCTTCTGAAGAAGTTCTTGATATTCCTAGAATTCCTAGGCTAGACGACCTAAAAATTATAATTTCTACAGAACTTTCTTATCCTACTGTTGTTAAAGAGCAAATTATTTTTACTAGCTTTCCAATTAAAAAATTAGTCAATCAAGAAAAAACCTACCTACGTTGCTGTGTCTTCCTAATTTAAAAATAACTTTTAGCTAAGTCTTTTCTATTTATTAACTTAGGTTAGTTAATTAACTATCCTTTTAGCTAAAAACTTAAATTTACTTAAATTAGGAGATTCAGTTATGTCAAATTTGAAATCATTTTTAGTTAGTTTTGCTTTAATTCTTACCATGTTTGCTTTACCTGTTTTTGCTCAAGAAAAAAACACAGGTGAAAAGTCTAATCAAACAACAGAAGCTAAAACACATTGTGAAGAAAAGGCTGAAGGAAAATCTTGTTGTGCTTCTAAAACGAGTTGCTCAGAAAAGAAAGTGACCAAAAAAACTTCTAAGAGCAAAAGCAAAAAAGTTGCATATAATTCTAATTCCTGTTGTGTAGTAGATAAAAGCTGTTGTGTGGTAGACAAAAATTGCTGTGATGAAAAAGACAGTAAAAAAACTATTCAAAATGTTAGCTTAAAAACTAGCACTAGCAATGACATTAGCCAAAATGAAGATTGTTGTTCAACAGATGGTAAATGTTGTTTGATAGATAAAAATTGCTGTGATGGGAAAGCTAGCAGCTAAATAACTAACTTAATGAAAGTAAAAGGGTAGAGTCGTTCTACCCTTTTATTTTTGTACTAATTAAGTAGGAGTTTAAGATTTTATGGGTAAATCAGAAGAAAACTTAAATGATTTAGTAGAGAAACTTGCAGATTTAGAAAATAAGCTTGGAACAAAAATGTCTCAAGAAGATGTAGAAACAGCTATTAAAGATTTTTCTATTGCCTTAACAACCTTAAAACAACTTCAAAAAGATATTTTGAGTGATTCAGCATTAAATTCAGCCAAAAAAATAGAAACATTAGACGAAGATAGCCCATTTGAAACTTAACTAAAAATTCTCCTGCGTAGAAGACTCTATATCTTCTATTAATGCTTGAACCTTTAGCTTATCTCTCATAAACTCTGCTAAATCAACATTATCTGGTAAATTATCACAAAGTTTTTGGATAATTTCTTGGGCTTTTTGAAGTTCCTCTAAAGCTTCTTCCGTTTGACCAAACATCCAAAAAGTGTTTGCTAAACCATAATGAGCTTGCCACTTGTAGGTTGGATGAATAATGCGCTGGCAAAGCTCTATAGCTGTTTGATAGTTTTGTTGGGCTACTTCTACTTGCCCTAGCTGCTCATTTGTATAGGCTAAAGCACAATAAGCTTCAGCCATTAGCCTATTTTGACCTAGTTTATTATGTTCTTCTAAGGCTTTTTTAAGCTTACGTAAAGCATCATGATAGATACCTAATTCTAAGCTAACTAACCCTAAATTATGGTTAGCTAGTGTTTTTGCTCCTATATTATCCATACTATTAGCAATATTAAGTAATTTCTCATAGCATTCACGAGCCGTATCTAACTCACTTAAATAGCGGTAAACATCTCCACGCCCGTTTTCAAAAATTGCTTCATCTATTTTAGCTTCTAAAATATAAGCTAGTTCTAGCCCACAATCAAAAGCTTCTAATGCTTTATCTAATTGCATTGTTTGAAGATAGAGTTGACCCATACGACGTAAGGCGGTTAATTCTCCAAAACGGTCTTTATTGTTATGAGCCATTTTTAAGGCTTGTTCTACTAGTATAAAACCTTGCTTAAATTTTCCTGTTAAGCCATAAGTGCTACCTAATAAAGATAAAATTTGGTTTTCTGTGCTAATAACTTTTTGCTGGCGTGCAATAGTTAGATTAGCTTCTAATATATCAAGAGTTTCTTCTGTCTTTCCCAATGCTGTAAGAATTTGGGCTAGCATTAGCAATAACTGGCTTTCTAATTTGGTATCTCCAAGAGAGCGAGCAGCCTTTAATCCTATTTCCGTTGCTTCTCGTGCTTGCTCAAAATTACTTAAATAATACTCTATTTGACTTTTAATTAAATTACTATGACAAATTATAGTTTGATTTTGCTCAAATTTAGTCAATTGTTGGGATTTTGCAAGGTCTTGTTGAGCTTTTTCTATTTGTCCTAAATGTAAAGCAATACGAGATGAGCCTAAATAAAGCTGTGCTTGTTCCTCTAAATTAGGTAGGTTTCCTTCTTCCTGCATTTCTGAAGCAGCAGTTAATGCCCAATTATAATATTTTTCTGCTTGTGCAATGTCTTGTCGTGACAGTGCTGCTTCTGCTGCAAGACGACCATAATAAAAGGTTTTTTCTATTTCTCCTGATTCATAATAATGATGAAGTAATGCTGTACTATGACGAAGTAATTTTTGTTGGTTATTTTTTACTAAGTCCTCAATGGCTTTAGCTACTTGTAAATGTAGCTTGCGTCTACGTCGTTTTGGGGTTGCTTCATAAAGTACAAATTGAACTGTTGGGTCAGTAAATAAATATTCTTCTTCTTTGCTCTCTGTTTCTTGTAGTATTCTTGCTTTTATAGCCTTTTCTAAAGAATCAATTAATGTATCTTCTGAAAGATTAGTAAATTTTTCTAGTAGATCAAAAGTAAACTGTTGGCCTATTATTGCTGCTTGACGTAAAATATCTAATGTATCTTGACCTGCTTGTCCTAACTTTATTTCTGCTAACTGTTGTAAGCTTTCAGGTAACACAAAATCTTTAATATTTTCACAATGCCAAGCCTCTGCTGATAAAGTTATTTTTCTTTCATTAATTAAATAGCGAACTACTTCAACAACATAGTAAGGGTTTCCTCTAGAAACTTCCCAAATTCTTTCAATATCTCGTTCAATTATTTCTAAGCGGCCAAAAATACCATCTAACATATTTCTTAATTCAGCTTGACTTAATGGAGTTAGCTTTATGGTTTCATAGCCTCCAGAACGAGATAGAGAAACTAACCATTCTTGGCAAGGATGACCTTTTTGGGTTGCTTTTTCACTATTAACTAAAAAAACAAATAATGTTTGACTAGGGAAATTACGGATTAAATAAGAAAGAAACTCTAAATTAACATGAGCATATTCTAAGCTATCAAATATTAATGCTCCTATTTGAATAGTTGAGGAAATAGTATTTGCTAGACTTTCAAAAACTGACCATTTTTCACTTTCATCTAGGCTACGACCTTCAAAAATATACTCAGGTAAAATTATCCCTGTTTTTTCTGCAACTATAGGAATTAAATCTGATTCTTGAGATAAAGACTGACGACGGACATTAAATATTCTTCGCAGTAAATCCAACCAAGGTTGAAAAGGTAGTTGTGCGCGGCTAGTGGGTTCATAAAATTTAGTTAGCAAAACAGGAATATTCTGCTTTTTTAACCATTTAGTAAACTCTTCTCCTAATTGAGAGAGTCCAACGCCTTTTTCCCCTAAAACTACCACTGGCCTAGCTTTTCCAGCTAGTAAATTTTGATATTCTGCCGTTAGTCTTTCTAATTCCTTTTTTCTACCTACAAAATTACTAAAATCTGGATTAACTTTAACTAAACGACGGCTAATAGTATCTAAACGTAAGGGTGTAATAGGCTCATTACGCTTATTTGGATAAGGGGTTAAATCAGCACTAGAGGATTTATTTTTGTTATGCGCTCCTGTGTTAACAGTTCGTAAATGACCAATTCCTGAGTTAGTCAAGAGTTCTTGTCCAAATTCCTGGGCTGAATTTGGACGCTCATCAGCCGTTTTACTTAAAGCTCTTAAAATAACAGCTTCTAAATCCATAGGAATATTAGGCCGGAATTGTCTTAAAGATGGTGGTGCTTTTTCTACATGAGCTTGCAGAATTTCAATAATTGATGACTCATTAAATGGTAAACGACCAGTTAACATCTCATAGGCAATTATTGCTAGGGAATATATATCGGAACGAGCATCTAATTCTCGACTATAGCATTGTTCTGGTGACATATAATGAGGTGTGCCAAGTATGTTATTGACTTGGGTTAACGCTTCACCTGCACGAACTTTAACAATACCAAAATCAACTACTTTGACTAATTCTGTACCATCTTTAAGCTTATGCAGTAATATGTTAGAAGGTTTAAGGTCGCGGTGAATAATTCCTTCTTGGTGTGCTGCTCCTATGGCACGACATACAGGCAGAAAAATATCAATAAATCGCTCTACAGCCAGACCATTATAATTACTTAATTCTTCACTAAGAGTTGGGCCCTGAAGCATTTCCATTACTAAATAAGTTAGCCCTGAAGTTGTTGTTCCAAAGTCATGAATAGTAACAATATTAGGGTGTTTAATTCGTGCTGCTGCCTGGGCTTCACGCTCAAAACGAATTTGGCTAACAGCATCAGCCGTTACTTCTGCATGTAAAATTTTAATGGCTACTTCATCATTTATACGTAGTCGGCGAGCTTTATAAACAACTGACATACCTCCTTCGCCAAGAGGCTCAATCAATTCATATTTATTATCAATAATTTGACCAGATAAATTTTGAGTTGTTGTGTTGTCTGCCATTGCAATAGTTTATAAATTAATTAACTTATCAAATTTATTTTAAGTAAATCTTTATCTTATTGATTTAGTAGATTTAAGCAAATTAGCATAACCTTTCAGGTTATTCAATCTTAGCTAGTATTAGAGAAAAACTTTTCTATCTAATAAATTGACGATAAGTATATTTACTATTTATTTTGGAAGATAATATGGTAGTGACAACTATTACTACCTTGGGGGATAGTACGTTTTAGAGAAACATGCGCATCTAAAGCTTGTCTTTGCATATTAAGTTCTGCTGTACAAACTTCTGGAAAATCTGCTGCAACCTGGGAAATAGGGCAATGCTTAATGGTAAGAACATACTCATTCTTACCCATAGCATTAACTTCTACAACATAACCCATAGCACGTAAAAGTTCTGCAAGTTCACTAATTTTAGTAACTTCTAAGGGTTTACCCTTAAATTTTGATTGTAATTGCTGAAGAAACTCCTGGGCCCGACCAGCAAATATTGAGCTAATTGCTTGCATACCAAACATTTGCTTTACTTGCTTTAATACATCACTAGCCAATTGATTATAAGCACTAGGAAAAGAAGAATGCCCTTTTTCTGTAAGTTTATAAAGATATGATGGCCGTCCACGTTCATTAGATTTCTCACAACGCATAATAACTAAACCATCTCTCTCCATTCGGCTTAAATGACCACGAATGTTTACACCTGATACTTTAAGTTCTTCACTTAGTGAAGATACAGTCATCTCCCCATTAATTTTAAGTAGATGTAAAATTTTTTCGCGGGTTTTGTCAACTAGCTGATTATCCATAACCATAAAGTCTTAACGAAAATGACTGATAATTAACAACACTAAGAATAAATGTTTTATTGTTTTAACTAGCTAATTTTATCTATAAAGTAAATTAGAGACACTAGCAATATTACCAGTGATATTATACTCTATTATTCCAGAGAATACCTTACAACAAATTACTAGTTAGAACTTAAGTTACTTATTAATATAAAGCTAAGGTACAAAAAAAGTGTAACACTTAGATATAGGTTTTTCAAACCCGCTATCCTTATGTAATTGCGGAAATTCCAGCAGTTAGCCTTATTGGGCAAGTTTTTAAAGAGACAACAAAAAGAAAATAGATTAAGTTTAAGTTAACCTATTTTCTTTTAAGTTAAGCTACTGTAATTCGGGAAAAATTTCTTGATCATCTATGTTTGCAAAAGAAGGTTTTTCTTCTTTTTCTACAACCTGTCGTAAATACTTAGGCCAACGGCCTTGGCGAAAGACCATTAGTAAATAATTTACATTATCTAAATTAATTGCATAGAAAACGCGGTTGTCTACGTTAGGACGATCTGAAGGGTCTTTCTTTACCCAAATTTCTATGTTTTTTCCATTATTTATTACCCCTAAGTGAGGATCATTGTACTCATTTTCATTAGGGTGTAGTTCTGTATTACCTTGTAATTGGGCATAGGAAACTAATTTTTTAGCAAATTTAATTATTAATTGTACATCTTGTTGATTCATGCAAAAACTTCCTCAGAAAATAAAATTTTTGTTTTTGATGCCGATAAAGATTACCGTTGATTGACTCTAAAGGCTAGGAATTTAGCCGCAATATTGGCTAAATTTAATCTTTCTTAAACTTTAATAGAGATCTACACAAAAAAGATCTACTAAATGTATGACTTAAGAGTAAAGTTAAAAATTTTTATGCACAATCCTTTTTACCTTGCTATAATCGAAAAGTTAGTTTACTTGGCCGCGACTTAAATTAAATTAATAAAAATTTGTGGGGAGTAATTATGTTTGATTACTACCAAATACTTGGAGTTTGTCCAAAAGCGAGCCAAGACGAGATCCGTTCAGCCTATCGCAAATTAGCTAGACAACTTCATCCAGATCTAAGCAATGCACCGGAGGCTAATGAACAATTTGCTCGTTTAAGTGAAGCTTATAAAGTGCTTTCTAACCCTGAACTTAGGTCACTTTATGACCTAGGTGGAATAGAAAAACTAGATAGTAACCGCCGAAGCAATAACTTACGCACACAACGAGATGTTTATCGCTCTAATATTAATCGTGTTGTTGAAGAAATGTTAGAACAAGAACGCCTTGAAGTGCAGGCCCGCGCTCAGGCTGTGACTGTAGTAGCAACTCTTTTTACCTCTACTTTTATTGTTGCTCTACTAAAACCTATGATTTTGGATTCTATTGTAACAAAAGTTTTAGCTGTCTTTTTATTTGTTTTTGGAGTACGGTTTCTTTTTCAAAATATGCAAAATATATTAGAGAAATATACTTATTTACCAAACGTTCCTTCAGTAACTAAAATGACAGAACCTCCAAAACAACCCTTTAGCCGTTCTTTAGCCTTAGCTTTTTTAGGATTTGGATATTTGGTTTCTTTAGTGCTAGGTACATTAATAGGGTATTATTTCTTAGATAATGGTAAAAATGGCCCCTACATTGATAATTACTATTTAATGAACATATTTTTGCTACCTACAATTGCAGTTTTTCTTATAGGAATTTGGCGAGAATTTGTTTCAAAAATGGATGAAGTATTTGATTTATAAACAATTTAGTTTTACATGATAATTTAATATACATGGAATTTATTTTGTAACTTATTGATTCTAAAAAATTTTAGAATTTTAATGCCCTGTAATGGCATTTTGTAATAGCCCAGTCATGACAGGGCTGGGCATAATTTATTAGCTGCACGAAAGAAGCTTTCTTTTCATGAAACAATGTCTTAAATGTAATCGCCCTTTTGAAGATAATAGCGGTTTTTGCCCCTATGATGGACAACGCTTAATTTTTGTCCAAAATAAAGATGATATGATTGGGCGGTTGATTGATAACAAATACCAAATAGATAAACTTATTGCTAAGGGTGGTGCTGGTGCAGTTTATCGTTGTACGCATGTACAACTAAATGTTCCTGTAGCCTTAAAAATAATGCACAGTAACTCTACAAGTGATGTTAGTACTATTGAACGCTTTCGCCGTGAAGCTTATGCAGCAATGCAAATACGCCATCCTAATGCTATTGCTGTGATGGATTTTGGTGTCACCATAGATAATTTAGTTTATGTTGTAATGGAATATTTATCAGGTGTAACACTTAGACAAAGGTTAAAGGAACAAAAATTCTTTTCTATTAAGGATGCTAACGAGATTATCCAACAAATTGCTGCTGCTGCTGCTATTGCTCATAAACGTAAAATTGTCCATCGAGACTTAAAACCAGAAAATATCTTTCTTCACCTAGATAGCGAACAAGAAGTTGTAAAAGTCCTAGATTTTGGCATCGCTAAGTTTAAGGAAGCTATTCATAATGAAGTAGAAGGAAACATTACTCGTAAAGGCTTTGTTGTTGGAACTCCTCATTATATGTCACCAGAACAATGTTATGGTAAAGAAGTAGATGCACGCTCTGATGTTTACTCTTTAGGCATTATTCTTTATGAACTACTTACAGGACAGTTGCCTTTTGTTGGGCCATCACATACAGCAATAGCTGTAAAACAAGCATCGGAAAAACCACGCCCTACTTATGAAGTCCGTAAGGGCATACCAGCGGTTGTTAATGCTGTAGTAATGCACGCGCTAGAAAAAGCTCCAAGTAATCGCCCTCCAGATATGATTGCTTTTGCTTCTGAGCTAGAAGCTGCTGTAAAAGCTGTAACAGAACAAGAATTCTTAAAAGTATTTCTTAATGCCAGTGAACAAGATTTAGAAGCAGCACTGCTTTTAGCAAGTGACCCTAATAAAAGCTCTACTAGGATGTTAGAAATAGATAGCGATTTACCAACTTTAGAAGAAAAATTAAATCTACCTCCGCCCCCAGCCTATATGTCTGACAATAATAATGATATAAGTAATGCTCCTGTAGTTGGTGTGTCTGGTAATGTTGCTAGTAATTCCAGAAGTAGTTCTTTTAATCACTCTATAAGCATTGGCTTAAAGGCTAGAAAAACAGCATCTGTTCCGCGGTTGCAGGTTAGTAAAAAAACTAGTGAAAATGACTTTAGCGAGTTACAAAACTTACTTGGTGCTGCTCCAGAGGCTATTACAGTAGGTGATAGCAGTAATCAACAAGCTTTAGCTGCTGATTTATCGCAAATAATTTCTATAGAAATACCATCGGGTACAGTCCCTAAAATTGTAAATATTAACCGAGAAGTCTTACTTAATAGCTCTAAAGAAACTGCAATGTTGCTGCAAATTATTATTGGCGATTTAGAAACAGATAGTCCGCTAGATGATATATTTTTGAGTGAATTAAAAGCAGCACTACAAAATTTACTTGCTAATGTGAAACCTAGTTAACTGATTTCTTTTGGAACCAACTTCTAAGTTAAACGTCAAAGTCAAAAAATCCCAATCCTGAAAGTTGCAAAAGCTTATGAAAATACTTTTCCTCATATCTTTATTTTTTGCTTTTACTATGGTTGTTTACTCACAAATTAATGATTATGAAAAAATTAAATCTGAAGCTGAAAAGCTCTACTCTGAAGGCTCTTATAGTATGGCTAATCAACTTTATCAAAAGCTAGCTGATTGGCCTTTGTCCGATACAGAAAAACGCTGGGTAAACTTTCGTTTAGCTGATACTCTTTGGCGTAGTCAAGCTGCTACAAACACATCAGATAACACAAAATATGAACAAGCCCGTCAACAATTAGAAATTCTAGTTAGAGATATTAACCGTGAGCAAGATAGGGATTTAGTTTGGGCCGAAGTCCAAGAATCACTAGCTGATTTTTATTGGCAAAGAAATAATAGCCGAAGTTGGGGACAAGCTAGCAATTACTACCTAGCCGCGCTAGATTGGTGGGCCGGCTCTCAAAACCTAGATCTAGCCCGTCGTAGATACTTAAAAATTGTTTTTTCCTCTGCTAAACCTACCTGGGCCGAAACCTATTACTATTATGGTTACTACGGAAATATTTTTCCTATACAAGTTTTAGAAAATGCTTTGAAAATTGCTCAGTCTGATAATGATAAAGCTCATGCACATTATTTGATTGCAATGGCAATTCGTTATAGTGGTGGAAGTAATGAAGTTCGCCAAAAAGCACCAGAAGAATTTGAAGCAGCAATCAAGTTTGGTAAAACTGCCGATTGGTATGATGACGCGCTATTTTATTATGGTGAATGGCTGCAAAGCTATGGACGTATTAGCTTTGCTGATGATGGTCGAGTAATTCAGCAACAAGATTTTCCTGGCGCATTAAAACTTTATCAGCAAATAGTAAGCGAATACAAAAAAGGTGAAAGCCGCTATTATGACCAGGCACAACAAAAAATAGTAGAAATTACTAAATCCTATGTTCAAATTAGCGTTTCTAATTTCTTTTTACCTGATTCAGAAATACAGTTTTATCTTAACTACCGCAATGTAAAAGACATCAACTTTGCTTTATATAAAGTAGATTTAACTCAACACTTAAATTTTACTGACAACAATGTTTCTAGCAGTGGTTGGTTACAACAAATCAAGCTTGAAACTACACAACAAGTAAAAGCATGGACAAAAACAGTTGAAAATAAAGGTGATTATAAGCCTGTTGCGGAAAACATTGTTTTAGGTGAAAAATTACCCGTTGCAGCCTATGTTATTGAAGCTAAAAGCGGTGATAGCACAAGCAGGGAATTAATTTTAGTTACTGACACAGTTTTACTAGTTAAAACTGCTGGAAAACAAGTCTTGGCCTATTTTAGTAAAGCAATAGATGGTAGCCCCGTTGCAAGTGCAAATGTAAAGCTTTGGCAACGCTATTACACAGGTAATCAATATGTTTGGCAATCGCTAAATTTACAAACTAATTCAGATGGCCTAGCAGTTTTTAATCTGCCTGATAATAGTTCTAATCAAGATATTTTTATTGCTGCTAATAGCGATAATTATCAAGCATTTAGCCTAGGTTATAATTATCGTTATGGTAGTAGCGGACAAAGCTGGAAAGTTTATGCTTTTACAGATCGTCCGGCGTATCGACCAAAAGAAGAAGCTAAATGGAAATTTATTGTCCGCCGCTATGATGGGTCAGTTTATAGCACTCCAGCTAATGAAACCGTAGAGTTTGAGGTTACAGATCCACGAGGAACAAAAGTCAAAGAAGGCAAAACAAAATTAAATACTTTTGGCACGGCTTGGGACAACCTACAACTTACTGAAGCTATGCCACTTGGAGAATATCGCATTAGATTTTGGGATGAAGGAAAACGAAACGGCATTGGCGATGCTGTACTATTTCGTATTGAAGAATATAAGCTACCAGAATTTAAGGTTTCAGTAAAAACACCTGAAGAAAATGGAAAAAGACAAGTTTTCCGCATAGGTGAAAAAGTAGAAGTTAATATCCAAGCGGATTACTACTTTGGCGGGGCCGTAGCCAATGCTAACGTCCAAGTGGTAGTTTATCAAAATCCTTTTTATCACTATTACCGACCAAGAAGAGATTTTGCTTGGTACTATGAAGATTTTGATCGAGGCTATAATAATTATTATGGAAACGGACAAGTCATTAAACAAGAAACACTTAAGACTGATGCAGAAGGACGAGCAAAACTTATTTTTGAAACTCCAACTTATGGAGGACAAGATTTTGAATATCGAGTTGAAGCTAGAGTTACTGATAGCTCACGACGGGAAATTATTGCATCAGAACGAATTAGAGTAACACGCCAACGCTACTATGTTTATTTACAACCTGATCATTATCTTTGTCGCCCACAAGATAATATTAAAATCAAAGTTAAAACCATTGATGCTAATGATCAACCAACAGCAGTTGAGGGAAATATCAAGCTAGTTAGGGATTATTGGTATGAAATTTGGCTTGATCCAAATGATAAAGAGATTAAAGGCGAGGAACTAGACAAAATACGTAGGCAGCTTAAACAGTTTCCTCCGCCAAATGAGCCAAATAAAAAACCTTGGCGGCTAAAATTCCGAGGTTATGAGCATGAAGAAATTTTAACAGACAAATTAACAACTAATGACCAAGGAGAAGCTGAATTTAATGCTAAACCTGTTAAAGTTGGCTACTACCGTTTAGAATGGGCTAGCAAGGATAAAGGCCGTCCTCCAATCACTACACAAACAACTTTTTGGGCAATAAACAACGACACAACAGAGTTAGGTTATCGCTATGATGGTGTCCAAATTATTGTTGATAAAGATACTTTGCGCGTAGGTCAAAAAGCTTCTGTAATGGTGACAGTTCCAAGCCCAGACCGCTATGTTTTATTTAGTCTTGAAGCTAGCGACCTTTACAGCTATAAACTTTTACGTTTAAGCGGTACTGTCCAACTAGTAGAATTTGATGTTCAACAAAAACATGTTCCAAATGTTTTCCTAAATGCTTTAATGGTTTGGGATAAACAAGTTTACTCAGATAGTAAGCAAGTCATTGTTCCACCTACGCAAAATTTCTTAAATGTTAGCGTTAAGTCAGACCGTGACCAATATCAGCCACGCGAAGAAGGAACTTTAACTATTGATGCACGAGATGAAAATAATAATCCTGTTTCGGCTGAAATAGCTTTGGGATTAGTGGACGAGTCAGTTTATTACATCCAAAGTGATTATGCTGGGGATCCCCGCCAATTTTATTTTGGAAGTAAACGATCTCTTAATGTCCAATCTTTTAATACTTTCCAACAAAAACGTTATGTTCGTCTAGTTACAACAGGCCAAAAATCTCAACCATTAGTTGAACAAGAACGCTTGCAAGAATTTCAAGGAAAATCTGGTGGAGAAGGTGCTTTTAGAGATGAAGAAAGTGATTTTGCTGCTGCACCTCAATCCGTTGCTGCTGAATCAGTAATGAGCTTACAATCAGGTGCAAGACCTGCTGCACCTGCTGCAAATGCTCCTGCTAAATCCTTGGGACGGGCTAATAATGCTCAACTAGCTAAAAAAGAGTCTAAAGATGATGCTAATGAACGCAGAAGAGACGGTGCTGACCTAGACGATAGAAAACAAGTTGGTGAGAAAGGACAAGGGGGCGAACCTGCTGTTCAAGTTCGTAGCGATTTCCGGTCAACTGTTTTTTGGCAACCTGATGTTGTGACTGATAATCAAGGAAAAGCTACAGTAAAAATCAAATATCCTGACAATTTAACTAGCTGGAAAGCTGTTGCTCGTGTTGTAACAACCAAAGACCAATTTGGTATTGCTGATGCAATGACTAGAACCAAACAACCGCTAATTGTTCGTCTTCAAGCTCCAAGATTTTTTGTTGTTGGTGATTTAACTACTGTGTCCGCAGTAGTCAACAATAACACTGATAAAACTATAGTTGTAACACCAAAAATTGACGCTACAGGTGTAACCGTAACAGGACTT
>Ga0268299_1002195_pt1 | contig 25358 bp, 11 predicted proteins | sample NOBtaG_FD_193484 | JGI IMG/M metagenome (GOLD analysis project Ga0268299, IMG submission 193484) | Activated sludge microbial communities from bioreactor in Nijmegen, Gelderland, Netherland - NOB reactor | ecosystem: Engineered > Bioreactor > Aerobic > Activated sludge | place: Netherlands...
CACAGCGAGCGTCCCGGTGGCCACGGCGGCCGTGACGTCAATTGGCGCCACCGGCTGTTCAAGCCCCGTCGAGTCGATCGGTTGGCCGATCGCCGGGGCCGGCATTCCTGAGACAAACACAAAGCCCACCGACAGCTGGCCGTTCACCGTGATCCCATCATCCACTACCGGCCCGCGCAGACCATCCGGGGTGGAGGCCAGCACCACGATCTGCCCGCTGCCGAGGCCCGGCACCATCGGTGTCCGACTCACCGGCTCATCGATGCCGGGGCCGTGGGTATAGGTGGCTTGGAGCACGTTGCTGCCGTTGTACTCCAACAAGATATCTTCCCCATCGTAGATGTAGCGAGTGGTCTGGCCATTGGCCACCTTTTCGATCCGTCTGCCCAGCCCATCATAGCGATAGGTCGAGGTCGTGATGGCCGTGGGATTCCCGGTGGCGAATTCCTGTACCTGAACCAGGCGATTCTCGGCATCATACGTGTATTGGGAATAGTTGCCCGTCGCGAGCAACGTCTTTCTCGTCAGATTCCCGTTGTCGTCGTACTGGTAGGCAACGTTGCTGTCGACTGTGAGTTGGTTCCCTGCATTGACGACACTCCCGCCTGTCGTGCGGTTGCCCACCGCGTCGTAGGTAAAGGCCTGCGGATCGAGCAGCAGTGGGTGACTCGCGGAGGTCAGGCGATCCAGCTGATCGTAGCCGAAAGCCTGCGCGCCACGTCGGTCCGTGAGACTCGTCCGGTTGCCGACGGGGTTGTAGATGTACTCGGCCTTGTTGATCGGCGTACTGGTGGCCGTGAGTTGATGCAGGATGTTGGTGACTTGAGACACGGGATCATAGCTGTAGGTGCTCTGCGTCCCGTTGGACAGGGTGACACTCGTGCGGCGCGAGAGCGCGTCGTACGCATAGGCGGCGACCGGCTGGTTCTGTGCCCGGCTCTGGACTTCCGCCAGCGTGAGCGTTCGGCCATAGAGCCGCACTTCGTCGATCTCGCCCTTAAAATGCCCGCCGCCGCCCGCCGTGTTCGGGTCCTGCCTCCGTCCGAGGTACTGCTGGTTCACGTTGGACAGCGTGCCACTCAGGGTGGCAGGCCCAAAGACCGTCGTCAGGGTCAGCGGCTGGCCATTGACCCAGAGCTGGGCCGTGCCGGCCACAGTGTCCACTCCGGCCGCGACATGGTGCCATTGCCCAAAGGTGATCACCGGGGCCGTCGAGCGGAAGGTGGAGCCCGACACCGTGGGGCTGGTCGTGGTCCGCACGGTCAGTTGCATCCGTCCATCCTGCAAGAGGACTACCGAGAAGCCTTCGCTGACAAACGGGTCGCGCCGGCTGAAGATCCATCCCTCCGCCCCTACCGGCACCTCCGGCTTGATCCAGGCGTCCACGGTCGCGGTGGTGCTGAGACTATCCAGCACCGCGGAATCGGGAATGAGCACGTAGTCATCAACTCCATCAAAGGCAAAGGCCTGATGGCGCACACCGCGGTCGAACGCGGTCCCCAGTTGGAGCGTGCCATGTTGGCCTCCGACGGGATCGATCGCGCTGCCGTCGCCGGGCCATGCCGCCAGCAGCGTGGGCAACGGGGTGGCCGGGGCGTGGGGCTGCGTGAGGGACTGGAGGCGATTGACGGCATCGTACGAGTAGCTCGTGATCTGGACCGGATCGGTCAGCGTCAGCCGGTTGCCGTTCAGGTCATAGGCGTAGCCCAGCGTCACGGCCGGTTGGTGCGGCGAGCCGTCGGTCTTCACACTCAGCAGCCGGTTCGCCTGGTCATAGCTCATGGCCAGCACGCTATCCGGATCGGTCACGCGGGTCAAGTTGCCCACGAGATCGTAGGCGTAGCTGGTGATCTGGGTGCCGGGCAGGGTTTTGCTCACGAGCTGGTTCACGGCATCGTAGGCGAAGAGAATGTCGTCGCCCTTCGGCGTGTGGCGCTTGGTGAGGTTGTCGTTGCCGTCGTAGGTGTAGGTCTCGACTTTGCCCAAGGGATCGGTGGTGCTGAGCAACCGGTTGCGGCTGTCGTAGGCGAAGGTGGTGGCTTGGTTCTTCGCATCCGTGACCGTGAGGAGGTTGCCATTGCCGTCATAGGCGTAGCGGGTCATGCCCGCATTGGGGTCGGTCACTTGGGTGAGGCGGTTCCTGACATCATAGGTGAAGGTCGTCACGCGAGTGAGCGCGTCCGTGCTGGTCGCCACATTGCCCGCCGCGTCATACGTCAGGCTGGTGGTCCGATTCAAGGGATCGGTCGTGGTGAGCAGCCGACCGAGGGCGTCATAGGAAAAGCTGGTGGTCTGATTCAGCGCATCCTTCGTCGTGAGGAGGAGGCCCTGCGGGTTGTAGGTAAAGGTGGTGACCTGGTTGAGCGCGTCGGTGATGGTGAGCGGGTTACCTTTCGCATCATAGGCGATCTGGGTGAGATTCCCTTTCGGATCGCGGATGCTGGTCACCTGATTGAACGTCGGCTCATAGGTGAACGTCGTCGTCGCGTTAATGGCCTGCTCCGTGCTCGTGAGCAGGTTACCCTTGGCATCATAGGTCATCACGGTCACGGCGCCGTTGGGCCGCGTGATCTGCGTGGGATTCCCCTGGGCATTGCGCTGAATGGTCGTGACCCGGTTCAGCGCATCGGTCTGCTTGGTGACCCGGCTCAACGCATCCAATTCAAACGTCGTCGCCTGCGCCTTGGCATCGGTAAACGTCGCCCGATTCAGACTGGTCGCGCTCAGCGGCGCCGGATTGCCGGCCGTGCCCTGACCAGTGGTGAAATTGGGGACGGCCACGGTCTGGCTCGACGCCAGGGCTCGGGTGGCCCCGTCCGGCAACGTAGCCTCGGCAAACCGGCCGGCGGCATCGTAGCGGTACTGGAAGACCTGATTGCGCGCATCGGTGCGGCGAATCAGCCGGTGCTGGGCGTCGTAGGTAAACGTCACCACCGTGGCATCCGCGCCGCGCACCCGCTGCAAATTTCCACTGGCGTCATACTCCAACTGCGTCACACGCCCCGCCGGGTCGGTGACGCTGCTCACCTTGCCCCCGCTATAGGCCAGCGTCGTGACCTGCCCGGTCGGATCAGTGATCGTCAGGAGCCGGCCGCTGCCGTCATAGGCATACCCGGTCTGATTCCCGTTGCGATCCCGCTGGGCCGTCAGCCATCCCTGCGCGTTGAACTGAGAGACCACACCGTCCTTGGTGGTACGGGTGTAGGTCCCATCCACCTGACGCACCAAAACCGCCGTCTCATCGGGTGGCCCTTGCAGGGTCACCGGGGTCGGGCCGCTGGGCAGCACCGGTTGGTAGCCCGGCGCATTCGCCAGGTAGGCCATGGCGTTCAGAAAGAAGGTGCGATTCGAGCCTTCGGCATAGCGGTTGGCCCCCGCGCCGCCCGTGTAACCCGAGGCCACGATCTCTTCATCACCGATCAACACCGCCCGCCCCGCTCCGGAGAAGACCGTACCGGGTGGCAGCAATAGCGCATTGGGCCTCAGGTCGTTCCTCGCCAGCACCGTGGCCGGCCCCGTGGTGGCATAACCGGCATTGCCGCCCGTCAAGAGCGGACTGAGGATCGTGCCGAACGGGCCGTTGCCCAGCGGCGACGTGAGCCCGTCAGCGGTGACATCGGCCGTGAGGTCGCCGATAAAGGGCCCCGGCAAGGTGCCCAGCAGCAACGGCCTGGTTTGGCCGGCATTGCGAATCTCCAGGACGGTGCCGCCCCCGCGCACAAACTGCTCAAGGACCTGGACCTCCGTCGGGGTCAGGTCGGTCGTCAGCAGATTCAACACGAACACATCCACGCCGGCGAGGGCGGGCAGGGTGACGATGTTGAGGCCGCTGCGCATCGTGACGGGACGGCGAACGGTTCCGAGCGCGCCGAAGTTGACGGGATTGAGCAGATCGTTGCGCGCCGCGGCATGCATCGCGCCGGAGACAAAGCTGGCGTTGACGCCGCCGACCGTGAGGCTGCGGGCCTGATCAAAGCTTTCCACGACGAGTGGCCTCCCGGCTGCGCCATACAAGAAGGTGCTGCCGCTTCCCTTGGCCAACACCACCGACCCGTCTGCTTGCGGAGACAGGCGATCGAGCGCCGTGAGGGTCCATCCGGCGCCGAAGGGACTAGCCTGTTCGTTCCGGAGCAGCACCTGATTGCGCGTGATCCCGCCGATGCTGGATTGCGGATAGTTGGAGAACAGGAGCAGTTCATAGGGGTAGACGCCGGTCGGCAAGGTGCTGCCATCAAATTGCACGCCCAATCGGGAGACCGAATCCGCATTCTCCGGCAACGTATGGCTATCCCAATAGCGGTCCTGTCCCAGCTGCATCCCGCCGATCGAGAGTCGTGCCGAGAAGGTCGCGGGCACGGCGGCCTGGACCCGCAGGGTCGCATTGACCGGGAGAATGCGTTGCACATCGGCATTCGTCGACCGGTAGTGCAGCGTGAGATCGCGACTGACGCCTAGTGTGCGGATACCCGGAATCACTTCATCGTGCGAGAGGGCGCCGGCCGTGAGATCCGCTTCCGAGGCGGTCCGACAGGCCACACAGTCACCATCCTTGCTCGGCACGTCCTGGACCTCGGCCCGGGATTCCGGAGGCATGGCAAAATGCCAGGCGGTCTTGCGCACACCGCCCGTCCCCGGAACCATCTCCACAGTTGCCCCATCGGCACTGACGCGCATGCGCCCGACCACCAGGAACGTGCCGGTGTCCGGATACAAGGACCAGAGATCAAACTCGTTGCCCGGCGGCATATGGTCGACATTCGGGAACGTAATGGCGACCGGAGGATCCATCACGACCCCAGCCGGTTGGATGGTGACGGAGAGACCGGGCCGCAATTCCACGGGACGCGATTCCGGACGGCCGTATTCGGGCACGGGACTGATGGTCAGTTGGCCGGTATAGGGCGTGCCATCGGCATTCTTCGCGCGACCCGGCGGAATGACCACCGTGACGTGGGCCGTCGGGCTGGTGAGGGTCGTGGTGGCCACCGGATTCACGGTGACCGCCGTGGCCAGATCCAACGGTGGCGTGGTAACGGGGCTCGGCAGCACGTTGGCCGTGTTGGCGATGAGGTCCACGGGGGCGACCAAATTCGCATAGCCCGCCGGGACGCCAGTCACCACCAAGAGCTGTCGGCCCGCCGGATGGCCGGCAAACGCCAGCGTGAACTCGCCGGTGGCATTGGTCGTGGTCGTCGCGGGCACGTCTCGCAAGGAGACCGCAACGCCCGCCACGGGATTGCCGGAACTATCATCGACACGGCCAGACAGACTGGTCGGTGCGCCGGGCAGCGCGCCCGCCACCGTGATCGCCACGGTCTCGGATGAGGACACCGAACCGTCGGAGGCCGAGAAGACCAGCGTGAAGGTCCCCACCTGCGTCGCATCGGGGGTGAAGGTAAACAGGCCGGTCTGGCTGTTGAAGGCCATATGCGCCGGCAAGGTCGCCGACGCGGGCGCGGCTTGCTGGGCTCCGTACGTCACCGTCTGGCCATTGGGATCCACGCCGGAGACGGTGAAGGCCAGGGTGCTCCCCAAGGTCAGGGTCCGGTTGCCGATCGGCGTGATGACAGGCGGACTATTCAACAGCGTGAAGGGGAGCGGACTGGTGGCCGTCCCCAGTGGGGTCGTGACCGTAACCGGCCCGGTGAGGGCGCCGGGGGGCACCGCCGTGGTCAAGGAGGCGCCGGTCGTACTCACCGAGAGAACCGTCGCGAGCACGCCCCCGAAACGCACCTGATTATTCGACGCTACCGTGTTGAAGCTGGATCCCGTCAGCGTGACGACCGTCCCCACCACCCCTGTAGCGGGACTCACACTGGTGATCGCGGGAAGCCCGGCGGTGATGGTGAGTGTGCTGCTGGCTGACTGGCGCACCGTGGCCGTGGCTGTGAGCAACACCGAGCCGATGCCGGTTGCGGTGACTTGCACGGGCGTCGGCGAGGTGGTTTGTCCTGCCGCAATCACGACCGACGTGGGACTGAGCAGCACCGTGCCGCTCCCTGAAATGGCCAGCGTTACGGTAAGGGCCGACGTGGGAGCCACGGCAGTCCCAATCGTAAATAGCGCACTCTGACCCACCGTCAGAGAGGTGGCCAGCGGCGTCAGCACCAGGGCCGGGGCCGGCTGGACCGTGAGGATCGTCTCACCGGTGACGGGGCCGACGGAGGTGGAGACCGTGGCCTTGATTGTGGTGGTGCCGACCGTGAGGGTGTTCGCCACGCCGCTCGTGCCGATGGTGGCCACCGTCTGATTCGTCGATGTCCAAGTGAGGTCATTCGTGAGCGGCTGGCTGCTGCCGTCGGTGAACAGACCGGTGGCCGTGAAGGCGATGGATTCGCCGACCAAGGCGGTCGGGGCAGCGGGCCCAAGGCTCAACGATTCCACTTCCGGCGCGGTGACGACCACCTGCGCGGTGGCACTCGTGCTGTTGAACGAGGCCGTGATGGTCGCCTGGCCTTGGGTCTGGGTGGTCACCGGGAATGACGCGGTCAATTGCCCGGCGGCGACAGTCACGCTGGGTGGCACGGTGGCCACCGAGGTGGCACTGTTTTGCAGCGTGATGACCGTCGGATCCGTCGGGGCCCGATTGATCGTGACCTGCAACACACCCGTCCGGCCCTTGGGCAGGGTCAAGGGAGCCGTCACCGGCGAGAGCGGCTCGAGGATCGTGACGACCGGCGGAGGCGGAACGGTATTCACCGTGGCCGTCGCCGTGCCATTCAACGTCGCGGTGACGGTCGCCGTCCCAACCGTGAGGGCACTCACTGAGACCGGCGCTGTCGTGGACCCGGCCGGCACGGTGACACTGACAGGGACTCCCACCATCGTGGCGTTGGTGGTCGTGAGCGGGACAATCGTATCCGTCGGTTGCGCGGCATTGATCGTCAGCGTAAGTGTCCCCGTCGCCCCCTGCACCACATTCAAGGGACTCGGCGTGAGTGCCAGCACCTGCGGCGGTTGCGGCGTCACAGTCACGGTCACCTGCTTACTGGCGCCACCGAGGGTCGCCGTCACCTGTGCCGCGCCGGTGGTGAGGGCCGTGACGGTGAAGGTGGCCTGCGTGTCATTTGGCGGCACCGTCACGCTCTGCGTGACAGGGATCTGCAGGACCGTCGGTTGATCCACAGACAGGGCAATATCCGTCGGGCTGCTTTGGGCGGCATTCAGGGTGACGGTGAGAGTCCCGATCGCGCCGACCACGAGGGACTGGCTGGTTGATTGGAAATCTACCAAGGCGACGATCGGAGGCACCACATCCAAAGCGGCTTCGGCCAATGAACTACCGAGCGTGGCCCGGACCATGGCCGTGCCCAAGGCTACCGAGGTCACAGTGAACGAGGCTTGCGTCTGCCCGGCCGGGACAATCACGGAGGTCGGCACCGTCACGACGCCACTTGGCGTGGCCATCAGCGTCACGGTGGTCGGACCGACTTGGGCCGCGGAGAGGGTGACGGTTAACGGACTGGTCGCACCGAGCGTCAGTTGGCTCGCCGGAGGCGAGAGGGAGACCACGGTTGGCAACGTCGGCGTCACCGTGACATGGCTGGTCGCACTGGTGCCGTTGAGAGTGGCGGTGATATCCGCCTGCCCGGCGGTGTTGGCCGCCACATTGAAGGACGCACTCACCTGCCCGGCCGGCACCGTCACGGTTGCCGGGACGGCCGCGATACTGCTGGCGGAACTGCTCAGGGACACGACCGTATTCGTCGCCTGGGCGGCGTTGAGGGAAACAGTCAGTTGCCCACTCCCTCCTTGGGTGATGCTCAGCGCAGCGGGCGAGAGACTACTGACGGTCGCCACCCCGCCCACCACGCGAACGGTGCTGGTGATGGTCTTCTCGTTGAGCGTCACGTTGAGCTGGCTGGTGCCAGCACTTACCCCGGTGACTGGAATCGACACGAAGGTCTGGCCGATGCTGACGGGAACGCTACTGGGCACGGTGGCAATGCTCGTCGCGGTACTCACCACCGAAAGAGTCGTCGCTTGGAGGGGGACCGGGAACAGGACCGCCAGCACCGCGCTGCTCGATCCCGCACGAATCGTTTTTGGATTGGGGAGCAGCACGATCGGTCTCGGTGGCGGCAACGCGATCGTCACGCCAAGGCGGCTGGGACGGGTCAGCGCATCGAAGAAGATCCGGACGCCGGTGACGCCGGCTTTCGTTCCGCAGGCGGCATTACTCGCCGTGGTCCCCATACGAGTGGACACCCGAACCGCCAGGGTTTGTGTCAACGTATCAAGGGATGTTGATGGAATACTGCCCAGGGCCAGACTGATCTCTCGCGCGGTGCTGGCAGAGGCCGTGAGGGTGCTGACGCAGCGCGTCAGGCCGGAGCTCAGCACCTGCCCGTTGACCAGCGCCTCCACCAGGAGATCGACCTTGCCTCCCACATCCCCGCTGCTTTTGAAGCCCAGCCACAGACGGGCATTCGTCAGTGCCGTGAGCGTCGCTTTGCCGTTGATGCCGGCCGGCGGAGTCCAGGAGCCAATCGGCGTCCACGGGTTGCCGCCGCTGAAGGTGAGGCCGGCTGAATCTTTGGTCTTGGCCGTCAAACTGAGCGAGGGGAGCAAATCCGCCGTGAGCGTCGGTGGATTGGCGGTCCCTCCGCTCCCATGCAGATAGGCATCCAGCGTGACCGTCGACGATTGCGCGAGGGTTGATCGAACTGGGGTGAGCAGGCCAGAGAGCCGGCCAGCACCATGATCACCATCACTCGACACAGCCAGCCGGTTCGGACACACGCGTGGGTCATCGACGATCCTTGGTCAGTGGTGAACAGCAGGGGGACAGGTGCGCGATGCACGCGAGGAACCGGCGTACGTATGACTAACTACCACACCACCAGCGTGGTGGCGAATAGTTTTGGAGTTTTTGACAGACACAAGACGGATCGAGACAAGTAGCGAGATGCTAGGCCCATTCGGCCCTAGCGGTGGTAGGCGGCCTGAGAGGACAGACGGGATAAGATGACAGCGCGCACGAGCACCGACGTGCGATTCTTTATGAAGGCTCTCCTGATGACTCGGCTTTCAGCCATATCGTCGTTTCGACATTGGATTGGGCGGCGAGAATCTTGACGGTCGTGGGCGTGATCGAGGCGACCTGAAACTGACCGTCGAGAGTCTCTCCGAGATGAATGATATAGATGTCCTGCCCTTTGCTTAAGAACGCCTTCTGTTCCCCTTGTCCAGTCAGATAGCCGAGATATCGATATTGGGCCATGACCTCACGCAGGTGCTGGCGTGTGCGTTCCGCTTCCGCCCGTGCAGCCCGTTCCGCCAATTCTTCCGGCGAGGGCATGAGCGGCGCGGGAGGCGCCACCGGCATCGCCACCACCACTGCTGGTGTGGACGGAGGCACCTCGTTGTTGCGCACAGCGACCCTGGCAACCCGCTTTTCTGCGGTAATTGGTGCCGCCGAATCAAAAATATTGCGTGTGGGGGATGACGGCAATTGCGCCGCCGCGATCCGCATCGGACGCAACGCGAGCTCTTGATCCGTGCCATTCTGGTTCGCGGTCTTCATCGCGCGCTGGCCGGACGTATAGGTGAGAGGCACCTCCCGTAACTCCGGCAAATTGCTGAGCTGGGCCACAGCGACCGTCACCCAGATCCCGATGAGCCCACCCAACATCAGCGTGTTCTTTGGAAGAGTCATGACATCCTCCCTGTTGGCGGATTCGGCCGCAAGAAGGTCACGACCGTGACGTGAAACACGACGTCTGCCGCACCCCCCGGCGCAGTCTTCGCACTTCGACTCGCATCCAGACTTTCGATCACGACATAGGAATCCGAGGATTCGAGCCGATGGATAAACCGATAGACGGCCGCATACGGTCCTGTGACGGAAAACGAGAGGGAGCCCTTCATCGGCAAACCGGCGACCTTCGTCCGCTCAATTCCGTACTGCATCCCAGGAATACGCACGCGCTCCGTTCGTCCGAGTTCAGCAATCGCCAGCGCTAAGGAGGCAAACTCGGTCTCTGTCGGGAGTCTGCGCCAGACGTCGTCCAGCTCTCCCTTGATCGCCCGCAGCGCTTCCTGCGTCTTGCGAGTGGCACGCAGGGTCGCCTGTTCTCCTATCGCCGTCTGATATGCCGTGTCGGCTTCAGCCAGATGCTGTTGTGCAGAGACATGTTTCACGAGATAGATTCCGGCGGCGGTGACGCAGGACAGGGTCACCAGACTCAGGAGGGGGATGAGGGAGACGAGCAACAGTCGGCTCAGAACGGAGACCTTTCGTTGGCTCAATCCCTTCAGCATCAAGGTCTCCTAGAACGACGGCCGATAGCCGACGGTCAGCTGAAAGTCCACCTTTCCCGCCACCGGTATACGCGCCGGCTCCACCTCAATGCTGTGCACTGCATGGGCCTGCGGGGTATCAGGGGGCTCCAGACGATGACTTGTTAAGGTGGCCTGTCGAAACGCTGCGTGCTGCTCCAACCGTGCCATAAAGGTCTGGACGTCGTGGAGCGACGCCGCCGAGCCATGGAGCGCCACGGTCGAGTCCTGGAAGTTCACGCGCACGGTGTGAAGGGCCACTGGTGACGGGAGGGTCATTTCCAAGTCGGCCAGGAGACGCGACCAGGAGAAGCCCCGCTTGTCCGCCAGTTCATTCACAAAGACCACCTCTCGCTTCACGGTTGCGATCTGCTCCGGTGATAATGTCAGGTGCGCACGGGTCATATCGTTGGACAGACGGGCGTTGGCGTGCTGCAGGCGTTCGACCACCCGATCCAGATGGATCGCCGTGTCCTCCATGACCATACTCTCGTGCCACCATTTCACCGCCAGCGCTGAGGCCCCTAGCACCACAACGACCGCGACCCATTGCAGGAGGCGCACCACCCGAATCACAAGCGGCGTGATGGAGAATCCGGATCGTGAAACGAGTGGCCGGCTCGGGGTCGATCGCCAGGCAGAGGGCCAGTTCAGGCTTCGCAGTGTCTTCATGCCCCCACCACGCTGGCCAGAGCGGAAAGCCCGGCGAAGGATCCCCCGCGACCATCGAGCTGCGCGGGGACCCGCTCCCAGCCGAGCGGGACCACCGCAATCTGCCAGCCGCCGCGAAGACCAGGAACGGTGACCGTCAACTCGCCTCCCAGCAGCTGCGTAATCACCTCGGTGGATTGGCTCGTGATGAGGTAGAGGGGACAGGACGTCTCGCCGGTCTCACTGAAACCGGCTGATTGTTCAGCGAGGTATTGTAGGGTTCCGACTAGCTCACGGCGTAGATCCTGCGTCCCCGGCATCAGCGATCGCGTGCGCAGAAACACCGGCCTCCCCTGCTCGACCATCAGCAACACGAATTCGTCGTCCGTCCATTGCATCACGCAGAAACGTTGCTGGCCCTGCATGAGCGTGCGGTACAGGCTCAAGAACTGAACGAGCGCCACGCCGATCGAGGCCGGGATGAGCCCTGCGTGAGAGAGCGCCTCCTCATATTGATCCACGATCGACTGGCGCACTGCCATGGCCAGCACCTGAGTGGTCGTCTCGCTCGGGTAGGTCTGCATCATCACCCGTGCATCGCCAATCGTCAGGTTGAGGTCCTCGCGGAACCGCCACGTGATCAGCGCGGCGCGTTCCTTCGGATCGTCTGAGAACCGGTCGAACGCAAACAGGCCTAGATGCACCGCTCGAGTGGGCAGACTCAAAGCGACCGTTCGCTCAGACACACCTTCCATCAAGGTGCACAGTGACTTCGTGAACGCCTCCCGATCCTGCAGGTGTGGCTCCGTTGGAGAGACCGTCAGCACCCCACCGGGTAAGGGATGTTCCCGCACCTGCTCAACGATCGGCTGGCGGAACCAGGGCCGGCGAAGCGCCACCAGACTGAGGCTGGTGGCAGATACACTGAGGCCGACACGAGGGCGATGGATGGGAAAGAGTGTCGGTCTCATCCCGTTACCCCAGGAACGTCATCCGATTCACTTCACGCATGGTCGTCTCCCCTCGACGGACCTTCTCCACCCCGGCCTGGCGCAAATCGGTCATGCCTTGCTCGACCGCAGCCCGCCTGATCTCGGACGGAGGGCGCCGATCCAACATCAATTCCCTGATACGATCCGTGAGGGGGAGAAACTCCGTGATGGCATGCCGACCCCGATAGCCTAATCCATGACACTCCAAACACCCTTTTCCCTCATACACGGGACGATCCTTGAAGAGCTCATACTCAAATCCCAATTGTTCACATTGCGCCTGAGAAACAAGGTGCGGAGCCTTACAGGATTCACAGATGGTGCGGACTAACCGTTGGGCCATGATGCAGTTCAGCGATGAGACAAAATTATAGGGCTCGATTCCCATGTTCACGAACCGCCCGATCACATCAAACGCGTTGTTGGCGTGCACCGTGGAAAACACCAGGTGGCCGGTCAGGGCCGACTGAATGGCAATCTGCGCCGTCTCCGCATCACGAATCTCCCCCACCATGATCTTGTCCGGATCATGGCGTAAAATGGACCGCAACCCTTTGGCGAACGTAAGGCCTTTCTTCTCGTTCACCGGAATTTGCACCACCCCCGCCAATTGATATTCGACGGGATCTTCAATCGTGATGATCTTGTCTTCCTTCGTATTGACTTCATTCAGCGCGGCATAGAGTGTCGTCGTCTTCCCACTGCCGGTCGGCCCTGTCACCAGGACCATGCCGTACGAGGCCGTGATGGCGCGGCGAAACCGGTCTAAATCGTCTTTCTTCAATCCGAGGGAATCGAGGTGCAGCCCCTGTCGTTTGGCGGCAAATTCCTCCTTGGCGAGAATACGAATGACGACGGATTCTCCGAACGCGCTCGGAATGACTGAAATACGAAAATCAATCGTGCGCTTCTCGAGGCGGAGCTTAAATCGGCCATCCTGCGGAACTCGACGCTCCGCAATATCGAGGTCCGACATGACTTTGATGCGCGACACGAGCGGATTGTGGAATCGCAGATCCAACGGCTCCATGGCCAGATACAACACGCCGTCAATGCGATATTTGATCTCCGTCACCCCATCGGCCGGTTCGAGATGGATATCGCTGGCCCGCTTCTGCAGGGCGTTGAGGATGATCGTATCGACGAGTTGGACAATCGGACTCAGATCCCGTTGCACCTTGTCGACTGACAGCACTTCTTCGCCGTCGTCATTCTCGCGGACCAACATCGGCCGGAACTCATCCTTGATTTTGGCCACCACCTGACTATTCCGTGTGCTCTCGCGGAGCGACGCAACAATGGCGGAGCGCGGGGCGACGACAATTCGGCAGGCCCGCCCCACCGCGCGCTCGACGTGATCCAGTCGTCGCACATCGGTGGGATCGGCCAAGGCCAGCACGAGAACGCCTTCTTCCTCGCCCATCGGCACGCACTCAAATTGCCGCATGACCTCAACCGGCATGAACGGAAAGGCTTCGAAGTCCACCCGGAACTCGTGCAACGACTGGTAGGGCATTCCACATTGCTCAGCGAGCGCCTCAGCCAATTGCGCGTCTGTCATGGTGCCGTCTGCCACCAACAGAGCATGCAGTTGCCGCTCGGGCCCTGATACCTGCGCCGCTGCCGCTTCGGCCTGAGTGGCCGTCAGACGGCCTTGGCGCACCAAGACATCGAGCAGCGTCGCCTGTCGAACCACGGTCGGCATCGTCTAACGCTCCCGTTCCATGAGTGACCCCTTGGCAGAGGGCACGAGGAGGTCCTGTCCAATCGCAATCCCATCGTGCGTCAACTGATTCAGCTGTCGGATCACGGTAACCGAGGTCTGATGAACGCGAGCCAGACTCGACAGTGAGTCCCCTCGCTGCACCCGAATACGCGTGACGGGCTCCGTCGGCTGTTCGTTGCCGATCGCCAGGACGGTGACCTGAGGTTGAGCGGTCGGTGTTGCTTGGAACAGTGATGGCAGAATACCGGACGCTGATGGCCTTCCCTCTCGTCGTGCTGGTCCAGCGGGAGGATTCGATGATGGCCTCGAGCCGCTATCGGATGGGCGAGGCGACGTGTGGCCGCTGCCCTGTCGTACGTCTTCGAGTTGTTTCGTGAGCACCAATAACCCGTCTTTCAGCTCCTTGATCGACTGGTCGTTCTTGGCCGCCACCCATTGATCCCGCTCCGCCTTCAACGCATTCGTCTCGGCCTGACGCACTTCAACCGTCTGTCGCAATTCAAGCAGTCGCTGGTGGTTCTCCGTCTGTTCTTGCCGGAGTTGCGCCACGAGGGCACGCAGTTCCATCAATTCGGCTTCCTTCTTGGCGGCGGCAATCCGCGTGGCCGCCATCTCCGCCCGGAGCGCCGAGAGTTCCGCTTCACGTTCCCGTGCCACGGCTATGACCGGCTCTTGCGGCTCACCGGAAGCGAGGCGCTCGTGGCGCGGCCCCGCGCAACCGGTCAACATCGCAGCACCGGCGAGGAGGAGAACGGCCGCTGTGAAATGTGACGCAGTACGACGCATCACCCTACCAGGTGTTATAAGGAGTGCCATCCGGTCCCACGAGGGGACTCCCACTATGGATATCGGCAATCCCGCCCCCGTCCCCTTCGTCGGCCAGCACTTGCCAGGTTTGGTCCGAATGGGTAAAGGGATCGACGGGAATGCGCTTGAGATATCCCACCTGAACCAAATCACCCAATGCCGAGGGGTAGGCCCCCTTGTCTGCCCGGTACTGATCCAACACATCGCGCACGGTGGCCAGGTCATACCGTAACGTTCCCTCCCGCGCCTTGATGACGGAGTGCTGGTAGGAGGGAATCGCCAAGGTCGCCAGAATTCCCACAATGGTCACGACCATCATGAGCTCGACGAGGGTGAAGCCGCGATTCGTCAGTTTCTGGGTCAACATCACTGCCCCTTCAGCGCGCGCGAACGATGGCCCGGCTGGTGCCGGCCGTATCCGTCCCGGGTGCAGCGGCTTTGCCGGGCAAGACCTGCAGGTCTACAGGAAACTGCCCCGGCGCTTTGGCCTGGAAAAACAACATGGCGAGAAGCCCTTCGCCCGGCGGGACTACACCATCTCGACGAAGCGTTAGCATCACCTGGCCCTCACCCGTTCGAGAGGCCAAGGCCACTGCCCCAGGCGTGACCCGCCGAAACTCCAGCATCGTGGGATCAAAGTTCACAGTCACCGACGTTTCCGCAATCTGCTCCAAATGCAACGCCGTGAGATCGAGGCGACACTCCTGCCCGACGGCCGTCGAGACATCCACGGGCGTGAGCCTGAGAGGCCCTGACGCCAGAGCAACCACCTCTCCCGCAGCTCCTGAAGTCGCAGGAGCTGGCCTCTGGCCACTTGGGAGCGTGGGCACAGTTGACGGCGAAGCGGACCCTTGCGGCGAGGTGGCACCCGCACTCGGTGAGGTCCCGCTGGCGGCGGTCCCCTGAGGAGGCGTCACGGAAGCACCGCCCTGCGCCGCCGCCGACAGCGCGGGAGTCGGATGCATCAGCTGACTCCGGCCCGGCGCTTGCGACACGGGAATCGCCTGTGGGGCATAGAGTTGCGAGGTGGCGAAGGTATTCTCGGTTCCGGACCAAAAGGCCTGCGCGGCCGAGGACGGCAGATCCATGTTCCGCACCACACGCGGGGTGATCGTCAACACCACTTCTGTGGAGATACGATCATCTTGCTTGGAGGTCAGAATATCTCCCAGGATGGGTATATCGCCGATAAACGGAATCGTGGATTTGGTCTTCCGCTTCTCGTCCTGGATGAGGCCGGCTAAGATCACGGTTTCGTCATCCTTTAACATCAGCACCGTTTCAGCCGTGCGTGTCCCGAATTTGAACTGTTTGATCTCCGGAGCCGCCTGCAGGGTCACCTGATCGCCCAGCCGAGTGACCTCTACCTTGATCTTCATCATCACTTCGTTCATCAAATTGATCGTGGGTTCCACGGTCAGTTTAACGCCGACATCCTTGAACTCGATGGAGGTCACGGTCGAGGTCGTCGGCACGGCGCCGGTCGCCGCCTGACCGGGCAACACGTTGGTCGTCGAGAGCAAGATCGGTTGCTTGTCGCCGACGTTGATCGAGGCGGCCTTGTTGTTCATGACTCGAAGCTTCGGCGAAGCCAGCGTTTGCGCATCAGATTCTTGTTTGAAAAAATCCAAGATGACACTGGCCGGCAAGGTAAAGAGATAACTCTGGGGGCCAATCGAGGTCAGTTGTTGATAGGTGAACTGGGTCGTCGCCGTAGAGATCCCGCCGGAGCCACCCGTCGGCACCAACCCACTGCCGGCCTGTTTCGCATAGTTCAGGCCATACTTCAGACTCTTGGTGCGATTGACCTCCAGCACTTCGACATCCAGTTCCACCTCCGGTTCACGGCGATCGATGGCAAACAGCAACTTTTCCGCAATTTGCAACTTCACCGGTTCATCCCGCACCACGATCGCATTGACCTTCTCATCCACATAGATGTGCTTGCTCTCTAACATCGTGCGGAGCAAGTTCACCGCATCTTTGGCCTTGGCGTTGTTCAGATAGTAGGTCCGCATCAGGAGATCCTGATACTGAGCCTGCTTCTGTTTGTTGTTCGGCATGATCAGGAGCGTCTCCGGTGCCACGCGCTGCGCCACCATGCCATTGGTGTTCAGAATAAGGTTCAACGCATCGTCGAACGCCATCTCCTTGAGAAAGATCGTGATCGGTTCGTCCCGCACGTCCTTGTCGAAAATCACGTTGAGCCCAGCCGTCCGGGCCACGATCTCGAAGACTTCTTTCAGCTTGGCGTTTTGGAACCGGAGCGAAATCGGCTGGCTCGACCCACCAAACATTTTCGTCGACCGCTGCTGGGCCGTGATGTCGGTAATATGGGTGAGGGCTTGGGTCAAACTGGGGTCGAGTTCGACGGCCCGCTCGTAGGCGGTCAGCGCCTCTTCGGATCGTCCGAGGTTGCGCAGCTTATCGGCCGTTTGCAGCTGATCGGTCGCTTCCTTCAACCGCAGCGCGTCGGTCATCCCCGCATGGTGTTCGACCTTCGTCGGATCGAGTCCGAGCGCGGTCTTGAATTCAGTCAAGGCCTCCGCAAGGCGACGCTCCTCAAGGGCGCGTCGGCCGTTGGCATAGTGGGCCACCGCCGCATGCTGCTTCGCGACTTCGAGTTTCTCTTTGAGGGCTTCATCAAACGGATCGCTTTTGAGGGCGTCCCGGTAGGCTGCCACGGCCTTATCCCACTCGCCGTCTTCGGCCAACCGCTCGGCACGTCGCAACGTCGGTGACGCGCATCCGGCCAACAACGTGATCACGAGGGCTAAAGACGTGATTCCGAACCATGGTCGCGCGACAGGTGCAGACATACAGCAGGTCTCCACGAAAGTCCCTCTTTCCAACCCACAGCACTGACAACGGAACAGTCATTTACCCCACCCAGCAGGGCGGGGGCAGTGTGGGCAAGACCCTGTCATGTGTACCCTGAGAAGGCTCGAACGACAATCGCCCGGTGGTAGGGGCTCAAAAGAAGGGCTCTAAGGCCGCGTTATCCTGCACCCCTTGAAATTGAGACCACCCCTACGACATGGTCCTAAGCGGACTGGGGAGGTGGCGATGGGATTCGAATCAGCAGAACCAATTGAACGGTGGACGGCCAAACGCCGCGTGGCATTGGTGGTCAGCATCCTAAAGGGCGAGACCTCAGTGGCGGAAGCGGCCCGCCAGCACGGCCTGACTGTGGCCGAGGTCGACGACTGGCGGGAGAAGTTTCTGCTCGGCGCAGAGAACGCGCTCCGGAGCCGGCCACGCGACGAAGAGGCCATGAAGGACGAGCAGATCAAGAAGCTGAAACAGAAGATCGGGGATCTCGTCCTCGACAACGATATCTTACGGGAGGCCTTGAAACCCTACCCTTTGGACCGGAAGACATCCGACGCGTGAAGGCTGCCGTCTCGGGTGTCTCGGAACGACGAAGCTGTCAGGTGCTCGGCGTCAGTCGAGCCGGCTTGCATCGACCGGCCGCCCCGGAGCGGCGAGGCCGGAGGGCTGATCCGCCGTGGGTCGAGCGGCTGCGGCAGCTGATCCAGCAGCATCCCACGTTTGGCTATCGCCGACTGCGGGTGTTGCTGCGAGGCCAGGATGGGATTGTGGTGAATCGCAAAGCCGTCTATCGGGTGCTGAAACAGAAGGGCTGGTTCGTGCATCAACGCGTCACCACCCCACGTCCTCGTGTACAGGGCTGGGTCAGTCGAGCCAGTCGCAGTAACGAACGCTGGGCCATGGATGTGACGCATATTTCCTGTGGCCAAGACGGCTGGGCGCATCTAGCGGCGGTGATCGATTGTCATGATCGGGAAGTGATCGGCTACGAGTTCGCGCTTCGGAGTCGGGGCGAAGGAGGCCGAGCGCGCCGTGGAAGCCGCTTGCCTGGCCCGGTTTGGGACGCTGCGACCCGTGGGGGCCCCGGTCTTGCGGAGCGATAACGGCCTCATCTTTCAGAGTCGGCGGTTTCGACAAGCCTGTCGGGATTATCGGCTCACGCAGGAGTTCATCACGCCGTATACACCGGAACAGAATGGGATCATCGAACGGTTTTTCCGGAGTCTCAAAGAAGAATGCGTCTGGCAGCACGTGTTTCAGACGTTTGATGAGGCGAGGCGCGTCATTCGAGATTGGATGCAGTGGTATAACCAGGAGCGTCCGCATCAGGCATTGGGCTATCGAAGCCCAGTTCAATATCGGGCGCAACAACTAACCCAGGTGGCTTGATTTCAGGGGAGCACTACACGAATTCGAGGTCAGGTGACGCATTCGAGAGGTGAGTGGCGGCTCTTTGATCGGACTAAGATCGACTCTCAGGAAGCACGAAATAATTCCCGCTCCATATCATCTACCCACCAGAGGATGGGAGGAGCGGTGCAGACATCGCCCTGCTATGCGTATGTAACCGCTGGAGAAGTGTGCGTGTTCAAATGTGGATTGCACGGCCTCATATCTTCACAAAAGGTTTTGCGGCATGGCACGACAAGAGCGACACAGTCGCGAAGATATCGGTCTCGTGGATCAGCTTGAGTCGTCTCGTCCTTCGCTCACCACCCCGATCATTCAGATGCTTGACGCCAAATGAGTTGTGCACGGTCAGAAAGAACGGAACGTCAAAGATGCCTTCTGCTCTGGTTATGAGTGGTTTCGAAAGGGACCGACGTCAGGTGTGTTCATTGTACTATCCACTCCGTTCGAAAACTTAGTGGATCGAAGAGAATAAAATCAAAATGCCTCCGCTGTTGCCTATGAAACCGGAGCGGTGGGATTTCGATTGCTTGTCCCCCTTTCTCCAGCCCTCCCAAGATCATAGTGAATGGCTGATCAGGGTCAAATGTGCGTATGTCGAACATTAAGCCTATGAGCACTTCTGTTGAAGCAGAGAATCTATTATTTGAAACATTTAGGCTTTTCTCGTCTAGCAATCTTTCTGAATCAGAATTTGTGTGGATATCAGAAACACTAAGAGGCCCCGTGAATCCCGCCGAAGAAAAGGTGTTGCCCTGCTCTATTTGTAAAGTAACACGTCGTGGGTCAAAGCTCACCGTTCCAATCCTAGGCAACACAGAAATAAGAAACCAAAAACGGTTTCTATCCTCCGTATGCCATATTGGGATAAGAGGTAAGAGTGGTCCTGTGCCCCCCCAAAATCTCCCATTTTGAGGAATCACCTTGATTTCTACTGAGTCCAGAGTAAACGTAACAGAGTCTGCAGTGTTGGGAGACTTCATCACACTCCGGTCATCACTCCAGATGGTTGTGCAACCTTGACCCAGTGTACTAATAACGAATGTAACAAGAGACACCAAGACGGTTCGCCAACCGGATTTCATGTGGGTACCTAAAGAAGCCTTCTCGTTCTTCTGATTTTCAGAATGTACCTTGAACTGTGGGCGCATTTATCGATTCTTGCCAGACTAGCATGAAGTCTATGAATTTCACGTCGCCGTACTGTCCTAGAATGGCTCACCTCGCTGAGATGGAGGACTACTTTCATTAAGTCCAGATCCACTGTCGCACCCGAATCCATTTGAGCCGTAAGTGCAGTGCCCACCCTTTTGAAGTTGTTTTTCTATTTCTCCAGAAGCCAGATTGAATAGAGTACCTCTCATCACTTCATTCCCTGCTCCGACCGATAATGCCAACTCTGGAATTGTCGGTGTAGTAATTATGCGTTTTATGAGGGTTTCGATTGTCAAATCTGTAAGCTTCCACCAATCTTTTCCGGCACCCCTTGAAAACGCTGCTCCTGTATCCCGCAAATAGTATTCTGCCCCAGTAAATGCACCGGCAAGAGCAGCTCCAGTGGCTGCGCCATACAACGTACCAGAAACAATCGCATCCCAATTTCCCGCACCACCTGCATAGCCTACCGTGGCACCGCCTGCAGCGCCTGCAACAGCACCACCAATCGCGTGCGCGCCGAACATTTTCGTGGCTGCCCACGCGAACTTAGCTGAGAAGCTCGGGGCTCCCAGCGACGCTACTTTGAAAGCTGAGCTGATGCCGCCATTCACAGCACCTGCCACCGCTCCGACAGCGGAACCAAACAGCATACCTTGACTGATGTCGCCTCCTGCCTGCGCAGCACTATATCCTCCAAAGCCTGCTCCCGTCCATGCGCCGATGGCGGATGCAGTCGCAACGCTACCACACCCGCCACAAGCAAAGGAGGCAACTGCCGTTGCCGCGAGGATTTCACCTGCCAAGGTATACCGCCCCGATTTAGATTGTGTTAAGACAGCGCTACCGATTAAGAAGTTCGCCGCGCCGAAAATCGGACCACCCGCAATTTGAATAGCGACGCCCAATGCAGTCGTTCCAACATCGCCCAAGGCCCGTCTAAAAAACTTGCCGAAATTGATTCTAAAATGTCCCGTCGGATCCGTATAGCGGAAAGGATTGTTCCCGGCATAGGTGTAGCGGTTCAAGTCTTGCGGATCTCTGGGATTCGGCACAATCGAATCCGAACTGAGAAAGCGTCCTAGGGTAGAATCATAATATCGCGCTTCGTAGTAATAGAGGTTGGTGCTGGTATCCAGCTCCTTACCCGTATACTTGTAGGCTACATCGACGGCCGGGGTGGTGCTGTTCTGATTCGTGCGGGTGGCGCCATAAGGATAGTAGGTGAGCGCTTGAGCTTTGGCGCCTGTGCTATCCGTGATCACACTCGACGAGCCGAGATGATCGGGATGGTAGTAATAGATGGCGTCACTCGCCCCAATCGTGGCAATCCGCTGGCCGCCCGCAAAGACCATGCGTGAGCAACTCGCGTTATCACACTCGTAGAGCTTACTGATGTACCGGGTGACCGTCGAGCCAGCTGTTTTCTTGACCCGCCCCCCGTCACCGTCATACACGAACGTGGTGGTTTGGCCCGCCATCGTGATCGTCAGCGGTTTGTTCTCGAGATTCCAGGTGAGGCTTCGACCGGCCCCGCTGGTCAGATTGCCATTGGCATCATAGCTGTAGGTGTTGCCGCCCGCCATGGTGACCGCATGCGGGCGGACACTGCTCGAGCCACTCGTGGGATAGGTGTAGGTGCCCACCTGGGTGTTGAAGGTCAGATTGCCCAGTTCATCATAGGTATACGTGAGTGAGGCATTGGCCCCACTGGTGCCATACGGCCCGTTGGCTAACGTCAGCCGATCGAGACTGTCGTAGCTCAGATGCTGGTCTCCGGCGCCAGCCGCCACCAGATTGTCGTAGATGTCGCTGACATTGCCGTCCGGCGTGTAGACATACCGGAGGTCCTGATAGGCGGTGCCGCTTCCCGATCCTCCGCCCGTCGTGAGCACGATGGTCGGGGTAAACACTGTGTTATCACAGGACGAGGTCGTGAGCTTATTGGTCACAAAGTCGACCTGGTCGTTCTGGGCCACCGTAATGGACAGGTTGAAGCTGTACCCGGTAGTATCTCCGGCGGCAATGGTCTGTTGCCAGAGGACGCTCCCGTTCTTCTTGATGGTCACTTGCACGCCGTCCACGCCACAGGAGGTGTCACCATCGAACGTATTCCCGGTGATTTGGATACTCCCTGCTGACGGGGCTACCCAGCGGCGCACGGCGTCGGTGCTGTTGCCGGGATGCCCGCCATCGTCCCAGAGGCCAATGTACCCGTCCGATCCGCTCCAGAAATTCCCGTTCCATGTCAATGGCGAGCCACTCGAGCTGAGATAGTGCCAGCCCTGGTGGCCTTGCGTATTGGAGAAGTCATCGATGGCATTGTAGGTCGTGACGCTGCCGCCGCCTCCACCCCCGCCACCACTGGCCGTCGTCAAGGTCGCCGCTTGGAGGCTGACGTTGCCATACTGCGGATCGTTCATGCCGGTCACAGTCCATTTGACGGTGAGCGTTTGATTGGCCGAGGCGGCTTGATAGGTCAGGGTATAGACCCGATTGGTCCCGTCCCCACTGCCGGAGTCACTAAACGTCGCCTCCGTATAGGCCGCCGCGCTACTGTCGCTCAACGTGGCTTCGAGTTTGGCCTGAGCGCCCCACCCGCCCACATAGAGTTTCACGGTGCGTGCGGTGGTGTCCGCCGGCAGGGTCAGCTGAAAGCCCTTGTTGAGACCCATCATATAGAGGCCGGTCGGGCTATTGGTCGCACTCGCCGTCGGGGTGCCGCCGGTCCAGGTGTAGCCGTTGGGATTGTCGTCATACCGCAGGGCAGTGCCGCCGCCGAGGGCAGTGAACGTGCTGATCTGGGCCGTGACGCCACTCTTATGAGTGAAGCTCGATGCAGTGACCAGGCCCCAATGGGCCCAATCCGTCGTGCCTTCGGTGGACAGGTTTACCGTCGATCCCGGCGCCGTGAAGCTGCCGGTCAATGCGCCAGTAGGGCTGCCCCCTCCCCCACTCCCTGGTCCATGGGTTTTGAGCGTACAGAGCCGGAAGTTCTGCTGACTGCAGAGCGTATTATTGGCATTAGCGTATGTTCTCGTGGTCGAGACGCCGTTGCCGTAGGTCGTGGTCTCGGCCTGACCCAAGGCATTGTAGTTCGTGTACTGAATGTAGGTGGTCGTACCCTCAAAGACTTTGTCGAGCACCGGTCCGTTGTACGCGTAGCTGATCGTCTTCGAGGGCGTGCTCGGATAGGTCACGGTCAAAACTCTACCTAATCCATCAAAGGTGTTCTGGGTCGTATAGGTGGTGCCGTCGAGACTCTTGTCGGTCTGGGTGATCCGTCCAACACTGTCATACTGAAACACGACGGTGCCGGAAGCATCGATGACCTGCTGCAGGCGGCCCTTCCGGTTGTGCGTCGTCCCATCATAGGTGTAGCGGACATCGCCGCTCCCCAGCGCCTTTTGGGTGGTGAAGTCTTTTTGGACGCGGCGATTGAGCACATCATACTGGAACCAGAGGATTTGGCCCTTGGCATCCGTCTGTTTGGTCAGGTTGCCGTCCGCATCGTAGAGATAGCTCCAATTCCCCATGTCCGGATCGTGCATGGCGATTTTGCGACCCAAGGTATCGTAGGTCATCGTCGAGACGTTGCCCTTGGCATCGGTCACCGACAGCAGGTTGCCTTGCACGTCGTACTGATAGGTCGTCGTGGCATAGGGCGTGCCCACGGTGGTATCGCAGGTGCTGAAGGTCCCCTGGTATTCATCCACTCGGACGGTCCGACCGTAGGCATCCTTGGTCTCGCGCTTGCGATGGTCGGCGGCATCGATCGTGGCCGTTACCCATCCACTGAAGCAGAAAAGGCCCCGAGTGCTGTCGGGACTGTCCACGCGCACGACCCGGCCGAGCGCATCGTAATTCATCGTGGTCCACCGGCCGGTGACCGATTCCAGCGTCTTGAAATAAGGGAGGCTTTGCTTGCGCACCACGCCGCGGGCGTCATACTGCACTTCGGTGACGAGGGTCTTACTGTCCGGACCAGTGCTCTCTGTCTTGATCGTCCGACCGAGGCCGTCAAAATAGGTGAAGCTGGTCAGCACACTGGCGAGGCCGACGCCGGAGGTGCTCGTCAAGAGATGCTGCGTGCCCACCGTAAACCCGGTGCCATAATTGTAGGTTGTGGTGATGACGAGCCCGTCCGGTGCGGTGCTCTTGGTCTTTCGGCCTAAGGCGTCATATTCCGTGGTGATGGTCTGGTTATTCGAATCGGTCACGGATTTGACCTGGCCATAGTAGCCGTTCGTCAGCGCGTGGCCATCGACGCCATAATACTGAGTCGTGATCACATGGCCGAGTGGATTCGTCGACGTCTTCGCAAAGGTGTTGGTACTGTCGTAAGTCAGAGTGGTGGTGGTGCCGTTGGCATCGCGGGTACAGAGAAGATTTCCGAAGGCATCGTAGGCCAGCCGGCTCTCGACGTTGGTCCCGCCATTGAGCCAGCGGACCGTGCGGGTGAGATGTCCCAGCGCAGGGGTCTGGTTGGTCGAGGCGGTGCCGCAACTCGTGGTGCCGTCGTAGTAGAAGGTGGTTTGGGCCACTTGGGGACTGAGCCCGATGCCTTGATATATCGTTTCGCTAGTCGGAAAGCCGAGCAACCAATCGGTTGTATTGTTCGCGAAGGTCCGGACGACGGTGCGGTCGTCGCTGGTCGTGCTCAAGTCGCCGTGCTGGTCTTCGCGCAGGACATTACCGTACGCATCATATTGGGCATAGACCGTCCGGGTCTGTTTGGCGCCATTGTCAATTGAGGCATCGACCTGGGCGATCGGAGTAAAGAATGGCGCGACGCCATCCGCATCTGCGACATAAGTTGTCGTGGTGTCGTTATACACTCTCCCCATGGCGTCGATGATTTTTGTGCGATAAGGAATCCCCTTGGTATAGCCGTTGGGCACATTCGGGTTGTTCACATTTGCGATCACGTCATTGCCTTGATGGAACCAAGTCTCGCTGATCAGTTGCTCGCCATTCGGCCCCACCGGCCCGGTCACCTTTGCATAATTGAACCCACGGAAGTCACGTTCGGATTGGTAATAGTATGGTCCTGAAAAAGTATGGGATGTGGTCAAGGTATTGCCGTTCCCATCAGTGACTGCAATTGAACTCACTGTGCTAATAGGAAAAGGCATTTGCACACTGGTATAAAGATTAGGAGCAGCAAACGTGATTGTCGAAGTGGTACCAAGACCATTTGCAAAGGTAATTGTGTTTGCGGCTGTCGTGGTCGACAATTGAAATTGAGCAATTAGATCGGCCCCGCTGCCTTCTAGGTACGAACAGACGACGTCCGCTTTCCCGTCGCCGTTAATGTCACCGACGAGCATCTTCGTGGGCGTCCCGCAACCAGCCAGCCCCCAACTCCCCGCCGCACTCCAGCCATTCCCGGTAGACAGATACACCTGACTCGCATCCACCAAATCCGCCTTGCCGTCGCCATTTACGTCGCCCATCTGCCAACCAGATCCATACACCCCCACAAATCCGCTTGGCCCAGTAAA
>Ga0268299_1002196_pt1 | contig 25351 bp, 24 predicted proteins | sample NOBtaG_FD_193484 | JGI IMG/M metagenome (GOLD analysis project Ga0268299, IMG submission 193484) | Activated sludge microbial communities from bioreactor in Nijmegen, Gelderland, Netherland - NOB reactor | ecosystem: Engineered > Bioreactor > Aerobic > Activated sludge | place: Netherlands...
CCCATCACCAGTTGATTCATGAGCCCCACCGGACAAATGGGATCGTCTGTAAGATGAACCGGGTCCCCATGGCGCTCGCCACGATGGCCAGCGCCTGACTCATGCCCGTCGCGCCCAGCACCCACGCATATTGATCGGGAATGACCGGCAGGGTGAGGCCTGCCGTCCCAATGGTGGCGAGCGTGCTGTCCGCCACGGAGAGCAGCGAATCCCAGATGCCAAGGCCCCAATCGGTCAGTGAGAAGAAGAATTCCTGAAGCCAGCAATAGATGAGCGTCAGAATCGCGGTCATGCCGTTTGGCCTCCACCGACAAAGATGATGCGATAGGCGGCAATGGAGGCCGTGGCGATCACCAACGTCCGCAGCACGGTGAAGAACCAGGCCCATTGATTGAAGTCCACCTGCTGGCTGCCAAAGAAGGCCGAGGGCAAGGCAATCACCGGCAAGGTCGATGGCCAGGTGAGCGACTTCAAGAGATTCAGCGTGCCTAACAGGCCACTCGTCGCCCAGATGGTTTGATGCGCTTGCAGAACTGTGCCGAAGGTCCGGTTTTCATGTGAGCCGACCGCGCAGGAGGTCGTCGCTTGGGTCTCTTCATGCTGTGTCGTCGAGCCATCCGGATTCTGCGTTGTCGTGGTGGTTGTGGTCGTCGTCTGCTGTTGCGTGTTCTGTTGCGGCGTACTCGCCGGAGGCGGGACCGTGTCCACCACGACGATATCGCCGGCCGGCACGGGCTTCGGCTTGACGGTCGTCGGCATTTCAGTGGGCGTCACCGCCTGGGAGATGGTGGTATCGGCCGGCTGCGTCGTGCCGTTGGTGCCGACGGGATTGGTATGGGACTCAACCGATTTGGGATCACTAGCCGAAAGCCCCCCGACGAAGTTCGCCACTTGCTGCTGCGTCGGCGGAATCAGCGCATCTTGAACCGGTGCAGTCGAACCGGGGACTCCCTTGCGATGGCAAACATAGAGGCTAAAGCCACCCACCGCCGGACCATTCACAAAGAAGTTGCCGGTAAAGAAGACGGCTGTGCTCAAGCTCTGAAACGGCCCGACGACCCAATCGTGCTGATATTCACTATCGATCGCACAGAGCGGCACGTTCGTCGTGCTGAATTGAATCGTTGCATTGGGATAGGCCGGATTGCCGGGCGTGTTGGTGCCGAAGCCTGGAAAGGTCTGCACACCCGCGTTGGTGCTCGCAACCTGCCAGCCGCCCGGCGTGGACGCGGCGGTTATCACGGCCGACAGATCGCTCTGCGAGTAATACATTTGAGCCAGCACTAATCCTGCGCTGACTCCGAGGGCCGCCCATCCCACAGGACCCGCGACCATGCGCACCGCCATGGAAGCAGCAGAAGGGGCAAGGGCAGCGGTCGCGACTTGGGATGCGAGCGCCGACCGTTGAGCCGCCAGGTAGGCAACGCGTTCGGCTTGCGCGACCACCCTGGAATACTGCGTGGCGGTTTGTGCGAGGGATTCTCCCGGTGCCAGACAGAACGAGACCAAAAGGCCCCAGATAAGTGAGAGATAACTGGTGAGTGAAAGCAGCTTCACAATCGTCCAACTCCAAGGCCGGTGAGGAAGGCCAGTAATAAGATCGCGACTAAAATAATCGTGAGATCCACTGACCTTCCTCCCTCTGCCGTTACTTCAACACTTCCAATCCGTAGAGATCGAAGAAGACCCGTCCGGTCTGTTCGAATTTCCGCACTTCGATCGAGGCGCGGGCCTGTTTGCCTTCGGCCTGCTTGCAGACATCGATCAAGGGCATCTGATCGTCCGGAATCCCCAATCGAAGTACCCCCGGATCTCGGCCCTTCACATAAAAATCCACCGATCGGTAGACCTTGCCTTCCCTGCTCCTCCGCTCCACATACCCCTGGACTGCGCCCTCCGCTTTGACTTGCATCGTCGAGACCTCCTGAACAGTGAGTGAATTTCGAGTCAGCCAAGCGCCTGACCCACACGCCCCGGCCTTCGGACCGGGCTTTTGGCTTGAAACAGAATTCTGAATCGCATGCCGTGCAGCTCAGATACAGGGCTCCCTGTATCCACTTGCACCGACAGCCTCGCGTGCCACATCCTGGACACATCCGTCGCCACGACCCGTTATGAAACTCTAAGGACATAGGGAGTCCCTCGCTTGCGCTGCTTCAGCAATGCATAGTGCTTCTGCGTCCATCGTTTGGTGCCCGCATAAATCATCTCCAACAGGAACTGATCACCGCGACAGGCCACCACCACCGCGAGCATGGGACTGATGGCGTTCGCGAGCCACGCGGCCACATCATCCAATCGCTGCTGAATGCGTTCGACGACCAGTCGGCATCGCATGAAGCCTTCCGTGAGGGCTTTCCACCAACTCACCAACGGTGCGCGATACTTCTCATAGGATTCCGCCTCGCGTGTGGTCTCGCGGAAATCGACATAGGAACGCAGCACGCCAACCAAGAACGCCCGCCAATCTTCGGGATCGAGCGTGAGTAAGGCCTTGGCACAGGCCTGGGCTCGATCCTGTTTGAACTCCAATTCCCACCGCACGCCGTACAACGCTGCGTCTTCTCGACCCCGACTCTGAAGTTCCAGCCGCTTGTCATAGACGCGCAGCATGGTTTGACTCTCTCGACTGCCAAAGTAGAGCGTCTCGCCGGTCCGGACGCCTTCCCGATGATTCGAGGCCTGGATGACTTTGAACTGCTTCGAACGACTCACGACCTGTCCGGCCTCCACGGCGAGGCGGACCGTCTCCACCGCGACAGACGCCTCCCGGTCGTCCAAGGCCACGTCGATCCGAGTCACATGGCCTTTCTGGGCAAAGATCCAGGCGAGAACCGCTTTCATTTTGGTCTCGTCCCACTGGGAGACAATCCCGGCGGAGAGATCCACATGCACTTCTTTCGGATTGCGAGGGGCACCCGTCCCCAGTTTCCCGACGCCCGTTTTGCCTTCCGTCATAAGCTGGGCGACGGGATAGCCGCGAAAGCCGGTCTCACTCTGGAACCAATCGCCACCAATCAGCGTAATCACATCGGCGACTTCCGCTTTGGGCAGCGTGAAGGCAAGCCAATCGATGGTCTGCGTGAACCCTCCCGAACCGTTCATTTCTTCCCCCTTGGCTTCTGTGCGATAGACGCCCCCGTCTTACCCAGTCGGGGGCGGGGCCGCTGCGCGCGCCGCCGGCTGGCGCCGCCGGTCGCGCTGCGCTGTCCCCTCTTCCTCTCGGCTTCTACAAAGGACGGGCAATGCCCATTGGCCTGTAGGGCTTCCTTCACGCGTTCCAGGTCGAACCTCACAAAACGGCAAAACCGATCCACGGGAATCTCGCCCTTTCGGTAGGCCCGGCGGATTGACTTGGAGCTGACTTTGAGGACGGCGGCCAACTCATCGACGGTCAACCATGTTTGTTCCATCACGTCTCCTTTACGTTTCGACGCAGGTTGTATGGCCGAACCATACGCATCGTCGGGCGGTGGTGAAAGAGGCCCGTTCGTGGACACTGGGGGACAGGAGTGGACACTAAGGGACACTACGTCAGCATATGCAGTGCTCTCTTCAGCTAAAAAATGGGAGTCAGAGGGAGGTATGCAAAAACTTTGTCAGAAGTCTGAAGTCCGAATGCGAGATAACGAAACGCCGCACTAGGGGCTAGATTCGTGATTCATGTCGAACGAGCGATGAGGTGGCGCTAGGGCGAATGAGTTTATAGGTTGGGTCGGATGCGTTTGTGCTAGGAAACCAAATTTTGCCAAATTGCCGCAAAAAGTGGTCCCAGGGCCGAAAAACTATGACCTAGATCCGGATGGACCTATCGCAGCCCATTTGTTGTGCCAACTTCTAATCGATGCGCAGAGGACCAACTTTAGGACAAAGATGTTCGTTCCCTTCGCTGCTGAAATACGATCAAGAAGCAAACAAGTCATTGACCTGTTTGTGACACCCACGTACGGACTGACCGGATTATCAGTCAAACGACTTAATTTACAACTGGTTAACCAACGATGTCGGAGTGCATTCTTGTATGAAAAAGGGTATTCTTTCGCGGCGAAGGCGTTAGCGAAGAGATCTGGACGGCAATATCAGAGATGGACAAGAAGTCACTCAGCGAACGCGACATCTGCACGAAGTTCATTACCCCTGCCATCCAAAGATCCGGATGGACCCTTCTCCAATTTCGCGAGGAGGTGAGGCTAACAGACGGTCGAGTAATGGTGCGTGGTCAGATTGCAGCTCGAATCAAGAATCCTGACACCAAAGGCGGACCAAAGCGTGCCGACTACGTTCTCTATGCCTACCCCAATGTCCCTCTAGCTGTCATCGAGGCAAAGCAAAACAGGTTTTCGGTTGGCCATGGCATGCCACAAGCCTTGGCCTATGCGGAAATGCTCGATGCTCCCTTCGCGGTTAGCTCGAACGGTGATGGGTTTCTGGTGCATGACCGTACAGGACTATCCAGCTCCGTCGAGCGGGAATTGACAATGGACCAGTTCCCGCGCTGGGACGAGTTGTGGTCCTTGTATCAGCAATGGAAAGGTTTGACCAAACCAGGGGCTCTGAAGCTTGTCGAGCAGCCATATTTCACTGACGCTACAGGCCGAGAGGCAAGGTATTACCAAAAGGTAGCGATAAATCGTGCAATCGAGGCCATTGGAAGAGGGCAAGACCGCATCCTGTTGGTGATGGCAACAGGCACCGGTAAGACGTACACGGCCTTTCAAATCATTTGGCGGCTCTGGAAAGCCAAGAAAAAGAAACGCATCTTGTTCCTAGCAGATCGCAACATTCTTGTTGATCAAACCATGCAGCAAGATTTCGCCCCATTTGGGGAAGTCATGCACAAGATCACCAATCGGGAGGTGAAGAAAAACTACGAAGTCTATCTCGCGTTGTATCAGGCCGTCACAGGCCAAGAAGAGTGGAAGCAAATCTACCGCCAATTTCCCGCTGACTTCTTTGATCTTGTCGTTGTAGACGAATGCCACCGTGGGAGTGCAGTCGATGACTCAGCCTGGCGTGAAGTGCTCGACTATTTTGAAGGTGCCACTCATCTTGGGCTCACGGCAACGCCTCGTGAAACTAAGGATGCGAGCACCAAGACATACTTCGGTGAGCCTGTATACACCTATTCTCTCAAGCAAGGAATTGAAGACGGGTTCCTAGCTCCTTACAAAGTCATTCGCATCGTGACCGATGTTGATGCATTGGGCTATACCCCTGAAAAGGGCAAGCGCGACAAGCATGGGAAGCTAATAGAGGAGCGGCAATACAACACTAAAGACTTCGATCGTGATCTTGTGCTGAAGAAGCGCACCGAACTTGTGGCGGGAAGGGTGTGGGAATACCTGAAGGCAACTGACCCAATGGCGAAGACGATTGTTTTCTGTGATGATCAAGATCATGCAGAGCGGATGCGGCAGGCGCTGGTGAAACTCATCCCGGCCGCAGCGAGGAACCGTCGCTATGTCATGCGTATAACGGGTGATGATACTGAAGGAAAAGCGCAGCTCTCCTATTTCATCGACAACGATGAACCATATCCCGTGATTGCCACCACCTCGAAGCTTCTGACCACCGGGGTTGATGCCAAGACCTGCAAGCTGATCGTGCTCGATCAGACCATCAATTCCATGACCGAATTTAAACAAATCATCGGGCGGGGTACGCGTATTCGGGAAGATTATCAGAAGCTCTATTTCACGATCATGGACTTCAAAGGCGCAACCCGTCTATTTGCAGATCCTAAGTTTGATGGTGAGCCCGTTATCATTTATGAGCCAAAGCCAACTGATTCTGTTGTTCCACCAGAGGGGGCAGGTACTATCGCTGCAAATGGCGAGGATGAAGCTACTTCACAATCAATATTTCCAGTGTTACCCACAGGGTCTGACAACGGTGGTCAGCTAAGTGGAGAGGGTCGAAGCAAGTATTACGTTGACGATGTGGAAGTGCACACGGCTATCGAGCGCTCCCAGTATCTGGATGTCGATGGGAAGCTGATCTCAGAAGATTACCGCGTACATCTAAAAGGTGAAATCAAGAAATCTCTACGTGGCCAGTTTGGTTCACTCACCGGGTTTCTGCGGCGATGGAACCAAGCTGAGCGTAAACAAGCTATTCTTGACGAGCTCAAGGCGCAAGGGCTCCCGATCGACGTCCTCAGGCAGGCAGTTCCTAATAGCGCAGGCTTCGATGTGTTCGATCTCATTGCACACATTGCCTTTGATCAGCGCCCACTCACGCGCCAGGAACGGGCAAATGCTGTAAAGAAGCGCAACTATTTTGCCAAGCATGGCGAGCAAGCACGTGCTGTGCTGGAGGCCCTATTGGATAAGTACGCTGATCATGGGATCGCAGATATTGAAGATCCGAAGGTGCTGGAATTGCCTCCGCTGGATCAATACGGCACCAAATCCCAAATTCGTCGTGGAATTTTCGGTGGAGCAGAGGCTTATGCACAAGCCGTCACCGAACTGGAACGTGCCCTGTATGCGGATATGACGGCGTAGGAGTAGGAAAGAGAGTCGGTGATGAATCTCAGCAGCACCATCAAGTCCATCCAGGACATTATGCGCAAGGACGACGGTGTCGATGGCGATGCCCAGCGCATAGGTCAGCTCACCTGGATGCTGTTTCTCAAGGTCTTCGATCAGAGAGAAGAGGAATGGGAGGACGACAATCCCGCATACGAGTCCCCACTACCTCAGAAGTTTCGCTGGCGCAATTGGGCCACGTACAAGGCCGATGCTGAGGGGAAAAAGAAACCGCAGATCCAGGGTAGCGAACTGCTCCCCTTCGTCAACAACGAGCTGTTCCCTGCACTCAAGGACCAGGTTGATCCGTCAAAAGGTCCGATGCACCAGGTCATCAAGCGAGTGTTCGAAGACGCCAACAACTACATGAAGTCCGGGCCGTTGATGTTATCCGTTATCGAGAAACTGGAAGAAGCTATCGACTTCCATGATCTGAAGACTCGCGTCAGCCTGGGTGATGTGTATGAGCAGTTGCTCAACGACTTGCGGAGCGCAGGAAACGCGGGTGAGTTCTACACGCCCCGTGCCATTACCCAGTTCATGGTGGACCGCGTCAACCCACGCCTCGACAAACGGGAGCGGGTAATCGACCCCGCATGTGGCACGGGGGGGTTCTTAACGGCCGTCATTGACCACTTCCGCAATCAGCTCACCGCCAAATCCAGTGCAGAAGACAGACGCGCCATCGAAAGTCTGATTCGAGGCATCGAAAAGAAGCAACTCCCTCACCTCCTTTGCACCACCAATATGTTACTGCATGGCATCGACGTGCCCAGCCAGATTGAGCACCGCAACACCCTGGGCATCGGTTGGAACGAATGGAGCACTGACGACAAAGTTGATTGCCTTGTCACCAACCCGCCATTCGGTGGCTATGAGGATGACACAGCGGGCGGCGACTTCCCGGCTGATTTGCGTACCCGCGAGACGGCGGATATGTTCATGTCGCTCATCATCAAGAAGCTGCTCAAGGAACATGGTCGGGCCGCCGTGGTATTGCCTGATGGGTTCTTGTTTGGTGAGGGGATTAAGGCCACGTTAAAGCGGCTCTTGCTGCGTGATTGCAAGCTGCACACAATCATCCGCTTGCCCAAGGGTGTGTTTGCTCCATACACCACCATTAAGACCAATCTGCTGTTCTTCACGAAAGGCGCAGCGGTGGATGACGGCACGGAGTACTTCCACACCGACACCATCTGGTTTTACGAGCATCCCTATCCACCGGGTTACAAGAGCTATTCCAAGACCAAGCCCATCCGCTTGGAGGAGTTCAGGGCTGAGCAGGAGTGGTGGGGGAGCGAAGATAATGATTTTGCCGATCGGCTGGAAAATGAATTCGCCTGGAAGGTCGATTTTAAGACCAAGCGCGAACAAGCTGAAGCTGCAGCCCAGCCACACTGGCAGCGCGCAGAAGAACTAAGTAATCAAGCTGCCGTGCTGGAGGCTAAGGTCCGCGAATTCCGTGCCAGTCTCGTTGGAAGCACTGACGCCGCGAATCGGGGAAAAATCGAAGCTGAAATTGCGTCCCTGCGCGCACAGGCTGAGCCGCTGCGGTTGCAAGCGCGCGACGCCCAAGCTGCCGGCGACCGCTTGTACTGGCCCATCTTCAACCTCGACCTCAAGAACCCCAATGCGCCGGAGGAGGAGAGTCACGATCCCGATGTACTTCTGGATAAATACAAAACCTTGCTCGGCCAGATTGAAGAGACCGAAAACCAGCTAAAGAGTGAACTTGCCGCTGCGCTAGCCCATCATTCCACGGGTGAGGACACCTGATGGACGCGCAGCGGTTCCTGGCTGAATTTGGGCACATCGCCAATGCACCGGGGGGAACTGCTCAGTTTCGCCAGATGATTTATCAGCTGGCGGTAACAGGCTCTCTCACGCCACGTGGCGATAGTACCGACGACGCCGGTATCTTGCTGGCCGCCGTTGAGGCGAACCGGCAACGGCTGATACGGGGTAAGAAATACAAGCGGATGCTTGAACTGGAGAGTGAACCGATCCGACCTCCGCAAGGCATTGCTTTGCCTCCAGTTTGGCGATGGTCCCGTTTATTAGATGTCGGTGAGATTAATCCGCGCAATGAAGGCGCAGACGATGAGCTTGCTGCCTTCGTTCCGATGAGTGGAGTGCCGCAATCGCATGGTGTTGCCATCGTCGCCGAAGCAAGACGATGGGGCGACATCAAGAAGGGCTACACGCATTTCGCCAACGGCGATGTCGTGATAGCTAAGATCACACCCTGCTTCGAGAACGGCAAGGCGGCGATAGTCAAAGATCTTCCGGGAGATTCAGGAATCGGTGCCGGCACTACCGAGCTTCAGGTATTCCGGCCAATACACGCGGGTGTCTTGCCGGGGTATGTCTATCTCTTCTTGCGTTCTCCGCTGTTTGTCGCTGAAGGCAAAAGGAGCATGACGGGTACTGCCGGCCAGAAACGCCTGTCGACAGATTACTTTGCTACGCGCGCTTTTCCGCTGCCACCAACGGAAGAACAATTCCGCATCATTTCCAAAGTCCATGAACTGATGGGATTGTGTGACCAGCTTGAAACGCAGCAGAAAGACCGCCGCAAAGTGCAAAACGCCTTACGCCAATCCTCGGTACAAGCAGTCGCCAATGAACAAAGTCCGCAAGAATTGAGAAGCAACTGGACGCGACTGGAGACAAACTTTGGACTTTTATCCAGACAACCAGAGGATGTGGATCAATTCAAGGGCATGGTACTTGATCTGGCCGTGACTGGGCGGTTGCTCGCGCCGGAACATCGTCAGGCTTCTACCGGAGCAGAATTGTTAGAAGCCATTTCGGCTGAACGAGTCCGATGGGCAAGCAACACCGAAGCCCAAGAAGAAAAAGAAGCGCAGGCAATGTTGAAAAAGCTACGCACACATACGGTTACGCAGCCTATGGATCGGTTACCTCAACACTGGAGTTGGGCATCATTGCTTCAGGTTTCGCAAGCCTTGGTAGATTGCCACAATAAGACTGCACCGTATGTTTCAAAAGGTATCCATCTTGTCCGTACGACCGACATTCGAAATGGACGGATGGAGCTGACTAACACGAAGAAGATTTCTCAAGAGACCTACGAGTATTGGGCAAGACGTATGCCCCCCCGCCCTGGGGACATCTTCTTCACGCGTGAGGCGCCGATGGGTGAGGCCGCAATTGTCCCAGAGGGGGAAAAGGTGTGCCTCGGCCAAAGAACAATGTTGATTCGCCTCTTCCCAAATCTTTTCAGTAATCGCTTCCTCCTCTACGTCATGCTCAGCCCCAGTTTCCAGGCGCGGATGGCTGAAGCAGCGATTGGTATGACTGTGAAGCATCTTCGCGTTGGTGGAGTGGAAAACTTAATGGTTCCTGTCCCCCCTAAGCTTGAACAAGATCGAATTGCTCAACATGTGGAGGACTTACTTCAGGCATGTGATGACTACGCAGTGCGACTCGGAAAAGCGCAAAAGATTGCGGCAAATCTTGCATCATCCGCTGTGGCTGACCTAACGGGCTTCTCTATCGACCAAGAGGAGGAAGTGCCTGTGAAAGCTCCCCAAACAGAACTTATCGCCCCGCTACGTCTGGGCCAGACCCCAGAGGTCAGTGCCCAGGCGCCGCTGGCCACGCTGCTGGTCCGTCATAACGGGGAAATGAGTGCCACAGATCTGTGGCAACGGTTCGGTGGCGAGATCGATGCCTTCTATGACCAACTGAAAACAGAAGTCGCCCACGGCTGGATTCAAGAGCCTGCTGTAGCTGAAATGCGCGAAAAGGTCGTAGGCACGGCGGGAGCGTGAAATGCAGTTGCGTCACCTCGCCATTCCTCACTTTCGCAACCTGCGCGACCTCACGATAGATTTCTGCACCCACTTGCCGCCTGAGGATGAGGGGGCGAGGAATGGTCCTGGCAAGCCCATACGAAGCCACGCATTGATCGGCCAGAATGCTGTGGGCAAGTCCAATCTGATCGAGGCCTTAATCACTATCTTTCGCGACATTGACCTCAACCGCGAGGCTGAATTCGATTATACGTTGGAATATGAAATTCGTGGTCACGCTGTGCGCATCCAAGCCGACAGGGCTAAACAGAAGCATCCTTTCGTGTGGGTGGACGGCGATCGAGTCTCTCAGGAGTATCTGACGAAGAATGATCCGCCGACCAAACTTGATCAGGACAAGCGACGCGGGCCACGGCTCCTCCCGACGCACATCTTTGCCTATTACTCAGGCCGCAACGAGCGCATTCAGTCTTTGTTTCAGGAACACCAGCGCCGCTTCAACCGGAGCCAGGAAATTACCGCCGAAGAAAAGCTGAGCGAGGAGGCGCTGGCAGGCCTGTATCAACAAGGCGAGTTCGATGCCCAAGCCGCCGCCAGGCTACGCGCTGAGATCGAAAGCCGCACGAAGCGTGCAGGCGACGACCGATTGCGCCGGCTATTCTATTGCCGAGGCGGACACAGCCAATTGGTGTTGCTTGCCTGTCTACTGTCCAACGACCAAGTATTTCAGAAGGTGCTGAGGAATCTGCACATTGAGTCGTTAGAATCTGCCCTCTTCGTTTTAAAAGAACCGCACCGTCTGCGCGAGAAGCGCCGCGGTGGTACCTTCGACGAGAACGAACTCAACGAGGGCGATCCTCGCTTCTGGTATGCGCGCGGGAATGTGGTAAGCGAATTTCTCGACAAGCTCTGGCAGGTTGCTTGGGCACCCATCCAGGAGGAGAAGACCAAGCAAATCGACTTCCGCGGTCGGACCGAGAAGCAAAAGCAGCTCTACCTCTTTGTGCCTAGCCAGGAGAAGCTCAATAAGCTCGGGGACTTGGTCGGTAGCGTAGACAGCTTCTTCCGCTATGCCGAGGGCGCCTACATCGGGGATCTCATCGAAGAAGTGCGTGTCACGGTCAAGAAGCGCGACGAGAACGGCGGTAAGGTAAGCTTTACCCAGCTCTCGGAAGGTGAGCTGCAAATGCTCACGGTGCTGGGGCTTATGCGCATCACACGTGAAGACCACTGCCTCTTTCTGCTTGATGAACCGGATACACATCTCAATCCGATCTGGAAGCTACGATACTTCGATGATATCGAAGGCGTCTTGGCTTCCGACGTTGCCGCGATAGTCCAGGGGCAGTCGCAGATCCTCATCACGACGCATGACCCGATGATGATCGGTAGCCTCAAGCGCGAGCAGGTGCACATCTTGCGCACGGAGGGAGGCAAGTCTGTTGTTGAGATGCCTGATGAGCACCCGCAAGGCATGGGCGTCGCAGGGCTCTTGAAAAGCGAAATGTTTGGTCTGCCCTCGACATTAGATGCACCTACTCTGCGGGAATTGCATGAACGGAATGAACTTCTGGCTAAGAAAGCGAAACAAACCCTCAGTGGAGCCGAAGAATCACGACTTGCCCATTTGCGAAAACACCTAGAAGACTTGGGCTTCTCTCGAGAATACCGAGACCCCCTCTACCAGCTCTTCATTCAAAAGATGTATGAGGCCAGGAGTCAGCCGTTGGACAAGCTGTTTACGCAAGACGAGCTCAAGGCACAGGAATCCCTTGCCAAGGCAATCGTAACTAAGCTCGTGAAGCAAGACCGCCAGAATGATCTATCGGCGCTGGCGCAAGAGCTAAAGATACAGCTGGGAAGCAAGACATGAGACGGATCCACATCAGCGGAGCTCCTCCCCAAGACTGGGTAAATGAAGCTGATGCTGTAACGACTTTGTTGCGTGCCGAAACCAATGCGGATGAGCGAGCCAACATTATCAAGAGGAATGAAGGTCTTTGGCGGGACGACCGTATTCGCAATTGGCTCCTACATCAGTTCAACAATAAGTGCTGGTATACGGAAGCCCAGGACTCGGTTTCGTCAATCCATGTCGACCACTACCGACCCAAAGGCCGGGTGATAGATCTAGAGGGCGAGGAGTGTGAGGGGTATTGGTGGCTGGCGTTTGATTGGAAGAACTATCGAATCTGCGGTCAGCTGATTAATGTGAAGAAGCGCGATGTTTTCCCAATTATTGAGGGTGCTCGAGCTAATGTTACTGATCCCGTATCGCTGCAGCTGGAAGCGCCTCTCTTAATTGATCCGACCACTGATCAGGCCAGACTCATCACATATGAAAAGGACGAGGATGCGTGTTTGGCTGTACCAGCCGCCTGCCTTACTAACATGGAAGAACTAAGAGCGAAATCAACCATTGAGGTACTAGGGCTCAATCTCAGGGATAGATTGAACCAGAAGCGCGCTCTTTTCTGGGACAATTGCCGGATGGCAATCGCGGATTACCAAGGTGCAAATGGACCACATGTCCTCCAGCTTGTTGGACAGGCAGCCGCACTAAAAAAACTGAAAGCGATGGTTGCATACACAGCAGAATTTTCGTCTGTGGTGGAGGCGTGCATTCGCAAGAATGCTCCAGATCCACTCATCGCCTCAATTTTTGAGCAGATGGAAGGACGTGAGCTAGCCAACCGCTCTTACGAAGTGAAGCAATGCGATGCTAGCAACGTATCGGAGCCTTAATGTTGAGAGCTACGGGTAATTTTTTCTGGCTGTGTTGATCTAAAATGTGCGGCTAGCAGAGTTGGAGCAGTCACATGGCTGAAATCACAGCAAAGCGGCGAGGGGAACTGGTCAGAAAGGTATTGGAGGTTCTAAGGGATCACTCAGAGGGCATCCAGGCAAAGGAGGTTCTCGAACAAGTCGAGAACTCAATCCATCTTACTCCTTTTGAGCAGAGTACCTATCCTAACAATCCTAACGTCCGCCGTTTTGAAAAAATCGTCCGCTTCGCCACCATCGGCCCAGTAAAAGCGGGATGGATTATCAAGTCCAAGGGCCGTTGGACAGTAACGGAACAAGGTTTGAAAGCTTACAGAGACTTTAAGGATCCGGAAAAACTCACTGCCGAGGTAAGGAGGCTATATAGACAGTGGGCTGCAAGTCGGTCGGAGCAAGTTGATGATGAAAGCGAAGCTCCTGAAGTAGCTAGCGTAGAAACCACCTTCGAAGAAGCCGAAGAGAGCGCCTGGAATAGCATCGAGGACCATTTGCGCAACATGAGTCCTTACGATTTCCAGAATCTCGTTGCTGCATTACTACATGCCATGGGCTATCACATTTCATGGGTCGCTCCTCCAGGTAGAGATGGAGGAATAGATATCCTAGCCCACACAGATCCTTTGGGAATTGCACCACCTAGAATAAAAGTACAAGTAAAGCGAAGAGCGGACAAGATCAGCGTGGATGGTCTTAGGTCATTTATGGCGGTGTTGGGCGACCAAGATGTTGGCCTGTTCGTTAGCACTGGCGGGTTTACCAAAGAGGCAGAAACAGAGGCTCGCACGCAGGAAAAGAGAAAAATTACTCTTTTAAGCTTAGAACAGTTGTTCGATTTGTGGTTGGAGCATTATGAAAAGGTGGAGGATCCTGACAAGCAACTTTTACCACTCAAGGCTGTCTATTTCTTATCGCCAACGAAGTAGGAGATCGATCGGGCCTGGCACACTCTTCTAAGACAATTCTTTCCCCACGAGACTTAATTGCTGGTCGATCATCATGGTGAACATATGAACCCAATAAAGAAACTTCTAAGGTGGATTTCTCCAACTAGTAAGCCCAATGCGATAATCATTCAGCAAGTCATGGGTAGTCTTGCTGTAATTGCCATTCCTTTGTCGCTATACCTAGCATTGTCGAAGCCGGACTATAGAACTTTGGTTTTGTTTGCATGGGCGGTATTTCCGTCAATCTGGTTTTGGTATGAATACTTTTGTCTGTATCCCGCCCTGGAGACTAGTCTTGATGAGTTTAAGCATGGCCAGGAACTTAGTCGAAACATCTGGGCGGGGGTGCTTACGGCACTGGTTGCCTTGGAAATAGGGAAGGGACAATTAAAGTAGTCAGGCGGTGTAAGATGTTACTCGCCGGTTGGGTCACGGGTGTCATTCTCATCTGTGTTCGCCCATCTTCCATTTTCGGCCACCGTCAAACCTTGCGTCCCAACTTTGCTGCACGAGCTCTCTCCATTTCAGAATAAAAAGAACAGCGCGACTGTCGGTTGACCGTCTGGATTTCAATCGGTTTTGCTGATTCTAATCCCATCGCGACCTCCTCGGTTCGCTCCGGACCATGTCGTGAAGGTGGTCTGATCTTACAGGTGCATAGCAGTTCGGTCGCGGGGCAAGCGAAGCAGCCCCGCATTATTTGAGTCACCTGTCAATCAGTGCAAGGAGTGCCGCTGCTACAAAGTCGCCACTTTTAGCCACGGCTGCACAGCTGTCCCTCATAAGATCAGCACCATTTGAAATGAATGACTGGCAGCATTGCGAACCGTCTCATAACTTGAATTGCACGTATTTATTTTTATTGACGACATAAAAGATTCGGAGTAAATAGGCACGCGAAAAATATACGTATATTGCTTGGTGCAATGCAGAAGCTGTGACTAATGACGGCTGTCTAAGCGAAATATGATTAATATTGGGCTTTTGGGGTTTATCGTCTTCGTCGGCTGCGTCTGTGAGACATGCTTCTATATCTTTATCGACCGTAGGTATCGCAGAAAGAATGATGCAAAGGTGCCAGTTACAGCTGATACCGCCAAAGAAACCATACAACTAATACGAGAATGGACTACTTGGATGGCTGGTATCCATATAGCGACTTTTGCCGGCCTCGCTGTATTAACGGGAGGTGGGCTAAAAAAAATGTGAAAAGACCATGTCGTCACTGTGATCTTTCTCGGGGCATCACTTTTCGCCGCGGCATGGGTGTTGTCTGCACTTCCATTTTTACGCATGAACTTAAAACCAGGTCCACACCCACACGAAGACAATGACGTATATGAACAAGATCTGTACCGCGTTATTCCTGTCCGATTCGGGGCGGTGCTGGTTCTTCAGCATATTTTTTGGACACTAAGCATAGTGTCGTTCGCGATTCTGTCAAATCTGAGAATAATTGTTCACAGCATTGCTAATTGAGCTAATCCTTGCCTGGAGGGAGTCTGGATGATGGACGAAGATAGGGCCGAACGGAAACTGCCGATCATATACGTACGTGGATACGCCGGGACTCAAAACGAGGTCGAGGACACCGTCGATGACCCGTTTTATGGGTTTAACAAAGGAGCTACCCATATTCGAGTCGGCCCTGAAGGCGAACCACAGTTTTTCGCTTTTGAAAGTCCACTCGTCCGTCTCATGAGCGATCATGGCTATTGCGATGTATACGAGGGTGATCGTCTCAGTACACGGCAATTGAAGAATATTCAACGGTCAATTTGGATCTATCGCTACTATGATCAAACCTCCAAGACATTTAAGAATCAAGATGGGGCCAGACTAACAATAGAGGCGGCGGCCAAGGGCCTTAAAGCGTTTATCTCACAAGTTCGCAAGCAGACAGGAGCTGAAAGGGTAATTCTTATCGCTCATTCAATGGGAGGATTGATTTGTCGTTCACTAATCCAGAAAATATACAGAGAGGATGACCATGGCAACGCGTTGAATAGGCCTGGAATGCCGGCCGCCGACCACATTCATAAGCTTTTTACATACGGAACTCCGCATGGTGGTATACATTTCGACATCGGTGGTGGAACGCTTGAATGGATTCGCGACCAGATCGGATGGAATAAGTCGGACGATTTCGGCCCGCAGCGCATGTATGAATATTTGACGCCTGGTGCTAAATCGGGAGATGAAATAAAAGACGGTTTTATTGCGAATGATTTAGATGGTGCCTTTCCATCTGACAAGGTGTTCTGTGTAGTCGGCACAAATGCACGCGATTATGACGTTGCGTACACCTTATCTCGTAGGAGCGTCGGGCCGCAAAGCGATGGGCTTGTTCAAATTCAACATGCCTACGTTAGAAATTCGCATCGGGCGTACATCCATAGAAGCCATAGTGGCAGGTATGGAATGGTCAACTCAGAAGAAGGTTATCAAAACCTTCAACGCTTTCTGTTTGGGGATGTCAAGATTCAAGCAACTCTCCTCGATATACAACTACCTAACGAACCTGAAACCTATTACCAAGCCGAAGTCCGTATTTCGATTCGGAAGCTTCCGAGCCTGGTACATGAACAAACTGTCGGACATTACTGTCCTATCTTGTTACGTGAGAATGATCCGAAAAACTATCCGCTGTTTACTGCGTTCCTCATACCGGAACTTAGTAATGAGTCTGACAAGACATCTCGTTATGCCTTAGGGCTAAGGGTTCACAGCTTTAAACGAGAAAATGGGCTGTTCAAATTTGATGATCATCTAGAGTCAATGCCTCGGTGGTCAGATTGGCTTATTGTCGACTTGTGTCCGGCCGTCAAGGATGGGGACGCTTTATACTCTGCAAAAAGTAGTTGGTTGTCTAAGAGTAATGTGCCCACAGATGACATCGGATTTGTTGTCGAGGGAGACAGTCTTGTCGGTTATGTCCCTCTACCGAAGGAATCCGTACCCGTATTGGGCGCAGCTGCAAAAATCCGATTTGCCACATACAATTGGGAATAGTCTACGGTTTACTTGTTAGTAGCTGTAGGTTGCAGCTGAGGACTGCTGCTCCTCTACTTGCTTAGGATTTGACATGGAAATAGGGGAACAAAGCTCGGTGATGGTCCAGGCCGAGCAACGTTGCAATGATGCAAAGAGCGACTAGTTATATGGTTGTGAATACGATCTTAACGCAAACAGTGGATGGACTGACGGGCATATTCGTGCTGGCCCTTAGGCTTCGAGAGCGCTCGAACGATTCAGCGGCTAACTGAGGTCTTCCGCCGAGCTGAGACCGACCGTTGCTTTGTCTAATGGGGAGCATTGGCAAAAGGTCCAAGGAAATCCCTTCTCCTGGGAATTAGTGGTCGAGAAGCAATATAGACGTTCTCCTTATATAGTGGTAAGTCCTGATCGCCGACCAGGGAGCTTTGATAGATGCCCGACCCGGACAAAACAGCGGTACAATTTGAGCGATTCTTGCCTTCTGACGACAATTTCTCCCCATTAGTCCTGCGCAATCTCTCAGAATCTAGCATTACCACTGCAAGTCTGGCCCAAAGCATCTGCTTAAGTATCCTCCAATCCGCACAGATGGCTCGACAGGAAATTGCGCGTCTTTTAGACGCTTATGATCGACCATCCGATAGGGATTGTATTGCGCACTCAGTTCAGATATTAGCTCAGCACACTTTTGCCCTTGAAATTTTAGAGCTCGGATTGTCATCTGACGCAGTGCCTTACGTAGAGTTACAATTATCCATGAAGGAGTCTATTAAGCGTCTGATGACTGAAGGCAAGCTAGGCCCGGAATTTAATTCGGGATATCAGCTAGTCTTGGATGAATTGGCTGCAGCAGTTACTTTAGGGCGCAACGGTTATGATTGCGCAGCTCAATCATATTTTTCTCGCTTAGGTATTGGCGAGTCACCGAAGGAACATCTTCCCCGTGGGACCTGGCTTCACTATTGGGCAGAGAGTTTTCTTCACAATAGCAGAGTCGTTAGTACATATTTGAACTGTTTCGTCGTAAAGGGAGACCTTTGGTACAAAGAGAGTGTCTCGATTTATGAACCATACATCCATCAGCATTCAACCAATGCGGTTTTGTGTATTGAGGATAATCCGCCGGGAGCGATGCTAAATCGTGGTTTGTTGAAACTGGTTGCCGTCTGTCTAGGGGGAGATAAGTGGCTCTATCGGCCTTCCCTCAGGGAAAAGGTTAAACCAACGACGCCGGGCATTTTACTTATGTCTGTTATCGATCTAGGGTTGGCAAAAGCAGCCTGGACTAAATTGTTGGCACATTGTGGGAATGACCGATACGCTGAGATGATTTTTGCCGCGCTGGATGAGTTTAATTTTAATCTTATCATCGGACCTGACCTTTTTCCGGACACATCTATTAGGGGGGACCAGGACTTGCTGGATGCTTCTCGCGAGGCATTATTACGAAATGCTTCTCCCGGTGACATTATTTTCACAGCTCTTCCACGGGTGTATTTGTCTCGATTCATCTCACGGTTGGACAGCGGAGCCTGGAGTCATGTGCTAGTCGTATCTGGGGACGGAAAGGTAGTAGATGCACAGATTGACGGCGTGACTGAGCAAGACATCAACGGATACTTAACGGGAATTCATCGATTCGCACTTTGTCGTATGCACATACCGAATTGCTCATCTGCACGCCGCACATGGATGCGAGAAATAACAATAAGAGGGGAACGGGGACGAATCGGCCAATCGTACAATTGGCTCGGAGCGTTACGTGCTGCGTTTCATTCTTGGCGTCGCCTGCAAGTTCCTGAAGAGTACTTAACCCCCAATGGGTTAGCATATCGTGGTCAGTTGAGACCTCTGGTTGTCTGGTAACTAATCATACTATGGGCGGCACGGAGCTTATTCCTCTCAAGTACCAGAAGGCTGCCTCGATTATTTACTATGTTTTCGTTGTCCTACTTGGCGTTCTTATGCTCCTAGTTAACGCCACGGCTATTCTAGCTGCATCTGGTCTCACTCAAGTTTTTGGACACTTTACCCAAACGGAGTGTTTCTTTCTGCTAAGTGCCAGCATAGCTCTTACGTCGGTTTTGGTATGGTTTGGTATGATACTTGGCGTTTTTAAAACTAACGAACGCTTTGAAAGACTGGTATCACGCGCTTTTATCACTGGAGTTTTTGGTGCGATACTGCTGGGCGTAAAAAAAGCGCTGGAGTAAGCCGAGTCACCTACGACTAACTGCATCTTAGATGGAGAGGATTCCGGTGGGCGCTAATCCCAAACCATATCTAGAGTATCTTGATAAAGAAATGACGATAATGGGGGTGCTCTCTGCATTCTCAGTGGCGTTGTCATCTTTTGCTACGGAAAAAATCGTTGGCGCTGATAAGGGATTTCTTAGGCAACTCTGGGATGCTAGTGGAGATCACTTGATTGTTGGAGCCGGCCTCGCAGTTATCGCTGCTTACTTTTTCTATCTTCAGCGGTCGCATCTTGCATGGTATTACGGACAAATTGCCTTGGCAGAATCTCTTGGATCAAAAAGCGCAGTACAGGTGGAGAACTGGTTGGCATCGGCAGATTGCTGGGATACTTGGGTGCGGTATCATGCTGCCTTTGCTGCATTAACGGTTTCATTTGCAGCGTATGCGTATGCCGTAGCTGGGACACTGAACCCTTGGCTCGGGACCGTTCCTAAAATCTGGTCACTTTGGATACCGCTGTTTTTGGCGGCATTGTTTACGGGCTGGCGCTGGCACGTCTTTGTGAAATTCGCAGAAGCAGACGATCCTGTTAAGAGCTGGTGGCAATCGTTTCAAAGAAACCGTTAGCTCTCAATGACCGGGTATTTGGCAGGTGTCCTCGGAAGTGTGGCCCCATTCAATGACTGTGCCCTCGTCCCTGAGCAGCTCTTGGCAGTTGGAGATTGCTCTCGGTTTCCTAAGTCGAAACTAGAACGCTCCGTTTCTCCTCAATATGTCTTCTTATCCTTTCGGGTAGTGCCTGCTCAGCAAGTCGCAACTCATAGGTCTTCTGTAGATTCATCCAAAATTCAGCCGTGGTATTGAAAAACGCTGCTAGACGCACGGCCGTATCGCCGGTAATGCCTCGCTGTCCCTTGATAATTGCTGTAATGCGGTTTGCCGGCACCTCCAGTGCTTTGGCGAGTGTGTTGGCGTTGATGCCGGGACCGGACGCCTTCATGAACTCTTCCAGTAAAATTTCTCCTGGATGCACCGGCCGCATGCCGTTCCTGGCCATGGCTTTTCTCCTTCAGTGATAGTCTACAATCTCGACATCGTGGGGGCCATCAATCATCCATCTGAAACAGATGCGCCATTGGTTGTTGATTCTGATGCTGTGCTGCCCCGTACGATCACCTTTCAATTTCTCCAATCGATTTCCTGAGGGAGCCAGCAGGTCCTTCAAGTCGGTTGCACTGTCTAGCATCACAAGTTTCCGTTCAGCCACATTGCGAAAAACGGAGAACTCTCTGACGGATTCTCCGGCAAACATACGCTCAGTCTTTTTATCCCGGAAACTTTTGATCACGGATCTTACGTTACCATTATTTTACGTTTTACGTAAAGCGGATGTGCTAAATTTGTGCTAAAAATTCTCAAAAAGTCCTCGATTCACTAGAAACCATGGAATCGATGGAAGAACCTAACGTCTTGATTCAACAGTAAAAACGGGGAAACCTTCGCAAAATCAAGCCGCTATAGAAATACTACTTAACGAACTTTTAAGGCGAGGGTCCTGGGTTCGAATCCCAGCCGACTCACCATACAAAAATTAATCACTTCTGCAGTTCCCCCCTCGGCCGCCCTCGTCTCATAGGACAATCCATAGGACAATGGATAGGCTTTTTCGAGTCCTTCCACGGCTGATCTGAGCTTTCGGTCCCACTCCGGGCCCCCATGAGAATAGTTCGCCGTCATGCCGGGCATGCGATGGCCCAGGAGCGCCTGACGGACTTCGTAATCCACACCGATACGCTGGAGTCTGGTTGCGAACGTATGCCGCAGGTCATGAAAATGCAGGTCATGAATCCTGACCCGGCGACAGGTTTCACTCCAATATTCCTTAAATGCTCGCTGATGAGTCCAACGGCGGAATACTCGACCATCGGCAAGAGAAGGAACCTCAGCGCCTAAGGCAAGCATCGCGGTGCGGTTCAACGGCACTTCTTGCGGAGTTCCTTTGATACGACTTGCGGCTGGTGGAAGACAGAGCCAGTATCCATCCTCTCGCTTCTTCACCCACGACCGTTCGATCTCTCTCCAAACTTAGGGGAATGTGCCGGCGGTGCGAAAAATCGGGTACCCAGCATGGGCTGTTTCTTTAGAGGTACTCCCTCAGTGGAATAGTCGAATAGCGATTTGTGTCCTATGCTTCGTAGTGCAGAGTGATTCGCAACGCATGGCGCCATATCCAGGCCCGGTCCTTTTGAGGGGGTGTCGAAGTGAACACTGCCGCTTCCCGACAGACTACTCAACTCCAACTTATTACCATCGACACCGGCAAAGAGAATTCCTACGGTTCCTGTACGGTTCCCCCTACGGCGAATGTTTCTCCCAGCAAGCGACACCGGTATCGTATGATTGCGTTAGCGTCGGTGCACGCCTATATCGCCTTCCATTTGATTTCCTGGCACGTATTCGGTATCGAGATTTTTGGCAAAACTGCGATGATGGGTGTGCCCTCTCTCGCCAAAGGGACCATCAATGCTGCTGCAATCATGGTCATCCTTATCTTAGGCTCGATTTTGATCTGGGGACGCGGCTTCTGTGGGTGGGCCTGCCACATGCGTGGAGCGATCGAATTCGCTGACTGGATATTGCGAAAACTTAAGATACGCCAATACCTAAACCTGCGTGAGAAAAACATTCTGGTGAATACGCCCCATCGTTGGCTTCTGAGGATAGGGGCACTGTTTGTACTGCTGTTGCCGGTCATCATTCTTATTCACAACGTGGGATTTGTTCCTAAGGTGAATGTGATGGCACCGGTGCCAATGGCAGATTTGCCTGGCTATGAAGGCAAGGCGTTTGCCAAGAAGACCGCGTTTTTCAATTTCGACATCAATCCGACGTGGAATGACTACCTCCTGGCATTTGGCTTGGCCGTGTTCATTCAATTCACGATGAGCGTTGTGATGAACTTGCGTTACGGACAGGGCGCATTTTGCCGCATCTTGTGTCCCTATGCTCCGATGATGGTCCCACTTATGAATATTTCTCCGATGCAAGCAAAAATCACACGTGTGGCCCAGTGCACGGGCTGCCGGGATTGCAGTAACGCCTGCCCGCAGGGCATCGACGTCAGCCGAGAGATCTTCCATTTCGACGGGAAAGTAACAAATGCCGAATGCATCAAATGTTATGCCTGTATCGATGCCTGTGACGACAATGTTCTAAAAGACACGGCCGCGCCAGGTGTTCCCCAAACAAATCGACTGAAACCGTATGAGAAACGTCCTTGGCAGCAGGAAGTGGTACGTAGAGACGGCCGGCTGACAAACGCGAGGCATATGCAAGTGTTCGAGCCGCTCGGTCCGGCGGCTGATTTCATATCCATGATCGTGGCGCTAGTTTGCGGAGGTCTCACATCACGGTTCGGGGGATTCTGGTTTTATCCAGGAGCTATTATCTCGTTCATCGTGTTTAGAGAATGTTGTAGCTATGCGGGCAATTGGTTCGCCAAGCGGAAGAAGCACGTGCCTCACTTCAACTGTTGAGACATAGCCCGTCGCAAGGAGAGTTTGGGCTTTGCATCGGGCGGTACAACCAAGGAGGATCGGATGAATACGACTACACGAGTACACGAATACTGTAGCTTGTTCACAGAATTTTCCATGTATCTGAGAGAAAAGAAGTCGTATTGGCTGGCGCCTGTGATTTTTGTCCTATTAGCAATGAGTGCCCTGGCGTTTTTTCTTGAAGGCAGTGTTCTGGCTCCGGCTATTTATTCAGTGTTTTAGCCTGTGGCGAGCCTGCGTATGGCAGCAGAACAGTTACCCTAAGGTTGGCCCTCTGGTCGAGGTCAGAAATGCCCGGACACGTGTGGTGCCTGAACAGTATCGACAGAATATGGAGCCTATCGTACGGTTCTCCCAGGAACAACACACGATAGGCTCAGGCCGATGTCGGATAGTGCATCGCCGTCAATTTGGACAATTGGTTCTCGGATTTAGTTAGGAAGCATCCGGCCGCCGTCCTGAGGCATCGGTGGCCTTGAGAAAGCGACGTCAGTGGCGGGGCTTCCTCTGCCAGTCGAGAGATCGATACACGGGAGGCGATGGCTTGTGTGATTCGTGGACATCCTTTCACTTTGTGGCGGTCGTCTGTCGCGCTTGGGCGTGTCGACGGAGCGCCGAATCTGTCTGGTAGTGAGCGCCCTGGAATTGCTCGCTCCGAGGGTCGTACTTGGCTGCAACTTCATCCCCCAATGGCGTGTGCTCACTCTTGGTGTGTAACCTCTCGATGGGGACTGGCCGGTTAACGATCCATGAGGCCGGTCCTAGTTGTCATAGTGTTGCCATTCGGCCAACCGTAATTCCAGTTCCGGGCTGGTCAGATCCGCGATTGCCCAGAATTCTTCCCGATCAGTCTTCTGGGAGCATTCCACTTTGCCATTCAGGTGCGGTGAAGCAGGCTTGTTGGGACGGCATTTGATGCAATGCTCCATGAGCCACTGTTGAATCCCCACTGCGAAGAGTTCGCGGCCACGGTCAGTTGGGACTCGCTGCACAGGGAAGGGCATTTCCTCCAGGGCGTGCTCCAAGTATGCCGGCTTTTTTGGAGCCGTACGTCGACGGAAGATCGCCATCACCCGATAACGCATACAAGCGGCAACAGCGGTGTATTGATGGTCTCCTGGTGCAATCTTGCAAGTGTCGAGCTGCACGCGGTCACCGGGAGTGAGTCGAGCATACCGATGTCGGGTCTTCCGCCGAGCCGGGCGCGCTAGCGGGGGTACCTGACTGCCGACCAGGGTCTTGTGAATCGAGTCAAGCGAGAGCCTGAGATCATGATGTCGCCGTAGTTCACTCTGAATTCGTCGTGCTCCCAGCTTCCGTTCGTCTCGCAAGCTGAGTATCAACAGTCTCTCCTTCTCGAACACCCGCCGATTGGGTGACCGCAAGGGGCGACGACTGCGATTGAGGAGACCGGCCTCCCCCGAATCAAAAAAACGGCGTACCCACTTCAGGAGAGTGGGTTGCGAGATCCCGCACCGTCGGCACACCAGGCCTGCGTCACCCGTTTGCTGATAGAACTGTACCCAGAGACGTCGCCTGCGCATTACAGAATTCATGGCCTAAGTTTACCGAAGGTTAGTTGAACGGATGCGTGCGAATCACACAACTAAAGGAAGGGGCTACACTGTCCAAGCAATCGGAGCCACCTCTGCCTGGGGCATGAACCCGTATCGGCGGAAGCAGGACGAGAGAGTGTCATGAGGCGGTACTGACTGGGTTGTGGTGCAGGCTTACACGAACAGCAGGGAAGTTATTGTCGTCGGGGCGTGCGTGCGAGTTCCGTTTGTAGGTGATCCGCAAGTACCCGTGCCGCCAGTTCATGTCCGCGCTCATTCCAGTGGCCGCCGTCTGCGGCATAGACATCCTCGCCTCGGTCCGCCGCCGCCTGAATCGTAGGGGCCACGTCGTCCCAATACGTTATACCGTGATGTGTGGAGATGTCGCGAAACGCTTGATTGTAGGGCTCGGACTGTCCACAGTTGAACGCCATGATGGGGCGCGTGCCGACGCGTGCCCGCACCCGCCCCATCAATTCATCTGTGACGCGCACCGAACGGGCAAACCCGGGGTGACGCAGGCCCTCGGCTTCAATATCCACCTCGACGGTGTCCCGCGTGCTGATGGCTTGTAGCCGATCCAGCCTGGTGATCATGAAGTAGAGAAAGCGGCTGTGACGGTTGATCCAATCCCGCACCTGGATAGATGAGTCCTTCGGCGACAACAGCTGAATCGTTCCCTCTCGCCAATAGGGCCGGACCCAGCCATTGTTGTTCAGCCGGCTGAGGCGTTCGAGTTCGTTGTCGTTATTGATGAAGTCGTTGACGCAATATTGCCAGAGGATCATATCGGGTCGAATGGCGTCGAAGTGCCGATCGAGGATGAGCAACTCCTGCAGCGTGCCGTACCCGCCGGCTCCATAGGCGAAGACTTCGACGTTGAGTAGAGAGGAAAGAAGCGCGTGATAGGTTCGATCGTCGGAGACTGAGGTCGCATGGGTGAAAGAATCACCGATGACCAGCATCTTGGGGCGACGGGCGTGGACATCCCCATAGCTGCGAAAT
>Ga0268299_1002197_pt1 | contig 25347 bp, 21 predicted proteins | sample NOBtaG_FD_193484 | JGI IMG/M metagenome (GOLD analysis project Ga0268299, IMG submission 193484) | Activated sludge microbial communities from bioreactor in Nijmegen, Gelderland, Netherland - NOB reactor | ecosystem: Engineered > Bioreactor > Aerobic > Activated sludge | place: Netherlands...
CTTCAGCGCCGCGCACTCGAACTCATCGACAACATCTCGCCGTAGTCAGAAACCCAACCGCCAAAACCGCCCAACCCATTGGGCGCACAGAAAATTTTGCTCTCTCGAAAACGGAACTTCAGCCTAGCGAAGCTGGGGAGGTGCCCCCGTAATCGGGGGCGGAGGGGTCATGGGCCTCAGTCCCGCTGCTCATGACCCCTCCGTCGCCGTAAGACGGCGACACCTCCCCAGCTTCGCTAGGGAGGAGAATGATAAAGCGCCCAACTATGGCGCCATATCGTGCGAGCGGACGCATCTGGGTAATCAGGTTCGCATATGAACGCGCTCTGAATGCCCTGGAGGGAGGTGCGAGCCGGCACCGGACGCTGTGGGAGCAGATCTTCCTTTCCTCCGCCGATTACGGGGGAGGGAAGGTTGGGAACGCCTACTTGGCGAACTCGATCCCGAGCCCGGGGAACGCCCGCAGCATGCGGGTCACCGTCTCGTTCTGCAGCCAGTCGGGATTGCCGGGACGGGCGACGAACTTGAAGCGAACGACGAGAGCGTTGTCGGCGACCTCGGCGATGCCCTGCATCTTGAGCGGCTCGAGCAGCTTCTCCCGCATCTCCGGAACCAGCATGATGTCGGCGCTGACCTTCTGTGTCGCCGTGCGCAGCCGGTCGAGGTCGACATCGCGCGAGAAGCGCAGCGGGAACTCGACTGCTGCCCAGTCGCGGCTGAAGTTGGTGACGTGGCCCAGCTCGCCGAACGGGATGGTATGGATCTGGCCGTTCGGGTTGCGCAGCCGGACCGAGCGCAAGGTGAAGCTCTCGACGGTTCCCTTGGCCTTCTCGCAATCGATGAACTCGCCGACGCGGAAGGCGTCGTCGGTCAGGTAGAAGATGCCGGAGACGATGTCCTTCACCAGCGTCTGGCTGCCGAACGAAAGCGCGAGGCCCAGCACCGAGGCGCCGGCCAGAAGAGGCGTGACGTTCACGCCGATGTTCTCGAGCGCGATCAGCGTCGCCAGCACGGCGAGCACGATGGCGACCGTGACCCGCAGGAGGGGAATCAAGGTGCCGAGGCGGGACGCCCTCGCGGAGGCGTCTCCGGCCAGGTGCCGCTGCAGGTACGATTCCGTGGCAAAGTGGAACAGTTCCCAGGCCACGTAGGCGACGAACAGGGTGATGCCCGCCGTCAGGGCCTCGCGCGCCGTGCGATCCCACTCGCTGTCGTTGACCAGGCCGAGCACGTTCACCACCCAGCTTTCGGAGATCGAGACGAAGACGGCGATCAGCACGGCGACCCGGATGCAGCGCGCCGTGACGTCGGCCAGGGTCGGCCTGGTGCCGGCCGGGGTGAAGCCGGCCAGCTGCGAATCGAGCCGGCGAACGACCGCGTGCAGGAGCGTCTCGAACAGCAGCAGGCCAAACAGGAGGTTGACCGTGAGCAGGAGGGCTGCGGCCACGTTGCGGTGGCCCGAGACGAGGCCGTAGAACTGCGTCGCGACCAGCGCCACGATGAACGACGCGGCGAGCCCGACCCAGTAGGTGGTGATGAAGGCGCCCAGCTGCGACACTCGGCCGAGACCACTGAACCATTGCAGGGCCGCGTTTCGGGACGCGATGATCAGCCAGACCAGCACGACGCCGGCGAGCGGGCCGAGAAACAGACGGGCCGTCACGATGGCATCTTCCGGGGTCCCGATCGCGACCAGCGCACGCTCGCACTGGCGGAGAAAGATGATCGCCAGCAGCACCGCGATCACGCGCCGGTACAGGAGGCGCGCCTCGCCGTCGTCGACGCCGCACAGCCTGGCGGCCGGAAGCTCGGGCCGGACGATGAGGCGGAGGATGAAGGCATAGACCCGCCAGATCACCAGGGCCGCGACCGCCATGTAGGCCAGGCGTTGCTGCAGGGTGGCCAGGGGGAACAGCGCGCCGACGGACGATTGAGCCACCAGCCGCAACGCGACCACGGGCAACAGGTCCAGCAAAGCCAGCAAGCCGAGGGAGGCGAGGGATCGGGCGCCTCTTTCAGGTGCGGCACCTGCTGCCAGATGCCGCTTCAGGCGGGAAAGGCCGGCGCGCACCAGCCCTTCAGCTACGAGGGCAGCCGCGGCAATCGACAGCAGCAGGAAGAGGAAGCTGCCGGTGCTGCGTCCACCGACCTTGCTTTCGTCGAGTGCCTGCGGCAGGTCGGCCAGGGCGGCACCAAGCTCCGGGGCCGCGGCGAGAATCTTCAGCAGCCGCTCGCCGAACAGGTCGAGCGCATCGCGATGATCGCTGTTGCCCGCCTCGGGAGCGCCGGCGACGGCGGGCTTTGCCGGCGCGCCTTGCGCCTTCAGCTCCTCGGCGACGGCCTTCTTCACGGCCTCGACCAGGGCGTCGAACTGCGCTTGCGGGAGCGGCTGCGGCTGGGCCGACGGCGGCGACTGGGCAAAGCCGGGGCACGCGAGGCCCAGCAACAAGAGAACGGCCATCGCCGCTGTCCGAATCGCCACCATGTATCTCCCCCTCAGCGGCTCCGCGCACCGGCCTGTCGCGGCCCGCAGGCCCGGCCCGACAGCGGCTGTGGCCGGAGCTCTCTCCCGTCCTTAGCTGCCGGTGATCTCTTTCAGCATCCCGAAGAAGCCGCGCTTGCGTGCCGACGAGATCGTCCAGTCGACGGGCAGCGACTGGAAGCCGTCCTCGAAGCGCTCGCGGATGCGCCGATAGTCGAAGAAGCCCCAGCTCGCGCCGCTCTCGACCGCGGCGAGGAAATGATTGTCGGGCTTGTCGAACTCGAAATGATCGTCCTCGTTGTAGACGATCGGCTGGCCGCGGTAGCCGGCGCCCGACCGCCAGTTCCTGACCTGCAGGCGGATGCCGTGCGGGCTGGGCTGCATCGGCCCGTCGGGACCGTAGATGCCATTGCCGTGCGGCAGCAGAAAATCGGCCGCCGCGAGGATGGCGGCCGGCGGCGCCTCGCGCGCGATCAGGCTGGTGCTGACCAGCAGCTTGCCCAGGCTGCGCTTCTTCGCCAGCTCGATCAACTCATGGCAGCGGCCGGCGGCGATGATGTCGTGGGCCCACACGCCCTCGAGATCGACCTCGTTGCCGATCTCGAGCAGGACGTTGGTGGCGTTGCGTGCCAGCAGCCAGTCGACGGCGTTGGTGACCGCCGCCTCGACGGCGCCCTCGCCTGCGAAGGTGCCGCTTTGCTTGCCGTAGAACAGGCCGAGGACCACCACCATGCCGAGGCGATCGCAGGCCTCGATGACCGAGGCGAGGCGCGCCGCCCAGGCGGGCTTGATCGTGCCGTCGGGCATGAAGCCGCAGATCCTCCACGGCTGGTGCCAGGAATAGCCCTGCGGGCTGCCGCCCGACAGGTTGAGGCACACTGCCAGCAGGCCATGCGCGCGATAGGCGGGCAGGGCGGCGATGAACTCGCGCGTGCTGCGCTCGGCATCCCAGTCGCCGTCGGCATAGGCCCAGGCGCCGCGCGTGGCCGGGTTCTCGTCGTCGGCGATGGCGTTGGCCATGCGGCTGTTGAACAGCATGCCTTCGACGCGATGGCCCTTCCAGCTGCGGCCGGCATAGGTCGGCACGCTGTCGAGCGTGAAGCCGCCGTTGGAGATGGCGATGACGGTCATCTAGAACCCCACCGCTGCGCCGTCGCGCCGGCTTTCGGAGGCGCCGAGATAGGGGCCGCCTTCGGGATAGCGCCAGATGATCTGGCTCGAGCCGAAATCGAAGCTCGGGGATTTGGTGCGTGTCACCTTGTGGCCGCGCGCCTCGAGGCCTTCCAGCGTCGCGGCCGGCATGTGCTCCTCGGCCCACACCGACTTGTCGCTCTCGTGCACGCGCCAGCGCGGGCCATCGATCGCTGCCTGAGGGTTCTGGCCGTAGTCGATGATGCGCGAGAACACCTGCATGTGGCCCTGAGGCTGCATGGCGCCGCCCATCAGACCGAACGTCGCGACCGGCCTGCCGTCCTTGGTGATGAAGGCGGGGATGATGGTGTGAAACGGCCGCTTGCGCGGACCGACCTGGTTGGGATGGCCGGGCGTGGTGACGAACCCGGTGGCACGATTCTGCAGGGCAATGCCCGTGCCGGGCACGACGATGCCCGAGCCGAAGCCGGTGTAGTTGGACTGGATCAGCGACACCATCATGCCCGAGGCATCCGCGGTGCCGAGATAGATCGTGCCGCCGTGCCTGGGGACCCCGGGACCGAACTCCTTGGCCTTCTTGGGGTCGATCAGCCTGGCGCGGCTCTTCAGGTAGTGCTTGTCGAGCAGCTCGGCCGGCGTCACCTCCATGTGACGCGGATCGGCGACGTAGCGCCAGATGTCGGCGAAGGCGAGCTTCATCGCCTCGATCCGAAGATGCGCCACCTCGGGCCCGTCGCAGTCGTGCCCCGCGAGATCGAAGTTCTCGAGGATGCCGAGCGCCATGCAGGCGGCGATGCCCTGGCCCGACGGCGGAATCTCGTGCAGCGTCGTGCCGCGATAGGTGAGCCCGATCGGGTCGACCCAGTCCGCCTGGTGGTCCGCGAGATCCTCCTTGCGCAGCGCGCCGCCGGTGTCGCGGGCGTAGCGGTCCATCGTCGCGGCGAGCTCGCCGTGATAGAAGTCCTCGCCCTTGCTCTCGGCGATCCTGGCCAGCGTCCTCGCCTGGTCGGGAAACTTCCAAATCTCGCCGGCCTTGGGCGCGCGGCCATTGGGCAGGAACGCCTTGACCCAGCTCTCCTGGCCCTTCAGCCGATCGATCGCCCGGTCCCACTGGCGTGCAACCATGTAGGAGACGCGAAAGCCGTCGTGGGCATACTTGATTCCCGGCTCGAACAGGTCGGCGAAGGGCAGCTTGCCATAGCGTCCGTGCAGCTCCATCCAGAGCGAGACGGCGCCCGGCGTCGACACGCTCTTCCAGCCGACACTAGGCATGGCCGGCTGGCCGGCATACTGGTCCGGAGTCATGAGCGCCGGCGAGTGGCCCGAGGCGTTGAGGCCGACCAGCTTGCTGCCGTCCCACAGGATGCAGAAGGCGTCGGCGCCGATGCCGTTCATGGTCGGCTCGACCACGGTGATGGCGATGGCGGCAGCGACCGCGGCGTCGACGGCGTTACCGCCGCGCGCCAGCATGCGCAGGCCGGCGGTGGCCGCGAGATGCTGTGAGGAGGCGACGACGTTCTCGGCGAAGATCGGCAGCTTTTTGGACGCGTAGGGAAAATCGTACGTAAAAGACGGCACCCGGAAATCCTTTCTACTTCTTCCTTGCGACCGCGAGGGCCTCGATGCGGGCGAGCAGGCGCGGCGCCTGCAGGAACTCGCGATGCTCGGCATTGCTCTTGCCGAGCAGCCGGGACAGATCGAGCACGCCGGCGCCGGCAATCTCCCCCATCCGTCCCGACAGCGTCACGCGTTCGCCGAGGCGAAGCGTCTTTAGCGCCGCGATGGCCGAGTCGGAAAGGCCCGGCGGCGGCGTTTGACGGGATCGCGTGGAGAAGAAGTCGGCGACCGAGCCGGCGAAGGCCAGGGTCCAGTCGTTGAAGGCGTAGAGCGATATCTGGCGGCCGATCTGGATGGTGACGGCGGCGCTCTGGGCATTGCCTTCGATCTTGCCCAGCACGCCGCACCAGTCGGTGAAGCCGCCGACCTTCTCCGACAGCGCGATGCACTGCCTGGCCGCCTCCTCGACCTGGAGCGGATTGTTCGACGTGAGCGCCGGCCTGGTGACGCCCCGCACGGCGTCGAGAAAGGCCTTCTGCGCCGGGTTGCGCTCCTCGCACGGCTGGTCGAAGCAGCCGGCGAGGAGAGACGCCGAGCCGAGGATCACTGCCGACCGACGGGTCATGTCTTCCCGGGCGCGGGCAGGCGGCTCGCGCTCCGGAAAGCGACACATTGCTGGGCGCGCGCCAATCATGGGCGCCGACTTTTCACTTCTCCTCCCTAGCGAAGCTGGGGAGGTGTCCGCGTCTAAAGGCTTTTGGCCGCTCAGCGGCCAAAATGCCGACGCGGACGGAGGGGTCATGAGCCCCGAGTCTCGGGCCCATGACCCCTCCGTCGCCGTAAGACGGCGACACCTCCCCAGCAAAGCTGGGGAGGAGAACCGAAGAGGTGGCGCGCTCCCGGCAGGCTCATGCCGCCTTGGCCTGGGCCTTGGCGCGCTCTTCCTCCTTGAGCTCCTTCTTGGAGAGCTTGCCGACCGGCGTCTTGGGCAGCTCGGCGCGGATCTCGAGGGCGATCGGCATCTCGTGCTTGCCGATCTTGCCGTCGAGATGCTTCAGCAGCTCCTCGAAGGTGAGCGAGGCGCCGGGCTTCAGCTTGACGAACACCTTGGGTGCTTCCTGGCGATGCGGATGCGGGATGCCGATCACGATGCATTCGTCGACCGCCGGATGCTCGTAGACCGCCTCCTCGATCATGCGCGGATAGACGTTGTAGCCCGACGAGATGATCAGGTCTTTCGAACGGTCGACCAGGAACAGCCAGCCGTCGGCGTCCATGTAGCCCATGTCGCCGGTGCGCAGGCCCTTCCAGTTGCTCGCCGGATGGCTGAACAGAACCTTGTCGGTCTCCTCCTGCTTCTTCCAGTAGCCCTTCATGACCTGCGGGCCGATGATGCAGACCTCGCCGACATGCTCCTTGCCGGCGGGCAGCACCTTGTCGCCGTTCTCCATGTCGCGGATCTCGATGATCGTGCCGGGCATCGGCACGCCGCACGAGCCGACCCGGCGCACGCTCTTGTCGACCGGGCAGATCGCGCCGGTCGGTGAGGTCTCGGTCAGCCCGTAGCCTTCGATCAGGGTGGCGCCGGTCAGCTTCTCGAAGCTCTGCTGCACCTCGACCGGCAGCGGCGCGCCGCCCGACATGCAGATCTTGAGCGACTTGAGGTCGAGCCCCTGCGCCTTGGGATGCTTGTTGATGGCGGTGTAGAGCGTCGGCACGCCGGGCAGGAAGGTCGGCTTCTTCTTGGCCAGATCGTTCACGATCATGTCGATGTCGGGCCGCGGGTAGAGGATCAGCTGGTTGCCGTTGCGCACCGCGCCCAGCATGATCCCGGACAGCGCGTAGATGTGGAACAGCGGCAGCACGCAGACCACCTTCTCGGTACCCGGCGTCGTGTAGGGCACGGTCCAGGCCTGGCCCTGCGACATCGCGGCGACGATGCAGCCGTGCGTCAGCATGGCGGCCTTGGGCAGGCCGGTCGTGCCGCCGGTGTACTGCAGCAGCGCCACCTCGTCCCACAAATTCTCGCCGACCGGATGGGACGTGTACTTGCCGTCGTTGGCCAGCAGGTCCTTGAACGACATGTGCCAGTCGTCGCGCGGCCAGGGCGACAGCTCCTTCTTCTTGGCGATCGGGTAGAGCCAGCTCTTGGGCCACGGCAGGTAGTCGGCGATCGAGCCGACGATCAGCTTCTTGAGCCGCGTCTTGCCGCGCATCCCGGCCATCTTCGGGTACAGCGCGGCGACGTCGAGCGTCACCAGGATGTCGGTCTCGGAATCGCCGATCTTGAACTCGAGCTCGCGGGCGGCATCGAGCGGGCTGTAGTTGACGACCCGGCCGCCCGCCTTGAGCACGCCGAAGAAGGCGATGATGTAGTGCGGCGTGTTGGGCAGGTAGAGGCCGACGTTGATGCCCGGCTTGACGCCGAGCTTCTGGAATCCGGCGGCAGCCTTGTCCGAGGCCTCCTTGTAGTCACGGAAGCTCATGACCTTGTCGAGAAAATCGGTGAACGGCCGGTCGCCGTACTGGGCGCAGCTTTCCTCGAAGAGCTGGTGGAGCGGCTTCTTCGGAATCTCGATCTCCCACTTCACGCCGGGCGGATAGCTCTTTTCCCACGGATAGTTGGCCATTCTTCTGGTCCCTCCCTCGCGCGACTATTGTTGGCGGCCGGCGGGCGGTCAAGCCGACGGCGGGATCCGGTACTCGTACTCGTACAGTGTCCGGAAGCCTTGCGCGGCATAGAGCGGCAGCGCCGCCTCGTTGGTCGCCACGACCTGCAGCCAGGCGAAGCGGGCGCCGTGCCGCCACGCCCAGGCATAGAGGCTCTCGGTGACGCGCCGCGCCAGCCCGCGGCGGCGCGCATACGGCATCACCAGGACATCGAACAGTCCCATGTGATCGCCCTCGACGGCGCCGATCGCCATGGCCATCGGGCGCCCGTCCTCGACCACGAAGGCGAAGCCGACCGGGGCAGCGATCGCCGACAGCATGCGCTGCATGGCCGGCCGATGCTCCGGCCGGACAGGGCTGTGCTGGCTGAAGGCCTCGATCCAGGCCGGCGTCGGCTGCGAAAGCACCTGGACCTCAGGATAAGGCTCGAGGCCGGGTTGCAGCGGGCTGCGCTGGATCAGGCTGCGCTCGATGGTGCGGTAGCCTCGATCGGACAGGCACCTGTCCAGATCGGCCGGGGCGAGGGGCGTGAGGCGCCAGACAACGCCCAGACCACGCTGCCGATAGGGCGCCTCGAGCTTTGTCACCATCTCCGGCGGGAAGTCGCGAATGTCCCCTAATGCGTTGATTGAATTGGCTCTTTTCGTGTAGCCGTCAGAAAATCTGAGACGCCATCCGTCAATGTCGAGGCTCTCCAGGGCGGGCCAGCCGCGGAACCCGAGCCTCTCCAGGCGGCGAATCTCCCCGAGGTCGATTGATCGTGACAACATGCGTCTAGTGTGATAATTGAAAGCCAATAAAGAACAATCGTTTATTTCCCCTCCTGTAAGTTATGCATGAATTTCGACTACCCCTCCGTCGATCTTCGTGTTTGCTGGCAGCTGCTCTCACCGCGCTCCTCCCGCGCCCCAAGTCAGTGGCTGCCAGCATTCCTTCTGATCGCGCTTCTGCCGCTGGTCCTGACGGCGTGCGGCAGCACTGACCGGCATGGCTATGCCGACCGGCCGCCTTCGGACCGCGTCGCCTACACCGCCTGGCAGGAATGGACCCGGTTCGGCCGCTCGACGATCGTCTACGGCGGCCACGGGAACGGCTACGTGAACCGCAACGGGGTCACCGAGCGCAACGAACCGCTGGCCAGCAAGATCGGCGATTACTGGGGCGCCTGCGGCCAATCGGGCTGGAACGGCCGGACCTCGGACAAGCCGTGGTCGGGCGCCTTCGTCACCTGGGTGATGAGCCGGTCGGGCGTGAGCGCCGCCGAGTTCCCGCGCGACGGCCGGCACGGCGGCTATCTCGCGGCGCTCTACGATCGCAGCCAGCGCGGCGGCCGCGCGCCCTTCCTGCTGCATTCACCCGGCGAATACTCTCCGAAGCCCGGCGATCTCGTGTGTTCAGGCACGGCAGGCCCGACCTGGCGCAACGCCGACCCGCGCACGGCCCGGCGGCGCATCGACACGACGGCGACCCATTGCGACATCGTCACCGACGTGCGCGGCGGCTATGCCCACGCGATCGGCGGCAACGTGAAGAACAGCGTCACCATGAGCCTCTATCCCGTCACCTCGCGCGGCCGCCTGGCGCCGGTCTCCGGCAAGACCTGGATGATGGTGGTCGAGAAGCGGGTTTAGGCGGTCCAGTAAGACGGGAACGTTCGCCGCATGGCGAGAGCGAACCCAGTTCCAACGGTAGCGAGGGCGATCGGCGGCGTCGCCACGATCTACCAGCCGAAATGCTCGACCCACCGCGCAGTGCCAATGGACCGGAGAGGTTCATGGAGCCACCGATGGCGGGTAGTGGTGCTGGCGGATCACCGCAGAAACGTGCATTAAATTCGAAGTTACACGCGGGGGCAATCTGTCGCCATGAGCGCCTTCATCAGTCACTCGTTCGAGAACAAGCCCGAGTTCGAGAACATTACAGACGCATTGTCGTTGCGCGATGTGCCTTACTGGAATCCGACCGAGATAAAGCCCGGCGCATCCTTGCGGGAGCAACTTCGATTTGCGGTCGAACGCTGCGCCCTTTGTATCTTCATTGCGACCCGGAAGTCTATCGGGTCGAGCTGGTGTGGTGCGGAACTCGGGGCCTTTTGGGGCGCAGGAAAGCCGATCATCGTGTACGTTGCGGAACCATCTCTTGCGGACGATGAGCTTCCTCAGATCGTCCAAGGGGATGTCTGGGAGCGCAGAATCGCAAAGATCGCGGACCGCGCTAAGGAAGTTGTTGCTCAAGCGGCGACAACGCAGCCTCACTTGGCGGCACGGAAGGATGCGTCGGTTTCGCAACTTACCGTCGAGCAGCTGGAAAGGATGATCGCGGGAGCGGTCTCTTTGGCTGCTGCCACGACGAAGGAAAAAGCTTGCCTTCAAGCTTCGAGGAGGTTGGCGTCGTGGTACGCAGTGCAGCAGGGAAGGTCCTTGCCGGCTTCCAGGCCTCGGAGGCAGCGGCGCGCGAGGTGGAGCATGACTGGCACAACAAGGTGCTTTGGGTCGACGACCGCCCTGACAACAACGTTTACGAGCGCCGTGCACTGGAGGCCATGGGTCTGGAGTTCACCCTCGCGCTCTCGACCAATGAAGCGCTACAGGTACTAGCCACCCGCAAGTTCGCTGCAATCATCTCAGACATGGGGCGCAGTGAAGGTCCGCGCGAAGGGTACGCTTTACTCGAAGCAGTGCGAGCGACTGACAAGATCACGCCATACTTCATTTACGCAAGCTCACGCGCGCCGCAACACCGCAGGGAGGCGGCTTTGCGTGGTGCGCAAGGCACAACAAACATCGCCGAGGAGCTCGTGGAAATGGTTACCCGCGCCTTGCCGACTGGCACTTGACCCTTCCCTCAATGTCCGCAAAGGCAACGCCACAAACCCGGCCTAAGCCACACACAGGCGAGAGTCGATTGATCACCGGCCGGAAAGTGGACGGGGCGGGCTTGCCTGCGCCGCCGGAGGCGTCCGTCGTTGTTGACCGCGCTGGCTGAGTTCAGCTTTGCTAGGCTGGCCTCGCCGATGGCCGCACGGCGAGGGCGCACGCGATGCCCAGTGCGGCGACGGCGAGCAGCGGCGTCGCCGCGCTCGACCAGCCGAAATGCTCGACCCACAGGGCGAGCACGGGTGGTCCGGCCAGCGATCCCAGGCTGCCCGTCTGGGCGACCAGGCCGTTGATCGGGCCGATGGCGCGCGGATCGGAGGCGACCAGCGGAACCGAGGCGAACACGGCCGCCGGCACGAGCCCACCGATGGCGAACGACAGCGCGAAGCAGGCGACGGCCGCGTGGGTCGGAACGAACGACAGGAGGCCAACGGCGGCCAGCATGGTCGAGGCGGCCATGCCGGCGACGATCAGTCGGCCGGGCGAGGCGCCGCCGCGCATAATCCAGCCGGTCGCCAGGCTGCCGACGATGCCGAGCGAGGTGGCAATGGCCACGAACTGGCCGGCCTCGGCTGCCTGCAGCTTGCGCGAATCGACGAGGTTCGCCGGCAATAGCCCCGCCAGCGCCAGGAACAGGAGCGCGAAGCAGAAGAAGGCGGAGGCCAGCGGCGCGGCCCGCACCAGGGCGTCAGCCAGCGAGACCTGCCTGGCCCGGCTTGTCGGCGGAGCGGATCGTCGCGGCAGGAGAGCTGTGACGCCCAGGACAATGCCCAGCAGCACCGCGTCGGCCAGGAAGATCGTCCGCCAGCCGATGCGGTCGGCCAGCGCCGCCGTCGCGAGGCCGGCGAGCGCGATGCCGGTGGGGACGAAGGTGCCCCACAGCGACAGCGCGAAGGACTGATGGCGCGGTCCGGACGCCGCAAACATCAGCGACGGCGCGGCGACCACGACCAGCAGATAGCCGACGCCCGCCAGGCATCGCGCCGCCAGCAGCACGGTGCCGTCGCTCGCGAGGGCGCACATCGCGGCCGCGACGGCCATGACGGCAATGCCGATGCACAACGCGCGGACATGGCCGATGCGCTCGCTCCAGCCGCCGGCCGGCAATCCGAGCACGGCGCCCACCAGCGTGATCGCCGACACCGCGGCGCCGGCGCCGGTCAGCGACAGCTCGAGGTCGCGTTGCAGGGCGGTGACCAGCGGCGGCACGATGCCGAGCTGCCCCGCCGCCACGACGCCAATCGCGTAGAGCAGGCCGATCTGTCGCCACGACGTCGTCATGAGGCCGACGGTAGCGAGGGATAGGACGGAGACCTACGGATAAAATATGCGGTCCGCGAGAGGATGAGCGCGCCCGTTGCGGCTCAGCGTCCGCCCGTCGACGTCACCAGCCGGGCGAAGCTGCCGTCGCTGAGCTGCAGGCGTTGCCATTCGAGGGGGCCGGGCTCGATGGCCACGACCGCGCTGTCGTTTGGGCCGGTCCACAAGGTGAGGCACGGCGCACCGCCATCGTACCAGCCGAGATCGCCGAGACGATCCTCGGCAGTCCGGATCTCGTCGGTCGCGAAGCGCCACAGCGACGCTCCGAGCAGATCGGCCGGGTCGACGCCCCACGTCGCGGTCCGCGCCGGCGATGCTGCCAGCAGGCGATGCGACAGGTCGCAGATCAGGTGGACCGGCAGGCTCGAGCTCTCGACCAGGCGGCGGAGCGCGGCATCGCCCGGCGAATCGAGCGGGGCGGCGAGCAGGCGCCCGAGCTTGCCGATCGCCTGCTCTGGGATGCGATGGCGTCCGCTCTCCCAGCGCGACAGGGTGGCCTGGGTGACGCCGAACATCTCGGCAGCGTGGCTCTGCTTGACGCCGCGCAGCCGCCGCCAGCGGCGGAGCGCGCGGCCATGGTCGTTCACGGCGCCAGCTCGTTCAAGATGCTAGGGCTCCTGCATGAAGGCGGCGACGCGCTCGGCGATCATGATGGTGGGCGCGTTGGTGTTGCCGCCGACCAGGGTCGGCATGATCGAGGCATCGACGACGCGCAGGCCCTGCAGGCCGCGCACGCGGCAGCGATGATCGACGACCGCCATCGGGTCGTTGTCGGGCCCCATCTTGCAGGTGCCGACCGGGTGATAGATCGTCTCGCACCTGGCGCGGATCCATTGCTCGATCTCGGCGTCGGTCCGGACCGCCGGGCCGGGCTGGAACTCGTCGGCGCGATAGGGATCGAGGCCCGACTGGGCGAGGATCTCGCGCCCCATCTTCACGCCGGCAATCAGCGTGTCGAGGTCGCGCCGCTCGGCCAGGTAGTTGGCGTCGATCAACGGGTGCTCCTTGGGGTCGCTGCTGCGCAGGCGGATCGTGCCTGTGCTCTGCGGCCGCAGCGTGCAGACATGCAGGCTGTAGCCGTTCCGCTTCATCATCGTGCGGCCGTGATCGACCACCAGGGCGGGCAGGAAGTGGAGCTGGATGTCGGGCGCATCGAGGCCCGGCCGCGTGCTGAGGAAGCCGCCCGATTCGGCGATCGGCGAGGTGCCGGGGCCCTTCTTGTCCTTCCAGTAGCGGTACAGCGACATGAGCTTGTTGGCGGTGTCGTAGGTGTCGCGCGTCTTGCAGAACTGCAGCAGCGAGGCATCGAGATGGTCCTGCAGGTTGCCGCCGACGCCCGGAAGGTCGTGCAACGGCTTGATGCCGACGGACTTCAGATGGTCGGCCGGGCCGATGCCCGACACCATCAGGAGCTGCGGCGAGTTGACGGCGCCGCCCGCCAGGACGATCTCGCCCCTGCAGAGCGCGACCTCGTCACGGCCGTCGAGGAGGTAGCGCACCGCCATGGCGCGCGTGCCGTCGAGGATGATGCGCTCGACCAGCGCATTGGTGATGACGTGGACATTGGTTTTGTTGCGCTCGACGGCGGGCCGCAGGTAGGCGCTGGCGGTGCTCCAGCGCTCCTGGTTCCTCTGCGTCACCTGGTAGTAGCCGACGCCTTCCTGGCCGGCGCCGTTGAAGTCGGGGTTGCGCTTGTGGCCGGCCTGCTCGCAGGCCTGGAGGAACGCCTCGTTGATCTTCAGCGGATCGGCCTGGTCGGCGACGTTGAGCGGGCCGCCGACGCCATGGAAATCGTCCGCGCCGCGCTCGTTGTTCTCCGCCTTCTTGAAGAAGGGCAGCACGTCGTCGTAGCCCCAGCCGAAATTGTCGAGCTGGCGCCAGTGGTCGTAGTCGGAGGCATGGCCGCGCACGTAGAGCATGGCGTTGATCGACGACGAGCCGCCCAGCGTCTTGCCGCGCGGCCAGTACATGCGCCGATCATTGCAATGCTTCTGCGGCGTCGTCTCATAGCGCCAGTTGTAGGGCGACTTCTCGCCGAGCGCGGCGAAGCCTGCCGGCATCCTGAGCTTGAAGGAGCTGTCGGGTGGGCCGGCCTCGATGACCAGGATGAGCAGCGAATGGTCCTCGGCCAGCCGGTTGGCGATCGTGCAGCCGGCCGAGCCGGCGCCGATGATGATGTAGTCGTACGGCCAGGACATTCGTCGCTCTTCCCTAGGGCAGTCTGTTCTCGATGACGGTGAAGACGGGTCGGCCGGAAATGGGCGACAAAAAGCCATTGGCGTCCAGTGGAAAGACGCTGCGGCTCACCGAATCGCCGACGTTGCCGCCGATCGCCGCGACCGCGCCGGGCATCACCTCGACCACGATGTCGCAATGCCCGGCACCGCGATTGAGGTTGCCCAGCGTGGTGCCGCTGCCGGCGCGCGAGGCGCAGATCAGGTCGCCGACCTGCGGCGCGCGCTCGCCCGGACGGCGCGGGATCAGCGCGGCGCCCGGCTTCCCTGCCCGCTGGACCAGGCGCTCGACATAGATCGTGTGCCGCTGGTCGGGGCAGAACAGGTCGCGCCGCACGCCGGCGCTCTGGATGTCCCACGAGACGAAGGCCGCCGACCAGGGAACGTCGTCGACGCCGCTGCGCTCGGCGTGGCCGGTGCTCGCCCAGTACTGCCGGATGCGCTCGGGGGCGTCCTTTTCCTTCAGGCCGACCTGCACGGTACGCGGCGGTGCGTCGGACGAATAGACGACGACCTGCCGGCCGTAGCGCGCCCACTCGCCGACCGCGAGCAGCACCATCGATACCTTGGCGGAGGACGTCGGCGGCGGCGCCTCGGGCTTCCAGGCGGAGCTCGGGCAGGGGCCGAGCGGCGGCAGGTCGGCGGCGCTCCTGGGCGCGGGTGCCGGCGCTGGCGGCGGGGCCGACGCGCAGGCCGACAGCGCGAGAAGCAGGAGAGGGAGGACCGCCGGCAGGTTCAGTGAATGTGAATGATTGGGACGCATTGTGCCGGATGACCTGCCGGCGAAGGGTCGCTCGCTGCGCCCGGAATGACAACCGTCTTCGCTGGGGCCGCGCCCCTCATGGGCGCAAACTTTTCGGCTCGCCTCCAGAGCTTCGCTGCTACGGAGTGGACACATCTGGAACCTCTCCCCCGTCCTACGCTGCCGAATTCACGCATCATGCTGTCCTCCCTGCGCGAAGCGCGGGGAGGTGCCCCCGGAGGGGGCGGAGGGGTCATGAGCCAAGGGTTTCGGCATAAGTCGCCGATCAGTGTCGTCGCTATGATGAGCGTTCTGGTAGAGCGTGTGTTGCTCTCGACCCCTCCGCCCCCTGCGGGGGCACCTCCCCGCGCTTCGCGCAGGGAGGACAACATGAGTGCAAGCTCGACAGCCCGTCCTACGGCGGAAGAATTCGAGATGAGTCGATTCCGTAGCAGCTCCGCTGGGGAGGAAAGCCGTAAGGTTAGCCAATGAGGGGCGCGGCCCTGCGGCCGAGGGCGTCCTTCACCGGTCGACGACGATCACGCCCTGCGGCTTCAGCAGCAGCGCCACCTTGTCGCCGGCGGAGAGTGGCCGCTCGACGCGCGGGCAGGTGGCGAACAGGGGGCCTGCGGCCGTGTCGATCGAGTACTCCATGTGCGTGCCGAGATAGCTCGCCTTGGCGATCGCGCCGGCGAGCGCGCCGGCCGGGCCGGGCGCGCGCTCGACCGTGATGGCTTCGGGTCGGATTGCCATGGTGGCGTCGCCGTCGGCGGCCTCGCCGTCGGCGATGTCGATCTCGCACTCGCCAAGCCGTACGCGCACCCGAGCCGCATCGAGGCGGCGGACCGTGCCGCGCGCCGGCGTCGATTCGCCCATGAAGCGGGCGAGGAAGGGCGTCGCCGGCCGCTCGTAGAGCTCGCGCGGGCTACCCTGCTGCTCGATGCGGCCGGCGTTCATGACGATGATGCGGTCGGACACCGCCATCGCCTCCTGCTGGTCGTGGGTGACGTAGACGACGGTGAGGCCGAGCGTACGCTGCAGGTCGCGGATCTCCTCGCGCATCTGGCGGCGCAGCCGGGCATCGAGGTTGCTGAGCGGCTCGTCGAACAGCAGGACCGAGGGCTTCAGCACCAGGGCGCGCGCCACCGCGACGCGCTGCTGCTGGCCGCCCGACAGCTCCGACGGCTGGCGATGGCCGAGATCCTCCAGCCCGACCTGGCGCAGGCCGTCGCGCGCCCGGTCATTCGCCTGGGCCTTGCCGACGCCCGACCTGCGCAGGCCGTAGCACACGTTGTCGAGCACGCTCATGTGCGGGAACAGGGCATAGGACTGGAACACCATGCTGACGTCGCGCTCTGTGGCGCTGAGGCTGGTGACGTCGCGCCCGCCGATCAGCACGCGGCCGTCGCTCGGCAGCTCGAGGCCGGCGATCATGCGCAAGGTCGTGGTCTTGCCGCACCCGGAGGGGCCGAGCAGCGTGACCAGCGTGCCGGCCTCGACGGTGAAGCTCACGTCGGACACGACCGTCACCGTGCCGTAGCGCTTCGCGACGTTGCGGAACTCGACGCTCACGCCCGGCCTCCCTGCATCTGCGCGGCGCGGCGGCCGAGGCGCCGTTCGCCGACGGCCGCCTGGATCAGCAGGATCACCAGCAGCATGAGCACGATCAGGGCGCAGCTGTAGGCGATGGCGAGGCCGTAGTCGCCGTTGATCACGCGCAGGATGATGTAGGTGGTGGCGAGCTCGTACTCGGCGGTCACCAGGAACACGACGGCGCTCACCGTCGTCACCGCGCGCACGAAGCCGTAGATCAGCGATCCCACGATGGCCGGCCGCAGCAGCGGCAGCACGACGTGCACGAGCGTCGCGAGCGAATGGCCGCGCAGGGTGAGCGAGGCCTCGTCGAGGCTGCGGTCGATCTGGCTCATCGCCGCCATGCCGGCGCGCACGCCCACCGGCATGTTGCGGAACACGAAGCACAGCACGATGATCAGCGCCGTGCCGGTGATCTCGATCGGCGGCACGTTGAAGGCGAAGACGTAGGCGACGCCGATCACCGTGCCCGGCACGGCGAAGGACAGCATGGTGGCGAACTCGAGCGTGGTGCGGCCGGCGAAGCGCTGGCGCACCAGCAGCCAGGCCGCGATCAGGCCGAGCGCCGCGGTGAGCGGGGCGGCGATGGCCGCGAGCTGGACGGTGGTCCAGAACGAGTTCCACGCCGCGCCGGACCAGATCAGGCCGTCGGCGGTGCGCTCGACCGCGAAGGCCTTGGCGTAGTGGTCGAGGGTCGGCGTGTAGTCGCGTCCCCAGACCTTGACCAGGCCGCCGACGAAGGCGAAGCCATAGAGCAGCAGGGTGAGGGCGGCCCACGGCAGGGCGATCCACTGGGCGAGGCGGCGCGCCCGGTCGGGCAGCGGCGTCGGCAGCCCCGCATCGCCCTTGCCCGAGATCGTGGCGTAGGAGCGCGTGCCGACGATCCAGCGCTGCAGGAAGAAGGCGGACAGCGCGAAGACGAGCAGCAGCAGGGCGAGCGACGCGGCGCGGCCGTAATCGAGCTGGGCGCCGACGACGGCGAAATAGATCTCGGTCGACAGCACGCCATAGTCGCCGCCCAGCACGATGGGGTTGCCGAAATCGGCGATGCTCTCGATGAACCCGACCAGGAAGGCGTTGGCGAGGCCCGGCCGCATCAGCGGCAGCGACACCGTGGCGAAGGTGGCCCAGCGATCGGCGCGCAGCGTCTGCGAGGCTTCCTCGAGGGTCGGGCTGACGCCTTCGACGACGCCGATCAGGACGAGAAAGGCGACCGGCGTGAAGGCGAAGAGCTGCGCCAGGAACACGCCCTGGAAGCCGTAGATCCAGCGCGTCGGCTCGACGCCCATCGACCATTCGAGGAGCTGGTTGACCAGGCCAGAGCGGCCGAACACCAGGATCAGCGCCAGTCCGATGACGAAGGGCGGCGTGATGATCGGCAGCACGGTGAGCACGCGCAGCGTCCGCTTGTGGGCGAAGCCGGTGCGCGTGACGATCAGCGCGAAGGCGAGCCCCAGCGCGGTCGTGCCGGCGCCGCAGGCGAGCGCCAGGAACAGCGTGTTCCAGGCGACGCCGCAGCGGCCGCCGCCGGAAAGGCAGCGCAGGCTCCAGATCTTCTCGGTGGCGAGGCGCTCGACCAGCAGGGCCGGCGTGAACAGCCCGTCGCCGTCCTGGAAGGCCTGCACCAGGATGCGCAGGATCGGCCAGGCGGTGAACAGCACGATCGACGCGGCCACCGTGGTGACGGCGCCGGCAATGAAGGCATCGCCGCCGAACGCGCCGCGCAGCGCCAGGGCGATGGCGAGCAGCGACAGGAACGCGATCAGGACCAGCGTGCCGCCGGCGCCGATGCCGACCTGGCGTGCGTCGAGCTCGCCGAGCAGGTCGACGAGCCAGCCCGCGGTCCAGCCGCGCAAGCCGATGGCCAGGGATCCGGCGGCGAGCAGGACGATGCCGGCGCCGCTCGCGATCAGGAGCAGCGTTCCCCGGCGCTCGCGCGGCAGCGGCGTCAGGGAAACGACGGCGCAGGCGACGAGCGCGGCCAGGACCGGCGCCAGCCACCATCTGCCGTGGCCGGCGAATTGGGCGAAGCCCGAGGCGTAGTCCTCCGACGACCACAGGCCAGGCAGCCAGACGCCGGAGCCCAGGCCCTCCTGCAGCGCGTACCAGGGCAGCAGACCGGCGGCGAGAAGCCCGGCGAGCGACCACGCCAGAGGTGCACGCCGATCGTCCGGGCCGCGGGGAGCCCGCCCTGAGCTTGCCGAAGGGGTCCGCCCGCTCATGCTCATGATCACGACCGGGCGAGGCCCTTCGCCGAGCCCAGGGCAGGCCGCTCGCGGTCCGGACGAGCGTGGCCGCCTTGCATGGTCAGGGCTTGGCCAGCGCGCCGACCTCCGTATCCCAGCGCGCGATCAGGCGCTTGCGCTCGGCCGACTTGCCGTACTTCGCCTGGTCGTAGTCGATCAGCTTCATGTCGGCGAACTTCGGCGCCTCGGGCGGCAGCGGCGTCGCCTTGTTCGACGGCACCTGGAACTGCTTGGCCTGGGCCCCGAGCTTCTGAGCCTCCGGGGTCAGCGCCCAGTCGTAGAATCTCCTGGCGTTGGCGAGGTTGCGCGCGCCCTTGACGATGCTCATCGAGCCGATCTCGTAGCCGGTACCCTCGCACGGCGTCGCCGTCTTGACCGGGAAGCCGGCGAGCGCCTCGGTGACGCCGTCATGCACGAAGCTGATCGACACCGCGGTCTCGCCGCGCGCCACCGCCTTCATGGGCGCGGTGCCGGAGCGCGTGTAGGCGTTGACGTTGGCGTGCATCCTCTTCAGGAAATCGAACGCCTTCTCCTCGCCCATCACCTGCACCAGCGTGGCGATGGCCACGTAGGCGGTGCCCGACGAGTTGGGGTTTGCCATCTGGATCTCGCCCTTCAGCTCGGGCTTCAGAAGGTCGGCCCAGCAGGCCGGTGCCTTGATGCCCTTCTTGGCGAGCAGCTCGGTGTTGAAGCCGAAGCCCAGCGCGCCGGCATAGATGCCGACCGTCTTGCCGCCCGAATCGGTGTTCTGCTTGATCGCCCAGGGATGCAGATCGCCGAGGCTCGAGGACCTGTAGGCCTCGGTCAGGTTTTCCTCGGCAGCCTGCAGGTGCGGATCGCCGGTGCCGCCGAACCAGACGTCGCCCTTGGGATTCTGCGCCTCGGCCTTCAGCTGGGCGATCGTCTCGCCCGAGCCCTTCTGGGTGATCGAGACCTTGGTGCCGGTCGCCTTCTGGAACTCGTTGCCGATCAGCGTGCACCATTCGACCTGCACCGAGCAGTAGACGTTCAGGACGCCCTGGGCTGCCGCCGGCGTGACGAAGCCGAAAGCCAGCGCCCCGAAACATGCCGCCGCGATCCTCATTTGCGTTCTCCCGTATGACGATTTTGTTACATCCTCGCACGCGGGGGCGCTGGATGACCAGCGCCCGGCACCGGATGACCAGCGCCTGGCGCTGGACTACCAGCGGCCGATGCCGCCGATCACCAGGGTGGGCACGCCTTCGGTATGGCTCCTCACCGTGAAGACCTGGCTGCCCGGTCGGCGGCCGTCGCGCACGTCGGTGACGTCGATGCCGGCCGCTTTCAGCCGAGCGTGGGCCTTGGCGGTGTCGGGCACGCGCCAGCTCAGGCCCCACAGCTCGTCGGGCGCGTCCGAGATGCCGCGCGCGAGGTCGTGGGCGATCTCGACCACGAGGTCGTCGCAGCGGAAGAACAGCAGGCGCGAGCCCCACCGAGGGTTGCTGCGATCGAGGCGCAGGTCGAGCCCGAGCCGGCCGGCATAGAGGGCGACGGCCCGCTCGGGGTTGGGCGTGCGGACGACGACATGATCGAGCGCCGAGACCGCCGCGGCCTCGTCGACGAGGGAGGGCGAGGGCACGAGCCGGGCGTTGCGCTCGACCAGCGCGATCGGCACGCCGTGCGTCGCCGCCGTCGACAGCTCGAGCATCGCGCCTCGCGTGGCCGGCACGGCCCGCCGCTCGAGCAGGTTGGCCGCCTTGTCGAGCGCTGCGGTCGCGAACACCATCGCCGACAGCGCCGCGCCGCCGCTGCCGAAGGTCAGCCCGACATTGCCGGTCTGCAGTCGCCCGTCGACGGCGCGCCGGCCGAGGAGGGATTCGTAGGCCAGCCGAGAACCGGCGAGCATGAGATGGTCGAGAGCATCGATCATGGTTGCGGATCCCGAATCAGCCGCCGTGTGATGTTACGCCGACCATCGACGATCCGCAGAATCGACACTTCATCGCTGACAAGATCGTACACGATCACATAAGGCGAAACGACCCCGATGCGTGCGTTGCGTCCGAGCTCTCGACGTCGAGCGCCGATCCTGGGAAACACTGCGAGTCGCTCGAACAGTGCGTCGATGTCTGCGCGGTATCGGCCCGCAATCTCCTTTCCGGCCTGGTCGGTCAACAGCGCGACGATTGCGGCAGCGTCGATCTCCGCCTGCCGCGAGATTCTCACACGAGCCATCAGCGCTCGAGCTTGCCGAATCGCTCCGTCATCCGCGCCCTGTACTCGTCGAGGGTCATACCCTCGCCTCGGGCGAGGCCTTCGCGGGCCTCGTCGACGAGGGCCTTCGCCCAGGACAGGTCATCGACATCGAGCTGCATGTGCTCGGCGACGATGCTGGCCACGGCCTGCTCGACGCTGTCGTAGAGGCCGGCCGCGACCTGCGCCTCGAGCCATTCCTGCTGCTCGCGAGGAAGGGTGATCGTCATCGGGCCAGCCTATCCCATTTCAGGGGGCTACCCAATCCGCTTCAGCCCTGCCTTGTACTCGATGCCGCGCCGGACATAGTCGCCGGCACTCTCGCGCATGCGCAGGAGGTTGTCCTCGGTCACCTCGCGCACCACCCTGGCCGGCGCGCCGAAGATCACCGAGCGGTCGGCGAAGCGCTTGTTCTCGGTGACGACCGAGCCGGCGCCGATCAGGCATTCCTTGCCGATCACCGCGTTGTTCAGCACCACGGCAGCGATGCCGATCAGGGTGCCGTCGCCGATCGTGCAGCCATGCAACATCGCCTGGTGACCCACCGTCACGCCCTGGCCGAGGGTTGTCGGTAACCCGGGATCGGTGTGCAGGGAGCAGCCCTCCTGGACGTTCGAATCGTCGCCGATCACGATCGGCTCGTTGTCGCCGCGAATCACGGCACCGGACATGACGCTCACCCGCTCGCCCAGGGTCACCGCGCCGATGATCGTCGCCTCCGCGGAGACGTAGCAGGAGGCGGGGATGACCGGGACGCGGTCGCCGAGCTGATAGATGGCCATCGTGCGGGAGCTTCCTTTGTGCTGCGGCTGCTCCACTACACGAGTTGGCGCGTGCCGTCTTGCGCCGCGCGATGCGCGCCCGATCGATCGGAGACCGGCACTGACGGCATCCAAGCTTGCTCGACTGCATGGCTGAGCTGTATCGCACGCCGGAAGGTCCCCTTTCGCAATCCCGCCATCAATGCGTAAGCTCTCGCCCGAAAGTCATCTGGTCACGAGGGGGAAACATGAGCGAAGTCGATGGCGCTACTCTGATCGCGAGGAGCCTGAAGCAGCAGGGCGTCGATCATCTGTTCGGGGTCGTCGGGTTTCCGATCACCGCGATCGCCGCGGCGGCGCAGAAGGAGGGCATCGCCTACCTGGGCATGCGCAACGAGCAGAGCGCGGCCTATGCGGCGGGGGCCTACGGCTACCTCACCGGCCGCCCCGGCGCTTGCGTCGTCGTCACCGGCCCGGGCGTGGTGCACGGCCTCGCCGGCCTCGCCAACGCCCAGCAGAATTGCTGGCCGATGATCCTGATCGGCGGCGCCTCGGAGACCTATCGCGGCGGCATGGGCGCCTTCCAGGAAGAGCGCCAGGTGCTGATCGCCTCGCCGTTCTGCAAGTTCGCGCACGGCATCGAGAGCGTCGCCCGCATCCCCTACTATGTCGAGATGGCGACCCGGCACGCGATCTATGGCCGGCCCGGCGCCGCCTATCTCGACATGCCCGACGACATCATCCGCGGCACTTGCAAGCTCGACGATGCCGTCCAGGTCGAGCGCGTGCCCGAGGCGCCGCGCACGGTGGCGCCGCCGGAGAACGTCGAGGCGGCGCTGAACCTGCTCGAGAAGGCCCAGCGGCCGCTGGTACTGGTCGGCAAGGGCATGGCGTGGGCGCATGCCGAGGACGAGGTGCGCGCCTTCATCGAGCGCACCCAGGTGCCGTTCGTGCGCTCGCCGATGGGCAAGGGCGTGCTGCCGGACGACCATCCGCTGTCGGCGGGTGCCGCGCGCACGCTCGCGCTGCAGCAGGCCGACGTCATCTTCCTGATGGGCGCGCGCTTCAACTGGATCTTCCATTTCGGCCTGCCGCCGCGCTTCGCCAAGGACGTCAAGGTCATCCAGCTCGATATCGCGCCCGAGGAGATCGGCCACAACAAGCCGACGGAAGTGGCGCTCGTGGGCGACGGCAAGGCGATCATGGCGCAGGTCAACAAGGCGCTGGTCAACCGCCAGTGGTTCCATCCCAAGGACACGCCGTGGCGGATGGCGCTGGCCAAGAAGTCGGCCGAGAATGCCGCGTCGATCAAGCCGCAGGTCGACGACGATACGGCGCCCGCCGGCTACTATCGCGCGCTGCGCGATGTCGCCGCCTGGATGCCGAAGAACGCGGTGCTGAGCGCCGAGGGCGCCGGCACCATGGATATCGGCCTCACGCAGCTGCCGAGCTTCAATGCCCGGTCGGTGCTCAATGCCGGCACTTACGGCACGATGGGCGTCGGCCTCGGCCAGGCCATCGCGGCCGCCGTGGCGGATCCCAGTCGGCCGGTCGTCCACCTCTCGGGCGACTCGGCCATCGGCTTCTCCGGCATGGAGATGGAGACGCTGGTCCGCTACAACCTGCCGGTCAAGATCGTGGTCCTCAACAACGGCGGCATCGGCCCCGGCATGCCGGAGATCCCGGAGGATCCGTTCTTCAACCTGAAGCCCAACGCGCTGATCTACGGCGCGCGCTACGACAAGGTGATGGAGGCGTTCGGCGGCAAGGGCCTCTTCGTCCACGACCCGAAGGACATCCGCAAGGCGCTCGACGAGGCGATGGCCTTCCCGGGCCCCGCCCTGGTCAACATCGTGCTGTCGCAGGGCTCGACCCGCAAGGCGCAGCAGTTCGCCTGGCACAGCTGACGGGGTACGGCCGATGGAGCATAGCCGATCGGATATCGCCGGTCGGTCCAGCTGATGGAGTGACGCAACAGGGGCCGGGCCGTTGCCGGCACGGTCCCCTATCGGAGGGAACGCCATGGATCAGACAATGCAGCCGGAGGCCACGACCGCGACCCAGCCGGCGCTCAAGGGAATCAAGGTGCTCGACCTCACCCAGTTCGAGGCGGGGCCGTCCTGCACCGAGGCGCTGGCCTGGCTCGGCGCCGACGTCGTCAAGGTCGAGGAGCCTAATCGCGGCGAGCCGGGCCGCTGGGGCATGACCGATCGCGCCGACGCCGATTCGACCTACTTCGTCTATTACAACCTCAACAAGCGCAGCATCACCTGCAACCTCAAGACCGAGGAGGGCAAGGCGCTGCTGCGGCGGATGATCGAGAAGGCCGACGTCCTGATGGAGAACATGGCGCCGGGCACCTTCGCCCGCCTGGGCTTCGACTGGCCGCGCCTGCAGGCGCTCAATCCGCGGCTGATCTTCGCCCAGGTGAAGGGCTTTTCGCCGGAGAGCCCGCACGCCAACTATCTGGCGTTCGACATGATCGCCCAGGCGATGGGCGGCACGATGGGCATCAACGGCCATCCGGACCAGCCGCCGGTTCGGCCGGGCTCGACGCTGGGCGACACCGGCACCGGCATGCTGGCCGCCCTGGGCATCGTCACGGCGCTCTACCAGCGCATGACGACCGGCCGCGGCCAGCACATCCAGATCGCCATGCGCGATGCGATGCTGAACTACTGCCGCACGCCGATGAGTCGCCAGGCCGCGATGGACACCCAGCTGCCGCGCGGCGGCAACACGGTGCCCGGGACGGCGCCGGGCGGTCTCTACAAATGCGCGCCCGGCGGCCTCAACGACTGGGCCTACATCTTCGCCTCGCGCGGCAACGAGGATCACTGGCGCCGCCTGGTGAAGGCGATCGGCCGCGAGGACCTGCTCAACGATCCGCGCATGAAGGACCCGTCGACCCGCGGCGCGAACCGGGAGGCCGTGGACGAGGCCATCACCGCCTGGACGTCCAAGCGCACCAAGCAGGAGGTGACCGAGATCATCGCCGGCGCCGGTGTTCCCTGCGGCGCCGTCATGACCACGCTCGAGCTGATGCACGACCCCGACCTGCATGCGCGCGGGATGATGCAGACGATCGACCATCCGGTCCGCGGCCCGGTGATCGTGACGGGCTGGCCGCTCCGGATGTCGGATACCAAGGTCGCGCTGAAACCCTCGCCCGTCCTCGGCGGCGATTGCGAGGCGATCTACGGTGAGTGGCTCGGCTGCTCGCCGGACGAGGTCAAGGACATGAAGAAGGCCAAGGTGATCTGACGGGATCGCAGGCCCGGCAGCGGGATGCCCGCTGCCGGGCCTGGGGAACGCCCCAGTGACGAACGGCCCGCCTTGGCGGGCCGTTTCGTTTGCGCACGCGACGGTGCCATTAGACTGAAGTTCCCCGCGATTTCGATCAACGTCAGTAGCGAAAAGGATAGATGCCATCGGCATTTGTGCCGGGTCGAGACGCTTGGCGAGCGTGCATTTTGTAGTCACTAAAATGATTTACTTGG
>Ga0268299_1002198_pt1 | contig 25340 bp, 20 predicted proteins | sample NOBtaG_FD_193484 | JGI IMG/M metagenome (GOLD analysis project Ga0268299, IMG submission 193484) | Activated sludge microbial communities from bioreactor in Nijmegen, Gelderland, Netherland - NOB reactor | ecosystem: Engineered > Bioreactor > Aerobic > Activated sludge | place: Netherlands...
TGATTAGTTTGTGAAGACAGCCAGGGCGGTAGTTTCGAAAAAAATAAACGCTGGAATTCAGTGCCAGGAAACCAGAACCGTTTTTCGGAGCCGGAAGTCTTGCAAGGATTTCCTCATCTTTCTCCAAAAGTTTTGCTAGTGTAATATGATCGTCTTCACTCAATTTTTTCTTGGGCCCGACTGGTTTTCTGAAAGTGTGTTGGAGTTATTCACCACTTCAGCAATGTGCCACCGCAGCAGAAGGTTCAAATGATCCATTATGTACAAGGCGATCTTTTGACTGCCGACGTCGAGGGATTGGTGAACGCTGTCAATTGTGTCGGTGTCATGGGTAAGGGTTTAGCGCTGCAGTTCAAACAAGCATACCCCGATAATTTTAAGCAGTATGCGCTCGCTTGTAAGTCAGGCGAGGTAAAGCCGGGTTGCATGTTTATCGTCCCAACGAATCGATTGGACAATCCAAAATTCGTCATCAATTTTCCAACCAAACGTCACTGGAAAGATCATTCGCGGATTGACGACATCAAATCGGGATTGCTCGCACTCGTTGAAGAAACGAGTGCTCGGAAAATAGCTTCGCTAGCCGTTCCACCATTAGGGTGCGGATTAGGCGGATTGAAATGGTCCGATGTGAAGCCGTTGATCGAAGAAGCGTTTTTAGCGCTTCCTGATGTCGAGGTACTTATCTTCGAGCCTCAATAACTCGAACCGATTATTTCGAGCCTTGCCAAAGGTGGCTTGCTGTGGTCGTTTTACACACGTACGGAAGGTTTACGTTCCGCGATAGGAACGTAGGGGCGCTCTTCTGGTCCGGTGTAAATCTGCCTCGGGCGTGCAATCTTCTGACTTTCGTCATTCACCATCTCTTCCCACTGCGCCAGCCAGCCCGGCATGCGACCAAGCGCAAAGAGTACGGTGAAGTAGTCGGTTGGATAGCCCATCGCCTGGTAGATCAATCCGGAATAGAAATCGACGTTGGGATACAACTTGCGCGAGATGAAATAGTCTTCTTCGAGAGCAATGCGTTCCAATTCGAGCGCAATTTCCAATTTTGGATTGAGACCGGTTTGCTCGAATACTTCGTAAGCGACTTTCTTAATCAACTTAGCGCGTGGGTCGTACGACTTGTAGACGCGGTGACCGAAGCCCATGAGGCGTTTCTTGCCTTCTTTGACACTCTTGATGAACTCAGGAATGTTCTTCAATGAGCCGATTTCATCGAGCATTTTTATTACCGCTTCATTGGCGCCGCCGTGCAGCGGACCATAGAGCGCGGCAATGCCGGCAGAAACAGAGGAGAACAAATCTACACGCGAGGAACCAACACCGCGCACGGCGCTGGTAGAACAATTCTGTTCATGGTCGGCGTGCAAAATCAGAAGAACTTCGAGAGCGCGTTGCAGCACTTTGTTTGGTTTGTGCTGCCCGCCAATGCTGAAGGTCATGTTGACGAAATTGCCAACATAGTCAAGATCGTTGTCTGGGAAAACGAATGGAAGTCCGCGTGAATGGCGAAACGCAAAAGCTGCGATTGTAGGAGCTTTCGCCAGGAGTCGAACTCTTTGCAAAAAGCGGTTGTCCGGATCTTGAATGTTTTTCGCTTCCGGATAGAAGGTTGAAAGCGCGCTCACCGCACCGAGCAACATGCCCATGGGGTGTGCGTCGTAACGGAAGCCCTCAAGGAACTTGGTGATATTGGTGTGAACATAAGTGTGATACTTGATCAACTCATTCCACTGATCGAGTTGCTGTTGGTCCGGCAACTCACCCTTGTTGAGCAGATAGGCAATTTCAAGGAAGGTTGATTTTTCGGCTAATTGCTCAATTGGATAACCGCGATAGCGCAAAATGCCTTTGTCGCCATCAATAAATGTGATTGCGCTGCGGCAAGCGGCAGTGCTCATAAAGGAAGGATCGTAAGTCATCAGGCCAAAATCATCATCTGCGATTTTGATTTGTCTGAGGTCATTCGCCCTGATCGTGTTGTCGGTAATCGGCAACTCGTATTTCTTACCTGTACGATTGTCCGTAATCGTCAGTGTTTCATTAGACACAATCTGTCCCTCCAAATGACGCCGAATAATTTAGGGCATCGATACGTCGTGCAAATAAAGTGTGGGCAGCAGTCACCTAGGACCGATCGCTCATGTCGCGGGAAAGGCTCAATTTGAGCATCTCTCTGATCAACGTCAGTTCTCGCGGCATTCGTTCGTCCATGCGATCAAACAATTCGTCGTGGGATTCCAACTCGCGGTGCCACAATTCTTTGTCGATGTGCATCAAATCGTCGAACTGATCCTGATCGAAATTCTGGATTCCAGACCAATCGATGTCCTTATGACGCGGCATAAATCCAAGGAATGTCTGAGCGGCTCCGGCTTTGCCATGAACGCGGTCTGATATCCACTTCAAAACACGCATGTTTTCACCGAAACCAGGCCAGATGATTTTGCCTTTGTCATCGGTGCGGAACCAATTTACGCAAAAGACGCGCGGCGGATTTTGAACCATGTGCCCCATGCGCAGCCAATGATCGAAGTAATCGCCCATGTGATAACCACAGAAGGGCAGCATCGCCATCGGGTCGCGGCGCACTTCGCCAACCTTGCCAACGGCAGCCGCGGTGGTTTCGGAACCCATCGTCGCTGCCATATAGACGCCGAAATCCCAATTGATCGACTGGAATGTCAGAGGAATGACAGACGGACGGCGTCCGCCGAAGACGAAGGCGCTGATTGGAACTCCCTCAAGGTTGTCCCACTGGTCATCGAGTGATGGGCATTGGTCAATCGGTACAGTGAATCGGCTATTGGGATGCGCTGCCTTTCTTCCGCAGTCAGGAGTCCAATTCCTGCCTTGCCAATCGACTAACTCTGGCGGCGCCTCGTCGGTAAGACCTTCCCACCAGACGTCTCCATCGGGAGTGAGGGCGACGTTTGTAAAGATGCAATTCTTGTTGAGTGTGGCGAGGGCATTCGGATTGGTTTTCGCGGACGTGCCGGGTGCCACGCCAAAGAAGCCTGCTTCCGGATTGATGGCATAGAACTTGCCGTCTTTGCCGGGTCTGATCCAGGCAATGTCATCGCCTACGGTGGTTACTTCCCATCCTTTGAAACTGGTCGGAGGAATGAGCATGGCGAAGTTGGTCTTGCCGCAAGCGCTTGGGAACGCAGCAGCTACGTAGCATTTCTCACCAGTCGGCGATTTGACGCCCAAAATGAGCATGTGCTCTGCGAGCCATCCTTCTTTCTTGCCAATGGATGAGGCAATTCGCAAAGCCAGGCACTTTTTGCCGAGCAGGGCGTTGCCGCCGTAGCCGGAGCCGTAGGACCAGATTTCTTTGGTTTCGGGGAAGTGGCAGATGTATTTGTGTTCTGCGTTGCACGGCCAGGCTACATCTTTCTCGCCCGGGTCCAGAGGATGGCCGACGCTGTGCATGCAAGGAACAAAGGAACCATCGGTACCCAAGAGCTCGACGACCTTTTTGCCCATGCGCGTCATGTGTTTCATGTTGACAACGACGTAGGGCGAATCGGTGATTTCTACACCGATTTGCGCGAGGGGCGAGCCAAGCGGTCCCATGCTGAAAGGCACAACGTACATCGTGCGCCCGCGCATCGAGTTCTTAAAGAAGTCCCTCAAAATAATCTTGGCGGTTTCGGGCTCCATCCAGTTATTGTTCGGACCCGAGTCTTCCTTGCGGGTTGTGCAAACGAATGTGCGGTCTTCGACGCGAGCCACATCAGATTGCGCGGAGCGAGCCAGGTAGCTATTAGGGCGCTTTTTCTCGTTCAGGCGGATGAAAGTACCGGCGTCGACCATCTCTTGGCAGAGTCGGTTGTACTCCTCTTCGCTGCCGTCACACCAGTAAACGCGGTCAGGTTGGCAGAGCTCTACAGCCGCCTTGACCCATTCAAGCAATTTGGGATTTTTGATGGGGTAACTGGCTTCCGACGTGGCGGAATTCTTGCTAACCGAGTCAACAGCTGTCATGTTCCTGGCTCCTATGATGAAGGAACAAGATTTTACTATGACGAGCCCGTTTAGCCCGTATTAGCAAGGGTTTCTTCAAAATTGGGGGAGCAGCGACTTAATTCGCGAAATTCAGCATGTTCGTCGCATTATTCTGTGCTGGTACCGGCCGTGGTGTTATTGGCTGCCTTCTGCGTCCCTTTCACTACACCGTCCATCCATCCGAGCACCCCAAGGGTCAAATCGTCTTTAAATTGTCCAGCTTCAAAAATCAGATGCTCCGTGTTTCCTATAATCACGATACTTTTGCTTGGTGTCGAGAGCGCATCAAATAGATCCAGTGTTCCGCTTTCCTTCACCAATTTGTCATCGTGCCCTTGGAACAGAATCACCGGCTTTTTCGTGATTTTCTTTGCGGCGTCGAAGTTCTCATTCATGAATTTGTTGAACTGAAGAAGCTCTTCTGCAGACAGATTTAACCGAGCGGATGGATCGTTCAGCCATTCGTTTCTAAGCGACTCACTGCCAGTCGCCTGATGTACAACCGACTTTCCGACCTCAATTGGTTTGGTTTTATCAAACAAAAGTTCCGTCCCAACTTTTAAGGCGGTGCCGATTGCTTTATGGCGAGCACCGGACGGTACAGAGCAAATCAACCCATCTACGATATCCGGCGCTTCTGATACTACACGCAGTGCAATGGCGCCGCCCATCGACTCGCCCAGTATGAATAACGGATACTTCGCGTAGTCAGCGCGCATTTTCGCTGTAACTTGTTTGAGATCCTGCACACACTCGTTTAGAGAAATTTTCTCCAAACCACTGGCGTCTACATATGTTCCAAAACCACGCACATCAAATGCTACGGTAATTACTCCCTCTCGTGCCACGCGCTTTGCGAATGATTCAAAGGATTTGTGGTGCAAACCTAGACCATGAACGCAAACGAGTACGAACCGTGTCGGAACATCCGGGTCCATCCAAACATACCCTGGAGCTTCTGACTGCTTGAATTGTCTGCGCCATGGGGTGAAAATCTTTGCCGGCGCAAGCGTGACCTTTGAGGAGTAAGAACTGTCCTTGGGGTCAATCGGATCCGGCGGCACTACATCCGCCGATGCACCAAAAACACCAACCTGTATTCGTGGCACCACATCCGGTGTAACCTTTCCGCCTTTTTCCTTAACGTAATCGGCGAAAATGCGCTTTGCATTGGTATCGCGAAATATGTAAATCGCGCGTTCATTGCATTTCTTCGCTTCGTCAATTCGTTTGAGTTTTTCCAGCGCAAGTGACATTTGCATAATCGCCCAGCCAGTATCAATGTCATCAGGTCCATAGAAATGACGACAAAATCGATAAAGTTCATCGTAGTATTTCAAACTCGCCTGATAATCACCCTGATGCCATTTGACCCCGGCCATGCCGGCCAGGGCAATTTTGGCAATAATGCTCATATCTGTTGGAATAAGCTTGTCCAGTGTCTGCTGATACAGTTGTTCTGCCTCTTTGAACTCGCCTTTTCCAAACTTGCCCTCGGCCATGCCTAGCTTGATCATTGAAGTTGTATAGAATTTGCCGTTGTTCAGCTTGTCGGCTTTGGCGCTCAACCTGTATGTTTCATCATGATTTCGGCGGTAATAGCATGCGGCCAAATCCATCAAAGAATCAGAATCTTCCCGTGTCTTCACAAGGTCTTCAAAAATTTGTTTGCCTTTCTCAGCCGTTTTTGATGATTGGAGATAGATAACCGCTAAATCACGAAGACGCCCCAGATCTTTCGGATTGACTTTTACCTGAGCTTCCAGATCTCTGCGTTCGTCGTCGCTAAATGTCCTCGGCGTAGCGTCCTTTTTTGAATTAGACGAAACTGCATCTGCTTGAGCGTTTGCCTGCGAATGTACAGCAGAGTCATCCCCCGTTTGTGCAAATGAGCCGGGTTGGTTGAGAAAGAGATTCAAAAACAAAATTGCGCAGTAGACGATGGACCTGTTGCGTGTGTGTATTTTCAACGCTAGTCTCCTTCAGGCTTGCTAAGTGTTCGTCTAAGTCCGTCACCGCATGGTCATGACGTTGCGGCTCCCTGTATACCATAAAGAGTGTCTACTCTGTTTGACGGCTGGCGTCTAGTTTGAATTCGTTCGCTATCTTTTCCGCTTTCCACGTTTCCAGCATTTCTGTTTTTCTGCCAGTACTGGTTGAGCATGCAAAACGCTGTTTGTGAGTTTCCAGAGTAAATCAAATCGAGCATGTCTCGCCACACAACAGGAGGCAAATAAAAAGAATTTTTGTCATAGCTATTTTCAGTTTCTGATTTGAAGGAGCTGGAAAATTCGTCTCTTCCTCCATTTCGCCAATCAACGATCATTTCGGTTTGACGTTTCTTTGTTGGCTGTTGCGCTTTCATGAGTTCTACGTCCAAGACAAACTGCCGTCCACGCAATTTGAGTATCACGAAAGGCATTGCAGAATCAGAATTGCAAGTCTTCCAGCCAAAGAACGTTGAATCATTTGTGAGTGTTTCAAGGATGCCGTCGCCATCTATATGCGCTCAGAAAGCCAGCCTGTTTTAACAATCTACGAAGATGCTCAGCAACGGACTTCTTAGTAATTTAAAATTGGTGGCACAAGAGACCATCTGGCTAAAAGTGCCACATCAATACTTTCGACTGGGTATAGTCTCCCGACCCCCCTTGCCCAGGGGCTTTCATAGTCGTCGATTCCCAGATCTCTTAAAAGCTCTAAAACATCTTCCTTTGTAGCCAGCGTTCTTGTCGGGAAGTACACTTCATCGTCATAGTTGGAAGCGGAAATAACAGCTGCCTCCACTGGAGCAGTGAAAAACGAGAATTCGATAGTTCCAGAGAAAGTTTCCGCCATCAGGTATTTACTAATCGTTGCGATTCTGCGATTGACTATACGGTCGCGGCCATCTGCACCATACGGCAACAATCCAGGCAAAGCTTCCTGGAAGTCATCATCTATCCTCAATTTTTCAAACGAGTCTTTCATGTATTTGCGTACATCTTCGGGCATGTGCCAAGATTCTTCCCACAGTTCCTGTCTGCTGTTTAAAATTGCCACGACGTCTTCTATGTCGTGACTGTCTCTGTAGTTGCCTTTGCCACGGTCGCCGAAAGCATCTAATTTCGTGCAAATAAATAGCGGCGCATTTACTACTTTAATCTCTTTGCCATTTGGCATGAATGTGCTTGCCGCTGTCTCCATTGCGCGTGGATACCAAATGTTGTTAAAGCCGAGGATATCTCCATTTGTAGGAAGAACATCGACAAGGATCTCATCGAACTTCATTCGACAAATTGGCGTGTTCTCTTTTGTCAGCTCATCTTTGAAGCCCTTTTTTCTCAGGTCAGCAAGCAGCGCGTTGTATTCCCCATAAGTGGCAACCTCGACTATAAAGTCGACGTCGTCCGTAGGCCGCACGTCGGAGGCTAGGTCATCCGTCAACAAGAGTCCGGCGATTGCGCCGCCGACAAAGACGACACGATCCAGCATGTCGCCGAGTGCATCTGCAACTCCGGAAAGAAGAGCCTTGTGATTTTCAAGCCTAGTCATCGCCAGTACTCAAAGCGATGGGCAATTTCATGCTCCGCCATATTTCGCTCCCTTGCCCTACCTTCTCGCATCAAATCAACTAATGCAAGCACCTCATAGAAAGCCGGATCGCGTCTACACACCGCCGGTGCGTTTGGGTGCAGCGGATCGATGCTGTAACCTTTTGCTTCACCTTCAGGATCCGGCCACACAGGAATGATTGATTCCGGCTCAATTAGAAGCCTTTCTTTCAGTGGAAACGCGGCAAAAGAAGTTGGCAAACCCCTTGTTATTTTACCGGCGACAGCAGGAAAAGAATATCGGACGCCATGCAGAACAAACTCTCCAAGCGCTTTGCGGTGTACACGTCGTTCTGTCGAGTTGTAGAGCCCTGAAGTTTCCGCCCTAGATAGACCGAGATGAATTTGCGATGTACTTATAGAAAGGTATTTCGATAGCGAGCTGAATGTCCACTGCTCGTTTCGCATGACATAAAGCTTGAGGATAATGTACAGATCTTGTTCGTGAAGCATATTCTATATTCTAGAATACAGAAAACGGAGCTATGTGGGTTCTTTCAGGCTATTCTATATTCTAGAAAATAGAATACCACATTTGCGCCCACCCGGCAACATCGGCAGAAGGCACGGATAAGTGTTTATGGACCAGCGCGATTCTGCTGATATCGATTCCGTCCGATAAGCGGAATAATGCTCGCTAGTCATCATCAATACACATGGATCTGATTTACGTCAGAAGGCGTCGGCATAAAGTCTTTGCGTCTGCAAGCGCTTCATCTTTTGCCTGCTGCTGCTCATGGTGCCACTGTGCGCGGTGGCTGCTCCTCTTTAGCTTATCGATAACCTGATTGACCGGATGATTCTCCTCGTGGTCGACATTGCTAAGCTCCTCCAACTTATCAATAGGTTTTTACTGTTGCCTGCCGACAACGCGCTTCGCTATGCCGAAGTCAGAACTCAACGAGGTCTTTTCGAAGTTTGGACAGTACCCTTTGATAAGCGGCTCTCCAATCACCTTTTACATTCTTGAAGCCAGCGCGCAGATTGAGGTCAATGTCATCATCTTTCTGTTCACAAACGTCCAGTCCAGGAAATCCACCCCATTTAAAATGGTGGCGCAGGTAGTTTACGAAAGTGCGCGAGTATCTGTAACCTTGCACTGTTGGATCTATTTGGTCTTCAGGAGTTGGAGGCGGCAATTCGATAGCACATGGCATACCACCGAAAAAGTCGGCGGAGAAAGGGAAGTCGAAGGGTTCACCGTCTTCACATTCAAAACTGGTTTCGTATTCTTCAATGTAAGCACTTATGTCTTCGGCTGAAAACAACTGCACTCTCAGGGGAGTGAGAGCCGCGAGTGAGATGCCCTCAGATTCAAGCGTTACCTCACCATAGTAAGGTTCCTGATAGTCAGTTTTGGGCAAGATCCCCAAGCCTTCGAATAAGCCAATTGCAAAATTCTTTTGGGCAGCTCGTGTCTTAGCCGGTGTTAGTGCTACAGCTCCTATCTTGCGGCAGAAGACCGCAAAAGAAATTGGCAATGGTCCAAACCTATCTGTAAGAATCTGGAATGCTTCAGGTGTAAGTGGAGGGTCTTCTGGTGCGATTGACGCTCCTGCAGAGGTCAAGGTTGAGCGGAGGGCGTTCAGATTGCCGCGTACGCGATCCATTATTGCTTCGGCGACTGCGTTGCACTCTTCATGAAACTCCGATGAACCAACCTTTTGTGGAGCTAATGAGACGAGTTCATCCCACGCATTGTATTCGCCAGTCTGGTAGCGTTTTAAATAATCCATTGGGACTTTGCCAAAGAGTAATTCATGGTCAAGATAGCAGCTCCTCAGTGTGGATAGTCGGCATCCATAGCGGTTAGTAAACTAGTCGAATTGGTTAGTCCAAGCCTGATTCGGCCACCGTCGCTTGTAAAATTCGCCACGTGTCACATTGTAGTGTTTCCGATTTCTAAAGTTGACGAATTTGAGGCTTAGAAATTTCAGAAGGCACTCAATATCACCGTCGTCTACTATCGTGGACCCGCCAAGATCGATGTTCGCTAAACTCGGAAGCGAAATTAGTTTCGATATTGAAGGAATGTTCCCTCTGATATCAATCGTCAGTTTTCTTAGCTTGGCGAGTTCCGAAAGAACCGCAACATCTTTGAACTTGCTGCACCTGTGAATGCTCAATTCTTCTAAGTTTGAACAATCGTTGAGTTGACCAAAGGTCGAAAGAGTTTTCAAATGTATGAGCTCAAGTTTCGTAAGCATCTTAAGTTTTTCAAGTCCGACGAGACTATGAATGGTCGATTGAGAGATGGTCAGGGATTTTAAGCGAGATAGTTTTTCGAGAAACTTGAGATCTTTTTCTTTGCTGTGGCTGATGTATAGGCTTTCTAGCATGTTGCAGTCAAGTATTGAGTTGGCACCATTCCACCACTGAATGCTGCAGTGCCTCAAGCTGGGAATGTTTGTGAAATCGATTACTGCGTTAGGAGGCGGCGAAATGGACAATGTCTTTAACGTCGGTAGAGAAGTTAGTGCTTCAAATCCTGTCTGAACGGATGTCAAAATATGGATGTTCCTAACGTTCTTAAACCCAGACAGAAAGCTAATATCGGAACTACAAAACCCATGTGCGTAATTAAGGACGACCTCAGTAACGGATGAAATGTCAATTTCACTTATTCCATGTGAGTTCCAGGGACCGGTAACAATAAGTCGCTTACCTTCCGTATGAAGTCCACCTGTTAGATTGAATCCTTTTGCTTTCATTCTTCTAGGCGAAAAAAGTGGTGTCTGCGTTGTACCCGAACCTCGCGGCATGAGCATAGCTCCAACAAGCACTGCGCATATGCGTCTGGTTTGTTGAGTTGCAATTTGATTGTCTCTGAATCATAGCCCCAGCATAGCCCCCGGGAAACATTGATTCTGCAAAAGATTGGGCGGTAAGAGACTCGAACTCCTAACCCCCTCGGTGTAAACGAGGTGCTCCACCATTGAGCTAACCGCCCTTGGATTCGTAGTTTAGCATGGGGACTTTATCAAGAGACGCAGTTGCGGGCTCGATGTTTCAACTGGTGAACCAAGATTTGAAAAATCCCAGGGTTTTCCCCTGTTGACAACTCGTCCTGGCGAATTACAATGGGGTGCTGATTTGATTGATTGCTAAAAACTGAAACAGGTACTGGACGCGATGCCACAGAATTGTGTTCGAGGCAGAGTCGTATTTTCGACTCTGGTTTACGCAACGGCTCTTACCAGTCTCGCGTTTATAAAACCCGAGAATTTCTGGATAGCCACGGTCTATAAAGCTCTGGTGTACTTCTTTATTTTGATGTTTTCCGTCGGTGTCGCGGTACTTGTATTTGGCGCCGAGTCAGACAGATTCTTCAAAAACTTTAGCTTCAGACCGCTGTTGAGCCGACTGATTTACGGCGTTTCGATGGCGGCATGCGGTTGCATTATCGCCTATGTGTTGATGTGCGCGTTGCCGCAGCTTGCATACCACCGCACAGAATGGAAAAAATACGTCGACTTTCAGTGCCGGCTGGTCGCAGCAGTTGAAGGAGACAAAGCGGCCGAGCGATTTTGGAACAAGTGTCGTCGCCGCCTTGGACAAATAGCTGTGAATGCGGAGAATGATGGGAATCTCGCAAAAGCTCTGGTCTATTACAAGCAGTACGAGCAGATGCTGAAGGAAACCCACTATCAGCACGTCGCTTGCGACGGCGCTTTAGGACGCATCTTTGATAAGCGCGAAAACTATCTGGCTGCCAATGCAGAATACGAAAAGACCGAAGGCACTGCCGATGAGAACAGTAACAAGAAGCTGTACATTAGCCACGGAAGATTGCTGAGGATGCAGAGATTTGTGCCGGAGAGAGCTGTGACGCGCGAGTTTCCATTTATGGATAGTGTCGTTTGGCAGAAAGAAGATTCTGCTCTTTCGATCGGAGAGTCGTATCAGGAGATTGATTTATCGCAACTTACCGGGTACCAGCGCAAGTTGATGCATTGTGTTTTTCATCCGGAAGATCCACAGCTCAAGCCACTGCGTAAGGCACCGCCAGTAGTATCGTTCATTGATACTCCGCGACAAAAAACTGTACCAAGGCAGCGACGCAGCAATGTGCTTTGCATTATGTTGAATTCGAATGGTTCGACTGCTCGCTTTGCCGGTTTTCAGTGACGGGCCGGAATCTTTAGCTGCTCTGCCAAATCCTTTATATAGATGTTTGACTCGCTCCAGGACCCGCCGAAAACCCATTTTGAGCAGCTTTTGTAGCCCAAGGCTGTTGTCAAGCGGTGGTTTAATGCGGCTTTGGATAAAAACTCTTTGATACCGGGCACATTAGTAGGGCGGGACCTTATGTCCGGTTTCTAAAAACCCATCGTCATCGTGCTCGACGCGCGGGGATATGGTATCGGCTCACGCACATACTAGGGGGGCTTCCGGTTCGCTGGAAGCAAAGGTAAACAATATGAGCAACGAGAATTTTGATTACGACGATTTCGAACTGAGCACGAACGGCGAATCAGCGTCCGGCGGCACAGCCACCATGACTGCTGATCCCGATCAAGAATTGGAAGTAGGCGGCGACGAAGTCGGTACTGCTCTTTCCATGCTGATTAGAGAATCGACCGAAGCAGCGGCTCAAGCGCAAGCTCAAGCACAAGCGGAAGCTGAAGAAGTTGATATGGTCACGACTTACGAAGAGTCGGCCGATGCGAATTATGATGAACCAGAGTTCGATACTTTGGCCAGCGAACCTATGAATTATGGGAATTCTGCTGTCGAAGAAGTCGAGCAAGGATTAGATCCTGCCCCCGGATTCCCGCCTACAGAGTACCGTAACAACATAGCAGCACTGATGACTCCAGAAGTGGCGCCACAACCTGCTATGCCTCAAGCGGCTCCAGCACCGGCACTTGCTCCTGTGGCAAGCGCTCCGGCTTTGGCGCCTGTTCCGACCCCACAACCCACACCCATGGCAGCACCCGCTCCCTCTCCCGTTCTTGCACAAACTCCGGCTCTCTCTCCCACTCCTGCAGCACCCACACTCTCGCCCTCTCCTTCCCCTGCACCCGCTCCGACGCCAGCTCCGGCACCAGCTCCGGCGCCGCCGCCAGCACCCGTTGCCGCAGCTCCTACACCCATGGTCACCCCAGCACCCACCCCAACACCGGTCAGGAATATGCAAACACTAGAACACATGCAAGCGGCAGCCCAAGCCAGTCACCTCAATAAAGCGAGTGATTTCATTCGCAATTGGGTTCTGGCAAATCCAGATGACGACCAGGTTTTGCAAGCCGGCTTCAACTGGGTGCAAAAACATGAAGGTTCGGAACACATTGGTTCCGCCATTCAAGGGCTTTTGGAAGTTGGATACAACCAGCCGATGTTCACGCTAATCACCGTGCGCTGGCTGACTGACTATTCAGATCACCATCTCGCCCCTCAAATTGTGCAGTTGTTGAGCCTCTAAGCTCGTTTCTAACTGAACTTAAGCGACGACGTCCCCTTACCTTGACGTCGTCGTTTTTGCATGGCAAGATTTCAGAATGAAAACGGTTTTCATTCGCTGTGAAGGCGAATGGAAACTGTAAAGTCACTTCTGGTGGCGCTTTTGCCGATTTTTGAGCCGGCAAAAACGAAATTCTAGAAGTTAGGCTGTTAACAGCTTACCTTCCAATCTGGAATTTTACCCGGGTAAAAATAGAGGAATGAAAATATGCCTACTCGATATCTAAAAGCTGCATTTTCGCTATCGATTGCATATGTTTTTGTGCTCTTTGCGTTATCTTCCGTTCGTCCGGTCCTGGCTTCGCAGCTTTTTAAAATCGGCACTGCCGAAGAAGCAAAATATGCTGACGCGTTTGCAGTAGAGTGCCCGCAGCCGGAAATTCCTGCCGACCTTAAGGAGGAAAGCCATAAATCTTGCTGCATGGCTCGTTTTTGCATTACGCATGAAGGCAAGCACCAGGTCACACTCATATCATCGTCAGGCTCCGACGAAGTTGATGAAATCGCGCTTCGCACTTTGCGCCGCTGGAAGTTCAAGCCTGCTATGCTAAATGGCAAGCCAGTTCAGTCGGTAAGAAAAATCAAAGTCGAGTTCGAGGTTGAATGAGCGTCCAAGGTTCGCACGGCCACAGCCATACTAAAGGTCAACAAAGTCTCAGGCTGACGAAGGGAGCGAAGAAGGTTCTCGAAGTGCTTGAGCGCACGGATGAATTGAGCAGTGCGCAAGATATACATGGTGCGCTGCGCAGCGAGGAAGAAAGCCCTCCTGGTCTGACTACTGTTTATAGATCGCTGGAGTCTCTTGTCCAGTTGGGTCTTGTTCAAGCCGTTGACTTTGGCGACGGCGAACGTCGCTACGAGATGGTCAAACCTGGTGAGCACCATCATCACCTGGTGTGCGAGAAGTGCAGAAACAGTGTGCATCTGGATCAATGTTTGGTGCAGCAACTGGAAGAGTCTATACAAGCGAAATACAAATTCGAAGTGAGGGGACACATTCTGGAGATTTTCGGTCTTTGTGAAGAGTGTCAGAACGCAGTGGCACCTGCCGGCAAGAAGTAATCGCCCGATCCAGACTTGTAGATATTCCCACAAAGCTATGTGCAGCTTAGCTTCGCGGGATTGATTATGCTCGCTTAATCGATAATGAAAACGATTTCCATTTACAAAATGCTTCTACTACAGTTCAATATATAAAGGTCAAACCGCCAAAGGTACTGTATTGAAGTTCCAGGCAGCGGTGACGCCGCTGTACCGTTTCACTCGAAACAGCCAGCCTCTTCGAAACCAGGCAACTCAAGGAAGGATGCAGATCTATGGCTGCATTTCTCGTTCATGCGCGCGTTTTTGCGCTTCTAATTTGTGTGTACGCAGCGCTAAGTGTGAGTGCGAGTGCCCAGACTCGCCCGGAAGCACCACCTGCGTCATCTTCACCCATCGCTCCTGCGTCATCTTTACCCATCGCTCCTGCGTCGTCACCACCAAACGCTCCTGCGTCATCAACGCCCAGCGCCCCTGCCGCCCCTGCCGCCCCTGCCGTCGTTCCGCCCGCGCAAGGCAAAGCCACCGTATACGGTGTTGTAAAAGATGATGCGATGCGCAAGCCGTTATCTAATTCGCGCATCGTTCTGCAGCACAAAGATCATGAACATAAGCGGCTGCAGGTCGATACCGCCAAAGATGGAACGTTTGAATTCCGCGACATCGAGCCTGGCAACTGGAGCATAACCTTTTCGCACAATGACATGCTTTCGCAAACAGAGCAGTTGGTTGTTTCTGCCGGTGAAATGAAAGCTGTCAACGTAGTTCTCGAAGATTTAGAGCCGGTCGACATTATGCGTGTTACCGGCAAACGCACGCTCATTCATCCTGAAAAGATCGGCAGCACCACCAACATTCCGCGGCGAGTTTTGGAAGAATATCGCTCCGGAAACGACCTGCGCCAACTCGTTGAAAGCACTCCCGGCGTTATCACTGACACTTACGGCAATATCATTACTCGGGGCGAACACAACGCTATCAACTATGAACTCGATGGTGTAGTCCTGCCTGAAGCGGCGGGCGTCTTGCAGCAGTCGCAGCCGGCGACGCCGCGTTCGTTGCAGTCGATGCAAGTTGATATCGGCGGCTACGAAGCGCGTGACGGCGGCGGGCCGCTTGGCGCCATCGTGCGTATGAAGTCACGGACGATTGAAGCAAAGCCAAAGGTGCTTGTCGGCGGGCAGATCGGCGGACCGATGGCCGGAAATATTTATTACGACACAACCGGCGCCTTCAGCTCCGATCCGCGCAGTAAATTGCATCGCTTGCGTTGGGAGTCATCCGGGCAATTCATCGGCTCCTCATATCGTTTAGCGCCATACACCAAGAAATATTCGTACAACCAGAGTCTGGACATCAACACTCTTTCCAAGCTTGAGTACAAGCCGAATGAGAGAGACACATTTCGCTTGACGGCAGGCTTGAATCAAAGTTTTATGCGAGTTCCACTGCCGCAAACTTCCGCATCGCTGGGCGTCAGGCAGAAGCAGACCGACATGCAGAACTTCATCATCGCTGCGTTTCGCCGCACGGGTGGACGTTTCTACGATGAAGGAAATATCGCGCTCACCAATGCTTTTTACTACGAGACTTTTTCCAGCCGCGGGCTCGTTTTCGATCCATTTCCTGTAGTGAATGGAGAAGAACCCCAGATTAACAGCGTTCAGCCCACCGCTAGAAGATTCAATTATGTCTTCTCTGCCCAAGGAAATTTGAAAAGACAAGTAAGAACGCATCACCTCGAAACTGGTTTCTATTCCGAAATTCGTCCGGTGAGAACTTCATATGGTGCCATTTATCGCAACGCAAACTTAGTGGCTGCCGCTAATTCCGATGGTGCATTGCCGTATGCTGCCGTTATCAACCCGTTTACTTTTGAAGTTGGCGGACCGAATATCACCGGTAACATCACCAAATTCACCGGTTTTCGTTATTTGCAAAGCGGGTGGCTGCAGGATTCTTGGAAGCCCAGAGAGGGGTTTCTCAAAAGACTGACGGTAAATGCAGGCGTTAGAGCCGATGTCTATCATGGCGTCTTCGGCAACACCATGAAACTCGCCGAAACGATGCTCACTGTTCCGGGTGTCGAGCCCTTCGACCTCACTCCCTTCAAGCGGCAGACGGTCACTGATGCACAAGCCAGCGGTCGCTTCGGCGCATCTTTTGTAGTGACACCGAATGCAGTGCTGCGTGGTTCTTTCTCCAACATTTTTACTCCACCGCCTGTCGATGTTTTCGTCACGGCACCACTGATAGGAGAGGGACAAACCAACGGCATCTACAACGGCACGATTCGTCCGTTGCGGGCAACTCGAGGCAATCTGGTCGATGTCAGTTTGGAAAACCAGTTTGGACCGCGGCTGGTTACCCGCACTAATTTGTTCTATAAAAAACTGACGAATTTCGGCGACTCGGGCGTCATTCAAAACACGCCGATTTATAACCGGCTCCAACTCTCCGGTCAGGAAGCCTATGGTGTCGAGACACGCCTGGAGTTGCGCCCGGCGCGCGACGGTTATGGATTTAATGGATTCGTTTCCAACACTGTCCAGGTTGCTTACTTGCGGGGAAATCGCGGCGTAACCGGCGGCATTTATGAGTTCGAGGATGGTCCAATCACTGCCAAGTACCCGGATCACGACCGGCGCTATGCGCTGACGGCTGCTTACGGCTATCGCTCGCGCCGTGGCTGGTGGGTTTTGGCGGATGTTCAGACACTTTCCGGTTTGCCCAACCGGCTCGACCCGGAAATCTTCGGACCGCAGCCGAAGCGCACACCGCGCATCACGCTGTTGGGCTTGAGCACCGGCTACAACACGCCAAAGCACTTGCGTGTTAATCGTTTAATCCCATCCAGTTTTGACGTCCGCATCGACAATATCCTTAATGAAAGGAAGCCGACTAATCTAGGCAGTCCATTTCAGGGAACCCGCTTCCTGTTACCGTTTCGGCTCCTGTGCGGGGCGTCGTGGCAAGTCTAAAAGCTGATGATATGATTGAAAAACAATGAATATCGTTTTCAATCTGGCACAATGCAATTATCAGCGAACACAATGCAAGTATCAGCATTCTAGTATCAGCGTTAACGACGATAACAAAGGATATCTCCTATTACTGATCCGGCACAGCGCGAGAAAAAGGTTCTAGACGCCAAAGAACCGGCAGTGGAAAGTCACGCCGGCGCAGATTGTTGTGCAGGCAAAAAGCACAAGCATTCGGCTGAGCAACCGCAACACAAGTCGTGCTCCGATTCTCACAACCACAAGCACTGCTCTGAACCTCCGGAGCGTAAACCGTTGCCAGGCAGCACCAGTGCTTTTTCTACTGTTCCAGGCGACGAGGTTCTCGTAAGCGCCGAGCAGAGCCATGCGCATCAGGAGAAGCACGACAAGATCCAGCGCACACTTTTGCTGGATAATCTTGGGATTGCCGCATCCACCCTTTGTTTGATCCACTGCATGGCGATGCCGTTCCTGATCGCCCTCTTGCCGTTCATGGGGCTGCAGTTTCTCGAGGGCGAATTAGCACACCGCATCATCGCGCTTTTCGTTTTTGCATTCGCAATTTTCGCAATCGGACCGGGCTATTTGCAGCACCGAAAGAAAATCGTTCTTGTGTCCACTGTTTTTGGACTGACTCTTGTTGCAAGCGCGTTGCTGATTGCCGGACCGATGTTCGGCGAACAGTACGAGCTGCCGTTTATCACGACAGGCAACCTGATTCTTGTAATTACACACTTGAAAAACCGCAAACTCTGCCAATGCGCTCACTAGAGTTTCTCCTCTCTAAAGACGAACCCAAGCTGATGCCGTTTCCCTACATCAGTATGCCGGCTTTGATTCGCGTGATTTTAATTCGCTACTTCGGTTAGTTCGCGCTGATTGCACAAAGCTTCACTGCGTATCTTTTTTCAGTGCCAGTTTCTTCTTTGTGCTCTTTAGCCTGTTGATGCCGTCGCGATCGGTCATGATCAAAAGCTTGTCTCCAACAGCAAGAACTTTGGAAGGAGACGGGTTCCAGTCTAACTCGCCGGTGGCACTTTCATGCAGCAAGACGGTCACTTCATTCTTGTAGCGAACATCGTCAATGGTTTCTCCAACCAGTGTGCTGTTCGCTTCAACCGTCAATTGATAAGCATTGATTGTAGTGCCGCCGAACTCGAATGAGTCGATTATGTTTTCGCTGATCGCCGCCTGCGCAAAGAGTCTTCCCGAACGTGCGGATGAACTGTAAGCGGCATGGATGCCCAGGCTTTTTTGAACTTTCTTGGCCAGCTTTTGATCGAACATACGAATGATGACTTTGATGTCTTTGTTGTATTCGCGAGCCGTCAGCGCCGTTTCCAAATTCACCATGTCGTCATTGGTGACGCACAGAATAGCCTTCGCTTTCGCCACATTGGCAGTTTCCAAAAGTCGCGTGTCCCGAGCGTCGCCAAAGAGAACAGGAATTTCGTCACCAGCGACTTCATGAGCAAAACGCGAATCTTTGTTCGCCTCTATCACCACCATAGGCTCATCAAATTGTTTCAAGTGCTGAACGACGCGCAAGCCGACGTTGCCCAATCCGCAGATGACCAGGTGATTTTCAAAATTTTGAGCCAGCATTTTTTGCCACTCCGTTGAGTATCGTTTTCTTTGTATCAGGATGTTGCCGAAGTGCACTACGCCTTCGGCGATAACAAGCAGGCCGAGCAATGGCAGAAAGAAGAAGAGCGGTGCGATTCTCCAGTCTTCTTCGTAGGTAAGCGGAGTTTCGAAAAACATCATCAACCAGGTGCAATAAGCGGCCTGGATCCAGGACATACCGTGATGCGGCAGATCTTCTTGGGGATAAAACAAATAGAGGAGCGTACTGGAAATCGAAAAGGTAATGACCAGAAGATAGAAAAATCCATGAAACTCCTTCCACAATACCCGCAAGAAGAGGACGTAGCGCTTCATCTTCTTTTTCAGATCAGAGTTAGGAGAATTTTTCAACACTGACTTCATTGGAACTTCTGGGTGTTTGGAGCGTCAGCTCTGCTTAGTCGTTCGGAAACTCAAGTTTCAAAAGTATAGCTGACCGGTCGAAAAAATTAGCCCGTTTTAATTAGGTCGTGAAAATAACGTCAATCCTGGAACAGGATTGAAACTTTACACATGTAAAGTAGACGCTGTGTTATCATTTTGCAGTTCTCAACTGGTGCAATACATGCAAGTCACCCCGGCCAGTTCCTTTCTGAATCACAAATGTTTTGCGTTGGCTCTGGCAATTCAATTGAGCGTGCTGTTCCTGGCACCGAATATGGTGCAAGCAGCGGAACCGGATGTTCAAAAGGCAGCAACGCCGGAAGTTGCTCACGCCGGAATTGAAACGCACGCCAAAGCAAACAGCAGTTTTCCAATAATACATGTCGGCAATTTTGAACAAGTCTCCCCGACGCTCCTGCGCGGAGGAGCGCCAAATGCTCGAGCGTTGAAGGAACTCAAGGCCGCAGGCGTCAAAACAATATTGAATTTGAGAGGGGACGGAAGTGCGTCCCGCAAGGAAGAACGTTCTGCCAAAGAGATCGGTCTGGACTACTACAACATTCCGATGGGCTACTCGGAGCCGAGCTTGACCAAGGTATCGAGCATATTGGACATCATTCGCGATCCGCAAAAGCAGCCTGTTTACGTTCACTGCCTCCAGGGCGCCGACCGCACCGGCATGATAGTCGGAATTCACCGAGTCCTGTCGGATGGTTGGCAGTTCGACCAGGTATATAGCGAGATGAGAGGGCATCATTTCAAGCCGTTTCTCATTCCGATGAGAAGGACTGTGCAGGCGTTTGCATCCGGCAAATACACTTATGTAGAGCGACAGGGCGTGAGCATCGCCGGCGTCTCCACGAAGCCGCATCCCGCCAAAATGGCCGCCGATAAATCTCTCTAGCTCAGGGCGTGCCGTTGCCGCCTTTTGTTTTGACGTCGTTCCAGAGCGCCGATTCGTCATAGGTATCGGCATTCGAAACTTCACTGGTGCCGAATTCGCGAATTACTGAATTGCGCCGATTTTGCTCGAGCGACATCATGCCGGGATCCAGATCATAAAGCCGGTAAAGTGGATCAAGCGAAGTGTGCATTTGCGCCAGGATGCTTTCCACTTCCGTGCCAATCAGTTGAAACGCCGCCTTTGCTTGCGGAGTGGCTGCGTGTGTATCAATATCGTCTGCCAGGCGAACTAAACGGTCGGTTTCCTTGACCAATTTCGTAAGCAGTTGCAGAACAGAAATATCTGTTGTGCGGTTATCTTCGATCATCGGCACCTCTTTTTACTATTAAATCACCTGCAAACGAAGGGCGACAGCACTTCATTGAAAGTCCGTATATTTGACCGGTGCATTTAATTCTGCGATCATAGCCGCCAGTGAGGCATTCAAGCCTTAACAGGCGGCGCTTGAGCGCCACACTCTATTTGAGATTGCCCAAGAATTCTTCATGAATAACGCGACCAACGCGACAAATACAACCAATACCGCGGTAAACAGCCCTCTTCTTGAAATCCAGGGTTTGAAGACTGTTTTCCCTACGGAAAACGGTTTGGCTGTGGCTGTGGACGACCTTGGCTTTTCAGTTCCGAGAGGATCTGTTCTTGGCATTGTCGGCGAGTCGGGCTGCGGCAAATCCATAACCTCGCTTTCCATTTTGCGTCTGGTGCCGCCGCCCGGCAGAATTGCAGCGGGCAAGATTCTATTCGAAGGGCGCGACCTCTTGACCTTGTCCGAAGCTCAGATGCGTTCGGTAAGAGGCAATCAAATCGCGCTTATTCCGCAAGATCCAATGACATCGCTGAATCCTGTTTATACAATCGGCGATCAAATCATGGAAGCAATTGAGCTGCATCAGAAGGTCGGCAAAAAAGAAGCTCGCCAGCGCGCGATAGAAGTTCTCGATCAAGTGCGAATACCCCAGGCGGCTTCGCGCATCGATGATTATCCGCATCAATTTTCAGGCGGCATGCGCCAGAGAGTGATGATTGCCATGGCACTATCATGCAATCCTAAATTGTTGATTGCCGACGAACCGACGACTGCGCTTGATGTGACCGTGCAGGCGCAAATTCTCGAGTTGCTGCGTACTATACAGCGCGAGCACGGCATGTCGATTTTGCTGATTACGCACGATCTCGGCGTCGTCGCTGAGATGTGCGACAACGTTGCCGTGATGTATGCCGGCTCGGTTGTGGAAATGGCGGAAGTGAACGAGCTGTTCAAAAACCCGCTTCATCCATACACGATTGGACTGATGAATTCTTTGCCCCGTCCAGGCAATTCGCGCCTGACACCAATACAGGGCCAACCGCCCAGCTTGATAGATCTGCCGCAAGGCTGCCGATTTGCCGATCGATGTTTGCTCGTCGAGCCGAGAAGTCGAGAAGCAGTGCCGGCACTGGAAGAAAAAGCGCCCGGGCACAAAGTTCGCTGCGCTGTTGTTACGGGACCGACAACCGATGTTAGATTGCAAAATTCAAATTGAACACTAAGAGGTGCATTGAGATGGTAAGCCAGAGCGCAACCAAAACGAAAAAGTCATCCCAGGCACCCGAGAGAAAGAAAATTATGCCCGCCAAAGATATTTATCGCATCCCCACCACCGCGCAAATTCGCCGGCTCGAATCAGACTGGATAGCAAAATGCGATCCGAACTGGGGGCAAGTGCTTATGGAGGTTGCCGGTCGCGGCGCGGCCGAAGCCGCTTTTGAAGTGTGGGAGCAGCGCAACGAACAGCTAAGCGGTGCGCTAAAAGGTTCTGTCGCAATATTTTGCGGTCGAGGAAACAATGGCGGTGACGGTTTTGTGGTCGCTCGCTATCTGCATCTGTGGGGCGTTCCCGTTCACGTCTGGGTTGTCGGAAACACCAAAGGGCGCGGCGCTCAAGCCGACCAGGCAATGACCACAGTGGAGAGCAGCACCAATCGAGATATCTTGAAGAAACTCGGCGTGGATGTTCGCTCGTTCGCTTCCGATCTCTCTTCGAATTTCTTCGACACGCCGGACGGAAAATCACTGTCTTCAAGCGTCACTGTGATTGTCGATGCGCTTTTGGGAACCGGTATCGATCGCGATGTCGATGCAGTCTTCATGCATGCAATCGAAATGATCAACGGCAGTGACGCCACTGTGGTATCAGTCGATCTTCCTTCCGGAATTCATTCCGATTCGGGTCAAGTTATGGGAGCTGCGGTTCGCGCACATGCGACCGTCACTTTCGGCAATGTGAAGCCTGGATTGATCAATCATCCTGGTGCTGAACATGCCGGCGAATTGCGCGTAATTGATATCGGGTTGCCGGAAGCAGCTCATGAAAAGCCGATCATTCATCTTGCGTCGGTGGAGATGGTCGCCGATTTGCTGCCCAAACGGGCCGCCAATTCTCACAAAGGTTCTTTCGGGTATCTGCTCACGATTGCCGGCAGTCTTGGTATGTCCGGCGCGACGATGCTGGCAACCGAAAGTTCTCTGAAAGTTGGAACCGGATTGTGCGTTCTTGCAACGCCATCGTCCCTGGTGCCGCATCTTCCTGCCAGAGAGATCATTTATAGACCGATAGCGGAAACGGATGAAACTACAATCGCGCCAAAAGCACTCTGGGAGCTGGAAAAAGATCTGGATAAAGCAACGGCAGTGGTGCTCGGACCCGGGCTTTCAACGAATGAGGAAACTGTCTCATTCGTGCAAAAATTTATGTCGAAAGTGATGGACAGGTCCAATGACGTTCCGTGTTTGATCGATGCAGATGGCTTGAATTGCATTGCTGAAAACACCAAAGTGTTTCCCGAGGATGCAAAACATATCGTCATTACGCCGCATCCCAAAGAGTTGGCGCGTTTGTTGGACGAGTCCACATCCGAGATCCAGAAGGATCGCATCGCCTCAGCCACCAGGGCTGCTTCCGAGTTCGGCTGCATTGTCGTTCTCAAAGGTGCTCACACTGTGATAGCAGATCCGGACGGAAATGTTTTCATCAACCCGACCGGCAATCCCGGTATGTCAACTGCCGGAGTCGGCGATGTTCTCTCCGGCATAATCGGCGGCTTGCTGGCGCAAGGAGTGGAACCATTCGATGCCGCGGTTGCCGGAGCCTACCTGCATGGCAGAGCCGGCGATCTGGCTGCGCACATGCTGGGCGAGGCTTCGGTCACTGCCGGAAGTCTGGTCGAGTGTTTGCCTGATGCAATCCGCAGCATCGAAGAAGAACTGCCGAGCGACCTGGAAGTGATGTTCGAGCCGATGTAATTGGAAATCTATTTGCAAGAGAGCTACTGGCGAAACTTATAACCGACGCCATGAACGTTTTCAATGAGCGACGGTTCTCCCGCGGTATCTATTTTCTTTCTCAAGCGCAGCACCGATGTTCTGACCGTTTCACCAGACGCGCCTGCCTCGGATTTCCAGACGTGATTGATTAGCGCCTCTGTAGTATGAACAACGCCGGGTTTGCGCATGAGAGTTTCCAAAAGAGAGAACTCCTGGGGAAACAGCTTGATCAGTTCTCCATCTTTGAAGAGCTGATGTTTATTTATATCGAGTTCGAGATTATGGCCTTTTAGAACATCGCTGACCATCATCGCCGGTCGTCTCATGAGCGCTCTCAAACGAGCGGAGAGTTCGCGAATTTGAAAAGGCTTGGTCAAATAATCATCGGCCCCGCCGTCCAAACCTTGCTCCTTATCGGACGTATCCGTCCTGCCTGTGAGCATGAGTATCGGCGCGGTGCCGCCGGCCGATCTATATGCTGCAATAAGGTCGATGCCCGTGCCGTCCGGCAGCCCCCAATCGAGAACAATGGCATCATACGTATAGCTGTCCATCATGGCTTTGCCGTCGGCAAAAGTTGCCACCACATCGACATTGTGGTGCTCATGTTGAAGCCACTTCTCGATAACGTCAGCCTGATGGTCGTCGTCTTCAACGACTAGAATCTTCGCCATAGATTGTCAGCATCTTTGCCTGCCGTCTATGCAAGCAGCACCGGTAAAACCCGGCGTCATTTTAGCACTATAATAGGATGCAAAGAAAAGACGTTAAGCGTGCTGTCCGTTGCGGCGGCGAGGTCGAAAGAGTGAACTGGAAGCTGACACTAAGGCAAAAGGGTCTGCTCGTCGTAGCATTCTTGCTCGGCTTCGAACTTTTATTGCTGGCCGGCTTGAGCGCTTTGTTGCACGATGCGCAGATGCAGATTGATCGCCAGCAGAAGAATCAAGCAGTGATCTCCAGCTTGCAGCGATTGTCCACTCTGCGTGAACGCGCGACAAACGGACTGATGGTGCAAATTCAGTTTTTTAAAGACCCGCCGGATTCGCCTCACTATTACGAGACATTCTTGAAGTATGTAGAAGGTGTTCCCAAAGAGCTGGAGACAATGAAATCTCTGCTTAAGGATGATCCGGTCAATAAGTTCAAAGGCGAAGAGCTGGATCGAATTTGCAGACTGGGAATCGAGGCAATCAAGGAAGAGCGTCGGCTCTATTCTTATAAACAGTCATTGCAAGAGAAAGCTGTCATTGCTCGTTTGTGCAACGTCATGTTTCACGCAGCGCGCCTGAGCGAAAGCCTTCTCGATTACTACACGAAAATTGAGCAGGAAGTTTCTCCCATGGAGGAGAAAGCGCGAGCCAATGTTGAAAATTTTTTGTGGGCGATGATTGCAGTAAACATTGTCATTGCGATCGCCGTCGGTCAGTTTTTTGTTCGCCGTATCACAAGCAGACTTTCCATCGTTACGGAAAACAGTCTCAAGCTTGCTGACGGCAGACCGCTCAGTGAACCTATGTCCGGATACGATGAAATTGTCCAGCTCGATAACGTTTTTCACCGAATGGCTGAGAAATTGGCGGAGTCGGCGCGAAAAGAGCGTGCAATAATCGAGCACGCCGTAGATGTAATTTGCTCTGTCGATGCGAATCTGAATTTCCTTGCCGTCAATCCGGCATCGGAAACTGTTCTTGGGCATAAGCCTGATGAGCTGATTGGGACAAGCTGCATGGATCTTGTTGTTCCTGATGAAATTGAGAAAGTCGGCGCCCGTTTCAAATCCATAATCAAAGATCAAGAAGTTGCCGATTTTGAAACTCAACTCAAGCAAAAGTCCGGCAATGTGATTGATGTGCTCTGGTCATCGCAATGGTCCCCGGAAGAGAACGCACTCTTTTGCGTCGTGCACAACATTTCCGGCAGCAAAGAAATCGAGCGTATGAAGCAAGAAT